>Ga0209014_10001302_pt1 | contig 14647 bp, 14 predicted proteins | sample BarGraNGADG00212_FD_184491 | JGI IMG/M metagenome (GOLD analysis project Ga0209014, IMG submission 184491) | Arctic peat soil microbial communities from Barrow, Alaska - Barrow Graham LP Ref core NGADG0002-212 (SPAdes) (version 2) | ecosystem: Environmental > Terrestrial > Soil > Wetlands >...
CCTCTCCCGCCGGTCCAGCCCACGCCGCCGGTCGGACCCAAGGCTCCCACGCGATACCACGGCACCGTCCGCATCGACCCGACCCGCGCCGGCCGTGACGCTGGCAAGATCGCCGACGAGGTCCTCGCCCACTTGGTCGGGCTCGTGGGGGCCAACGTGACCGTCACCCTCGAGATCGAGGCCACGATCCCGTCGGGTGCCCCCGACCACGTCGTCCGGACGGTCACCCAGAACGGCCGCGACCTCAAGTTCACCTCAGGCGGCTTCGAGTCAGAGTAGGGCGTGAGACCGACTCCGGGGCGCCCGCTCGTCGTTGGCGGACTACCACGCCCCGGACTGCAGCGTTGGGGCGTGCCGCAAAGGGTCCGACGTGGGATCATCTCCAGGATCGCGCAGCGGTGGTTCGCTGAGGGCAACAGGGGAGGGACTCTAGGTGAAGGTCGCGCTGGCCGTCTTGGCCGACGCCGCGAACGTGGCGACTGGAAGGAGGCGAGCGGTGACAATCGCCGAGGCAATCACGATAATCGAGGCGCAGCCTGGTTACGCGATCGTGGTGACCCCCGATCGGGCCGGCGGCCGCACCGTATACGTCGCGCGCCATCCTGCCCTCCCCGGCTGTATGAGCCACGGCGACACACCCGAGGAGGCCATCTCGAACCTCGCTGAGGCGCGCGGTCTGTACCTCGAGGCGGCGGGCCGGCGCGGCGTGCGCGTCCCTGAGCCCGTTCCCGGCCCCGACGTCATGATCACCACGCCGGTGGCGGAGCCGGCCCCCGTCCAGGCAACGCAAACGCGGTGGCGTCTCATGACGGGGTCGGCGCAGATCTGACCTCCGATCGCTCTGCTGCCCGCCAGGACTGCCGCGTTATTCCGCGCTGAAAGGTGACTGCCGGTCAAGAGCGACGAATGCGCCGGTGAGCGCGACTGCTCTCGCCTAGCCCCAAATCGCTTGGAGCAGTGTTCCAAGCGCAGCCATCAGTAGGCCGGCTGCCTCAAGATGAATGTCTCCGACCGCGAGTCGAGCGTTCGAATCGCTCCGCCCCGACCACTCGTGTGAGCACGTCTGGCCCACGGTGTCACAACGACGGCCGATCGGCGTCTTCGGGGTGCATGGCTACTGCCGCTGGCGGTGCCCGACACCTGGAGGACTGCGCGATGCGACGAAACGTCCTGGCGCTAGTGGCACTGGCCACGCTCGTGCTACCGGTAGCACCGGTGGCGGCCGACACCACTGGTGGCGGCGGAACTTCCTACCATTTCAGCCAGACCGGCAACGGCGCCGACGCAGGCTGGAGCACGTCCCCGGCCGACGGCCAACTGGTCGCGGGCGTCGTCTACACGGACACCTACGTCTCGATCTCCGACCAGGCGGTCAAGCAGGACGGGACGGTCTACGCCGACAAGTTCCTGTTCATCGACCAGTACAGCTACATGATCGACCGGAGGGGGAACTCCGTCTCCGTCTCGGAAACCGTCGGGTTCGCCGGCGGGACTGATGTCGCGCTCTCGGTCAATCGGACGCTCACGAGCGCGTCGGTCGCGGCCGTTGTGAGCCTCTCGACCTGTACCGCGGACCGTCGTGGCAACGGCACCTGTGTGGACGCCGGAATCGGCTCGGTCGACGTGTCGTGGACCGGACAGGGCGACGTCATCAAGCAGAGCGGCACGTACCACGTCGTGTCGAAGGGGTTCTCGGAGACCTCGAAGTCCCGGGAGTCGTACCGCAACGCGACTGCGAGCGGGTCCTTGAACGGCGCGGCCATCGGCGGACAGCTGTTCTCTGCGGATATCTTCAACGCCAGTTCCAGGGACATCTTCATCTGCCACGGGCCCGGCAGCTGCTGATCGCAACGCATTCGAACGTCACGGCTGCGAATGCGGTTCAGGCGGTCGAGCGTTCGAATCGCTCCGCCCCGACCACAACTCCAAGCACGAAAGAGCCCCCGGAGGCGACTCCGGGGGCTTTCGTTTGGGCGCCGCCACCGGATGGGCGTGCGGGCATCCTGGCGCGGCATCCGGGTGACCCGGGAGTCGTGCCCGCGTGGGCGATGGCCGTTGCGGTGATCTCAGGGCGCCCGACGCGGTCTCAGGGACGCATCAGCCACGCCGCCATCCACCCGGTCTTGCCGCCCGTCGTCCGCACGGCGAGCCACACCCGGAGCGACGCATCTCGCCGGCTCCCGGTGACCGTGACCTGCGTTCCCTTCGCGATCGTTCCGCGCGACGTGCTGGACACGCTCGGGGCAGACCGCAGCACCACGGATGTGGTCGTCCTCGCGACACCCGTGAGCTTCAACAGCCAGGCGGCGACGTAGCCGGCCCTTCCGGTCGAGGTCTTCACCGGGGCCCAGGTCCGACCGGCGGCATCGCGCACGAACGGGCCGGTCACGAACAGCCGCGACGCAGCGGGGAGCTTTCCGATGGCGGTGCTCGTCGTGCCCGGCCTGGAGCGCACGATCACGGTAGTTGCAACGTTCGCGAGGAGCGGAGTCCCGAGGATTCTGGCCGTCGAGACCGTCGGCGACGCCAAGACGAGCGAGCGGTAGAAGCCGGCCTTCGCGGAATTGGGGTCGAGGTACGCCGCGGCTCCGGGGGTCCGCAGGGAGTCGAAGCGGCGCACGTTGTCGTTGCCCCCGGGATCGGCGCGCCACGCCGCCAGCAGCGGCTTCGCCGGGCCGAAGAGGTAGGCCAGCTCCTCGGTGAGGCCGCCATGGCCATCCGCAAGGACGGCACTCGCGCCGGCCCGCAGGAAGCCCGCGGCATAGTTGTCCACGCGCTGGCGGGCGGTGCTCCAGCTCGGCTGTGGCGAACCGGGCTCGCCGTTGCCGGACGCATAGCACAGGTGCCCCAGCAGCACCACGGCGCCCGGGGCGAGCTGGAGCGTGGTCGCGAGCTGATCCTCGCCGTAGTACGTCGGCTTCGTGTTGCCGGAGCTGGGCGTCAGGTTGAGGCCGAGCCCGTTCTTCGTCCGGCCCTGGTACGGGGCGTACGGGCTTGGCCAGCCGTTGCCGTGGCCGAGGTAGATGAGCACGTTCGCGCCCTGGGCGGCGGCGGCGACGCGGGTCCAGGTGGCGTTCGGGGTGTAGATCTCGGTCACCCGGGCGCCGTAGCTTCGAGCCTGTGTGGCGTACGAGCGGGCGCGCCTGAGGTAGAGGGTGGTTGAGGCACCTGAGGGTCCGACGACGATGACGACCTTCGGTGCGCCGGCGGTCGGCGACGCCGCAATGGTGGTCCCCGGTCCGAGCGCAACGCCCCCAGCGGTGGCAATCGCGATCGCGACGATGAACAGAGCCGCGCGCCGGACGATGGATCCTGCGCGGCGGGCGATGGGGCCTGCAGACAGCAAAGGCCTGCCTCCTTCCTACCCGAACGCCACGGTGGCCGTGGCGACGATGGATCGGCCGCCGGTCGGCGGCCCTGCTACCTCGTGAAGGATGCGCCACCACGTCAAGTCGGTCGACCCCGGGTGGTGTTGGGCGGCTTCGTCGGCAAGGTCGAGCAAGTGTTTCCCACGGGGCCGGAGATGGTCACGCACCGCGACCATCCGCACTACGTGATCAAGGTCCGCTGGACGAGGGCGAGCACCCGCGACGAGTACCTCCTGCAGCGTTTCGAGACACCGCCCGGCCGCGCCAGGAACCCGGACGGCGTGAGCCACGAGACCTGCCAGGACCTGTGGCGCTTCGACTGAGGGTGACCTCGCCCGTGCGGCGAGCTCCTACGGGACGAGGGTGACCAGTGCCACCGCGATGGTCGCCGTCCCGAGCAGCACCGTGGCTCCGATGAGAACGTGCGTCCAGCGGCCCCGGAGCCCCGTGATCCGGCACGAGATCAGGTCGGCGATCACGAGGGCGACCAGCATGCCGATCGTTCCCAGGCCCAGCACGCCGACGACGGTTGCGAGCGCGAGGTAGAGCGCGCATCCGAGCAGCACCGTCGCGATGATCCGGACATCGCCGGGGTGGCCGGTGTCCGGCAGCACGGCCTCATCGGGCCGCAGCCCGGCCTCATCGGGCTCAGGACCGATGCTCGTCACCGTCATCCTCGATACCTCTCACGCCGTGCGGCTCCGGGCGCCGCGTCATGGTTGATCCTACCGGTGCCCGGGTTGATCCTACCGGTGCCCGGGTTGATCCTACCGGTGCCCGGCCCGCGGGACGTCATCCCGGCGGGGACTCCGCCCGGCTAGCATCACGAGGAGGCTGGCAGCGCGCCACGGATAGACGGAGGCGACGGACCATGGAGACCCCGCAGGTTGACTCCAGGGGCACGATCCCGGACCAGGCGCGCGTGGTCATCATCGGCGGCGGCGTCATCGGCACGAGCATCGCCTACCACCTGGCGAAGCTGGGCTGGAAGGACGTGCTGCTGCTCGAGCGGCGCCAGCTCACCGCGGGCACGACCTGGCACGCGGCCGGCCTCATCACGTCCGCAGGGATGTCGTCCGAGACGCTCCTGTGGATGGCGCGCTACACGCGGGATCTGTGCGTCTCCCTGGAGGCCGAGACCGGCCAGGCCACGGGCTATCGGCCGATCGGGCACCTCCACCTCGCGACCACGCCCCAGCGGCTGGAGGGGCTGCGCCGCGAGGCTGCGTTCGTCCGCGGCTTCGGCGTGCCGAACGAGGAGATCTCCGCCGCCGAGTTCGGCCGGCTGTGGCCGGCCGCGAAGACCGACGACGTGCTGGCCGCGTTCTACGTGCCCGACGAGGGGCGCGTGAACCCGGCCGACCTGACCCAGGCCTACGCCAAGGGCGCCCGCATGAACGGTGCCCGGATCGTGGAAGGCGTCACGGTCACGGGCATCACGCAGGCCGGCGGCCGCGTGACGGGCGTCGAGACGGACAGGGGGCCGATCCGCGCCGAGTACGTGGTCAACGCGGCCGGCATGTGGGGCCGCGAGGTCGGCGCCATGGCGGGCGTCTCGGTCCCGCTCCAGGCGGCCGAGCACTACTACCTGATCACGGACACCGTTCCCTGGGCCCACCCCGACCTGCCGATCGTCGAGGACCCTGACAATTACGCCTACTACCGCGAGGAGGGCGGCGGCATCCTCGTCGGGCTGTTCGAGCCGCGGGCCGCGGCGTGGTCCCTGGACGGTGTCCCGCGGGACGTCGCCTTCGCCAGCCTGCCGCCCGACTGGGATCGCATCGCGCCCTACCTGGACGCGGCGATGGACCGCTTCCCGTCCCTCCGCGAGGCCGGCGTCCGGACGATGTTCTGCGGCCCGGAGAGCTTCACGCCCGACGCGATGCCTCAGCTGGGCGAGGCCCCCGAGGTCCGCAACCTGTTCGTCGCCGCGGGCCTCAACAGCCTGGGCATCCTCCTCTCCGGCGGCGTCGGCAGCCTGACCGCGCAATGGGTCGTGGACGGCGTGCCGCCGGTGGACGTCAGCGGCATGACGGTGGACCGGACGCAGACCTTCGAGACCAGCCGCCGGTTCCGGAAGGACCGCGCCGTGGAGCAGCTGGGCGCGCTGTTCGGGGACGCGTCTTTCCCGACGTGGCACGCCTGGTCCGGACGGAATGTGCGTCGCTCGGTCATCCACGACCGGCTTGCCGCCGGCGGCGCGCACTTCACGCCTTCCTCCGGCTGGGAGTACGCGGATTGGTTCGACGCCGACGGGACGAACCCGGAGGAGCCGCAGGGCTGGGGGCGGAACGGGGCGTTCGCCTACGTGGCGGAGGAGCACCGGGCCGTTCGCGAGGCCGTGGGGATGCTGGACATGTCGGGCATGGCCAAGCTCCTGGTGCAGGGCAGGGATGCCGAGCGGGTCCTGAGCCGGATCTGCGCCAACGATGTGGCGGTCCCTGTTGGGCGGCTCGTCTACACGCAGTGGCTGAACCAGGCGGGCGGGATCATCGCCGACCTCACGGTCACGCGCCTGGCGGAACAGAGGTTCCTGCTGGTGGTCACGGACACGATCCACCGGCGGATGGCGCCCTGGATCGAGCGCCACACCCACGACGATGAGTTCGTGACCGTGACCGACATCACGGCCGGGGTCACGCTGATGACGGTCCAGGGCCCCCGGTCCCGGGAGCTACTGGCCTCGCTCACGAGCGCGGACCTGTCCAACGAGGCGTTCCCGTACCTCACGGCGCAGGAGATCGACCTGCACTACGCCCGGGTGCTGGCGATTCGGGTCACCTACGTCGGCGAGCTGGGCTGGGAGCTGCACGTGTCCGCGGACCAGGCTCTGACCGTCTACGACGCGCTCCTCGAAGCAGGCTCTGTCCATGGGTACCGCAACGTGGGTATGGGTGCGCTGAACAGCCTGCGCCTCGAGAAGGCGTACCGGGATTTCGGCCTTGATATCGACAACACCGACACACCGCTCGACGTGGGCCTGGGTTTCGCGGTGGCCTGGGACAAGCCCGGCGGCTTCATCGGTCGGGATGCGCTGCTGGCGGCCCGCCGGCCGGGACCGCCGAAGCGGCGCCTGGTCCAGGTGCTGCTGGAGGACCCGGGGCCGATCCTCTATCACGGCGAGCCGGTGCTGCGCGACGGGAAGTGGTTTGGCCACGTGCGCTGGGGTGGCTACGGACACACGCTGGGCGCGGCGGTGGGCCTCGCAGCCGTGGAGGACGAGGCCGGGATCCCCGCCGAAGCCATCGACGGTGGCCGGTTCGAGGTGGACGTCGCGGGCGTCCGCTACCCGGCGCGCGCCTCCGTCAGGCCGATGTACGACCCGGAGCGCCTCCGCATCAAGGCCTGAGGCAGCCCTGCGCTGGCGCAGGGGCGAGTAGCATGGGCGCGCGTCCTCGTCCGAGTGGAGGGTGACCGATGACGGGGCAGGATCCTGGCGGGAATGCGCCCGAGGGTGGCGGGCCGCAGGGCGGCACGCCACGTCTCACCTGGATCCCGATGGTCCCACCGCCGCCCCCGGCAGCGCCCCCGGCACCGGCTGCCGGGCCTGGACCCTGGTCCGCTCCCGGGCCGCCTGGGGCGCCCGGCCCCGCTCCGGTCCCCGGTGGCGTTTGGGCGTCTCCCCCGTATGCGGGTGGTGGGAGGTTCGCTGTCCCGGGCGCCCCAGGCCTCGAGTACGCGGGAGCCCTGCCGCGGTTCGTTGCCTACGTGATCGACTGCTTCATCGCGGGGATCGTCGCCGGCATGGTGCTCTTCGCGCTCGGTCTGGTCTTCGCGATAGCCGGCGTGACCTGGGGAAGCCCGAACGCGAGCCCGTTTGCGGCGTCATCGATCGCCTCGTCGCTTCTGTTCAGCCTCGTGGCGCTCGCCATTCAGGCCGGGTATTTCGCCGTGCAGTGGGCGAGCTCAGCGCGGGCCACGCTCGGCATGCGGCTCCTCAACCTCCAGCTCGGCGATGCGGCCACAGGCCGGCAGATCGACCTTGGGCAGGCGTTCCGGCGCTGGCTGGCGATGGGCGACTGGCTCTCGGTCGTAGGTGTGCTCGCGGTGCTCGGCGGGATGGCGAACCTGGCCCTGCTGGCATGGACCCTCGCCCTCCTCGTGACGACGGTCGCCAGCCCGACCAAGCAGGGCCTGCACGACCGGTTCGCCGGCACGGCAATGGTCCGGCCGGCCGGCAGCTCCAGCAACGGCCTCGTCCTCGGCTGCGTGGCCGGGCTGGTCATCCTGTTCCTCGTCGCGATCATCTCGCTCGTCGCGCTGATCTTCGTGGGCGGCCAGGTCTCATCGATCCTGTCGGACGTCGGCACCTCCATCTGAGGCACCTCCATCTGAAACGCCGTCCGCCAGTAGACTTGCCGGGTGACCGACGACGACCCGCGCCTTGACCCGGAGCAGCTGACCGGCCGCAACGACATGGACCCGGAGGCCTTCCGGGCGGCCGGTCACGTGGTGGTGGACCGCCTGGCGGACTACCTCGCGGATCTCGAGCGCTACCCGGTCTTCCCGCCGATCGAGCCCGGGACCATCGCCCCGCAGCTGCCGGCGCACGCCCCCGAGACACCGGAGGCGATGGACGCGATCCTGGCCGACGTGGACCGGCTGGTGTTCCCGAACGCCACGCACTGGCAGCACCCCGGCTTCTTCGCCTACTTCGCCACCAGCGCGTCCGGCCCGGGCGTCCTGGGCGAGATGATCACGGCGGCGCTCGGCCAGAACCCGATGCTCTGGCGGACCTCGCCGATCGGGACGGAGCTCGAGGGCGTGGTGGTCCGCTGGCTGCGCGAGGGGCTGGGTCTGCCGGACGCCTTCGAGGGGCTGCTGACCGACACCGCCTCCACCTCCACGCTGATCGCCCTGGCCGCCGCGCGCGAAGCCGCGGGACTGGACGCGTCGGCGCTGGGGCTTGCGGGGCGGCCGGACATCGGACAGCCCCGGGTCTATGCCTCGGCTGAGGCGCACAGCTCCATCGAGAAGGCGTGCATGACGCTGGGGCTGGGTCGCGCGGCGCTGGTCAAGATCCCCACCAACGACCGGTACGAGATGGACGTGACCGCCCTCGCCGCGGCGATCGCCAAAGACCGCGCTGCCGGACGGCGACCGATCGCCGTCGTGGCGACCATCGGCACGACGTCCTCGACGTCGGCGGACCCGGTGGCGGCCGTGGCGGACATCGCCGAGCGAGAGGGCCTCTGGCTCCACGTGGACTCGGCGTATGCCGGCGTGGTGGCACTGCTGCCGGAGCGGCGCGGGCCGTTCGCGGGCTGGGAGCGCGCGGACTCGATCGTCGTCAACCCGCACAAGTGGCTGTTCACGCCCCTGGACGCCTCGCTGCTGCTCAGCCGCCGGATGGACCAGCTCCGCGCCGCGTTCAGCCTCGTGCCCGAGTACCTGCGCACGCTCGACCGCGTGAACCCCGTCCTGGACTACAACGAGTACCAGCCCCAGCTCGGGCGGCGGATGCGGGCGCTCAAGCTCTGGATGCAGCTGCGATGGTTCGGGTTGGAGGGGCTCCGACGGCGGATCCGGTATCACCTGGACCTCGGGGCCGGCTTCGCGGCGTGGGTGGACGCGGAGCCTGACTGGGAGCGCCTGGCGCCGGCCCCGTTCTCCACGGTCTGCTTCCGATACCGCCCGTTGCGCCTCGTCGGTCGCGAGGACGAGCCGGAGGTCCGCGCCGTCGTCGACGATCTCAACACCCGCCTGATGGATGCCGTCAATCGCACGGGCGAGGTCTTCCTCTCGCACACCCGTCTCCGGGACCGGTTCACGATCCGGATGGCGATCGGCAACCTGCACACCGAGCCACGACACGTCGAGCGGGCCTGGACGCTGCTCCGGGCCGAGGCGGCTCGTCTCGACGCCTGACCGGGCGCCATCCTCACCATCCCCACCCGAAGGAGCACACGCGATGTCGAAGCCCGTTGAGATCCTCTACTTCTACCGGACGCGCTGGGGCCACCACGACGAGTTCATGGATCTCTTCAAGCGAAATCACTGGCCGATCCTTCGCGATCAGCTGGCCGCTGGTCGGTATACGGCCGTCGAGCTTCGGACACCGCGCTTCCACGGGGTGGGGGAGGCCGGCTGGGACGTCCTGGTCTCGATCACGTACCGGGACTGGGCGGCGACGCAGGAGCATTCGGACGGAGAGATCGCGCTGAGCCTCTACCCCGACCAGGCGACGTTCAAGGCCGAGGAGCAGCGCCGTTTCGAGCTCCTTGACGCCCACTGGGACGTGGTGCTGGAGGACCGGCCGCTCCCGGGCTGACGCGATGCCCGAAAGGGCGACGGCGTCACTGGTCGGCCGCACGCATGGCGGTCGCCGCCCACCGCAGTGCGGTGCGACCCCGTACCCGCGATAATGGGCGCCCTGATCCGCCTGACCACCGGAGGCCGACGCCGCCCGTGCCGCCCATCACCGAGCTCTCGCGCATCGAGCCCGTGCACCTCTCGCGCCTGGAGAAGCAGGGCATCTTCACCACCGGGACCCTCCTCGAGGTGTCGAAGACACCCACCCGGCGCCAGTACCTGGCGGACTACGTGAGGGCGACGACCAACGACGTTCTCCGCTGGCGTGACGAGTCCCTGATGCTGAACCTCGCAGGCTTCGGGCCGCGAGAGCACCAGCTGTTCGTCCAGGCCGACATCGGCGGGCTCCGGGACCTTCTCGACGTGGATCTCGCAGCCTTCCGGGTGCGACTCGCGCGCGCGGCGACGGAGCTCACCTGGGAGGTCCCGCCGGACCTGATGGTCCAGACCTGGTGGGAGCAGGCGCGCACGCTCGAGGAGGCGTGAGCCAGGGCGGGGGAACCGGCCCGGAACACAGCTCGAAACCGGCAGCGGAACCCATCGCCGGTCCCTGCCGAGGGTGACCGCGCGCGCACCAAGTACCATCGGCGCCTGATGGCATCCCTTTGCGGCGTCCTCGCCGCCCTCGTCACCGGCATCGCGGCCGCCCTCGTCGTCGTGGCCCTGGCGATCCTCCCGTTCCTCAACCCGCTCTGGGTGGGGTTCGAGCAGGGACGCGCCGACGCCGCCGCGTGGACCGGCTACAACCCGGACGACCTCGCCTACGTCACCAACGAGATCCTGGCCGACCTCGTCATCGGACCCCAGACGTTCGACGTCGCCCTCGCCGGTCAGCCGGTCCTGGTGGAGCGCGAGCGCCAGCACATGCGCGATGTTCGCGGCGTCTTCGCCGGCTTCTACGTCGCAGCCGCGGCGGGCGCCCTCGTTCTCCTGGCGGCATACCTGCTCGCACGGGCGGGCGGCCCCGGGGCCAGGACCGCGTTCTGGCGGCGGCTGGCCGGCAGCGGCAAGGTCATCGCGGTGGTCACCGTGGTGGGTGGCCTGACGAGCATGTTCTTGTTCGACACGGCGTTCGAGATCTTCCACCGGCTGTTCTTCCCCGCCGGGACCTACCTGTTCGATCCGCGCACCGATCGCCTCGTCCAGCTCTTCCCGGAGCAGTTCTGGGTGGAGACGACGATCGGCGTCGGTGTCGTCGTCATCGTGCTGTCGGTGGGGCTCGCCCTGTTCTCCGGCCGCCGGGCAGCGAGGCTCGAGTCGTGAACGCCGGTGGGGTGGGGATCGCACGGCTGTTCGGCATCGAGATCCGGATCTCGCTGGCGTGGGCCGTGCTCGCCGCCATCGTGACGATGTTGGGCGCCGAGCAGGCGGCGGTCACCTCGCCCGGTCTCGCCGTCCCGCTGCAGTGGGTCGTCGGGGGACTCGTGGCGCTGGGCTTCCTCGTCTCCGTTGTCGCCCACGAGCTGGCCCACTCGCTCGTCGGCCGGCGCTGTGGCGTGGCCTCCTCCACCATCGTCCTCGGGTTCATCGGGGGACTCGCGCCGCTCTCGATCCAGGCCCGGCACCCCAGCGACGAGATGGCGATCGCCCTTGCGGGTCCCGGTCTCTCGCTGGTCCTGGGCCTGGCCCTCCTTCCGTTCGCCCTCGTGGTCTGGATCAGCGGGCAGGGTCTCGGCGCCATCGCGGGCGGGCTGGTGCTCATCGGTGGCCTGAACCTCATCCTGGGGTTCGTGAGCCTGCTGCCCGGGCTGCCGCTGGACGGCGGCCGCGTGGTCCGGGCGATCGCCTGGGCACGCAGTGGCGACCGGGACCGCGCCGGTCGCGTCGCCGCCCGCGTCGGCCGGATGCTCGGCTGGATCGCCGTTGGCGTCGGCGTCGCACTGGCGTTCGCCGACCTGCCGACACCCGGGTTCCTGGTGCTCTCCCTCGGCTGGCTGATCGCCACGGGCGCCCGGACGCTGGACCGGCGCCTGGACCTGGAGATCCTGCTGCGGGGTGCGACGGTCGGCGAGGCGATGCAGGCGGACGGGCCGCGGGTCGCCCCGCACCTGACGGTCGACACGTTCGCGGACCGGTTCAGCGGACCGGACGCGGTGTCCGCACTGCCGGTGGTCGCGGACGAGCAGGTCCTGGGCGTCATCGGCCGGAAACGGCTGCAGCGCCTGGGCCGGCGGAGGTTCGCTGCCACGCGCGCCGAGGGCGTGATGGCCGTGCCCCCGCAGGCGCCGCTCCTCGCCCCCGGGGATGCGCTGTGGGACGTCGTGGATACCCTGAACGGGTCCGGCCAGGATGGCCTGGCCGTCGTGGACGGGGGTCGGTTCGCCGGGATGATCACGCGCGAGGGGATCGCCGTGGTGATGCGTCAACGCGTCGCCTCCAGCGCGGCTGCGAGCGCAGGCGCGGCTGCAAACGGCCGCTGGCGCCGTCGGTGAGCGCCAGGCGGTCAGCACGGGCGGTGGCGCCGGGATGGCGCGCCGGCTCGACCGCGGATAGGCCGCCGGGGGGTCCCCGGACCCGCTAGCATCGGTGGCGACCAGGAGGACTGATGGATCACCCCGACGCTCCCCGAGCCATACGCCGCCGACTCACCCACGTGGACCGTCGCGGGCGCCCGCGCATGGTTGACGTGAGCGCGAAGCCGGCCACCGCCCGTCGCGCCGTCGCGGAGGCCGAGGTGGCCGTCTCGCCGGAGACGATGAGCCTCGTCATCGACGGCGGCAACGAGAAGGGCGACGTCCTCACCGTGGCGGAGCTGGCCGGCGTGATGGCGGGCAAGCGCACGTCGGACCTGATCCCGCTCTGCCACCCGCTCCCACTGACCGACCTGTTCGTGTCCATCAGCCCGGACCGCGCCGCGGGCGTGCTCCGGATCCGCGCAGAGGCCGCGACCACCGGGCCCACGGGCGTGGAGATGGAGGCGCTGACCGCCGCGGCCGTGGCCGCGCTCACCGTGTACGACATGGTCAAGGGCGTGGAGCGAGGCGTCGAGATCCGGGCGATCCGGCTGTTGTCCAAGAGCGGCGGCAGGAGCGGTGAATGGCATCGTCCCGTCGTCGCGGATGCGGGACCGGGCCCCAGACGTCAGCCGGGTGACCGGATCGCGGGCCGCGTCGGCAAGCGCAAGCCCGTCTGATGGCACCGTCCCTGCCGCCGCCCGCCGCCCGGTCCGCGCTCGTCGTGACGGCGAGCGATCGGGGCGCGTCGGGAGACCGGTCGGACGCCTCCGGGGAACTCGTGGCAGAGCGGCTGGCCGCGCTCGGCTTCACGGTGGAGCGGCGGATGGTCCCGGACGACGAGGCTGCCATCGCCGAGGTCATCGTCTCGGGCGCCCGTGACCACGTCCTGGTCGTCACCACGGGTGGCACCGGCCTGACGCCACGGGACGTCACCCCGCAGGCGACGGCCGCGGTCCTGGACTACGAGATCCCAGGGATCGCCGAGGCCATGCGCGCCGATGGTCGCCGCAGCACGCCGTTTGCCGCGCTCTCGCGCGGCATCGTGGGCGTGCGGCGCGGGACGCTCGTCGCCAATCTGCCCGGCTCGCCCAAGGGGGCGCTGGAGTCGCTCGAGGTGCTGGTTCCGCTCCTCGACCACGCGCTCGAGACCCTGGCGGGCTCATTCGACCATGCCGCCGCCCGGGCTGCGGGGCGAGAAGATCTGCCACCCGGCCTGCCGGAGGACGCCTGACCCATGTTCGAGACGTTCGCCGAGGTACCGGCGTATCCGCTCGTGTTCCCGATCTTCTGGGGAGCCTTCGGGATCTTCGCGCTGATCGTGGCCCGCCGCCTGCGAGTGTTCACCGCGGCGCACGCGGACGGCCCCAGCGGTTCGAGCGAGATCGGGCGCCGTCTCTTGGGCCTGGTCAGGTACACGATCCTCCAGACGCGCATGTTCCGCCACGGCCGGGCGGGCATCCTGCACTACGCCATCTTCCTGGGCTCGACGACGCTGCTCATCGGCAACATCAACGTCGTCACCGGCGGGCTCCTCCAGGCCGTCATCGGGTGGCCACTCGACGGCCTGATCTGGGTGTTCCTCGTCGGCCTGCAGAACATCACCGCCGTCGGCGTCTTCGTTGCCCTCGCGTTCGTGTTCTGGCGACGGCTCGTCCAGCGCCCCGTCCGGCTCACCCTCAGCCGGGGCAACGTCATCGTGCTGATCCTGATCCTGCTCGTCGTCGCGACGGAGTTTCTCGCCCAGGCGTTCGAGGCCGCGAGGTACGGCGACGTGCCCGGCGCCATCGTCACCAACGCGCTGGCCGTTCCGCTCCGCGGTCTCGGGGACCAGGTGACCGAGGCGGTGTTCGTGGTCCTGTGGTGGTCGCATATCGCGGTCCTCGCGGTCTTCCTCGTCTTCATCCCCACCAACAAGCACTTCCACGTCTACACCAGCTTCTTCAACGTCTACCTGCGCAAGCTGGCGCCGCGGGGCCAGTTGCCTGCGATGGACCTCGAGGCAGAGAACGCGACCTTCGGGGTGCGGACGATCGGGGACCTCCGCTGGAAGGACCTTCTCGACGGGTTCACGTGCACCGAGTGCGGGCGCTGCCAGGAGGCCTGCCCCGCCTACGCCACGGGCAAGCCGCTCAACCCCAAGCTGCTGATCATGGGCATCCGCGAGATGGCCAAGAGCGCCGAGGCGGGCATCGACCTCATCCCCGACGGTCGTTCGGTGCGCGAGACGTACGGGCGGCCCGAACCACGTCCGAACCCGGTTGCGATGGCCGCGTCCATCGTCGACACGGCCATCCCGTACGACGCCGTGTGGGACTGCGTCACCTGCGGGGCCTGTGTCGAGGCATGCCCCGTCATGATCGAGCACGTGGACAAGATCGTCGGCCTGCGCCGGAACCTGGTCCTCGAGGACAGCAAGTTCCCGCAGGAGTTGACGGCGGCGTTCCGGGGCATGGAGAGCGTCGCCAACCCGTGGGGCCAGCCGCCGTCCGCGCGACTGGACTGGACCAAGGG
>Ga0209014_10001305_pt1 | contig 14630 bp, 17 predicted proteins | sample BarGraNGADG00212_FD_184491 | JGI IMG/M metagenome (GOLD analysis project Ga0209014, IMG submission 184491) | Arctic peat soil microbial communities from Barrow, Alaska - Barrow Graham LP Ref core NGADG0002-212 (SPAdes) (version 2) | ecosystem: Environmental > Terrestrial > Soil > Wetlands >...
TGGCAGTCCAATCCGCTCGATCGCGCCCTCCAGAATCCGTCGGAGCGAGTCACCGCCCTCGAACAGCGCGAACTTGATGCTCGACGAGCCGCCATTGATCGTCAGGATGCGTGGGTTAGCGGGTTTCATGGATGTCTCCTTCGTCTTTCGGATCGTGTTCACAGCCGCTATATCCGCTCACCCCGGGACCTGCAAGTTGCTGAGTACGCCGTCCAGTTCGTCCTGCGCGTCGTGCGCCTGGTCGACACTCAGCACCGTCCGACCCCGCGCTTCCTGGGTGTCGACGACTTCGCCCTCCAGAAGGGTCACTCCTACGGGACGATCCTGGTCAACCTCGTGCGCAACTGGCCAATCGATCTCCTGCCGGAGCGCAGTGCAGATGTCCTTAATGTTTGGCTGCAGAGTCACCCCGGCAGCTAAGTAATCACTCGGGACTGCTCGACCGACTATGCTCGTGGCGCCACCGAGTGTTGCTCCACAGGCAGTTTTCGGTAGATCTGCTCTGTAGGAAAAGTAGGGACGCCGTCAGAGGAAAAGAAGGAGTTGTCTGGTCGACGAAATCGCGGGCCGATATCCTCACCGTCACCCCCGCAGCTTCGCTGATGCCTTCGGCGAGGCTGCACTTGCCGCAGTCGACCGTCAGATTCCAGTTGCACAGACCGAGACCGAAGGGGCCGTGAGGGCGAGCGAGCGCGGGCTGGGCAGCGATCCATCGCCTATCCCAGCCATCGCGGCGAGTGCGATGGGGTGCCGTCTATCAGCGTCGATATGGCCGTCCCTTAGAGAGACAGTCCTGTCCACGAACCGAGTATTGTCCGGGTTGTGGGTCACCACGAGAATGGTGAGTCCTTCCCTGTTCAGCGTCCGCAGCAACCCCATCACCTCGATACCTGTCTCGGTATCCAGACAGCCCGTGGGTTCGTCGGCAAGTATGATCGGTGGCTCGTTGATTATGGCTCGCGCGATGGCAACCCGTTCTTGCTCACCGCCCGAGAGTTGGCTGGGAAGCCGATCAACCTTGTTGCCCAGCCCCACCCGTTCCAGAGCCGCCTGAGCCATGGCGGCCTGCTCATGTTGAGATCGGCGGCTGATGGCCATGGGCAACATAACGTTCTCCAGTGCCGTCAGGTATGGCACCAAGTGCTGCTGCTGAAAGATGAAGCCCAGGTACTCGTGGCGGAAGTCGGCCCGCTTCTCGCCGGACAGGGCGTAGACGTCGATGGTGTCTGTCAGCACCGCGCCGCTGGAGGGGGGATTCATGGCCCCGAGTATGGTGAGCATGGTGCTCTTGCCGCTTCCGGAAGGACCCATGATCGCCAACATCTCCCCTTCCTCCACGAGGAGGTCAACCGTCTTCAGAGCCTCTACCGGCAACCCGCCACTGTCATAGCTCTTGCTCACATTACGCAGTTCGATCAGTGCCAACCGTATCCTCCGCAAAGCATTCAGCCCTCAACCCTCAGCGAGAAGCTTCTCAAAAGCTGACTGCTGACTGGCGAGAGCTCTCAGCTATATGCTTCTCAACGCCTCGGCCGGGTCCAGCGAGGAGGCCCGAAGGGCCGGGTAGATGCTCCCCGCGAAGCCCACCAGCAGCGCCAGACCCAGGGCGGCGGCGGCTAGCAGGGGGTCCCAACTCACCGACACCTCCAGCTTGGCAACCTGGGAGGCCACCAGGGAGCTGCCGGCGGTGCCCACAGCCCACCCCACCAGGCCGCTCAGCAGGCTAAGCAGCAGCGCCTCCATCAGGACTATCCGCACCACGTGGCTCTTCCTGAAGCCCACCGCCCTGAATATACCAATCTCCCTGGTCCTCTCGTTCACGCTGGACATCATGGTGGTCAGCACCACCAGTCCGCCCACCAGCAGCACCAGGCCGGAGACTGCCAGGGAGAAGTTGCCCAGCTGGTCCACGGTCTGCTCCCGGGATTTCATCACCTGCGCCAGCGCCGTGACCTTCGAGCCCGGCAGCTTCTCGCCGATCTGCTCCACGATTTGGTCGATGGGACAGGTGGAGCAGAGGGCGCTTACCTCGATAAGGCTAATCCGTCCCGGCTTGCCCAGCAGTCCCTGGACGGCCCCCAGATCGGCGTAGATAAGGCCATCCTCCTGGCTCCCCAGGGGGTTTAGCACCGCTGCCACCGTGAACTGCCGCCCCAGGATCTCAAGATTGCTGCCCGGTCCCACCTTCAGCCTGTGGGCGGCCTCCTGGCCGACTATCAGCTGGTCCGGCCCCTGTGGCTCCTTGCCCTCGAAACTCCACCACCGCTTGAGCCGCAACTCCTGCTCGAAGTCCACACCCACCAGCAGCACCCTCGTCTGCTCCACCTCCACCGCCCCCAGCAGCTTGGGGGCGACGGTGCTGACGTTCTCGGCGTTCTTGATGGTCCTGACGGCGGCCGCGTCGTCGGCGCTCAACTCCTGGACGGCGCTGCTGACCCCCACGGCGACGCCCCCGTAGGACAGTGCCAGGTCGTCGGAGCGGGGGACCACCAGGATGTTGGCTCCGAATTGGTCGATCTTCCGCTCGGTGTCTGCCTTAAGCGCCTGGGTGATGGCCAGCATGCTCACCACCGTGGCGACTCCCACGGCGAGCCCCAGCACCAGCAGCACGGCCTTGCCCCGCCGCCTTCGCAGGTTGTTCAGTGCGATGGTGCTCAGTCGCATGGGCTAGCTCCTGGGCTTCCAGGTGGCCACCTTTTGCTCGTCCACCGAGATCTTGCCGTCGACTATGCTGCTGGTCAGCTGCTCTGGTGGATAGCCCTGGCAGCCGCCCGAGATCCCCTTGAAGCTCTCCAGATCCCATCGGGTGCCGCAGGAGTTGCACACCAGCTGGTTCCCCTCCACCCTGAAGCTGGTGGAGTTGCACGGCTCGCACATCCTGGTGGCTACCTTCACGACACCCGAGGGGGTGGTGTAGGCCAGGAGGGGGATGGTCTTGCCGCCGTCCTTGTAGTCCCAGGCCACCAGCTTCTTGGTCGAGACCTCCTGGACCGAGAAAGAGACCTTCCCCGCCTCGGTGGCCGCGGTGGTGGCCGGCACCTGCTGGAGGGTGGCGCCGGGGGCCGAGGCGGCGCCGGGGGCCGAGGCGGTGGCGGGAGCGCTGTTGCGGAAGGTCATCAGCCCGACGAAGACGATCCCCAGAACGATGGCGCCGATGGTGACGTAGAGGGTGGCGCGCAGAGGCCGGCGTTGCCCGGACTCGCCCTGCTTCTGAGGCTCGAAGCGTCGGCGCTTCTCCTCCCAGCGGTCGGAGCGCCCCTGGGCGGGGTCGTTCTGGTCTATCCGTGGGTTCCTGCGCTGCTTGGACACTGTATCCCCCTTATCATCCCCTGCTGATATGACTCGATTGCACCGGGCTTCAGCGTAATCATACCGTCCCGCCTGCAACGCCCCGCGTTTCTCTAAGCCAATTCTCAGCAGTGTCCCCATCCAGTCTCCTGCTGGATTTCGGCCCTGCTGGGGAGAAATGGCTTCGAGATCATGGCTTTCGGGGCGTGCGAATCAGGGGTAACCTAAGGGTGAAGGTGCTCCCCTGCCCAACTGTGCTCTCCACGGAGACGTGCCCACCGTGACTCTCCGCTATCCATTTGGCGATGGAGAGTCCCAGCCCAGTACCCCCCAAGTCGCGAGAGCGAGCCTTATCCGCGCGGTAGAATCGTTCGAACAGGTGCGGAAGATCCTCAGGATCGATTCCAATACCGGTATCCGCTACCGTAACCACTGCGGCCCCGGGTTCGGTCCGCATTGCGAGTTGCACCCTGCCCCCCTCGGGCGTGTACTTGATGGCGTTGTCCACCAGGATCAACAGCAGCTGCTTCAGTCCGTCGGGGTCACCCTGAAGTTGCACCTGGTCCAGGTCCAACAACGCCATCTTTCGACCTCGGGCGAGTATTCGGGTCTCCTGGAACAGATCCACCAGAATCCGATCAAGCTCGACGACTTGGTGCTTCATCGGTTGGCCGGCATCGGCCCTGGCAAGAACCAGCAGGTCTGCCACGAGCCGGCCCATGCGCCCGGCTTCCTGTCGCAGGTAGGCCACGGTTTCGACCCTCTCGGCCTCCTTCATATGAGGAGCTCGCTCCAGCAGCTCCAGGTTTCCCTGGATCGTCGTTAGGGGCGCCCTCAGTTCGTGGGACGCGTCGGCGATGAACCGCTGTTGGGTTTGATAAGCCTCTTCCAGGCTGGCTAACATCTCGTTGAAGGTGTCGGCCAACTGTCCCAGCTCGTCACGACGCCCGAGGTGCGGCAACCGGCGAGAGAACCCTCTGGAGAGGGCGATGGCCCTGGCCGTCGTCGTCATGGTTGCCATCGGCCTGAGGGCGCTGCCTGCAATGGCCCATCCGCCGCCCATGGCCGCCAGCAGCCCAATGGCAGACATTGTGGCAAGCAGCAGCCGCAATCGTTCCATGGAGTGGTCGAGCGGATCGAGCGCAACTCCCGCCTCGAGGTAGGAGTAGGTGGTATCGCCGTTGCTGATGGGGATTGCGTAGAGTCTCACCCTCCCATGACTGTCTGCCTCATCGATGGTCAGAAAGACCCCATCAGCCGTGAGGGCTGGGTGACCGAGGCTGACCAGGGGATGGACCAACCAGTCGATGGGCCCTCCGATTTCGGTGTCTCTCCGCGAGGCAGCCACCTGTCCAGGGCTACCGGATGGCTGATGTCCAGCGTTGGCCGACTGGGCAACGATCAGTCCATCGGCCGAGTAGACCCGAACGTAGATATCCGGCGAGTCGAACTCCTCGATGGGTGGCAGAGCGGTGCCGCTGGCATTTGTGGAGTCGCCTGACTTCAGCATGCCGAGTACGTGGGTGGAGGTTCCAACAAGCGAGCGGTCTACCTCGTCGTAGTGGTAGGCACTGTGGAAACTGTAGGAGAGAAAGGAGGTAATGGCGAGGATGATTGCCAGCAAGGTGGCGTACCACACTGCCAGACGACCACGGAGGGAGGAGGCAACCAAACTAGTCCTCCTCGCCCCCTCGCGGCTCCCGGAGCAGGTATCCAGCACCCCGGACAGTATGGATCAAGCGTGATTCGCCCTCGGCCTCCAGCTTCGTACGCAGGTAGCGGACGTAAACCTCGAGGATGTTGTAGTTACCTTCGAAGTTGTATCCCCACACTCGCTCTAGTATCTGTTCCTTGGACAGCACCTGCCTGGGGTGGAGAATGAACTCGTGGAGCAGATCGTATTCGGTCGTTGTTAGGTCGATCTCCCGCTGCTCCCTACGCGCGGTGTGGGTGCCGGTGTCCAGCACCAGGTCTGCGAAGCGCAACTGCTCGGCGCCGGTAGTCTCGGTGCGCCTCAATAGAGCTTTGATTCGAGCGAGAAGCACTTCAAAGGTGAACGGCTTGATCACGTAGTCGTCGGCACCGGTCTGCAGGCCGAGCACCTGATCGCTGGCCGCGTCCCTGGCAGTCAGCATGATAATCGGCAGCGCAGAGTCGGCCGCGCGCAGTCTGCGGCAGACCTCCATGCCGTCGATGCCCGGCATCATCACGTCCAGGATGATCAGGTCCGGTGGCTGCTCTCGCGCCACGTCCAGCCCCTCCTTGCCCGAGGCCGCGGTCTGTACCTTGAAGCCCTCGTAGGAGAGACCCCTCTTGAGGAGGCTGGTGATGCTGGGATCGTCGTCGATTACCAGAATTCGTGAGTTCATTCTTTCCCTTCAACAGTAGCAGACGTTGACCCGAGTTGTGCATTCCTCATTGGGCCAACGTCAATTGCACTGCGCCAATTATACCAGGCTATAACCGCGGTCATCCCCGCCACTTGAAAGCTAGACAGCAATGGAGTGAGTATAGTTCATCTGCAACTGCAACCTGAGCCCGCTCCCTGGCCGCCGGCACCTACCAGCCGCCAGAGAGACCAGCCGGCTGAGGCTACATCCGCATCTCCATCGGAAGGTAGAAGAGAAAGAGGTTCACGGCCCCCAAGATGACGACCAGCGCGGCTATCGGCAGCCATGCCGCTGCTCCTCTAGCCTTGCCGGCCTGGCTTTTGGATATCCGGTAGGCCGTGTAGGCGGAGCCCGCTACGCCGGCAAGCACCAGCAGGTACTGAAGCACCTGGATCGTGGCGCTATCCATGAGGGCGGCCGAACCGCTGGACTGCACCCCGAACAACTCGAGGCCTGTGTAGAGTATGTTCTTGCCCTCGGCGAGAAGATGGAACAGGTTGTGGGCGAGATGCCCCGCCAGGTCAAGCGGGATCAGGGCGTAGCCGAAGATGGTAAACGTGGCCACTACGCCCTTCTTGCCGGTCAGGTTCGAGACGTAGCCGGCGCCTAAGAGGGCGAGTATGGGTAGTGCCATCGCCACCGCGAAGGCGATGGTGAAGGTCACGAAGTAGCTGTCGGTGCCTGTGACGCCCTCCAGCCAGGTGAGGATCCCCTTCCAGACCCCGAGCATGGTGATGTTCTGGACGAACACCACTCCCATGATGACGCAGGCGAGGAAGGACTCCTCGAACCTGGGATTGCGGATGGACCAGAGTTCCTTGCTCGGAACGCGTACGCTGATTCGTATGGAGTCGTTGGGGCAGCTCTTCACACAGTAGCCGCACAGGTTGCATCTCGCGTTGGTGTCCATGGTTCGGGGGAACTCGAACATCGGGCAACCGGGAGCTTTCTCGCTACCCCGATAGCACGCCTGCACCTTGCACCTGGCGCACTTGGCCGGGGTGGCCCGCAGTTCCATCGCCCCTGTCCTGGAGTAGTTGCCCGACAGCCCGCCCAGGAAGCAGAGATAGCGGCACCAGGTGCGTCGCTCGAAGAAGGAGCCGACTGTAACCACGCCGAGCACGAGCCCCAGGAGCAGCACGCCAGAGCCCCTCGGGCTCTCCACGATGCCGAAAACGTGGTCGGACCACGTGATCAAGATGAAAATGGCGTCGATGATCCAGATTCCATACCTCTTGAGGAAGGACGGAACCGGTCGGTTGCGACCCACTACCTTTTGAATTGCATCGCTGATGGTGGCGAAGGGACAGATGGCGCACCAGAATCGCCCCAGGACCAGGAAAAAGAGCGGAATCAGCGGCCACCAGAGGACCCAGGTCATGGCCGTCCCGAAATTGTCGTGGGCCGTGCTGGACCCGGCCAACAACTGGTAGACGATTACGGTGAAGACCAGGGCGGTGATTGCCTGCAAGACCCCCGGGTAGAACCTGCTCTGGATAAGCCGCCGGAAGAGGGCGATGTCGAGCAGGTTGAAGCCAGGTGGATCGGGAGCTGCTTGCCCGGAGGAGGGTTTGGTGAGGACGGGGTAGCCGTCAACGGCCCTGCCGTTCTTGGGCAGGCGTTTTTCGTCTACCTGCTTCATGCCTCGTCGGCCTCTAGCGTGAGGGTAGTAGAGGCCGTGGAGGGCGTCTTCCTCTTCATGGCGACCACGATGCCACCGATCACGAGGGCGATGATAGCGAGAATGCCCCCGATGACGAGCCAATTGGGGCCGGCGCTGCCCACGCGCACGCTAAAGGTCAACGGGGCCTGGATGCCCCTGGGGTCGACGGCCACCCTGGCCTTCCAATCGCCTGTATTTCTGAAGTTCACCTTGCCGGCGAAGCTGCCGGGTACCTCCTTCACTGCTTTCAGGTCCAAAGTAATGGGATCCTGAGCGGACATCCCCATACCCCCGTGTGACATGGCCGTGTCCCCTGCGTCCATGACCAGTTGCACCCTGACAGAGTCACGCACGACGGGCTGGCCCGTGGAGGTGTCCTTCAGTTGGACCGCGACGCTGTTGTCCCCAACGACAGAACCGTCGGCCGGGGTAACGAACTCCACCTGAATGTTACCAGCCGACATGACCTCGCTCTTTCCCTTACCTTCCTCGGCGTAGGCTATCCCTGAGGCCAGCCACAAGCTGGTAAGACTCGCCACTGCCAGCACAATCCACTTCTTCCTCACGAACTTCCCTCACTTCCATAATTAGCTAGTTCGCTTCGGGTACATGAAGAGCCATCTGGTGGCCGGCAACAAAATAAGGGGTCTCCAGGGAGCGACAACACGCGGGTCCGCGTATTGTGTTCTCGGAGGCCCCTACCTCGAACCGCACCGTCCGAATGACGCCTCATCCCTATTGCGGCGTTGGGGGTTGTATCCCCTCGCCTATGCAGTATTGCTTAGCCCGCTTAAAGATCGCTGAGTTGGGGCTGAGAGCCAACTGAGAACTCCTCTGCGACCTCCTTCAGACGGATGCCGCCTACCAGCCTCATAGTGAAGTCAGCCACCACCGCGATGATTATTATGGCGGCCGCCGAGCCGAATACCAACGCGAAGCCGTTGGCGGCCCATGCCAAGGGTGGCAACAAGGTGGATGTGTGGAGGGACAGGCTTCGCAGTCCGGCTGTGTCTCCGAGCCCTGACGCTTCTGGAAAATCCTGTGTCGGGCGTGCCCTGCCTCATGGCGGGGGGTCTGAAGATTGCCTACGACCTGGCGATCTTCGTCGCCTTTCGCCGGGTGAGGCCACCGGAGGTGATCGGCTGGAGTGAAGAGTCCGCCGTGAAGGGGTTGGGGGCATGAAAGGCGCAACACGCATCCGGGGCTTGTCTGGTGCTATCCAACCACTCGTACCCAGAGGGCGGCTGCTGCTTTCGTGCCGAGGGATACCGTGGAGCCACGTCCCTCGAGGGTAATTACGCCTGCTGCGGATGTCACTTCGGCCACCCGGAACACTGCGCCTGGGACTAGACCGTTTTGGTAGAAGTAGTCGAGGAGGGACGGGTCTCCTTCTGTCGCGGGTGACACACGAATGATGGCAATCCCATTTCCGGCTGCAACCTCGCTCAGGGGCACCGCATCGCCGATGGATTGGCTTCCGACGCCGGGGATCGGGTTGCCGTGCGGGCAGGTGGTGGGGTAGTCCAAACTCCTCGCCAGACGCTCCTCCACCTCCAGCGAGATGGCGTGCTCCAGCTTGCATGCTTCCCCATGAGCCTGGGACCAGTCCAGCCCCAGCACGTCCACCAGCCACCTCTCAGAGAGACGATGACGCCTCACCAGGGTTTCGGCCAGCTCCCTTCCACTGTCTGTGAGGACGATCCCCGTGCTTTTCTCAACTTGAACGTAGCCCTGCTGGACGAGGCGTCTCAGGGTGTCGGTCATGGTGGGGGCGGAGACGCCCATGGCATCCGCAACCCGACCTCCCCTAACCGGCGGGCTCTCCGTCTCCATGTTGTAGATCGTTTCCAGGTACTCCTCTATGGTGGGCGTCGCCAAGTCCTTCCTCCCAGTCCTGCTGCCGGTCTCGGGTCTGCCAGGGAACTCCGAAGCAAACCTCTTGACGAGGATCAAGAATTAGTATAGTCTAACCCGCGGCGTAAGATCAACCTTACGCACTACGCACTACGCATTCGTCCCACAGAGGGGTCTCAAATATGGTAGCACCGTTGCTCGTCACCCTCAGGGAGGGGCTGGAAGCCTCGCTAATCCTGGGCATTATCATGGCATATTTGGATAGGACAGGAAACGCCCATCGGTCCGGGCCGGTGTGGGCGGGGACGGGACTCGCCGTGCTCGTCAGCTTGGTGGCTGGCGCGATGGTTTTCTTCACTGTGGGCGAACTGAATGGCACCGGCGAGCAGATCTTCGAGGGCAGCGCTCTCTTCCTGGCGGTTGCGATGCTCGCCTACATGGTAGTGTGGATGAGGCATCAGGTTTCAGGTATCCGAGTGGGACTTCAGGAGAAGGTCCAGGCGGCCCTGAGGTCGGGATCCGGTGTCGCCCTTGCGTTGATGGCCTTCGTGGTGGTGGTGCGGGAGGGGATCGAGACAGCCCTCTTCTTTTTCGCGTCCACTCGATCGAGTAGCCCGCTCGAATCGACGGCCGGAGGGCTCCTCGGACTGATCTTTGCCGTGGCCCTCGGCTACTCCCTGTATCGGGGCAGCCGTGGGCTGAACCTTCGAGCCTTCTTTGACGTGACCGGGGTCCTGCTCATTATCGTCGCGGCGGGACTGCTGGCTCGGGGCGTCCACGAGTTTCAAGAGGCAGCGCTCCTGCCGCAGATTGTCGAGCACGTTTGGAGCACCAATTGGCTACTGAATGAGGAGTCCACCATGGGGAGATTCCTGACAGCCCTGGTCGGCTACAACGGCAGCCCCTCTCTGCTGGAGGTCTTGGCGTATGTTGCCTACTTGGCGACGTCCCTCACCTACTTCCGTTCACCTGAAAGGCCACAAAGGCTGGATCAGCCAGGCCCCAAGCGAGCCGCGTAGCTTGACCCGAGCGGTGGTGTCCCTTTTTTGTTGCCCTGCCTCGACCGGCACAGAAAGGCGCCCCGTCACCGTCTTCTCCATCTGATCGCCGCTGGCCTCGGCCTCACCCCTACCGGTGCCAGCCTACGTCCAGCTCAAGGTGAGGGGCAACGTCCACTTTCGCCACCTGATCGGCATGGGGCTGCTCTACGTGTGATTTGCGGCCTACGCCACCATGCCGGCAACTGGATAGAGGCGCACTCTTCTTCCCGGTGCAGCGGGTCTCTCAGGACTCTAAGGATATACCAATACCGCGCTCAGCCTGCCTTAAGGCTGGCCGAATACACTGCAGAAGTGGTGGGCATCGAGCATGGGCTTTGAGCCTGCACTGGAAATGAATGGCAGGGTGATTTCCGCCTCTCGGCTCGGACACTGGAGATGGATCCCATGGAAACGGAACCGACAATTCTGCTGACAGTTCTCGGTCTAGCTCTAGTCTGTGCGGTCTGGATGACTCGGGTGCCCCTGAGGGGAAGACGCGGGAGAACGGCCTCGATCAAGGCGGATGGCGTTCAAGAGATAGAGATAGAGGTGAAGGGTCGGTACCGGCCGGACACCGTGTTCGTGAGAAAGGGAGTGCCGGCACGATTGCTCTTCAATCGACAGGAGGACACTCCCTGCTCGGAGCGGGTCATCTTTTCCGAGTTTCGGCAGGAACGATGGCTGGCTCCCTACGCCACCACCGCCGTTGAGTTCACCCCTACACAGCCCGGCGACTACCTATTCACCTGCGCTCACGGCATGTACCAGGGACGAATGGTTGTAGAGGATCTTCGACGCTAGGAGGCGATTGTGGGCCCCATATTCATTTGACACCGACCAGGGGTGGCTGCCAAATCGGTTAAGAATGAGTGGAACGCATTATGCGCTCACCATCTTCATAAATGCTTGCTATGCGCATTTCGTGCGCAGGGAAACTCCGGAAGTGGTGAGGTGCGAAGATGGTTGACCGGCGTATCCTAATCACACTGGCAGGTCTGACGGTCTTGACTGTGCTGCTCACTCTGTGGATCAGCGCCCTGGCACCTCATTTCTCCGGGGAGCCTGAAGTCTCCACGGGAGAGCTGCTCTCGGTCAACTGGTGGCACCCCGTGCTGCGGCTGGCCAGTGCGTGGCTGTGGCTCTTCGTTGGCGCTTCCTGGGCCGGGCTCGGCGTCTTGTGGTTTGCCGCCTGGGTCGGGCGGCGCACCTCCCCCCGTTGAGACTCCGGACACAAAGCCCAAGGTCTCTGCTTTCCCTCCGATTCGCCTGAAGGAGTGACCCGTGTCACCGCCACGAATGCGATATAATCCCTGTTGAAGGGCGGCCAAGTCCATTGAGCAAGGCCGTCAGGGGGAGCCGTGGCATGACAACGGTGCTGGTGGTCGATGACGAGGCGAAGCTGGTCGAGTTGATCGAAGGGTATCTCCGGCGGGAGGGCCTCGATGTACTTACTGCCCTCGACGGCCTCACCGCGCTGGATCTAGCGCGCTCGAAACAGCCCGACCTGGTGGTGCTCGACGTCATGCTTCCCGGCATCGACGGCGTCGAGGTGTGCCGTCGCCTGCGCCAGTTTTCCGATGCCTACGTGCTGATGCTCACCGCCAGGTCAGAGGAGATCGACAAGATCGTCGGCCTCTCGGTGGGCGCCGACGACTACCTGACCAAGCCCTTCTCTCCCCGGGAACTGGTGGCTCGCATCCACGCCATGCTGCGCCGCCCGCGCACGGCCGCCGGGACCATCGAGGAAGCCCCCTCGCCCCTGCATTTCGGCGAGCTGATTGTCGACTCCGGCCGCCACGAGGTCACGCGACGGGGAGTAGTGATAGAGCTCACCGTTCGCGAGTTCGCCCTGCTGGCAACCATGGCCGCCCATCCGGGGCACGTTTTCACCCGCTCCCAACTGCTGGAGCGGGTCTGGGGTGATGAGTACTACGACGACCATGTGGTCGACGTCCACGTTGGGAACCTCCGCAAGAAGCTGGAGGACGACCCTGCCAACCCCCGCTGCGTCCAGACGGTGCGAGGCGTCGGATACCGCTTTGCGGCCCCCAAGGAGTGAGGCCAATGCTGCACAGCCCCCGGTCCAGCCTCCGGTCGAAGCTGCTGGCCGCCGACCTCCTGGTTGTCGTGGTGGGAGTAGTTACCCTCCTCCTGGCGATGGGCCTGGCCGCCCCCAGCCTTTTCGACCATTTGATGACGGAGGCTATGGGGCCGCAGATGCGGGCGATCGGACACCTGATGACGGAGGAAGCGGCCACAGCCATGCGGGACCTGACGGCCCAGGCTTTTCGGCAGGCGGTCGAGACATCGCTCCTCTGGGCCGCCAGCGCGGCGGCGATGACGGCCATCGTAGTAAGCATCTTCATCTCTGGCCGAATCGCCCGGCCGGTCTTGGGCATGGTCATGGCCTCCAGGCGGATCGCGGCGGGGCGTTACGCAGAGAGGGTTCCGGCGGGGGATGCCGATGAGCTTGGCCAGTTGGCGGCGAGTTTCAACGAGATGGCGGGTGCTCTGGAAGCGGCGGAGCGACGCCGCCGCGAGCTGATCGGAGACCTCGCCCACGAGCTGCGAACGCCCATCGCCAACCTTCAAGGTTATGTTGAGGGTCTGGCCGATGGGGTCGTCGAGCCTGCCGATGAAACCTGGGCCTTCCTTCTTGGTGAGACGGGCCGGCTCCGGCGGCTGGTCGAGGACTTGCAGGAGCTGTCGCGCGCCGAGGCTCGCCAGGTATCAATCAACCCAAGGCGGCTGGCGCCTGATCGCCTGGTGGAATCGGTGGCAGCGCAGCTCGAGTCCGAATTCGCCGAGAAGGGCTTGACCCTCGCCACGGGCGTGGATTCTCGGCTCCCAAGGGTGCTCGCCGATGAGGACCGGGCCGTGCAGGTGCTCAGGAACCTACTCAGCAACGCCCTCCGCTACACCCCAGAGGGCGGCCTCGTGGAGGTTTCCGCGAAGCAACTCGATGGCGAGATGGTCTTTCGAGTGCGAGACTCAGGCATCGGCGTGGCCCCGGAGCATCTGCCCCACCTGTTCGAGCGCTTCTACCGGACCGACAAGGCCCGAACTCGAGCGGCCGGCGGCTCCGGCATCGGACTCACCTTATCCCGGGCTCTGGTAGAGGCCATGGGAGGCCGGATCTGGGTGGAAAGCCCTGGTCCAGGTCAAGGATCCACCTTCTCCTTCACCCTGCCCCTGGCCCGCTAAGCAACTCCGCTGTAACCGCGCCCCTTGATCGTTTCTTGATCTCAGCCGGCATATTGCCTTGACCTCAGCACGCCATACTGTTGCCAGAACGTAGGGGGACAACCCCGAGGGGAGGTAACGACGATGATGGGTCTTGGAGCTTTCGGCGGGTTTGGGATGCTGTTCGGCGGGCTGTTCTGGATAGCCCTGATCGCCCTGGTGATTTGGGGAGCAGCGATCCTCTTCCCGGGCCGACGGGACGGGGGCCAGGAGACGGCCCTGCAGATCATTCAACGGCGATACGCTACCGGAGAGATCAGCGCGGCCGAGTACCAGCAGGCCAAGAAGGGCCTGGTTTAGTAGAAGTTCGATTGCGGGCAGGCAGACGCGGATAGGCAGATAAGGAGATGGACAATGAGTAAGAGGCTATTGGTTATCCTGGGAGGCACCCTCGTGGTGGCGGCCCTGGTGTTGGGGACTTTCGGCACAGTACTGGCCCAGCGGGCCGGTCCCGGTGGCTCGGGCTGGGGGCCCGGGGGCATGATGGGTGGGGGCTCAGGCGGCGGCAACTGGGGCGGGGGCTCCGGCATGATGGGGGGCTGGGGAGCGACGACCCCTTCTAACGGCAAGGTTCTGGGTCTGGAAGATGCCAAGCAAGCAGTGCAGAACTACCTGAACCGGTACGGCGATCCCAACCTGAAGATCGACGAGGTGATGGAGTTTCAGAACAACTTCTACGCCATCCTGCAGGAAAAGGACACCGGCAAGGGGGCCATGGAACTGCTGGTGAACAAGTCCAACGGAGCGGTCTTCCCTGAGTACGGCCCGAACATGATGTGGAACACCAAGTACGGCCACATGAGTGGCTTCGGCGGTGGGATGATGGGCGGGGGCCCCGGCGGAATGATGGGCGGGGGATGGGGAGCGGCTCCTCAGAGCCAGGAGACCATCACGGCTGACAATGCTCAGTCCATCGCTCAGCAGTGGCTGGACGCCAATCAGGCGGGCAGCACTGCCGAGAAGCCCGATGCCTTTTACGGCTACTACACGGTGCACTTCCAGCGGGACGGCAAGATAAACGGGATGCTTTCTGTGAACGCCTTCAACGGGCAGGTCTGGTACCACACCTGGCACGGCGACTTCATCGCGAGTATCGTCGCCGAGCAGTAGGCTCGCGGCGGACGCCAAGGGGCCGCGGTCCCCTGGCGCTCC
>Ga0209014_10001307_pt1 | contig 14627 bp, 10 predicted proteins | sample BarGraNGADG00212_FD_184491 | JGI IMG/M metagenome (GOLD analysis project Ga0209014, IMG submission 184491) | Arctic peat soil microbial communities from Barrow, Alaska - Barrow Graham LP Ref core NGADG0002-212 (SPAdes) (version 2) | ecosystem: Environmental > Terrestrial > Soil > Wetlands >...
GACTGGACCAGCGTCCCGAAGATGCCGAGCCCGAGGTCTGCCACGCAGACGGCTAGCCGCTTCGCGGCAGCGTGAACCTGAACCATGGCGTAGCCGGATGGAGCCTCGGAGTGTTGGAGCACGTTGTCCATTACCTCATTCAGGCTCCACTCGAAGGACTGAATGACGCCAGTGCTGCACTCGATCTTCTCCATGACGCTGTGTGTCAGGGCCGTCACCAGGTCATTCACCATTCTCTCGTCGTGGAACTCCCATAACCGAGACACGGGGTCTACCTCGGCCTCCAGCCTGTCTCGGAGTGCAGGAAGCGGATCGGCGAAGTGTACTCGCTCAACAAAGCCTGGCCGCGAACTGACCGTGACCGTCATGCCGTTCTCACGGAAGTGCCGGATGATGGCGGCGATAGGGACTGAAGCGTTGGGGAAGACGCGACTAATTTGCGTCGCATCGATGACGACATCTGCGTAGCCCATCCGCTCTGCGTGCGTGATGGCAAGTATGAAATCGCTCACGTCATCAGGGTGACCCAGATCCCTGAGAATGATGATGTTGCTGGGTCGCGAGGAAGAAGCGATCACGGCCCTGCCAGGTGGGATGTTCGGCATGATCGCTCTCCTCTCGTCATCTGGTTGGGAGTAGGATGCGTTAGCAAACCGTTAGCAAGAGCGAGAAACGGAAAGGACTGACACACGTTAGCGTTGCCAGCCCCTACTCTGAGGCGCCAAACTTGGTACCCCTGGGCCGACTCGAACGGCCGACACACGGTTTAGGAAACCGTTGCTCTATCCTCTGAGCTACAGGGGCATCGTTTCCGGCAATCCGCAGGCCGGAATGTCGCCCACGAGCTGCCACGAGCAATGTTATCAGCGGGGCCCCTGGCCGGTCAAGGCGGGCGGCGCCGCAGCGCCGTGTGCCGCGGCGCCGCCTCGACGATCTCCAATCTGACAACGAAAAAGCCCGAGCGATTGCTCGGGCTCGAGTTACTGGTGCCGAAGGGGGGATTTGAACCCCCACTGGGAAATCCCAACTACGCCCTGAACGTAGCGCGTCTGCCATTCCGCCACTTCGGCCAAACCGTCGGCTTCCCGACTCACGAATCAGTATAGCAAAGTGCCCGTAGCTGCACAAGCGTTTTGGGTCGATCGATTCCTTGTCTCCTGTGGGGGCCGCCCCCTGGGGGCCTCCTCTGCGGGCAGTGGCGGCGGTGGGTCCGGGGATGGCCTTGGCCTCCTCCATGCGGCTGGGGGTGGACTAGGCTATAATTTTGGGTGGAGACCGATTGTTGATATCTGGTGGCCGAGATTTGGTGTGGTGGCCGAGAGTTGGTCGTACGCGGCCGGGGGGCCGGCGGCGTTTTTGGAGGGTGTTTCTTGAAGGAGCTTGAGAGGGTCGATAGCGAGCTGGCGAAGCTGATTGTCGAGGAGAGCCGCCGGCAGAGTGACACGGTAAAGCTGATCGCCTCGGAGAACTACGCCAGCCAGGCGGTGTTGGATGCCATGGCCTGCTCCGTGGAGTTCGGAGGAGCGGTCTGGCACAACCACCTCAACGACAAGTATGCCGAGGGTTACCCCGGCCACCGCCACTACGGCGGGTGCGAGGTGGTGGACCAGGTGGAGCAGCTGGCCATCGACCGTGCCAAGGCGCTATTTGGCGCGGAGCACGTCAATGTCCAGCCTCACTCCGGCACTCAGGCCAACCTGGCCGTCTACGCCGGGCTGTTGAGCATTGGCGACCGCATCCTTGGGCTCGATCTGAACCAGGGCGGCCATCTCTCCCACGGCTCCCGCATCAGTCTGTCCGGTAAGATGTACACCACCGCCCACTACGGCGTGGACCAGAAGACCGAGGTACTGGACTACGACGCCATCGCCCGCCAGGCCAGGGAGTTTCGTCCCAAGCTGCTCGTGGCGGGGGCAAGCGCCTACAGCCGGATCTTCGACTGGGCCGCGTTCCGCGCCATCGCCGACGAGGTGGGCGCGATGTTAATGGTGGATATGGCCCACATCGCGGGGCTTGTGGCCGGGGGAGTCCACCCTTCGCCCGTCCCCTACGCCGACGTGGTTACGACCACAACGCACAAGACTTTGCGCGGTCCGCGGGGCGGCATGATCCTCTGCACAGCTAAGTACGCCAAAGCCATCGACCGGGCGGTCTTCCCAGCAACCCAGGGGGGCCCCTTCATGCACATCATCGCCTCCAAGGCGGTCTGTCTCAAGGAGGCGAGCACCCCCGCATTCAAGAGCTACGCAAGGCAGATCGTCGCCAACGCCAGGGCGCTGGCATCGACCCTGGAGCAGAGCGGCATGCGGATAGTATCCGGCGGGACGGACAACCACCTGATGCTCGTGGACGTTAGACCAATGGGGATGACTGGGGCCGCGGCGGAGGAGCTTCTGGCGCTCATCGGGGTCACGGTAAACAAGAACCTCTTGCCCTACGATCCGGCTCCCCAGCAGCAGACGAGCGGTGTCCGATTGGGCACTCCGGCCATCACGACCCGAGGGATGGCTGAGGCGGAGACGAAGGAGATCGGATCCCTCATCGCGTCGGCGCTGACCAGTCAGGGCGACGCAGCGCTGCTGGAGAAGCTGCGGGGCAGGGCCCTGGAGCTGTGCCGAGCATTCCCGATCCCCGCGGACCCGCTGGTGGTGGCCTACTCCCGGTCTCGCTAGCAGTTGGGGCGTTCTGCTGCACATCACCTTGGCCGTCGTGCCCGAGGGCCAGGGTGATGTGGCGTCTACAACCCCCGGATCTGCAGGGTCGTGACCTGGAGACTGCTCACGTCCGTCACCCTGATGGCGTGGTTATTGGTGTCGGCAATGTAAAGCTTTCCGGCCGCCACGGCGAGCCCGCCGGGCTCCCAGAACGAGGCCGCTTCACCGATTCCATCTCGCAGGGTTGCGCTTCCATTGCCCAGCATAGTGTCCACTTGCCGAGTGTGGGGATCGAGCCTCTTGATCTTGTGGTTGTAGCTGTCTGCCAGGTAGACGGCCCCCTCCGAGTGGTCGAAACACACCCCGAGGTCGTGCTGGAGGCGAACCCGATCGCCCGTTCCGTCCACGTCCCCGAACTCAAAGAGCCCCTGGCCCACCAGCGTGTGCACCTCGCTGCCGTGGCCCGGCAGATCCGCCGCCCGGACTGCGCTGGACTCGCTATCGGCGACGTACAGCACCTTGCCGTCTGTGGACAGGCCGCTGGGTTGTGCAAAGGTGGCTCGGGCCAGCGGCCCATCCGCCAGAGCCTCTCGGCCGCTTCCCGCGTAGCGGGCGATCTCCCCGGATTGGGGAGAGTAGCTCCAGATGTGGTGGGATCCGGCCATGGCGATGTAGACGATACCTTCGTGGATCGCCAGATCCCAAGGGGAGCTGAGCGGCGACTCCTTGCCTTTGCCCTCTTTGACCCGCCGGGCCTGCTCGCCGGTGCCGGCCACGGTCACCACATGTCCGGAGACCAGGTCGATCTGGCGGATGGAGTGGTTCCGGCAATCCGCCACGTACAATTTATCCCCCTCCAGCGCCATACCCTGGGGGGAGTCGAAGGCCGCACTGTCGGGGCCGCCGTCCCGGAACCCCCTCTCCCCGCCGATCACCTGCTGGACCGTGCCGTCCAGGCCGGCCACCACGATCCTGTTGTGGCCCGAATCTGCGATGAGGAGTCGATCGGAGGCCTCATTTACCAGTATCTTGCCGGGGAAAAGCAGGGGAGTCTCGGGCGGCCTCTCCGGCCGGAAATTCATGGCGCGACGATCCAGCATTCCCTTGCCGTCGAACTCGGATACCGTGGCGGCGATCAGTGGCTGGAACTCCTCGAAGCGGAACTCCCCTTCGTGGTTGCCGATCACCCTACCGGCGGGGTCCATCAGCATGATGGTGGGCCACGCGCGAACGCCGTACTCGGACCAGAGCCGCATCGCCGGATCGTTCACCACTGGATGCTGGATCCCCAGCCGCAGTACCGCCTGGCGCAGATTAGGGGTCGGCCGCTCGCCGCTGAACTTGGGGGAGTGGACTCCCACTACCACTATCTCGGTCGGGAAGGCATCCTCCAGCTTCCGCAACTGCGGAAGCACGTGCATGCAGTTGATTCAGCCGTAGGTCCAGAAATCAAGCAGCACCAGCTTGCCCCGCAGATCTGTGAGGCTGAGCGGGTGGTCCACATTCAGCCAGTCCGGCCCTGCCGGGAAATCCGGCGCTCGAACACTCCCCTCATAACTTTCGGGCGACATTAGATTTGCCTCCAAACAGTGCCGAACAGGAACTCAGAGGATCTCACGATTGTGATATGCTGCCTCCGAGTTCCCCCGAGCTCAGCTATCCCATCACTTCAATGTCGTGAGGGCCGCTCTCTCTGCGGCCCGCCTCCGTGATCCGCACGAACGTGGCGTTCTGCCGCAGCTGCTCCAGGGTTCGGGCATTGCAGTAGCTCATGCCAGACCGCAGGCCGCCCACCAGCTGGAAGACAATCTCGCCCACGTCACCTCGGTAGGGCACCACTGCCTCCACACCCTCGGGTACCACGTCCTCTACTGCCTCTTCCCATTCCGCCCAGCCCCGATCCGGCTGCTCCCGCTCGGCCCTGGCGAGGGCCGCCTCCGCAGATGCCATGCCCCTAGTTATCTTATAGGGACGCCCCCCTCGGCGGATCGTCAGCCCAGGGGACTCGGTGGTGCCGGCAAGCAGGTTGCCCAGCATCACCGTGGCGGCGCCCGCCGCCAGCGACTTGGTGATGTCACCAGAGGTGCGGATCCCACCGTCCGCGATGATTGGCAGACCGTGTCGGGCCGCCTCCCGGGCGCAATCGAGCACCGCGGTCAGTTGAGGCACCCCCACGCCAGCGACCATTCGGGTGATGCAGATGGAGCCAGGGCCCACCCCAACCTTCACCGCATCCACGCCTGCTCCCGCAAGGGCCGCCACCCCTCCTGCTGTGGCCACGTTGCCGCCCACCAGATCCACCGAACCAAGTCTCTTGCGAACCGTTTCCACGGCTCGGATGGTGTGGTCGGCGTCGCCATGGGCCACGTCTATCACCAACAGGTCTGTGCCAGCATCGACCAGAACCTGGGCCCGCTCCAGGTAATCCCCAACTACCCCGATTGCCGCCCCAACCCTGAGCCTGCCCTTGGCGTCCTTGGTCGAGTAGGGGAACTGCAGGCTGCGCACCAGGTCCTTGGCCGTCACCAATCCGGTGAGGTGTCCAGACTCGTCGATCAGTGGCACCTTTTCCACCCTGTGCTCGGCGATCAGGTCGCGGGCCGTGTCGGTACTGCTGCCCGCAGGGGCCGTGATAAGCCTGTCCAGCGGGGTCATTCTGCTTCGCACGGGCTGAGAATCGTCTGCGAAGAGGATGTCGCGCCGGCTCAGCATCCCCAACAGCCGGCCATTCTCTTCCACTACCGGCAACCCGCCCACCCCACGCCTGGACATCACGGCCCTGGCATCGGCGATCTTCTCGTCGGGCCCGATGGTGTAGGGATCCTCGATCACCCACCCCTCAACTCGCTTGACGCGCCGAACCTCCGCTGCCTCCTGCTCCATCGACATGAATCGGTGGATTGTGCCTATCCCACCCATCCGCGCCATGGCGATGGCCATGCCCGACTCGGTGACTGTGTCCATGTTGGCGCTGACGATCGGGACGGCCATGGAGATGTTCCGAGTAAGTCGGGTGGATGTGTCGACGTTTCGGCGTGACGCGATGGAGGAGTGCTTTGGCTCCAGAAGGACGTCGTCATAAGTCAGTGTCAACCTGAACTCTTCGCTCATCTTCTCCCAACCCCAGCCGTCCGGCAGAAAGTAGAGGGATCTTACCCCTCGGACCCCGCCACATTATACATGCACGCTTTGCGCCTTGTGCCGTTTGATGGCCGCACCCGGGGGGTGGTACCCTTGTAAACGCGGTCGGCCCTCAGCCCTCTGATCTCAGCACGAGTGCCCAGAACCCAGGACTCAGAACCAGCCAGTGGAGGCCAAATGAACGATATTCGCCCCTTCAGAGGGCTGCGCTACAACGAAGCGGCGGCGGGGCCGCTGGGTAAGCTGATCTGCCCGCCCTACGATGTTATCTCTCCACTGGAGCAGTTGGAGCTTCATGGCAGGAGCCTCTTCAACGTGGTTAGGCTGGAGTTGGGCTTCCAATTCCCGGAGGACGACGCCCTCGCCAATCGCTATACCAGGGCGGGCTCCATTCTGAATCGCTGGCTCTCCGAGGGGGCTCTGCGGCCGGAGGTTGAGGACTCTATCTACCTGTATGAGCAGCAGTTCAGCTACGAGGGCGTTGCCATGTCCAGGCGTGGGGTTCTGGCCGCCCTGCGACTCACCCCCTGGGGGGAGGGGGTGGTGCTGCCCCACGAGGAGACCATGGCGGGGCCCAAGGTCGACCGGCTGGAGTTGATGCGGGCCACGGCCTGTAACCTGAGTCCCCTCTATCTCCTGTTCGACGACCCTTCCGGAGGGGTGCGGCGCGAGATGGAGGCGGCGATGGCACAAAGATCCAACGCGACGGCGGATGCCGGCGACGGCCAGTCGCACAGGCTCTGGGTTCTGGGTGGTGAGAGCCACCGCGGGTTGCTGAATGCCCTTCGCCACCCGCAGCTCTACATGGCCGATGGGCATCACCGGTACGAGACCGCCCTGGCCTATATGGCGGAGCGCAGGGCCGCAGACCCTCAGGGCAGCCCTGAAGCCCCCTACAACTATGCCCTGGTAATGCTTGTTGACGCCACCGACCCGGGCCTCGTCGTGTTGCCTACTCACCGGCTGATCCGCGACGTCGAACCGGCGGTGCTGGCAGGGCTGGATGCATCCCTCCTGGCCTCCTTCGTGTCCGAGCCGCTGCTGGCTATCAATGGCTCCGACGCGACGGCCAACGCCGCCATGCTGCTCCGTGTTCTGCGGGAGTCGAGGCAGCGTGGCCCCGCGCTGGGGCTCTACCGTGCCGGCGGGGCCGTCACCATACTGCGGCCCCGAGAGACCCTCCCTGTCTCCGCATCTGGTAGACCGCTGCTGGACATGGACGTACTCCACGAAGGGGTCCTGCGGCCGCTGCTGGGTATAGGCGCGGAGCGGTTAAGGGCGGGGACCAACGTGACCTACACGCGGGATGCCGCCGAAGCGCTGGCGGCGGTGGAACAGGGCAAAGCCCAGGCAGCCTTCCTGCTGAACCCCACGAGGGTGGATCAGGTGCTGGAGACGGCCAGAGCAGGTGGTAAGATGCCGCAGAAGTCCACCTACTTCTACCCCAAGCCTGCCACGGGGCTCGTGATCAAGCGACTGTAGGCCGTCAGCCGTCGGCTGACGGCCTACAGATCATTCCTGTGCCGGCTGCTCCGGGGGCGGGGCAGCGGCCCCCGATCGCTGGTCGCGCAGCCAGCGGTGGATCTCGTCCAGGGCCGGAGGGGCCACAAAGAACACCTTCATGTCCGACGGAAACTGGATCCGGTGGTCCCCCGAGATGAACAGCAGCCCCGCCTCCTCTGGTTTCAGCGTCTCGTCGATCTTCTTTGCCATCACCTCGTATCGTCGTCGGGTGACCTCGGTGTAGAAGCCCGTCACCTTCTCCGCCGCCGTGCGACTCTCCAGCCCTATCATCAGACAGCGTTGCCAGTCGAAGCTCTCCGAAACCAGTTCAGGGTCCTCCATCGCCTCAAAGGTGGCCCCAGACTCGACCTTGCCGCGGGTGAGCGAGCCGCTCTTCTCGTTTATCTCCTCGACGGCGTTGAGTCCATCCTCCCCCGCGAGACCGACGGACTCGTGGTAGACGCGGGCTACGGCGCCGATCCTGGCCTCGAGCTTCAGCAGCTGCTCCCGCACCCCCGTCCAATAGCGTTCGTAGATCTCTGCGTAGTCCTTGGTTGGCTGCGGTGGCGAGAAGACCAGCGGAACCAGGTAGATCTTCCGCTCGGTTGTGAACTGCTCGGCGGCCGGTTTCTCGATGCGTCCGAGTTCTGTAGACATGGCATATCCTCCCAGACAGTGAGGCTGACAGCTACAGAATAGCGATCGTCTTCCGCGATGTCTATATCAACACGGTTATGAGATGAGGCGTGGGTTGGCATTGGACATCATGAATCGTTTGGCGCATTATTCTCGTGGAATTAGGAGAAAGTCGACAGACCGAGGAGGGTCTGATAATGATAAGGGATATTGCTCAGATATTGCTGGTTGGTGTCGCCATATTGGCGCTTCTCCTCGTTGGCCCTGTCGGGGGGCTGCTGCTGGTTGCGGCATCCAACGCGGTTGGGGTCCAGCCCGCGGCCGTGCTGGTTCTCGCGGTGATAGCTATCCCCCTTGCGGCTTCCGTGGGTAGGTCCACCGGCCGCCGCCGAACCGCCAGCAAACAGGCTGAGCCTCGCACCTGGTCTGAAAACCAAAAAGCCGCCTGATCTGCCCCCCCCTCTCGAGAGGTGGGGACGGGTTTTGCCCTGTCCCCGCCTCATGTTGCCCCGAAAATTTCCCCGGACTCTGCCCCAGGTGAGCCTCAACAGCTGTAGTTTGCCATCAAAGTAAATATCGTCACACGAAAACGCTGCCCGTACGGTTAAGAGTTGCGGCACATCAGCCGATAATCTATATGAGCAGACAGAAGGGCGATAGGTAGAACGGCGATAGGTTGTAGAGGCGATCTGAGTTAGAGGTGTCCCCTATGGAAGGCAATCCGCAGAGCGGGCCCCGCCAATCTATCCAGGATGAGGGTGTTGCCAGAGCCGCGGCAGGAGCATCGGGCATTCCTCAGCTGATGATGGGCGAGATGTCGGCTGCTTTCGTCACGCCACCACCGGCGCCCGTTGTCCCGGCGAAGGGCTGCGGCCCTGATGAATCGCACCTGGGGGACGAAGGACTGGTGGTGGACGGGGTTGGATTTGAGCAGTCCGAAATGGATGCGGACCAGAATGCTTCCATAGCCGAGACAGTACAGGACAGTGAAACCATCGTACAACTGGACGATGGTCTGCTGGCTGCCCAAATCTTCATCACAACCCCGGTGGGTGGCGGCAATCCGGCGACCCTGGAGGGGGTGAATGCCAGGTTGGCCGAGGCCGGTGTGGTCTACGGGATCGACGAAGAGGTTCTGCAGAAGGTGGTCAACGAGGTTCTGTCCCTCACGATCCCCGGCATGCGGTGGGGACCCATCCTGGCGGCTCAGGGTCGGGCGCCGGTTGGCGGAGAAGATGCCAGGATCGACTATCACCCCTGCCTTACCGCGACAAGCGGCCGCCCGAAAGTGGAGTCTGACGGCACGGTCAACCTGTTCGAGCTTAACGTGGTCCACAATGTCACCAAGGGGACTGTGCTGGCGGTGGAGACGCCGCCGACGCCTGGCCAGCCCGGCATGACGGTGATGGGGGCGGAGATTCCTGCAAGGCCGGGCCGTGAGTGCTGGCTCAAGCCCCGCAAGGGCACCGAGCAGAGCGAGGACAAGTACACCGTTACAGCTGCCTTCGACGGCCACGCCACCCTTATTCAGGGGGAGATATCCGTAGCCAACGTCTACCACGTGAACAAGGATGTGGGGGTCGAGACCGGCAACATCCAGTTCGTCGGCAGCGTGGTGATCAGAGGCAACGTACAGAACGGTTTCACCGTTAAGGCCGAGGGCGATGTGGAGGTTCAAGGCGGCGTAGACGGTGGCAGCATCGAAACTTCCGGCAACGTCACCGTCCAGTACGGGATCAAGGGGGCCCTTGGCCGAGGTAAGGTGGTGGCCGGAGGCGCCGTAAAGGCCAAGTTCATCGAGAACGCGGACGTGAGGGCCGGCACCAACGTGTGGGCCGCGGACGGCATTCTGCAGAGTCGCGTGGAGGCCGGAGCTACCATAGAGGTGTTGGGACGGCGCGGAGCGATCATCGGCGGGCGAGTATCCGCCTTGGTGAAGGTATCGGCCCGGACGCTCGGGTCCGCCATGGGGAGCAGCACCGAGATATCGGCCGGCGTGACCCCCGCCGCTAGAACGGAACTGGGAGAGATCCGGAAGAAGCAGGCAGAAATGGAGGAGCTGGTGGTGCGTGCCAACCAGATGATCCAGTTCCTGGTGGAGCAGGAGAGGCGCGGGACGCTCGGCCCTCAGAAACGCTCCAATCTGTCCAAATTGGTGGCTACACAGGGGCAACTCTACAACACCATAGAGTCGCTGACGCTTCGAGCCAAGGAGCTAGAGCAAATGTTCAGCGAATCCCGCACCGCCGTGATCGAGGCGAGGGAGGTGTGCCACCCCGGCGTTACGGCGTTGATCGGCGGCGCCCGGTACGCTCCCAGCATGCCTCTGACGCGAGCCAAGTTCCACCTGAACGACCAGCAGGAGATCGAGGTGGGGAAAGCCTAGCCGAGCGCGAGTCCTTCGGTTCAAATGCGGCCACGTCGGCTGCTGCGACTCCTCCAAGAACAAGCATGCCACTCGGCATTTTCAAGAGACGGGGCACCCCATTATCCAGTCCTTCGAGCCTGGTGAAGAGTGGCTCTGGTGCTACCCGGACCAGCTCGCCATGGAGACCGCTCCTGGAAAGATAAAGCATAGAAGATAGTCTCACACTCCATCTTCCCCCGCGGGCGGTGGGGGCTTGCTCATGTGTCCATGAGGCGCTGTTGAATAGCCGTGTGGATTTCGCGGGGAGTTACCCCCAACAACCCCGCCGCGGCGCCCACCTCCAGAGCCCCCGCATCCTATCTGGTCAGAATCTCAACCCCTCGTTGCTGTTTCGTGTTCAACGTAATTGTCCTCATACCTCAAGTATGCGGACATTTTCCCTGAGCAGTGACAACACGCATTGACAGCCGGCCGAATTGAGCTTATAGTCACGATCTGTCAGCTATATTCCCTACAGGGGTAGGGTATGAGCGTCCTGGAGTCTGTCTCTGCCGCCCTCGTTCGGACCGTGCCAACCATACGCTTTTCCCGTCGCACGCGGAACAATGCGACATGGAGGTAGAATGGCTGCCCTCTCCTCTGCTCAGCGCTCCTATCTGGAGGCCACCTTCGGCGACCGCCTCAGCCTGCGCAAGACCGAGCGCAAACTGTATAGCCACGACATCGCCGCCATCCCAAGCCTGATCAAACCGCTGGTCGGCAGCACCATACCAGACGCCGTGGTTCAGCCCTCCACCGAAGAGGAGCTCGTCGCCCTGGTGCGCTGGGCGGTCCAGCAGGGACTGCCGCTGACCCCTCGGGGCAAGTCCTCCTCAGGCTACGGCGGTGTGATACCGCTGAAGCAGGGTGTCGTGGTGGATTTCTACAGGATGAACCGAGTACTGGCGGTGGACCCGGCGGGGATGACGGCGAGGGTCCAGGCCGGAGTCATCTGGGAGAAGCTGGACAGGGCGCTGGCTAAGCAGGGCCTCACGCTACGCACCTACCCAACCAGTTATCCCTCTTCGACTGTGGGGGGGTGGCTGGCCCAGGGTGGGGCCGGCATAGGGGCGTACGAGGCAGGCTGGTTCAGGGAAAGCGTGGTGAGTGCTCGGGTGGTCCTGCCGGACGGCTCAGTCCAGGCGTTCAGTGGCGGCGACCTCGATCTGGTGGCGGACGCCGAGGGGATAACAGGTCTCATCAGCGAGGTCACCATCAAGGTGCAGCCGCTGGCAGAGCTCGGTGTGGTGGCAGTTGGCTGTCCCACGGCCCACGATCTTCAGAGACTGGTGCAGGGGCTTATCGAGGAGAGACTGCCCATCTGGTCGGTGGTGTTCATCAACCCTCGGATGGCGCAGCTAAAGAACAAGGCCCCCCTCATGGAACACATGGGCCACCCGGCTGAGGAGCGGGTGATCCTTCCTGAGCAGTACATCCTCACCCTGGCCTTTCGAGAGGACGACCGGCAGCAGGTCATGGGCAAGTTGCCGGGGATGCTTCCTACGGCTCGGGCTGGGCTGCTGAGCGACAAGATCGCGGCGCACGAGTGGGAGAGCCGCTTCAAGCTCATGGTGGTGAAGCGGTTGGGCCCGAGCTTGGTTCCCACCGAGGTGGTGATACCCCTGGAGTCCCTTGGGGACGTGATGGCCGACATCGATGCCAAGATCGACCAGCCGCTGGTCAAAGAGGGCGTGGTGATCCGCGACGGCGCTAACGGCCGGCCGGAGGTGGTAATCCTCGGCTTCATACCCGCCGACCAGCGGAAGCTCAGCTACAACTTCGTCTTCGGCCTGGCCCTCAGCACCATAAAGATCGCCGAACGGCATGGCGGGCGACCCTACTCTACTGGGATGTACTTCTCCGGCAAGGTGGAGAAGATCCTCGGCGCGGAGCGACTCAAGCGGCTGAGGTCCTTTAAGGCCAAGGTGGATCCATCAGGGATCCTGAACCCGGGCAAGGTACTGGGTGGCTCGCTGGTGGGGATCGCGGTTGGCCTGGCGGCGCGCTTCGAGCCGTTGGTCCGGCCCCTTGGGAATCGGGTCACGGTGCAGGTGGGAGAGCGGCCGGCCAACCCCGTGCGGGGCATCCCGGCCGACGTGGCCTGGTATGCATACAGCTGCTCCCAGTGCGGATACTGCGTGGAAGAGTGCGACCAGTTCTACGGCCGAGGCTGGGAGAGCCAGAGCCCCCGTGGCAAGTGGTACTGGCTGCGGGAGTACATGGAGGGCCGGGAGCAGTGGGACCAGTTCATGGTGGATTCCATACTGGCGTGCACCACCTGCGAGATGTGCAACCGCCGCTGCTCGGCCGCCCTGCCGATCGAGCCATCCTGGATGAAGCTGCGGGGCGACCTGATCCAGGAACAGAAGAAGATGACCTTCCCCCCCTTCGAAATGATGGCCGCAGCGACGGTAAAAGAAGGGGACATATGGGCCGGCTACAGGAAGGACCGGAGCGCCTGGTTCCCCCAGGACCTGCTGGAGCGCCACGGGCCGGATCACAAGAGCAGCACGGTCTACTTCGCGGGTTGCACTGCCAGTTACGTCGAGCACGACATCGGTATGGCCAGCGTGCGGCTGCTTGATGCCACCGGCCTGGACTTCAGCTACCTTGGACCCAAGGAGAACTGCTGCGGGACGCCGATGTTGGTGGCGGGCAAGTGGGACGTCTTCGCCCAGACCCTGAAGAAGAACATTGCCGCGGTCAAGACCGCCGGAGCGGACACCGTGGTGACCTCCTGCCCTGCCTGCGACATGATGTGGCGCCACGTCTACCCCGACTGGGCGAAGAAGTTGGGGATCGACTACGACATCAAGACGCGCCACTACAGCGAGGTCCTGTCGGAGAAGCTGAAGTCGGGCGAGTTCACCTTCCCGGAGAGAGCCGGCTCGCCGGTGACGGTGACCTGGCACGACTCCTGTCACATGGGCCGCGTCTCCGGGATCTACGAGCCCCCGCGGGATGTGATCCAGGCCATCCCCAACGTCAACTTCGTGGAGATGAGCTCCAACAGGGAGACGGCCCACTGCTGCGGCAGCGTGCTGACCCTGATCAAAGACCCGCCCGTGGCGGCTGAGGTGGGAAAGGTGCGGCTGGACGAGGCCGTGGAGGCGGGCGCCGAGAAGGTGCTGGCCCTCTGCCCCTGCTGCGAGTTCCAGCTTCGGGTGAGCGCGGACAAGAAGAAGGTACCAGTGGAGGTGGTGGACCTGGCGCGCTTCGCCGCCTCGGCGCTGGGCTTCGACTTCCCCGACCCGAACCCCGAGGTTCAGAGGCAGTGGGCGGTGTTCGAGGCGATGATCGCCCTGATGACCCCGAGGGGCTTTGCCGACCTGATGGGCACCATGTGGCCGGAACTGATCGACGCCATGCCCTTCGGGATGGGGCCGATAATGCGGGCGATGGGCAAGATACCCGGCTCTCTGGAGGCCATGAAGCCGATGTTTCCGGTGCTGTTCCCGATCCTGTTGCCGATGATGATGCCCAAGGTGATGCCTACGATGCTTAAGCGGGTAGCCGACAGGGTCCCGATGCCGGATTATATGCTCGAGCAGATGCCCGATCTGATGCCGCAGGTGATGGACAACCTGATGCCCCATATGCTCGGCGAAGTGGTGCCGCTGATCTCACAGCCGATGATCGACTACTTGCGAGGCAGGGCCGTGAGTTAGCTTCTTAAGTCTCAGGGAGGAGGGCCGGTGAGCCGCTCCTCCTCCCTGCCCTCCCTCTCTGATCGACACATCTAGTACATCCTCGTGCTTGACAGCCCCGAGGGTGGCCAGTAGACTGCCAACTGTATCCTGGATACGGTGTTCGGTCCCCGGGTCCAAGTTGGTCCACCCGGCACCACCCCTCATCGCCACGGCGAGCGCGCTTCCAAGCTCTCCGGGGGTCAGCAACAGCGGGTTGCTCTGGCCCGGGCTTTCGTATTCTCGCCGGCGGTGCTGCTCTTCGACGAGCCATTATCCAACCTCGACGCAAAGCTTCGGGCCGAGATGAGATTGGAGATAGAGGAACTCCAGCACAAGTTGGGGATCACCTCAGTCTACGTCACGCACGACCTGGAGGAGGCGCTGGCGATCTCCGACCGGATCGTCGTGATGCGCAACGGCATTATCGAGCAGATCGGCGGCCCGGCCGACCGTTACTACGGGACGGCATTTGGACGATTGGTAGGCACTGACGGCGTCTTCTCCGTGCGTACAATTCATATGAGTCCCCGAGGCGGCCTGCCGCCACCATCGCTCATGAAAATATCCGGGCGGCCTGCTACGCTGGACATGTGCACA
>Ga0209014_10001308_pt1 | contig 14625 bp, 12 predicted proteins | sample BarGraNGADG00212_FD_184491 | JGI IMG/M metagenome (GOLD analysis project Ga0209014, IMG submission 184491) | Arctic peat soil microbial communities from Barrow, Alaska - Barrow Graham LP Ref core NGADG0002-212 (SPAdes) (version 2) | ecosystem: Environmental > Terrestrial > Soil > Wetlands >...
TCCGTTCGTCATTCCGGGAGCGGCCGCGCTGAATCCGGGCGCCACGTCCGGTTTCAACCTGAACTTCACGGCAACCTCGGGCAGCGCCGCAGCGCCGTTCAGCTTTGTCATCACGGTAAAGGCGGACAATGTGCCAGCGTTCTCGACCACCATCAACGTCCCGTGATGTCGTGGTTTCGTCCGCCTCGCGCGGATTCATGGGGGAAACGAGGATTTCAAGTCGCTGTGATCGACCACGTTTGCGCTACGAGCCATAGGCGGGTCTTCGCACCCGGAAAGCGCCGGCTGAAAGCCGGCTGCAGCCAGGATTGGCTGCCCCACAATTTGTGCGGAATGGTCGCCGGGATCCAAAGTAAGTGACATTGTGGCTGAAGGCCTGCCCCACCTATTACGAAGGGCCCGTAGGCTGGGTGCCGGTCGGCCCGATCATCACCAGACCGCGCGTTTCGGCCTCGGCGGGAGTCAGCCGGCTTTCGAGGCAGCAGCCGCCCTTCCACCACTGAGGGCGCTTGCGCCAGATCTCGCGAATCGGCGTGGTTTTGATATTGCCCACGGGGGGCATTCCGTAGCAGGCCAGCACATCGCCATTCGGCATCACCTGGATATTGGTGAGCGCGGCGCAAACGTTGAACTTCAGGTGAGCCGTATGCTGCTGGACCGCAACCCGCATGGCGTCCGGATTTTGGAAATACGGAACCATGGTTTCCAGTTGCTGAAAGCTGTTGCGAATCGGCAGCCCCTGCTTCTTGAGAGCGATCAGGCCGCGCACCGCGGATACCGCTTGCGAGGCGTCTCTGGGCCAGTTCTCGCTGTGCTCGAACCAGCGCGTGTCCTCCGGCGTATTATAGTTCTGCTCGACGGCCTGGTAGAAGACTTCCATATCATTCCGCGCCGCGAATCGCGCCACGTTACCCACGTCGTGGAGATTCTGCCGCATGACGACAGTCTTGAGCCGGATCGCGTAGGTGAGCGACTTCTCGGCGCGCATGCGCCTCAGGGTTTCCAGGGTGCGAGTGGTTTTTTCGAAGAAGTTCTCGCGCCCGCGGATGAGGGTGTGAGCTTCTCCGATGCCGTCGAGGGAAACCGTGATCCGGCTGGGATTTGCCAGCGCCGCTTTCTCGATGCGGCTTTGATCGTCCCAGTAGCCATGAGTCAGGATTTCCGCGAACAGTCCGATGGACGCCGCATGGGCCAGAACGTCCGGCGTATAGGGACGCAGCAACGCTTCACCGCCGCTGAAAAACACGTGCACCGGTCCCAGCCAGGAGCGCATGTCGTTCAGGGTGGCCTTGTACTGGTCCAGCGTCGGTGTGTCGTCCTTGCCCTTGTTTTTCCAGATGTCGCAGTGCACGCACTTGGCATTGCACAGATTGGTCATCAGGAAACCGATGTCCGTGGGCCGGCAATGATCCGCCCACCGCCCGCCCGACAACGTGCGCAGGCGGTAGTTGACGGCCGTGTAAGCGCGCCGGTAGGCGTCAGCCATACCGAAACTTTTAAACCGCGCGGGCATAAGGCTTCTCCAGGTATAACATCAGACAGGCTATCTTCCTCTAGGGTACGCTTTGCGCGGCTCAAAACTCAAGTTACCCGTGAAGGTACCCGTGGGTCAAGATGGACCCGGGGACAGACCCGCCGTGTCCCCGCGGCGCAAAAAGCGCGCCTTGGGACAGGCAGGTCTGTCCCGGAGGGCGCCGGCATCGGAGCCGTGCGGTTACCATAGAGGTTCATGTTCGACTGGACGAAAGATCCTCACCGCCGGTTCAATCCGCTGACGCGCGAATGGGTGCTGGTTTCGCCGCACCGCACGGAGCGCCCATGGCAGGGGCAGATGGAAGCAGAGGCGGTCGCCGCACAGCCCGATTACGACGCCGGCTGCTATCTGTGTCCGGGCAACCCGCGGGCCGGCGGGGTGCGCAATCCGGCGTACTCCTCGACTTTCGTTTTCGATAACGATTTCGCGGCGCTCAAACCCGGCACACCGCTGGACCGGTTCGACCAGGACGGCCTGCTCCGGGCCGAATCCGAACCGGGGCTCTGCCGCGTGGTCTGTTTCGCGCCGCGCCACAACCTGACGATTGCCAATATGGAAGCGGCCGGCCTGCGCAAGGTGGTCGATACCTGGGTGGAACAGTACCAGGAACTCGGCGCCCGGCCCGAGATCGACTACGTGCAGATTTTCGAAAACCGCGGCGCCATGATGGGCGCCAGCAATCCGCACCCGCATTGCCAGATCTGGTCGAGCCACGCGCTGCCCAACGAAATCTCCAAAGAGCAGGAGTCGCTGCTGGCGTGGCGGGAACAGCGAGGCACTTGCTTGTTGTGCGAGTACGCGCGCCTGGAGGATTCGGCGGGGGAGCGCGTCGTCGAGGAGAACCAGGCGTTCCTGACGGTGGTCCCTTTCTGGGCGGTGTGGCCCTTCGAAACCATGGTGATCGTCAAGCGCCATCTCTCCTCGATCGAGCAACTCACGGGCGAGGAGCGCGATGGGCTGGCGGATATCCTGAAGCGCACTACCGCGCGCTACGACCGTCTGTTCGACGTCCCCTTCCCCTACTCGATGGGTTTCCACCAGCGTCCCACCGATGGCGCGGCGCACGACGAGCATCACTTGCACCTGCACTTTTACCCGCCGTTGCTGCGCTCGGCAACGGTGCGCAAGTTCCTGGTGGGTTACGAAATGCTGGCGACCCCGCAGCGCGATATTACGGCGGAGTCGGCCGCGGCGCGCCTGCGCACGGTGTGAAGCAGCGGGAAACCAGTTCCTGGCCCAGGTTTACGGCTCGATGGTGGTGAGTTCGCCGAAGCGGTGGATGCCGGGGTCGTCGGGCCAGCTTCCCGCAACCTCGCGGCGCACATCGCCCTGGCAACGATCTTCGGCGCCGAACTCGTAGTGAGCTGGAACTTCAAACACATCGTCCATTTTGAGAAAATAGCAGGGTACGAAGGTGTGAATAGACTACGCGGCTATCGGAGTCCGAAGATTTACTCGCCGCGAGAGGTGGTGAAAAATTGAAGCAGGACAAAAAGTTCGACTGTGTCCAAATGAAGATCGAAATCCAGGAGCGTCTATTGCGCGAAATCGCCGATCTCGGCGAAGAGGAGGCCGCGCGGCTTCGGCACGAACGATTGGTACACGACCCAATCCTGAGTGCCTTCATCGGAGGGAAGACCGCGAGTTCAGGCCCGCACACCGAGCAAACACCCGCGACTTAACCGCTGTGACGGGGTTGGGCCCGGCGCGCGGGAAGTATCATCGTGATGGGCTTCGGCCTGGATTTCAACCAGCTCTACCGCGATCTGCACTACGTAGCAGTCCTGAAACGCGAGAAGGGCTGAGGGGGCTAGTTTCAAAGCATCATTTTGGCAATGTCTCCCAAGCGTCCTCGAAGTGCTCCGCAAACTTCCTGTGCCGATTCCACACCGCTTCCGCGGCCCCGTCTGCCGCACGTAAGCTCAAAGTAGCCCACTTCCCGAAAAAGCCTGTCTTACTTCGGCGGCGCGTCGATCGCTACCGGGCGGAACAACAGATCCTGGAAATCGAAGCTGAAATCCGTCAGCGGCGAAACCGCCGCCATACGCACCTCATCGACCCCGCCATCGGGCTTCAGCGTGAACGTCACGTAGGCGTCGGCATCCAGGGTGCGATTCTTCCAGCGCGCCACGAAGGTGTCGTACTGCCAGTGCTCCAGATCGCCCGCCAGGTCCGGCGTGTGGGTGAAGTAGAGGGAGAGCCTGCCCCCGTGCTCCTCGATGCGCATATCGCCGTACCAGGCGTCGCGGTAGCGGCCGGCATAGCTGGCCACGGGCAGCGCGGGCCGCGTGTTGGGGTTGCGTTGGCCGGCTGCCTTTTTGACCGCTTCCTCGCCCTCGGCCCGCTGCTTCTTCAAGCGTGCGGAATACGCCGCCACCCAATCGGCATCGGGCACGCCCAGGTAGCGATCGATCACCGTGGCGGCGATCGCGGCATGGGCGGCGGTGACCTCCTGGTTGGTGAGAATCACGATGCCGAGCTTCAATTCCGGGATCAGCGCGGTGCGGGAAACGTAGCCCGAAAGCATTCCCGTGTGGCCCACCACCCGCTTGCCGCGATAGTCGCTGAGATCCCAGCCGAGACCGTACGCATGGAAATTCGGCTGAATGGCGGCAAAGGCGGCGGGCGAATCCTTGGACAATTCCTCGATCGGCAGGATGGTCTGCGCCGACCACATCTCCTTGGACTGAGCCGCGCTGAACAGGCGCGTTTTGCCCACGGTGCCGCCATTGAGTTGGACGGTCATCCACTTCGCCAGATCCGCCACGCAGGTGATGATGGCTCCCGCCGCCGCGCTGGTGTCCATGTCCTCTTGGGGCAGCGCTTCCAGCTTGCCCGACAGCGCGTTGTGCGGCGTGGCGACGTCCTTGGCCTGCTTGAGCGCCGCGACGCCGGTGAACGTGTTCGTCATGCCGAGCGGGGTGAAGATTCGGTCCTTGACGAAATCGTCCCAGCTCTTGCCGGTGACCGCGGGAATGAGTTGCCCGGCCACGATGTAGAGCAGGTTGTCGTAGGCATAGGCGCTGCGGAAACTGGTGGCGGGTTTGATGAAGCGCAGACGCTTGACGATTTCGTCGCGGCCGAGGTCGCCGGGCGGGAAGAACATCAGGTCTCCGGCGCCCAGACCGAGTCCGCTGCGGTGCGTCAAGAGGTCGCGGATGGTCATCTCGCGGGTGACGTAGGCGTCGTACAACTGGAAGGCGGGCATGTGCTGCGTGACCGGGTCGTCCCAACGGATCTTGCGTTCATCCACCAGCATGGCGAGCGCGGCGGCGGTGAACGCCTTGGTGTTGGACGCGATACGGAACAGCGATTGCGCGGTGACCGGCGCCGCCTCGCCCTGCCGGCGCACGCCGTACCCCTTCGCCAGCACGACGTTGCCGTCCTTGACGATGGCCACCGCGATGCCGGGAACATCGAATTCCTGGCGGGCGCGCTCGACCACCTTATCAACAACCCGATCGACATAGTCCTGGGCCGGGCACAGCGCCGAGGCGAGCAGCACCTCAATCAACAGCGCGGCCGGCAAACGAAAGCGATTCAGCATGGCATAGTCTCCGTCATTTCTCGCGCGTCATTTCTCAGTCAACAACTGAGCGTACACTTCCCGCTTGGATAGCCCGCGGCGGCGCGCCACCTGCTTGATGGCATCCATCCGCGGCATGCCATCGCCGATCAGTGTGTTCACGGCTTCCACCACGGGGGTATCGTCAACCGGCGGCTCCGTGGCCTTGCCGATGAGCAGCGTAATCTCACCCCTGACTGTGTCGCGCGATGCCAGTTGCGCGCGCACCTCGGCGGCGGTGCCGCGCAGATACTCCTCATGAATTTTGGTCAGTTCGCGCGCCACCACCACGGGCCGCGGGCCGAGGACGGTTTCGATGGCCTCGAGCGATTCCAGGATGCGGTGCGGCGCCTCGTAGAAGATGAGGGTGGCCTGCTCTTCGGCCAGCGCCTCCAGCAGGTGGGCCCGCTGCCCCGGCTTGGGCGGCAGGAATCCGCCGAAGTAGAAGGCGTCGGTGGGTAACCCGGAACCGGCCAGCGCGGTGAGCGAAGCCGAGGGACCGGGCACGGCTTCGACCGCGATGCCGGCATCGATGGCGGCGCGCACCAGGCGGTACCCGGGGTCGGAGACCAGCGGCATGCCGGCATCGGAAACCAGGGCGACGACGGCGCCCGAGACCAGGCGGGCGAGGAGTTCCGCCGTGCGCTCCGCCTCATTGTGGTCGTGATAGCTCACCGTCGGCTTGTGGATATGGTAGTGATCCAGCAGTTTGCGCGACTGCCGCGTGTCTTCGCACGCGATGAGATCGGCTTCGCCCAGTACGCGCACGGCGCGATAGGTGATGTCCTCCAGGTTGCCGATGGGGGTAGCCACCAGGTAGAGCAGTCCGGCCATGTACTGAGTATAAGTGGCGTGAAGCTGTGACCGCTCCCTCACGGTCGCGGCTCTGATTGAGTAGCCGAGCCGCGACCGTAAGGGAGCGAATGGCGCTCCCTACCATGGGAAAATGCATAGGTGGATAGAACCCCTGAGTTGAAGTTCGTTGGTGAGCGCGGAGAAGACCTGGCCGTGTGGGAGTGGCCGGGGGAAGATCCGCCGTTTCTGTTGGCGCACGCCACCGGATTTCACGGCAGGTGCTGGGACCGCATCATCCGCATGTTTCCGGAGCGTCACTGCCTGGCGGTGGACGCGCGCGGGCACGGGCGCAGCAGCCAACCCGAGCCGCCGTGCCACTGGCGGGTCTTCGGGCGCGACCTGGCGGCGGTGGCGGAGCACTGGGACGTGCGCGATGCCCTCGGCATCGGCCATTCCATGGGCGGCCACACCACGGTGCAGGCCGCGGCGCTGCGCCCGCACACCTATCGCGCGCTGCTGCTGGTGGACCCGACGATTTTCCCGCTGGAACACTACGGCACGGAAGCGCCGGACGCGTCGTTCACGCTGCGGCGGCGCAACACCTGGGCATCGCCGGATGAGATGTTTGAGCGCTTCCAAGCGCGCCCCCCGTTCGCCCGGTGGCGGCCGGAGATCCTGCGGGATTATTGCGATTTCGGCGTGCTGCCGCGCGATGGGGAATTTGTGCTGGCCTGCCCGCCGGCAGTGGAGGCGTCGATTTATCAGAACTCAAGAGAGCCGGAATCGAACATCTATGCGGAGGTTGCGCAGTTGCAGCATCCCGTAGTGGTGATGCGCGCCGGCAGGGAACGGCAGGCCGCGAACTTCAATTTGAGCGCGTCGCCCACGGCGCCGGATCTGGCAGCGCGATTTGCCCGCGGGCGCGAAGTCCTGCTGCCGGAAGCTTCGCACTTTATCCCCATGGAAGAGCCCGAAATGGTGGCGGAAGAGATTCGGAAGTTGGCGGGGTAAGGCTTGCAGAATGCCCCCTCGAAAGGGGGCGGCCCAGAGGGCACCCCAGCCTTGAAAGGCTACGCTACGGTGCCGTTATTTCTGTTCGAAGAGGGCGGCGCGACGAATCCGTTCGCCCTTGAACACCACCAGCGAGATCCGCTCGGTGGCGGCGATTTCCTGAAGCGGGTTGCCGTCCACCAGCAGCAGGTCGGCGTCCATGCCGGGGCGGATGGCTCCGATGCGCTGGGCCGCGCCGAGCAGTTTCGCGGCGTTGACCGTGGCCGCCTGCAGGGCTACTGTCACCGGGATTCCGGCCGCCACCCAAAGTTGCAGCTCGTGGTGCAGCGAAGGTCCGTGGAAGACCATGGGATTGCCCGAATCACTGCCCATCACCAGGGGGACGCCGGCCTTCCAGGCGCGCAGCAGGTTGGCGCGCGCGGTCGCGAGCGCGTGCTGGAACAACTCCGCCTTAGCGGCGTCGGCGCCCTTGCCGGAAGTCACGAACTCGCGCGTCCCCTTCAGCAGGCGCGCGGACACCACCTGCTGCACGAGGGAACGGTTCAGGACGTCCGGTTTGCCGCCGAAGTAGAGCGCGTAGGCCTCGGCGACGGCGAGCGTTGGGTCGAGATAGACGCCCTCCCTGGCCATGCGTTCCAGCAACGGCGCGGGGATCTCGTCGCGCCAGGATCCGTGTTCGATGCTGGCGCTGCCGATTTCCACGGCGTCGGCCACGTCGCGGGCATCGCCGGTGTGGGTGGCCAGCGGGAGGTGCTGCGCGCGCGCCTCCTCGCTCACGGCGCGCACCAGGAGCAGGTCCAGGCGGTCATAGAGCATGCCATCGCCCCAGCCCGCTTCCAGGATCGCTTTAATGCCGTCGACGCCTTTGGCCTTGAGCTCGCGGACCTGAAGACGAGCTTCCTCGGGCGTCTTGGGAGTGCGCAGCAACTGCGCCTTCACGGTGTCCTTGATGGCGGCCGGCAGGTGCTCGACGAACTCGGCGCCGTGACCGCCCTCGGCGGTGAACATGGGTCCGCAAACAAAAAGTTGCGAGCCGAGTTTGGCGCCATCGGCGATGGATTTGCGCAGCTTGAGGGAAGCGTCGAGCCCATCGCCCACGCTGCGCGCCGCGGTGACGCCGCTATAGAGCAGTGCGGCGGCGGCGTGCGGCATGGTCTTTTCGACGTCGTAATCCCGACTGTCGGTGGAGATGCCGCCGGAGGCCGCCAGATGGACATGGGCATCGATCAGGCCGGGCAGCAGCGTCTTGCCCGCGCCCTCCACGATCTCGGCTTTCAGTCGATCGGGATCGGGCGCGGTACCCTCGTAGACCGCGGCGATCTTGCCGTCGCGGACGAGCACGGCTCCGTTTTCGATGACCTTGCCATCGCCAATGATGACGCGCGTATTGCGGATCAGGAACGCGCCGGAACGCTGCAAGTCGCGGAACAGCGCGGCGTTGTTGCCCAGATGCTCCTTGCTGTAGGATTGCCACGTGCCCATCGCCACGAACGGCGCCAGCACGGCCACCACCCAGAGCTTGTTGCGCGGCCGGATCTTTTCTTCCTTCTCCCAGCGAAAGAGCTGCATGGCGAGGAACAAGCCGAGCACCGTGGTGAGCAGCAGCGCGGCCACGGCCGGGGCGTTATCCCAGAGATTCTGATTGCGGAAGAAGATGCCCTGGAAACCGCTGACCAGGTACGAGGCCGGCATGAACTGCGCCAGGGTCTGCGCCCACTTGGGCAGCATCGCCGCCGGAACGGTGGCGCCAGAGAGGAACAGCATGGGCATGTAAACGCTCTGTATGGCGATGGTGGCTTCGGCCATGGTGTTGGTGACCGCCGCCAGAATCAGGCCGATGGCGCGCAGCGAACAGACGCCGAGCGAGGCCATCAGAAACAGCGAGAACCAATTCCGCGGCATCGGCATGGCGTATATGAAATGCGCCAGCCCCACCAGCAGGAAGAGCACCGGAAGGAAGAGCAGCCAGCCGCTCAGCATGGCGGCCACCAGGATGGGGAGCGGCGAGATGGGAGTCACCTTGAAGCGGCGCAGAATATTGGCCTCGCGCTCCTGCACGCTGCGCATCCCGGCGCCCCATAAGCCGTTGCCGAGGATGCCCATTACCAGCACGGTGCTGACGAAGTAGGCGACGCCCGCGCCCACTCCGGCGTTAAACAACTCGGCGAAACCGAAGAAGAAAATCAGCGGGAACAGGTAATTGAAGAAGAGCACGCCGCGATCGCGCAGCGTGAGGCGCATATTGCTCTTGAACAGCGCGAGGTAGACTCTCATTCCCGCAGACTCTTTCCGGTAAGTTCGATGAAGGCGTCTTCCAGCGACGGCCGCTTGATGCGGATATCGGCCAGTTCGACGCCCTTTTCGTCGAGCCACTTGACCATCTCGACTACAATGCGGGCGGGCCGGCCGGTGGTCACGGCAATCTTCAAACGCCGCTGGTCCACGGTGACCCGCTCGGCTTCCGGCCAGTGCGGCAGCGCCACGTCGCCCAGCGGGGCGGCGAGCTCGATCTCGATGGTGGAATGGGCCAGCGCCTTTTCCTGAATCTCGCGCGGCGTGCCCATGGCGACGATGCGGCCTTCATCGACGATGGCCACGCGGTCGCAGAGTTTTTCCGCCTCTTCGATGTAGTGGGTGGTGAGCAGGATGGTGCGCTGCTCGCGGCGGAGGTCCAGCACCAGCTCGTGGATTTCGAGGCGGGCCTGCGGGTCCAGGCCGGCGGAGGGCTCATCGAGGAAGAGCACTTGCGGGTCGTTGAGCATGGCGAGCGCCAGGGCGAGCCGCTGCTTTTGTCCGCCGGAGAGCTTGGCGTATTGCGTGTCGCGCTTCTCCCAAAGTTGGAGGCGCTTCAAGAGCTGGTCGCCATCCACGGTGCGGGTGTAAAAGGCGGCGAAGAGTTCCATGGCCTCGCAGACTTTGAGCTTCTCCTGGAGATTGGTGGACTGCAGGCAGACGCCGACGCGGTCCTTGAGCTGGCGGGTTTGCACCTCGGGGTCGCAGCCCAGCACGCTGACGCGTCCGCCAGAGCGGGTGCGCAGGCCCTCGAGGATTTCGACGGTGGTGGTCTTACCGGCGCCGTTGGGGCCGAGCATGCCGAAAACTTCGCCGGCGCGGACTTCGAAATCGATGCCCTTGACGGCCGGAAGAGTGCCGTAGCTCTTGCAGAGGGCTTCCACCTGGATGGGATTGTCCACGAATTCTTCAGTCTCTCACAGGCGGGGGCGGCGAGGGGGGCTATGAAGTGAGGCATGCGTGTCTCACTTCTTGAGGTACATTTGTTGAAAACAAAAGAGTTCTCGGCAGCGAGTGAGACAAATTTGTCTCACTTCGCTGATTTCCTCCACAGTTGGAAGGATGGAACTGCCTATGCGAGGAAGGGTCTTGCGCTTCACCTGATTTGATTTTACTCCGAGGGGTGTGAAGAACGGGGTGGCGGGAAGGTGGGATTTGGTGGGTAAGCGGTTTGGGGGGAATGGGTTACAGAATATTTCATGTTTGTGTGATGAGAACCCGGGGACAGACAGGGCTGCCAGCGAATTTCCGGCAAAGTCAGCCAGAAATCCATGGCAGTCTTGTCAGTCCCCGGAAGTAAGGGAAACGCGCGGGCAGCCTCGCCGCTCGCGCGCTCGTCGATTCCTCAGACAGCGACTCGATCAGTAACCCGAGTAGACGTTCGGATAGCAGGGAGCCGGCTGCCAATAGCCGTATCCGTCATAGTAGCCACAACCGGAACCCGAATTGTAGCCCCAGCCGAAGGGGATGCCGATCCCGATGCCAAAGTAAGGACGGGCCCAGAAGCGTCCACCGTAGTAATAGCCTTGGCCGGAGTAGAACCGGCCAGGATAGTAACCGCCTCCGGTACCGTAGTGTCCGCCGCCGTAGCTGCGGCCCGCGTAGGGGGCGGCATAGCTGCGCCCGCCGTTGGAATAGCTGCGGCCCGCGTAAGGGGCGGCATAGCTGCGCCCACCGCCCGAGTAGCTACGGCCGGAGTAGGACGGGGCAGAATCGCGGCGTCCACCGCCGCCCGAGAAGGAACGGCCGGAAAAACTGCCGCCAGAGTGCCCACCTCGTCCCCCGCCGCCGCGCTGGGCCAATGCGGGAGTAGGGCCAAGCAACATCAGGACCGCGCCAAGAGCGAGCGCCGGCATCGCGGATTTGAACGATAGTGTCTGCACTGTCCGATTCATGAGAACCTCCAATACTTCCGGCTATGTGATGTGCAAACCACGTGCCAATTACAAGTACTTGAAAATAAATAACTTATTTAATAGCGAGGGTGAAACCCCTGGCTGAAAACCACCGCTTGGGGTGCAACTCAGCCATGCCCGCCATCCGCGTAGGGCTTCCACTACGGCGTCGCAGAGCTTGGTGTCTGTTGACTAAGCACCAACACATGACCCAATTCGAATGATTGGCTGACGATCCCCGGTGCTCCTGGGGCCCGTGGCTCAATTCGCGTTGATGCCGAGTTTGGCGTTGACCTTGGCTAGTTCCGTGCGGAAGAGGCGGTTTTCGGGGTAGTCGCGGGCCAGTTCGGTCAACCACTGTTGGGCCTCCTGGGGACGCTTCTCGCGCAACGCGATGATGCTCAGCGTGATCTTGGCGAAGGGTTTGAAATAGTGCCCCTCGCGGGCCACCAGCCTCAGGCGGTCCACACCGCGTTCCTTGCTGCCATCGACGTTATCGAAGTGAATGAACCAGCGGATGAAGAATGGAATGCTGCCGAGCATATACTCGGAAATTCCCGCGGTCAGGTAGGCATCGTAGAATTTCGGATCCAGCCTGAGGAGGCGTTGGGCGTAACCGTTGGAGCGCTTGGCCACGGATAGGCTGGAAAACTGCTTCTTCTCGACAAACGCCATGTAATCCGTGGCCACACCCTGGGCGATGCACATGGCAAACAAGGCTTGCGGGTCATCCGGGTTGATCTTGAGGGTGGCGTCCGCGCGGGTTTCGACATCGTGGACGGCGCGCACGAACTTCTCGCGGTTGACGGGATCGGGGTCGAGCTTCTTCTTCTTCTCGACGATCTGCTTGTCGTCGGTGAAAAATTCGCTCTCCAGAATGCCGAGCCGGTCGAGTTCGTAGAACAGACATGCCGACGCGCGAAAGGCGTACGGCACCGGGTCCTGGGGACGGGTGGCAATGTAGCGGTCGAGGACCTCGTGGGCAGCCACATAGTCCTGGTTGTACATGCGCTGCAGCGCCACGTCGATACCGTCGGGTTCGGCGGCGCGAAGAGCGGAAACGCACAAAACTGCGGCAAGAGCCTGGATTCGCAAAATGAACGCCTTATGCTACCTATGTTAATGGTACCGTTTATCGACGGCGTTGCGCCACAATTGTGATCTGGATATCGCGCGCCTGGCGCACAACTTGCTGCACAATTGTTTCCCCGAACCTTTTCCACCAGGGGCGCGCCGGGCTTCGCCCCATGAAGATCTGGGTGACGCGATGGGCGCGCGCGAACTCGGCGATGGTGCGCGGCACATCCTCACCTTCTACTACGTGCGTTTGGATACGCAGGTTACGCGCGAAGCTCATGTGGCGCTCGACGGTTTCGCCGACGCCTTGGGCCGGGGCTACGTGAACCGCCAGGCAATCGGCGCGGAGGTAGTCCGCCATGCGCTTGCCGCGTCGGATCAGGTTGGCCGACGCGGGGCGGCCGGTGAGGCAAATGAGAATGCGCTCGTCGCGTCGCGGCGCCAACAGTTTCTCTTCCACCTCGTGGGCGGTGTGGCGGATGGCGAGTTCGCGGAGCGCGGTGAGGTTGGCTTCGGCGAAAAAGTTGTCGAGCGCGCGGCGCGCCTTTTCGGAGGCGTAGACCACGCCGCGTTCGATGCGATTGCGCAGGGCTTGCGGCGTGAGATCGACCAGCACCACCTCGTCGGCTTCGTCGACCACCCAATCCGGCACGGTTTCGCGCACGCGGACTCCGGTGACATGCCACACCTGGTCGTTGAGGCTTTCCAGGTGCTGCACGTTCATGTTGGTGAGGACGTCGATTCCGGCGTCGAGCAGTTGGTGCACATCCTGCCAGCGCTTGGCGTTCTGGCTGCCGGGGACGTTGCTGTGCGCGAACTCGTCCACCACCGCCAGGGCAGGCTTGCGGCGCAGCACCGCCTCGGTATCCATCTCCTCGAATTGGGAGCCGGCGTAGGCCATGACGCGGCGCGGCACGAACTCCAGGCCCTGCGTCTTGGCAATGGTCTCATCGCGCCCGTGGGGTTCGAAGTAGCCGATGGCGACGTCCACGCCCTGGGCGCGGAGGGCCTGCGCCTCGTCCAGCATGCGGTAGGTTTTGCCGACGCCCGCGGCATATCCGAGGTAAACCTTGAGATGGCCGGGGCGCTTCATGGGGAGACCTGTGCGACTGGCAGCAGTGGCATCCTCGTTGGTTCCGGCGCCGGGTTAGGGGGTGGTCTCTTGACAGGCAGGGGCTTCATTTCGCCTCCGCATGGGGAAACAGGCGGACGTCGAAATCCTCGGCGGCGTCGATCAACTTCTCGACGGGACTGCGCTCGCGCTGCGAGTGGCCGAGGAAAAGTTGGGTGATACGCTGCTCGTGCGCAAATTCGAGCAGCGTATCGGCGAAGTCGCCGCCCTTCAGGCAATGCACCTGGGCGCCCATTTCACGCGCCAGTGCCAGGTACTCTTCCAGACGAGCCCGGTCGGCGGCGTCCAAGGCGGACTGTTCCACGTAGGCGACGAGCAGCACGCCATGGAATCGCCGGGCGTTGCGATGGCCGCTTTCGAGCATGGCCCGCGCGTTGCTGCGCGGCGTCAAGCATACGAGGATGCGCTCCTGGGCGCCCCAGCACGCCGAAACGCCGTGCGAGTCCAGGTAATCCTGCAACTGCCGGTCGACGACGTCGGCGGCCAGCAGCAGGGCCAACTCGCGCAGTTCGGCGAGCACGCGGGGGTCGCCCATGGTGACATCGGGCGGCGCATCGACGACTTCGATTTCATCGGCTTCGTGGAGGAACTTCTCGGGGATGCTGGAGGTGGCGCGTTTCTTGGTAAAACGTTCGACCGCCGCCTGCTGCTCCCGGATGTACTGCACGTTGACGGCGGTGATCACGGCGATGCCGCTGTGCAGAATCTCCTCGACATCCTGCCAGCGTTCCGGGTTGCGGCTGCCCGGTGGATTATTGAACGACAGTTGGTCGATGAGGCAGACCTCGGGATGGCGACGGAAGATGGCGGGCAGGTCGATGGCGCCATCGACCGTCGGGATAATCTCCAGGTGGGAGACGATCTCGCGTACGGCGCCGGGGACCTCATTCTGCGCGGCGGCGATCACCACGTCCTGGCCGCGTTCCTTGCGACGCCGCCCCTCGTCGAACATGCGCAGCGATTTGCCAACGCGCGGCGCGTAACCGAGGAAGATTTTGAGACGGCCTCGCCGTTCACGCCGCTCTTCTGCCTGCACGCGGCGCAGCAATTCGTCGGGATTCGGCCTGCGATCCGCTCGAGGGGTCACTGTTGTTAGGTTAACGCTCCCTCACGGTCGCGGCTCTGATCGGAGCCGCGACCGTGAGGGAGCGTTCTTCTCATCATTTTTTCAGCGGGGCGGCCGCGTCCAGCGCCAGGTTGAGCTTCAGGACGTTGACGCGGGGCTCACCGAGGACGCCCAACTGGCGGTCTTCGGTATTGGCGGCTACCAATTGGCGGAGGGCGTCGGGGCTCATTCCGCGCGCGGCGGCGACGCGGGCTACTT
>Ga0209014_10001310_pt1 | contig 14619 bp, 11 predicted proteins | sample BarGraNGADG00212_FD_184491 | JGI IMG/M metagenome (GOLD analysis project Ga0209014, IMG submission 184491) | Arctic peat soil microbial communities from Barrow, Alaska - Barrow Graham LP Ref core NGADG0002-212 (SPAdes) (version 2) | ecosystem: Environmental > Terrestrial > Soil > Wetlands >...
GCGGTGGTGCTGGGCTGCTTGCTGGCGGGTTTGGGTGGTGCCTTGCAATTGCCGCGTGAGCCGGCCAATTTGCAGATGGACGTGAACGTGGTGGTGGAAACTTTTGTGGTGGTTGTCACGGGTGGACTGGGCAGCATTGGCGGCGCTTTTTTTGCTGCGCTGCTGATCGGCTTGATTCACGCGCTGGGCATCAGCCTGTTTCCGCAAGCAACTTTGGTCTTGGTATTTTTGACCATGGCTGTGGTGCTGGCATTGCGCCCCAGGGGGCTGTTGGGTCAGCCGCTGGAGACGGAGCGCAAGGAAATTGCGCAAAAGTTTTTCCTGACCCTGGTCAATCAAACAGGCCGGCGCAGAGGTGCCTGGCCAGCGTTGATTTTCATGGCAATTGCTGTGCTCTTTGTCGTTGTCGGGCTACTCGGGGACTACTGGCAATCGCTCGCCACCGACGGACTGATTCTGCTTGTTTTCGGCATCAGCTTGCAAGCCATGATGGCGTTCGGTGGGTTGGTCAGTTTTGGTCACGCGGCATTTTTTGCGCTGGGCGCTTACGGGGCAGCTTTGGCGCATAGCGTATGGGGGGTGTCATTGCCGTTGGCGCTGCTGGCCGGTTGCACGCTGTCATTGGCGGTGGCAGGCGGGTTTGGAGCACTGGCTGTGCGCAGCAGCGGGGTTTATCTGGCCATGCTGTCGCTGGCACTGGCTCAGCTGGTGTGGGCGCTGGCCAGCCAGTGGGTCGGTCTGACGGGGGGCGACAACGGCATCATCGGCTTGAAGCTGGTGGCGTCCGGGACCCGCACCGTGTTTTATTTTTTGCTGCTGGGCCTGGCACTGCTGAGCGTCTTGGCGTTGGGGCGCTTGAGTCAGTCCAGCCTGGGTGCTGCGTTACAGGCGGTGCGCGATGCGCCGCTGCGCTCTGCGGCCAGCGGCTTGCCGGTGGGCTGGATCAAATACCGCATTTTTGTGATGAGCGCACTGTGGGCTGGCCTGGCCGGCGGATTGTTTGCGGCGCACAAGGGGGCGGTGTTTCCCTCCAGCGCGGCGGTGACAACCTCGCTCGATGCGCTGCTGGCGGTGCTGTTGGGCGGCATGCATAACCTCTGGGGCGTGGTGGTGGGCAGCACGCTGTTGGTGTGGGCGGGTGCCGAGTTGGGCCGTGGCTTTGACTATTGGCGCGGCGTTCTGGGGCTGTTTGTGATGGGGATCATGGTGGGGGCACCGTCGGGTCTGCTGGGACTGCTGAAGAAGCCAGGAAAGCCATGACATTGCAGGTCAAAGGTCTGGTGAAGCAATTTGATGGTATTCATGCGCTCCAGGGGCTGAGTTTTGATCTTGGGGCGGGCGAGTGTGTGGCGTTGATTGGCCCCAATGGCGCCGGCAAATCGACTGCGTTTGCCTGCATAGCCGGGCAACAGAACTTGAACGGGGGCGAGGTCTGGTGGGCCGGTGAGCGCATCGATCATTTGAGCCCGGCGCAGCGGCTCAGGCGGGGCGTGACGCGAACCTTTCAGGTGGCGCAAACCTTCGAGGCGCTCACGGTGCTCCAAAATGTGCAATTGCTGCTGCAAGCGCCACTGGGTCTGGCGGCCTGGAATCGGCTTGATTCGGTGCAACTCGACCCGGCCTATGCATTGTTGGCGCAGGTCGGGCTCCAGTCTCTGGCTCATGCTGATGTGTTGGGCTTGCCTTATGGTGCCAAAAAGCGCCTGGAACTGGCGCTGGCGCTGGCCGGGGTGGCGGGAACGTCGGGCGCGCGGCTGCTGCTGCTGGACGAACCGGCCGCTGGCTTGGCCGGTGCCGAGCGTGCCGACCTGATGCGGCTGGTGAAGTCGCTGGCGCATGGGCAAGCTGGTGCAGGCGACGCTGTGCCGGGTTTGGCCGTGCTCTACAGTGAACACAATATGGACGCTGTCTTTGGCGTGGCGGACCGGGTGCTGGTGCTGATGGAGGGGTCTTTGGCAGCGCAGGGGTCGCCGCACGAGATTGCCCACAACCAGGTAGTGCAGGCGGGCTATCTTGGAATGGCTGGGGCGGCAGCTCTGTCGTCGCCTCCTCCTCCAGAAGGCAGCCCTCACCTCTACCCTCTCCCAGGCGCAGAGGGAGTCAACAGCCTGGCAGGCATTCAACTGCAACCCATCCTTGCAGTCCAAAACCTTAGCGTCTGGTATGGCGCGGCGCAGGCCTTGTTTGACGTGTCCTTGCAGGTAGGGCGGGGCGAACTGGTGGTGTTGCAGGGGCTTAACGGTGCTGGCAAATCGACGCTGTTACGAACCATCATGGGTCTGGGCGACCGTGTGACGGGTACGATAAGTTATCAAAACAAGAACATTTCAGATTGGGAACCCCATCAAAGAGCACAAGCCGGTTTGGGCTATGTGGCCGAAGATCGTCGCCTTTTCTGCGGCTTGACGGTGCAGGAAAATCTGCGAATAGCGGAGCGTCGCCCTCGTTCTGAACCGCTTCGACAAGTGCTTGAGGAAGGAGATGGGGTCGCGCATGCAATGGGCTTTGATGAAGCGCGCGTGCTCGACCTGTTCCCAGCGCTCAAGCCGATGCTGCGTCGAAAAGCGAGCCAGATGAGCGGCGGCGAGCAGCAGATGCTGGCGATCGCGCGCACTCTCATGACTTCGCCCTTTTTGCTACTGCTCGACGAACCCTGCGAAGGGATTGCACCGGTGCTGGTCGAGCGCATCGTGGCGGCGCTGCTGGCACTGCAGGCACAGGGCATTTCTATACTGGCAGCCGAGCAAAACCGCTTGTTGGCCGATCGGGCATCCAGGATTGTTACGCTGGTTGCCGGCCAATTTAACCTTAAACTCAACGCATGATCATCACCAGTCTGCTCGATACCGACCTCTACAAGTTCACCATGATGCAGGCGGTGCTGCACCAGTTTCCGGGTGCGCGGGTCGAATACAAGTTCAAGTGCCGTAACGCTGATCTTGATCCGGTCACCGGTCAAGCCAGACGGCCGCTGGCTGCTTACGTCAACGAAATTCGCGCTGAGATCCGTACCCTGTGCAGCCTGCATTTTCAGGATGCCGAGCTGGCGTTTTTGCGAACGCTGCGCTTCATCAAAAGCGACTTTATCGATTTTTTGGGCCTGTTCAAGCTCAACGAGAAATACATCACGGTCAGCGCACTGCCTTCGGGCGAGATCGACATCACCATTCGCGGCCCGTGGCTGCACACCATTTTGTTTGAAATTCCGGTGCTGGCGATCGTCAACGAAGTTTATTTTCGCAATACCCAAAAATTGCCTGATTTGCTCGAAGGTCGCCAACGTCTTGACGCCAAGATCAATCAACTGCGCAGTGACGGTTTGAGTGATATCAAAATTGCCGATTACGGTACCCGGCGGCGCTTCTCGGTGGCCTGGCACGAAGAAGTTTTGCGTGCGCTGGTGGCCCGTCTTGGCACCGCGCAGAGCCCGAATCATGCTGCTGGCGTAGCGGGCCAGATGGCGGGCACCAGCAATGTGCTGTTTGCCATGAAGTTGGGTCTGACACCGCTGGGCACCATGGCGCATGAATTCCTGCAGGCCTGTCAGGCGCTGGGTCCGAGGCTGCGCGACAGCCAGATTTTTGGTTTTGAATCCTGGGCCAAGGAGTACCGTGGCGACCTTGGCATTGCCCTCAGCGATGTCTATGGCATGAGCGCTTTCCTGCGCGATTTTGATCTGTATTTTTGCAAGCTGTTTGACGGCGCCCGGCACGACAGCGGCGACCCGTTTGCCTGGGGCGAACGCATGATTGCTCACTACCAGCAGCACCGCGTCGATCCGCGCACCAAAACCCTGATCTTCAGCGACAGCCTGACGGTGCCGCGCATCATTGAGCTCTATCAGCAGTTCAAGGGCCGCTGCCAACTGGCTTTTGGCATTGGTACCAACCTGACCAATGACCTCGGTTATGAGCCGCTGCAAATCGTCATCAAGATGGTGCGCTGCAACGGCCAGCCGGTGGCCAAGCTCAGCGATTCCCCGGCCAAGGACATGTGCGAGGACGAAAAATATTTGGCGTATCTGCGTCAGGTTTTTGACATTTCACAGCCTGCATAATCCGCGCCGTCAAATTCTTTTTCCAACAAGAACCCGAGAAACCCAACCATGCTCACCGCCCTTGTCATTGTTTTTGTGCTGGCCTACGCAGCCATCGCGCTGGAGCACCCGCTCAAGATCAACAAGTCGGCCACCGCCTTGATCGGCGCGGGCCTGTTGTGGACGATTTATGCGATGTCCAACCCCGACGTTCATGCCGTCGGCGAAGAGTTGGGCCAATCGTTGATGGGGACGGCGCAGATCGTCTTTTTCCTGATGGGGGCCATGACGATTGTCGAAGTGGTCGATGCGCACAATGGCTTTGAAGTGATCACCTCGCGCATCAAGACCACTAGGCTCTCGACGCTGATGTGGATGGTCGGTTTTGTGACGTTTTTTCTGAGCTCCATCCTGGATAACCTGACCACAACCATTGTCATGGTTGCGTTGATGAAGAAGCTGCTTGACAAGCGCGACGACCGCCTGTTTTTTGCCGGCATCATCGTCATTGCGGCCAACGCCGGTGGAGCCTGGACACCGATTGGCGATGTGACCACCACCATGCTTTGGATCGGTGGCCAGATCACAACGGTGTCCATCATGACGAGCTTGTTTATTGCGTCCATGGCAAATCTGCTGGTGCCGCTGGCGGTGACCAGTTACCTGCTGGGTGCGCGACCGGTCGTCTCGCCGCAACGCAGGGCCGGCAAAGCGGTCTCGCCCACCACGTCGTTCCAGCGCAACCTGATGTTTTTTCTGGGCATGGGCATTCTGGTGGCGGTGCCGGTGTTCAAGACCGCGACGAACTTGCCGCCTTTTTTGGGCATCCTGTTTGGCCTGGGCATTTTGTGGCTGGTGGGCGATCTGTTGCACCGGAACAAGAGCCATGAAGAGAAGGAGCACCTGACACTGGGGCATGCGCTCACGCGCATTGACATGAGTTCCATCATTTTTTTCATCGGCATCCTGCTGGCGGTGGCGACGCTGGAGCACACGCACATTCTGTCTTCGCTGGCTGCGTGGCTGGATCAAACGGTGGGCCGCCAGGACATCATCGTTCTCATCATTGGTTTGGTCAGTGCGATTGTCGATAACGTGCCGCTGGTGGCCTCTTCGATGGGTATGTACAGCCTGACGCAATATCCAGCCGACAGTTTTCTGTGGGAGTTTGTCGCCTACTGCGCCGGCACCGGCGGCTCGATCCTGATCATCGGCTCGGCGGCTGGCGTGGCGGCGATGGGGCTGGAGAAGATCGATTTCTTCTGGTACGTGAAAAAAATAAGCTGGCTAGCTCTGATCGGTTATTTCGCCGGTGCGCTGCTTTACATCGTGCAGTACCGGCTTTTTCATTGACTTGGTATTTATTATGAAACCCAAAATTCTGATCGCCCGTGCCATTTTTCCTGAAGTCATTGCCAGGCTGGCGCAGCACTTCGAGGTGGAATCGAATCAGGACGATGTGCTTTGGAGCGCACCCGAACTGATCGCCCATCTGCAAGGCATGCAGGGCGCTTTCACCATGGGTGGTGAGCGCATTGACGCAGCGTTATTGGCGGCTTGTCCCGAGTTGAAAATCTGCGCCAACATGGCGGTCGGCTACAACAACTTCGACCTCGATGCCATGACGGCCGCTGGTGTGCTCGCCACCAACGCGCCCGATGTGCTGACCGAGACCACCGCCGATTTTGGCTTTGCCCTGCTGATGGCCACGGCCAGGCGCATGGCCGAAGGTGAACGTTTTTTGCGCGCCGGTCTCTGGACGCGCTGGAGCTACGACATGCTCGCCGGTGCCGACATTCATGGCAGCACGCTCGGGGTGATCGGCATGGGCCGCATCGGTCAGGGTATCGCCAAACGTGGCGCGCACGGCTTTGGCATGAAGGTGATTTATCACAATCGTTCGCGCCTGGATGCTGTCACTGAGGCACAGTGCAAGGCCAGCTACGTCAGCAAAGAAGAGCTGCTCAAGACGGCTGACCATGTCATTCTGGTGTTGCCCTACTCGGCACAGGCGCATCACCTCATCGGCGTGGCCGAATTGGCACTGATGAAGCCGAGTGCCACGCTGGTCAACATTGCTCGCGGCGGCATCGTCGATGACGCCGCGCTGGCGGCTGCCCTGCGCAACAAAACCATTGCCGCCGCCGGGCTCGACGTGTTTGAAGGCGAGCCCAAAGTGAATCCTGAGTTATTGACACTGCCAAACGTCGTGCTGACCCCCCATATCGCCAGCGCCACCCTGCCCACGCGCCTGGCCATGGCCAATTTGGCAGCCGACAACCTGGTTGGTTATTTGATCAACCATAAACCACTGACGCCGATTAACAAGGTGGTGCCGGGGTAGCTTCCAGCGCTTGGCTCGACAGCAGCCTGAACCCTGTTGTTTTATGATGCCCGGTAAGGTCGGGCTGGCTATGGATATGTGCCTGACCAACACCTACGTTTTAGATTTGTATGGAGAGTGACCCAACCCAATTGCCTGCTGCTGGCCCACTTCGCGACGATTGGCATCTGCGCGATGCCCAGGAGCTTGCGCAAATGCATGAGGTTGACCCGGCGCACGGCCTGCAAGAGCTCCAGATCACCCAGCGCAGCCAGACCTACGGCCTCAATGCGCTGCCCACCAGCGTTAGCCGCAGCTTGTGGTCATTGGTGGTGGAGCAGTTCAGCGATTTCATGATCCTGGTACTGATTGCCGCCGCCGTGATCTCGGGCGTGGTGGGCGATCTGCTGGACACTTTGGTGATCCTGCTGATCGTACTGCTCAACGCCGCCATCGGGCTGGTGCAGTCCTGGCGCGCCGACCAGGCGCTGGCGGCGCTGCAGCGCTTGTCCGAGGCCCAGGCCACCGTGCTGCGCAGTGGCCAGGTCCGGCAGGTGAGCGCGCAGCTGCTGGTGCCGGGCGACATCGTGCTGCTGGAAGCGGGCAACCAGGTGCCGGCCGATTTGCGGCTGATCAAGACAGCGCAGCTCAAGGTGGATGAATCGGCGCTCACGGGCGAGTCGGTCACCGTTGATAAACACGCCAACTTGCTTGAAGGCGCGGCGCATGCGCTGGGTGACCGGTTCAACATGGCGTTCAAGGGCACCACCGCCACGCACGGCCGTGGCCGCGGTTTGGTGGTGGCCACCGGCAGGGCGACCGAATTGGGCAAAGTGGCGGGCCTGCTGGAGCAGAACAGCAACCGCAGCACGCCGTTGCAGTTACGTCTGGCAGCATTTGGCAAGCGGGTGGCGCTGGCGGTGCTGGCGATTTGCGTGGTGATTTTTGGCGTGGGTATCCTGCGCGGTGAAGCACCTCTGCTGATGCTGTTGACTGCCATCAGTCTGGCCGTTGCCGCCATTCCTGAAGCCCTGCCTGCGGTGGTCACGGTGCTGCTGGCACTGGGTGCACGCAAAATGGTCTCCATCAACGCGCTGATACGCCGTCTGCCGTCGGTTGAGACACTGGGCTCGGTCACCTATATCTGCTCGGACAAAACCGGCACGCTGACGCAAAACCGCATGCAGGCCGAGTGCCTGGTCGCCGGCCGTCCTGACGATGCATCGGCCTGGATGCCCGGGGCCGGGCCGGCCGCAGCAGCCCATGCCGAACTGCTGCGGGCTGCCGCCCTGTGCAACGACGCAATTCCAACACCCGATGGCAGTTGGCAAGGCGACCCAACCGAGACGGCGCTCACCGCTATTGCCGCCAGCGCAGGCCTGATTAAATCGGCGCTGGATACCCAATGGCCCCGGCTGCTGGAGTTGCCCTTTGATTCGGTGCGCAAGCGCATGACCACCTTTCACCTTGCGCCGCCGGGCTTTGTGGCTTACACCAAGGGCGCGCCCGAATCGGTCATCCCGCTATGCAACGCTCAATGGCCGGCAACGGATGATGCTGAGCCGACCTGCTTTGATGCGGCTGCCTGGCTGGCACGCTCCGACGCGCTGGCAACCGTTGGCCTGCGCGTGCTGGCCCTTGCCCGACGTTCTCATATAAATCTGCCTGATGCCGCTGGAAACGTCGGGGCATTTGAAAGCCAGCTATGCCTGATCGGGTTGATCGGGCTGATGGATCCGCCGCGTCCCGAAGCGGCAGCGGCGGTGCGTGAGTGCATGTCAGCGGGCATCACCCCGGTGATGATCACCGGCGACCACCCCGCGACGGCACGTGCCATCGCGCTACGGCTTGGCATCGTGACCGAGGCCGACACAACGGTGCTCACCGGTGCCGACCTGGCAGCGCTGGAGGATGACGCACTGCGCACGCAGGTAGGCCGCGTGCGCGTTTACGCGCGCGTGGATCCGGCCCAAAAAATCCGCATTGTGCAGGCGCTGCAGGCGCAGGGCGAGTTTGTCGCCATGACTGGCGATGGCGTCAACGATGCGCCTGCCCTCAAGCGCGCCGACATCGGCATTGCCATGGGCAAGGGCGGCACTGACGTGGCGCGCGAGGCCGCCAGCCTGGTGCTGCTCGACGACAACTTTGCCACGATCGTGAAAGCCGTGCGCGAGGGCAGGCGCATTTACGACAACGTGCGCAAATTTGTGCGCTACGTCATGACCGGTAATTCGGGTGAGATCTGGACCATCTTTCTGGCTCCGATGCTGATGCTGCCGATACCGCTGCTGCCGATCCATATTCTGTGGATCAATCTGGTCACCGATGGTCTGCCTGGTCTGGCGCTGGCGGCTGAACCGGCAGAAAGCGACATCATGCAGCGTGCGCCCCGAGCGCCTGCCGAGAGTCTGTTTGCGCAAGGCATGTGGCAACACATTCTGGGTGTGGGGTTGCTGCTGGGGGGGCTGTGTCTGGGCATCCAGGCCTGGGCCATCGCAACCGGGCATTCGCACTGGCAAACCATGGTTTTTACTGTGCTCACGCTGGGGCAAATGGCGCATGTGCTGGCGATCCGTTCAGAGTTCGAGCCGCTGTGGCGGTTGGGTCTGGGCAGTAACAAGCCGCTGCTGGGCGCCGTGCTGCTGACCTTTGCGTTGCAGATGGCCACCATCTACATTCCGGCGCTTAACCCGATCTTCAGGACCCAGCCTCTGAGCCTGCCTGAACTGGTGCTTTGTCTGGCGGCCGCTGCTGTGGTTTGGGGGGTGGTTGAAATTGAAAAAGCCTGGCGGCGCGCGCGACGTGCGTCTGCCACCGACGTTGCCCTGGACGCAGTATGAAGAGAGACTCTGCGTCAACACACCAGCTGGAACCGTCAGACAACCCGAAGTGAATTTTTCATGGTTTCTTCCGTGCAAAATCCCACCAGGGCAAGACTCGGCGCAACGCAAGGATTTCACCACTTTGCATGGCGGTATAGCCGGGGATGCGCGCCACCTGTGCTGCCCAGGCGGGTGTTCGCAGCAATTGCAGCAGGGCCGCAATGCCGGGTTGTGTCAGGGCCGACTTGAGGCACACCAGGTGATAGCGTTCATTGGCCAGCGGCACAAAATCGAGCCCTGCGCTGCGCGCAGCGGCTTCAATACCCAGACCGGCATCACACTGACCGGCTGCCACCGCATTGGCCACGGCGGTGTGCGAAGGCTCGGTGTGTTCGTAGCCGTTGATGTCGGTACTGGCCAGAGCGCTTTGCGCCAGCAGCTCATCGAACACCACGCGTGTGCCTGAGCCCAGACTGCGGTTGGCAAAGCGCGCGCGTCGGTTGGACAAATCCTGCAGCGAATGCAGGCCCAGCGGGTTATCCCTGGCCACCATCAGACCCTGGGTGCGCTGTGCAAAGCCGATGATCTTGTGCAGCCCGGGCTTAAGCAGCGGTTTGTAGGTTCGTTCGGTGAGCGTTTTTTTAACGCTGCCCAGCAGGGTATGAAAGCCGGCCATGACGCAGCGGCCTTCGTTGAGGGCGCGAATGGCATCAACGCTGCCGGTGAAGCGGATGTCCAGATGCAGGCCACCCGGTTGCTGATTTGAAGCGTACTCGCGCAAGGTGCTCAGCGCAACGTCATGGCTGGCGTAAAAGGTGACGACGTGCACGCTTTCGTCAAAGGCCAGCGCAAAGCTGCGTTCCAGCTCGGCGCGCAGGGCTTCAATTTGTGGTGCCAGACGGGCTTGCGCTTGCCGCTCGGCCCACATCAGCTTGGCACCGAATGGGGTCAGGCGTGCTGACTGTCCTTTTTCCCAAGTGACCAGTTCATTGCCCAGTTCGCTCTCCCAGCGCTTGAGTTCGCCCCAGACGTGGCGATACGACAAGCCCAGCGTGCGTGCGCCGGCTGAGATTGAACCTGCGCCGCTGACGGCTTGCAGCAGGTCAATCAAGGGGTTGCGCACCAGCGCTGGACTACTGTCACGCGAGAGGGTGTAGTGGAATTGGAGCCTATGCACGGTGGTTCATATTGTCAGTGATTGAATTGGTAGCTACGATAGTCTAATCTGCTATGTCTACCCTCACCGACAGCGCGGCGACAGCGCTGCAACTCATCACTTCACTAGACTTGGAACTGCTCACCATCGTGGGCAGATCGCTGTCCGTCAGCGCCACTGCCTGCGCCCTGGCTTGCACTGTTGGTTTGCTGGCCGGTGCCTGGCTGGGTGTCGCGCGTTTTGCCGGGCGCGCTGCTGTGCTCACTTTGCTCAATACACTTCTGGCGCTGCCTTCGGTGGTGGTGGGATTGGTGATTTATTTGTTGCTCTCACGCAGCGGTCCGCTGGGCTATCTGGGCTGGTTGTTCAGCTTCAAGGCGATGGTGCTGGCGCAAGCGGTGCTGGTGCTGCCGATTGTCACCGCGTTGACACGTCAGGTGGTGCAGGACGCTGAAGGCTTGCATGGCGAACAATTGCAATCCCTGGGTGCACGGCCCTTGATGCGCAGTCTGCTGCTGGCCTGGGACGAGCGTTATGCCTTGCTCACCGTATTGATTGCATCTTTTGGCCGGGCCATTTCAGAAGTGGGCGCGGTGATGATTGTGGGCGGCAATATTGACGGTTTTACCCGTGTCATGACCACCGCTATCGCGCTCGAGACCAGCAAGGGCGATTTGCCGCTGGCGCTGGGTTTGGGTCTCATTTTGTTGGGGGTGGTGCTGTTTTTGAATGTGCTGATTGCGCTGATACGGCGTTGGCGCGAGGTGCAAGACAGTGGGGCTGCAATCGCAATGCCGCTGGGGGTGGCGGTGTGAAACCAGTGCTTGAACTGGTTGCTGCCAGCATGCATTTTGGACTGCCTGCCCGCGCGGTCCGGGCGTTGTCGGATATTTCACTGACGATCCGCCCGGGGGAGCGCGTGGCGCTGGTGGGCGCCAACGGTTGCGGCAAAAGCACCTTGTTGCGTTTGCTGCATGGCCTGGCGCCGCCTACGGCAGGCCGGGTGCATTGTGCCGCTGCCGTGCGCCAGGCCATGCTGTTTCAAAAACCGCATTTGATGCGCCTGTCGGTGCAGCTCAATGTGGCTTTGGGTTTGTGGTTACACGGTACGCCCTGGGGCGTGGCCAAGGCGGCGGCATTGGCGGCATTGGCGCGGGTGGGGCTGACTGAGCTGGCTGGGCGCAACGCCTGTCAGCTCTCCGGCGGCCAGCAGCAGCGAGTGGCCATGGCACGGGCCTGGGCGCTCAACCCGCAGGTGTTGCTGCTCGACGAGCCCACCGCCAGCCTGGACCCGCATGCCAAGCGCGAAGTGGAGGCTCTGATGGAAGAGTTTGCCAAGCAGCCCGGCGCAATGACGCTGGTCTTTGCCAGCCACAACCTCGGCCAGGTCAAGCGATTGGCGAGCCGGGTGATTTACCTCGAGCATGGGCGCGTGCTGGCCGATTTGCCAGTAGAAGATTTTTTCGGCGGGCCGCTGCTGCAGCAACACTATCCGGCGGCCCATCTGTTTGTCAAAGGAGAGCTTGTATGAAATCGTATATGTCTTTGAAGTCTATAACCCTGGTGCAAAAAGTGCTGGTTGCGACTGTTTTGATCGCCTCGGTGAGCTTGCCTGTCAGAGCTCAAACGCCGTCGATTGTGGTGGCCTCCACCACCTCGACTGAGCAATCCGGCCTGTTTTCCGTCCTGCTGCCCGAGTTCAAAAAAGCCAGCGGCATCGATGTGAAAGTGGTGGCACTGGGCACTGGCCAAGCCATTGACATGGGCCGCCGGGGCGATGCCGACGTGCTGTTTGTGCATGACAAAGTAGCCGAGGAGAAAATCGTGGCCGAGGGCTTTGCGGTCAAGCGCTTTGAGGTCATGTACAACGACTTTGTCGTGGTCGGCCCGGCCAGCGATCCGGTCAAAGTGGCGGGCAAGGATGTGGTGGCGGCGCTCAAAAAACTCTCTGCTGCCAATGCTGAATTCATCTCGCGCGGCGACAAAAGCGGCACTTACGAGGCTGAGTTGCGTTTCTGGAAAATGGCCAACCAGACCAACCAGTACGGCACTGGCTACAAATCGTGCGGCTGCGGCATGGGGCCGGCGCTGAACATGGCATCGAGCAGCAATGCCTATGTGTTGACCGACCGTGGCACCTGGCTCAACTTCAAAAACCGGGGTGAACTCAAAGTGCTGGTCGAAGGCGACAAGCGTCTCTTCAACCAATACGGCGTGATGCTGGTCAACCCGGCCAAGCACCCGCATGTGAAAGTGGCTGAGGGTCAGAAGTTTGTCGATTGGGTGATATCACCGGCAGGGCAGGGTGTGATCGCCAGTTACAAAATCGGTGGCGAGCAATTGTTTTTCCCGAACGCGGCCAAGTGAGCGACTGAGATCCATGCCTTCGCTTTGGTCAGCCCTGAGCTCGGATTGTCGATGAGCGAGACGGTCGCATGGCTGGACGATGGAAGTCCGCACAGCCCGCGTTTCAGTGACCGATACCGCTCGCGCTCCGGTGGTCTGGCGCAGGCGCAGGCGGTCTTTCTCGCCGGTTGCGGCTTGCCCGAGCGCTGGCGTGGCATTACCCAATTTACCGTGCTGGAGACCGGCTTTGGCTTGGGCTTGAACTTTTTGACCACCTGGGCGCTGTGGGCGGCTGACGCACAGCGCTGCGACGTGCTGCATTTTGTATCGGTAGAAGCTTACCCGGTGGCAGCGATGGATATCGTGCGCAGCGCGCTGGCACCGGGCCCGTTCAAGATCGCCGGCCAGCCCGAGGCCCAATGGGTCGAGGCTGATCTGCTGCAACGCTTGCCCGTGCTGGCGCGGGAACTCTCCCGGGTCTGGCGCGACCCGTCACCCGGCCTGCATCGCTTTGATTTTGCCGACGGGCGTGTGCATTTGACGCTGGCGGTGGGCGAGGTCGCCCTCATGCTCAAGCGCCTGGCCGCTGAGGTTGGCGATGCCGGTCTGGCTGACGCGGTGTACCTGGACGGTTTCAGCCCGGCGCTCAACCCCGACATGTGGTCGCCTGACACCTTGCAGGCGGTGGCACATCTGTGTCACCCGGGTACCAGACTGGCCAGCTACAGCGTGGCGCAAAGTGTGCGCCAGAGCCTCAACCAGCTTGGCTTCCGGGTTGAAAAGTGCCCTGGCCTGCCCCCTAAACGTCAGCGTCTGGAGGCGGTGTTTTTGCCGGTCTGACTTTACTTTCAGCTCACTGCGTCAGCATTTTGCCGCGTCAGCATGGACAAGGTATTGGCGATGGTTTTGCGCAGTTCGCGGCGGTCACAAATCAGGTCGATGGCACCTTTGGTTTGCAGGAACTCGGCGCGTTGAAAGCCTTCAGGCAGCGTCACGCGCATGGTGGACTCGATCACCCGCGGTCCGGCAAAACCGATCAATGCTTTGGGCTCCGCAATCACGACGTCGCCCAAGAACGCAAAACCGGCACTGACGCCGCCCATGGTCGGGTCGGTCAAAACACTGATGAAGGGCAGGCCTTTTTTAGCCAGGTGCGTCAGCGCGGCATTGGTTTTTGCCATTTGCATCAGGCTCAACAGGCCTTCTTGCATCCGGGCACCGCCGGTCGATGAGAAACAGACAAAGGGCACTTTCTGTTCGATCGCGGTATGCACGCCACGTACAAAACGTTCACCCACCACGGAGCCCATGCTGCCGCCCATGAATTCAAATTCAAAGCAGGCGGCGACGAGGCCGATGCTCAGGACGGCGCCGCCCATGACCACCAGCGCATCGGTCTCGCCGGTGTGCTCCATGGCTTCTTTCAAGCGCTCAGGGTATTTGCGGCTGTCCTTGAACTTGAGTACATCGACCGGCAACACTTCCTGCCCGATCTCGAAGCGCCCCTCGTTGTCCAGAAACACATTGAGACGCGCGCGTGCGCCAATACGATGGTGGTGGTTGCAGGTTGGGCAGACGTTCTGGTTTTGCTCCAGATCGGTCTTGTAGAGCACGCTGTCGCAACTCGGGCATTTGATCCACAGTCCCTCAGGCACGCTGCGCCGGTCGGCCGGGTTGGTGTGGGCAATTTTTGGGGGTAGTAGTTTTTCGAGCCAGCTCATAAAAAAATCTCCGTGGGTCTGCGATTGTGACGTGTGCAGTAACTAAAGGACACCGGTCCGCGCGGTTGTGAATATAGACTTACTCTTGGCGTGTAAATGGCACTGTAGTATTTGTAGGTTTGTATTCTTTTTACTATTTTTTTGGCCCCACTCACACCCCCCGCCCTCTCCCGCCCCGCCGGGCGGAAGAGGGAGCCAACAGCCCTATTTGGCCG
>Ga0209014_10001312_pt1 | contig 14611 bp, 14 predicted proteins | sample BarGraNGADG00212_FD_184491 | JGI IMG/M metagenome (GOLD analysis project Ga0209014, IMG submission 184491) | Arctic peat soil microbial communities from Barrow, Alaska - Barrow Graham LP Ref core NGADG0002-212 (SPAdes) (version 2) | ecosystem: Environmental > Terrestrial > Soil > Wetlands >...
GTGAGAGAGCGTGGAGATACGATTCCGCCCACCGAGGTGACCCAAGCACAGCGACCTCGCGATCTCCGCCGCGCCCGCCCAGCAGTCGGCCCGCGAGGCGACGAACGGGCGTTGGGGGCGCGACGGCGGGATCCGGAACATGTGAGGGCGGCGGGCTTGATCCGCCGGGGATCCTGGCGTAGTCCAGGCCCAAAGCCGCGGCCGCCTGCTCCCATTCCTCACCAACTCCGTCGAGCCCGACAATCCCCGTCGGCTCAAGGCGGGAGAGGACCGCCTTCGCCCGTAGGTACCGGACGAGTTCGACCGTAGCGGTCAGTTCTAAGGCTCGTCCGAGGCTGACGCCGTTGACCATGGTGAAGTCGGTGTCGCCCTGCCGGTACCAACCTCTGGCAAGAGCGTATGCCTCTCGGTCGATGCGCTCGCATACATCATCATCCAGCATGTCTGAGTAGGTGAGCGTTCCGCCGCCAGGAACCGCGGCCTCGGCGAAGGTGGCTGCGGCTTGCCGACCGCCGACATAGCGTGAAACCACCAACACAGGATTACTCACCGGATCCCCGACTCACGCTAGACCCAACCGCGCCCTCACGGATCTCAATCGCGAGGGTCGTCCTTGCCTTCGACGCCCGGCGACGTCCCTCGACACTCTCGGAGGCACCGGCTGGCATGACCTTCTCCGCGGCAACCGCGTCACTGGAGGTCTGCCGACTTCCCCGATAATAGGACTGCCGCCGAAGCCGGTCTGGCAATGCACCTATCTGCCGGACAGCATCGCGGGTACCGTCCGGACCATGATCTTGAGGTCAAGCCACAACGACCAGCGGTCGATGTAGTTGAGGTCGAGCTCCACCCAGCGGTCGAACTCCGCCTCGAGGCGCGCGGATACCTGCCACAGGCCGGTGATGCCCGGCTTCATCGAGAGGCGCCGCCGGTGCCACAGGTCGTAAACGGCAACCTCTCCGAGCAGTGGCGGTCGCGGTCCCACGATGCTCATCTGGCCGCGGAGCACGTTCCAGAACTGGGGCAGCTCGTCGAGGCTCGTGCGCCGCAGCACCTTGCCGGTGCGTGTGATCCGCGGGTCGTCGGCGAGCTTGAAGGCGTGCCCGGTGATCTCGTTCAGGCTCTCGAGCTCGGCCAGCCGGTCTTCGGCGTCCGTCACCATGGTGCGGAACTTGGCCAACCTGAAGTGGCGTCCGTGGAGGCCGACACGGGTCTGCCGGAAGAGCACGGGTCCCCTGTCCTCGAGCCACACGGCCGCGGCGATCGCGAGCAGGACCGGCGCGAGGACGACGAGGGCGAGGGCCGCAAGCACCATGTCCAGGAGTCGCTTCGCGGCCAGGCCGAGGATCCGGTCCGGGCCGTTGGCGATGGTGAGGATCTCGTACTTGCCGAACGTCTCGACACGCCCGCCGGTGATCGGGGTGAGGCCGGGGCCAAGGATGATGCGCAATCGCTTGCCCTCCTGCTCGCACAGGGAGGCCATGGGTGCGAGATAGGCGGCCTCGTCCCCGTCGAGCGCGGCGACGATCTCGTCGACGATGGCGCCGTGCATGATGGCCTCGACGTCGTCCAGCGGTCCGAGGACGTTCGGGCAGGCGGCCGACGGACGCCCCAGGAAGCCGACGATCCGGTAGTCGAAGGCCGGGTGCTGGGACAGTTGGCGGGCCACCGAGACCGACGTGGCGCTCGTGCCGAGAACCAGGATGTTCCGGGTCCCCAGGCCGCGCTTCCGGCTCCGCACCAGGCCCAGCCGGATCGCCCGCCTTTCGAGAACGGAGAACACCACCTGGGCGCTGAACAGGATGACGAGGAACAGCCGGCTCACCTCCGGCGCGTGGACGAGGAACAGGATGCTGAACACCGTCACGGCGAGCACGAGGGCCGCTCGCAGGATGTCCGAGACCTCGCCCCGGAACGTCCACCGGGCGCGCAGCTGGTCCAGGTTCTGCAGCCATTCGGAGCCGGCCCAGAGGACTCCATAAGCGGCCGCCCAGATCCACCACGGCCCACCGGCGTCCTGCCACGCGTCCGTCCATCCCTGGCCCAGGCGGAACCTCGAGACCACCACGAACAACGCGGCGGCGGCGAGCCCGTCGGCCAGCAGGAGCGCCAGGCGGATGAGGCGCACGTTGTGGCGGAGCATCAGTTCCCGGCGTAGCGGCTGTCGGAACCGAAGAGCTTGATCGAGAGCGCGGCGACCTTGTCCATGTAGAGCCGCAGCGTCCAGACGCCCCCGGTTGACTCCGTGGGCGGGTGATACGCAATGGGATACGTGAGCACGTACTTGGTGATCGCGTTTGTCTTCACCTCGCGGGCGAGCCCGATGAGCTGCTCGAGGCGGTTCGTCGGCACGTTCGTCCGTACCGTGTCGCCGGCAACCTTCATGATGTCCGGCAGCTTCGTGATCATGTCCGGCGAGCTCAGCTTCTCCCGCAGCGCGACGAGGAGCTGCTGCTGGCGGGCGGCGCGCGTGAAGTCGCTGTCGCCGACGCCCTGACGGGACCGCGCGTAGGCGAGCGCCAGCCTGCCGTCTAGCGTCACCTTGCCGGCCTTCAGGTAGAACCCGGACGTGCCATCCAGCCAGTCGTAGCGCGGATCGTTGATGGCATTCGGGTTGTCAACGGTCACTCCACCCACCGCGTCGACCATCCTCCGGAAGCCCTGCAGGTCGATGGCGGCGTAGTAGTTGATGGGGACGCCGATCAGGTAGCCGACCTCGTTGATGAGCGTCGGGAACGGCCCGTCCGGCATGTCCTTCGGGTGCATCCGCGCCCAGGTCATGAGCGAGTTGATCTTGCCCGTGAACGTCCGCCCGTCGTAGAGCGGGAAGTTGGAGATGTCCCGCGGCAGGCTGAGCATGACCACGGACTTGTCAACGGGGTTGATGCTGATCACGAGGAGCGTGTCGGTCAGCGCCGTCGTGCGCTGCTCCGCCGAGTCCACGCCCGTGAGCAGGATGGTGATCCGGGACTGGGCGGTCGCAGGTGTGACGTTCGGCGTCGCCTGGAAGTCATCGGTCGCATCCGGGGCGCCGGATGTGCCCGGCTGGGGGCTGCCCGTGTTGCCGGTTCCCGGCGTCGTGCCCGACTGGCCGTCAGGCCCGCCAGCGGTGGTGAAGATCCTGCTTTCCGCGTCATATGCCGTATAGGCGACGTACGCGCCGGCGCCGTGCGCCACGAACACCAGGGCCAGCAAGGCTCCAGCGAAGATGGCCGCGGGCGCCCGGAGGCCGGTCCGCCGCCGGGCGATCAGCACGGCGTCCACCATCGCGACGACCCGCCAGCCGCCTGCCAGGAGGATCAGGATCAGCGCCGTCAATGAGCCGGACGGCGTGATCAGGTAGGCGAGGACGGAATCAACCCCGCGGAGGGCCTCCAAGCCGATGGCGACGGCCACGACGATCGCCGGGAGGGCGAACACCAGGGCCTGGCGACGACGACCCAGGTACAGGTGTCCGAGACCCGGAAAGATGAACGAGAGCAGGGCGGCGATCGCCGCCGATTTGTCCTTCATGACCCCCACTTGCGGTTCACTCCTTGCGAGAGCTTCACGTCCGTCCCCGAATGTAGGCGGGGCGGACCTCACCACACATCACCCAAACGTACTGTTCCACCACACGCACGAGCACGCGAGCAAACGCGTGCACCAACCCACGCCGACCCCACGGCGTAGTGGCGCAGCATAACCCCCAACGCCAAGCTCGGCACGTGCGGAACCCCGGATCTCCCGACGCGGGCCCGGGTGACGGCCCCGGTCACCCTCGGACCCCCGGCGATCCTGCGGCCGGTTGGTACCCGAACGCCGCCGCCTCCGGCCGCGCCAGCCAGTCCGCGAGCGTGCCGGCCGCGGCGTCCTTGGGCGAGAGGAGCGGCCGCTCCACCGGCCACGTGATCCCGAGCGCCGGGTCGTCCCACCGGATCCCGGTCTCGCAGGCCGGGTTGTAGGTCGCGGTGCAGAAGTACTCGATCTCGGCCACGTCCGAGAGCGCCGCGAACCCGCGCGCGAAGGAGGCCGGCGCCCAGAACAGCACCGGCTCGTCCGCGGACCCCTCCAGCGTCACCACCTGTCCCAGCGTGGGCGAGCCGGGGCGGATGTCCACGGCGACCATGAACGCACGCCCGGTCACGACCCGCATCAGCTTGCCCTGCGGCGGATCCCACTGGAAGTGCAGCCCGCGCACCACGCCGCGCACGGAGCGCGACTGGTTCACCTGGACGAAGCGCTCCGGGAGGCCGCCGCCCAGGTCCGCGAAGGCGTCGGTCTGGAGGACCTCGGTGAACCAGCCCCGATCGTCGCCGAACAGCCGCGGCCGGACGACCAGGACCTCCGGGATGGCGGTGGCCTCGACGGTGAACGGCACCGCTACATCATCACCAGGCCGCCGTCCACCGCCAGGACCTGCCCGGTGATGTAGGCGGCCTCGTCGGAGGCGAGGAAGGCCACGGCGTTGGCGATGTCGTCCACGGTCCCGAAGTGGCCCAGCGGCGTCGCCTTCCTGATCTGGTCCTGGAGCTCCTCGGGCAGGTCCTTGGTCAGCTCGGTGACGATGAACCCGGGGGCGACCGCGTTGGCGGTGATCCCCCGGCTCGCAACCTCGCGGGCGACCGCCTTGGTCAGGCCGATCAGCCCGGCCTTCGACGACGAGTAGTTGGCCTGGCCCGCCTGGCCCGCCTGGCCGGAGACGCTCGACATGTTGATGATCCGGCCGGCCCGGGCGCGGAGCATCGGCCGGAGCACGGCCTTGGTGCAGTAGAAGGCGCCGAAGAGGTTGACCTCGAGCACCATCTTCCACTCGTCGATGCCCATCCGCATCACGAGGTCGTCGCGGGTGATGCCCGCGTTGTTGACCAGGATGTCGACCTTGCCGTAGGCGTCGAGCGCCGCCTGGACGAACGCCACGCACGCATCGGGATCCGTCACGTCGCCCGCGAAGAAGATGGCCCGCCGGCCGAGCGCCTCGATGTCGGCGACGGTCTGGGCCGCAACTTCCGCGCTGCCCCGGTCCATGAACGCGATGTCGGCGCCCTGGGTCGCCAGGCGGAGCGCGATGGCGCGGCCGATGCCGCGGGCGCCACCGGTGACGAGCGCGGACTTGCCGGTCAGGTCGATCATCTGGTGCGTACTCCTTCGTGGCGCGTCCGGCCGCTCCGCCGGGCGCGATGTCAGTGGCTCGGCTGGTGGCCTCGTTCGGGCTCGCCGGGGATGACGTCCGAGAGGTCGATGTCCACGGGCAGCGGGCGGCGCATGATCTCGGCCAGCGCCGGCGGGATCGGGTCGACGGAGTCCCAGTCCACGGGCAGGCGCACCGAGACGTCCTCGGGCTTCACGGCGGCGTCGCCGCGGGGGCCGGCGGCGGGGTCCGCGGTCCACTCCAGGGCCACTGCCCCGGACGTGAACCCCGCGCCGAACGCGACGAGGACGATCTTGTCGCCGGCCTTGACCCGGCCCTCGTTGACGGCCTCGGCGAGCGCGATCGGCACGGACGCGGCGGAGGTGTTCCCGTACTTGTCCAGGTTGACGAACATCCTGTCCATGGGCAGGCCGAGGCCCTTGGCCACCGCCTCGATGATCCGGATGTTGGCCTGGTGCGGGATGAACAGGTCCACGTCCCCCGGCTCCCAGCCGGCCTTGTCCACGGCGGCGAGAGCGGTGGAGGCCAGCGTCCGCGTGGCGAACCGGTAGGTCTCCTTGCCCTCCATCCGGATCTTGTGCTCACCACGGGCGACCGTCTCGGCCGATGCCGGGCTCTTGGAGCCGCCGGCGGGCAGCCAGATCATGTAGGCGCCCTGCGGCTCGGTGGTGAGCTCGATGCCCACGCTGGCCGTCGGCTCGTCGGAGGCGGACAGGACGACGGCCCCGGCTCCGTCGCCGAACAGGATGCAGGTGGCGCGGTCCGAGTAATCCAGGAACCGGGTCAGCAGCTCCGCCCCGATGACCAGCGCGTGCTTCGCCATCCCGGCGGTGATGTAGGCGCTGGCCGTGGCGTAGGCGTAGACGAACCCGGAGCAGGCGGCAGCGAGGTCGAACGCGGTGGCCCTTGCGTTGCCGATCGCCTCCTTGACCAGCGATGCCGTCGACGGCATCCAGTAGTCGGGCGTCAGGGTGGCGAGGATGATGAGGTCGATGTCGTCCGGCTCGAGGCCGGCCGTGCGGATGGCTCGCAGGCCGGCGACGGCAGCCATCGATGCGGTGGTCTCGTGCGCGGCCGCCACGTGCCGCTCGCGGATCCCGGTGCGGCTGACGATCCACTCGTCGTTGGTGTCGACCATCCGGGCGAGGTCAGCGTTGGTCAGGACCTGGGCCGGGGCGTAGCGCCCCCACCCCGTGAGGCGGACGGCGTGGGACGCGGGGGCGGTCATGCGGGCTCCACCTCGATGAGGGGCTGCCGCGCCTTCACCAGCGCGCCGTTGTCCGCGCAGATCCGGACGACGCGGCCGGCGAGGTCGCTCTTGATCTCGTTGAACAGCTTCATCGCCTCGATCAGGCCGATGATCTGGCCGACGGACACGTGGTCGCCCACCGCGACGTAGGCGGTGGCGCCTGGGGACGGGGCGCCGTAGAAGATCCCGGTGAGCGGCGCCTTCACGGACGGCCTGACGGCTGGAGCGGCGGCTGGAGCGGCGGCGGGTGCGCTGGCCGCGGTGGCAGGCGCCTGGACCGGGACACCGCCCGCGGGAGCTGCGGGACCCTCGGCGGCGGATGCGGGACCGGCCAGGGTCATGGTCCGCTCGATCGCGGACGGGGCCCGCAGGATGATGGTGGTGCCGCCGGCGGTCACCTCCAGCTCGCCGAGATCGCTGTGCTCCAGCACCGCGGCAAGCCGGTCGACGAGGGACAGCAGCGAGGCGTCCTCGCCGTCCGGCCGGTTAGGGGCCTCTTCCACCGTGGGTGCCGGCCCCTCCCCGCCATCCGGGCGATGCGCCTCAACGGGATCGCCCGGACCCACGGCCACGGGCTCCACGGGCTCCGCCTGCCCCGCCTCCCCGGCGGGTCGCGCGTCGGCCATCGGCTGCCCCTCCCGGGGCTCCTCGCGCTCGGCGCTCATGCGTCCCACCGCCGGAACACCAGGGCCGTGTTCTGCCCGCCGAACCCGAACGAGTTCGAGACCGCCGCGCGCAGGGGCCTGCGGGTCGCGACGTTGGGGGTCAGGTCGAGCCCCGCGCCAAGGTCGTCGGGATCGACCAGGTTGATCGTCGGCGGCACGCAGCCTTCCCGGAGCGCCATGATCGTGGCGATCGCCTCGATCGCCCCGGCGGCACCCAGCGTGTGGCCGAGCATCGACTTGTTGGCGGACACCGCCACGTTCGGGGCGTGGTCACCGAAGATCGTCCGGATCGCGGCCAGCTCGGCCTTGTCCCCCTCGAGCGTGGAGGTCGCGTGGGCGTTGACGTGGTCGATCTCGCCGGGCGCCATGCCGGCCTTCTCCAGCGCCCGCCGGGCGGCCCGCACCGCGCCGATCCCGCCGGGGGCCGGCAAGGTGATGTGCGAGGCGTCGGCCGTGGCTCCGTAGCCGACCAGCTCGGCCAGCGGCACGGCTCCGCGCGCCTCGGCGTGCTCCAGCGCCTCCAGGATGAGGATGCCGCCACCCTCGCCGATGACGAAGCCGTCCCGCCCCTTGTCGAACGGGCGGGAGGCGGCCTCCGGGTCGTCGTTCCGGGTGGACAGCGCCTTCATCGACGCGAAGCCGCCGATCACCGCCTCGTGGATGCCCGCCTCGACCCCGCCCGCGATCATCAGGTCCGCGTCACCGCGCCGGATCGTCTCCCACGCCTCGCCCAGCGCGTGGCCGCCGCTGGCGCACGCCGACACGGTGGCGAAGTTCGGGCCGATGGCGCCGGTCGCGATGGCCACCTGGCCGGCGGCGACGTTCGCGATCCCCATCGGGATGAAGAACGGCGAGATCCGGTCGGGGCCCCGCTGTCCCATCACGAGCACGTTGTCGAACAGGGTGGTCACGCCTCCCAGCCCGGACCCGACGATCGCGCCGGTGCGGGCCGCCCGGTCGCCCTCCAGCCGGCCGGGCAGGCCGGCAGAATCGAGCGCCTGCCGGGTGCAGACCAGGGCGAACTGGATGTAGCGGTCCGTCCGGCGCATCTCCTTGCGGTCCAGGACGGCCGACGGATCGAAGTCCCGGACCTCGGCGGCGATCCGCGCCGCGAGCCGCGACGCGTCGATGTTCTCGATGGCCCGGATGCCGGACCGTCCCGCCACGAGCCCGTCCCAGGTGGAGGCGACGTCGCTGCCGAGCGCCGAGACCATGCCCATCCCGGTGACGACGACACGCCGGGGGCGCTCCGGCCAGGTCCAGCTCATCGGACCAGCTTCCCCGTGCGGACGGTGGCGGCCCGGTAGACGTCGCCGGGGAGTCCGCGCGCGGAGATCGCGTTGGCGACGGCGAGGACGTCGAACGGGGTGCGGCGGATCTCGGCGTCCACCACGCCATCGACCACGGTCACCATCGCCCACGAGGCCGTCGGGTCGCCGTCGAACACATAGCCCGCGCTGCCCGCGTTGACGATCACCTTCCAGCCGAGGTCCCGGATCTCGGGCATGTGGGTGTGGCCGACGCAGATGACCCGTGCGTCCGTCGCGGCGACGCGCTCGTAGATCACGTTGGCGTCCAGGGCCTGGTCGAAGCCGCGGGTCTGGGAGCCGGGCGAGGCGTGGACCACCAGCACGAGCGTGTCGCCATTTGCGCGCATCCGGCGCTCGGACGGCAGGCGCCGCAGCCAGTCCAGCTGCTCGTCGCCCAGCTCGTCGTGGGCCCACTCGGCGGCCTCGCGGATCGTGTCCGGGATGCCGTCCTGGTACTGCGGGTAGGCCGCGCCGTAGTCGAAGTCCCCCACCGCGATGTCGGTATTGCCCGAGACGATCATTGCGCCCTCGGACTCGAGGAGGCGCAGCGCGTCGACGGTGCCGTTCGGGTCGGGGCCGTTGAGGACCAGGTCACCCGCCACCAGCACGGCGTCCGGCTTCTCGCGGCGGAGCTCCGCGCGGACCGCCTCGAGGGCGAGCAGGTTGCCGTGGACGTCGGACAGGACGGCGATGCGGGTCAACGCAGCACCCCGGCCGGCGGGATGACGAACGAGAGCAGGCCCTCGCAGGCCGTCTCGCCGTTGACGCTGGCCACGCCGCGGCCCTTGCCGAAGCGCCTGCCCAGCTTCTCCATGGTGATCTCGAGGCGCAGGACGTCGCCCGGGACGACGACCCGCTTGAAGCGGACCTCGTCGATCCCCGCGAACAGCCCGATCCGGTCCCCGAAGCCCGGCTGCTTGGCCACGTAGATGCCCATCGTCTGGGCGAGCGCCTCGACCTGGAGCACACCGGGCATGACCGGCAGGCCCGGGAAGTGGCCCGCGAAGAACCACTCCGTGGCGGTCACGGCCTTGATGCCCACGATCCGCTTCGCCTCCGGGTCGTACTCCACGATCCGGTCCACCAGCAGGAACGGCCAGCGGTGCGGGAGCAGGCTCTCGATCTCGCGCACCGAGTGCACGGTCCCGGCCTGGGCGGCGGGTGCGGGGGTGGCGTCGGTTGCGGGGGCGGGAGTTGCGTCGGTCACGGGAGTCTCCGGTTGGCTTCGGCTGGATCGTGGACGGGCGCGGGCGGCGCGAGCGCGACGTTCGGTGCAGGGCTGCATGTGCGGCAGGTGGCCATGTCGGTCATCCCGCGCGCTCCGCACCGGCGAGGAACGCGGCGGCGCCCACGCGGTCCAGCAGGTTGGTGGTGAACTTGCCGTCCAGGAACGGCTGGGAGGACAGGAGCGCACGGTGGATCGCGGCGTTGGTGACCACGCCCTCCACGACCAGCTCGTTGAGCGCCGCCCGGCCGCGGGCGATCGCCGTCTCGCGGGTCGGCCCCCAGACGATCAGCTTGCCGAGCAGCGAGTCGTAGTACGGCGGGACCTCGTACCCGGTGTAGGCGTGCGAGTCGAACCGGACGCCCGGGCCACCGGGGATGTTGAGCCGCTCGATCGTGCCGGCGCCCGGGCGGAACTCGTGGGCAGGGTCCTCGGCGTTGATCCGGAACTCGATGGCGTGCCCGCGCTGCGGGACGTCCTCCTGGTTGAAGCCCAGCGGCTCGCCGGACGCGATCCGGATCTGGGTGGCCACGAGATCGATGCCGGTGAGCACCTCGGTGAGCGGGTGCTCGACCTGGATGCGGCAGTTGATCTCGATGAAGTAGGCGTTGCCGTCGTTGTCCACCAGGAACTCGAGCGTCCCCACGTTCTCGTAGCCCGCGGCGACCACGGCCTTGATGGCGCGTTCGGCGAGCTCGAGGCGGCCGGCGGGGGTCATGGCCGGTGACGGAGACTCCTCGAGGATCTTCTGGTGGCGGCGCTGGACGCTGCAGTCCCGTTCCCACAGGTGGACGCCGTGGCCGAACCGGTCCACCGCCACCTGGACCTCGACGTGGCGGTTGTCCTCCAGCCAGCGCTCCAGGTACAGCGAGTCGTCGCCGAACCCGGCCTTCGCCTCGGACCGGCAGATCGGCAGGACCGCGGCCAGCTCGCGCGGGGAGCGGACCATCCGCATCCCCTTGCCGCCGCCGCCGGCGGATGGCTTGACCAGCACCGGGTAGCCGACGCGCTCCGCGTCCTCGAGGGCCTGGGCCTCGTCCAGAAGCAGCCCGGACCCCGGGATCGTGGGCAGGCCGTGGGCGGCGAGCAGGCGGCGGGTCTCCTCCTTGGACGCGAACCGCTCCAGCACGTTGGCCGGCGGGCCGATGAACGTCAGGCCGTGGGCACGGACCGCGTCCGCGAAGGCGTCGTCCTCGGAGAGGAACCCGTAGCCCGGGTGGATCGCGTCGCACCCGGTCACGAGGGCCGCGGAGATGATCGCCGGCGCCGAGAGGTAGGAGCGCCGGGCATCCGCGGGGCCGATGCAGATGGCCTCGTCGGCGAGCATGGCCGGCAGCGACGCGCGGTCCGCCTCGGAATAGGCGACGACCGCCTCGATCCCCAGCGTCCGGCAGGCGCGGAGCACGCGGAGGGCGATCTCGCCGCGGTTTGCGATGAGGATCCGGCTGACCATGATCAGGCCTCCCGGTCCGCGGGGTCGTCATCGCCTGCCGCGCGCATCTCCGGCACCGCCTCGACCACCGCGACCTCCTCGCCGTACTCCACGGCGTCACCGCCCTGGGCGAGGACATCGACCACGATGCCGTCGATGGGGGCCACGACGTCCTGGGGGATGCCCAGCAGGTCCACGATCGCGATCCGGTCGCCGGCGCGGACGCGGGTCCCCACGCCGGCACCGGGGCGGAAGATGCCGACCGCGGGTGACGTGGCGGCCTCGCGGCGGGGCGATGCGTCCGGGCCGGCCGGGTTGCCGGAGGGGGCGGCGAGGGTGGCGGCGAGGGTGGCGGCGGCGCCGGCGGCCTGGGTGGGGACGTGGCCGGGCACGTGGACACCGAGGCGGGGCCGCTCGGCGCGGCGCCCGCCGGCGACCGATCCCGCGGGCCGGCGCAGGCGGATCCGCCACTCTCCCTCGCGGACCTCCAGCTCGCCGAGGCCGCTGGCGTTCAGCTTCGAGACGAGCGCCGGGACGAGCGTCTCCGACAGGCGCGCGAGGCCGGCGTGATCGGCCTGGCGCTGCGCTGCGCTTCGGTCGCCGGGGCGGTGCGGTTCGGGCATCGGTCAGACGTCCTCGCGGGCGGGTGGTTCGTCGCGACGCCCCACCTGGAGCGGCGCCGGCATGGCGCGCTGGCCGGCCTCGATGAGGCCTCGCAAGCGGTCGGCGAGGCCGCCCCGGGGCGGCACGGTCGGCGTCGGGGCCGGTCCGGTCAGCTCGGTGTACGCGCCGAGCGAACGGTACCGGCGATAGCGTTGTTCGACCAGCAGATCAACCGGGATGGCCGCCAGGCGGTCCAGCTCCCGCAGGATCGCCACCTTGATCCGGCGGCCGGTCTCCTCGTGATCCGTGTGGGCGCCGTCTGCCGGCTCCTCGATGACCTGGTCCACGACGCCCAGCGCCTGCTGGTCCGCGGCCGTCATCTTCATGGCGAGGGCCGCCGTCGGCGCCTCGTCCCTCGTCCGCCACAGGATGCTCGCGCAGCCTTCGGGAGAGATGACCGAGTAGACGGCGTTCTCCAGGGCCAGCACGACATCGCCCACGGCGATCGCGAGCGCGCCCCCCGAGCCACCCTCGCCGGTGATCACGGTCACGATCGGCGTACGGAGGCGGGTCATCAGGCCCACGGACCGGGCGATCGCCTCCGCGATGCCGCGCTCCTCGGATTCGGGACCGGGATGGGCTCCGGGGACGTCGACGAACGTCACCACGGGAAGCCCGCTCCGTTCCGCGAGCTCCATGATCCGCATCGCCTTCCGGTACCCCTCGGGGTGGGGCATGCCGAAGCTGCGGCGGACGTTCTCCTCGGTATCGGCGCCCTTCTGCTGGCCGATCACCGCCACCCGGTGGCCGTCGATCCGCGCGAAGCCGGCAACGATGGCCTCGTCGTCACCGAACAGGCGGTCCCCATGGAGCTCGACGAACTCGTCCGCGATGACAGCCAGGAGCTCGAGGATGCGCGGACGCCGCAGGTTGCGGGCCAGCTGGACCCGGTTCCAGACCGCGGCCTTCGCCTCCTCGGGGGTCTGCGACGCGGGAGCCTCGTCGTGGGCGTCGCGCGCGTCGCCGCCGTCCTTGCCCTCCCTGGCGTCACGGCCGTCGCGGGCGTCCTTGCCGTCGCGGCCGCGACCGAGGATGCGGTCAACCACGGCTGGCCTCCTGCCATGAGGGCACCAGGTACCGGAGGACCTGGGCCAGCTCCCGGCGCAGGTCCGGCCGCGGCACGATACGGTCCACGAACCCGTGCCGGAACAGGAACTCCGCACGCTGGAACCCCGGCGGCAACTCCTGGCCGATGGTGTCGGCACCGACACGTGCCCCCGCGAACCCGATCAGCGCGTTGGGCTCCGCGAGGTTGATGTCCCCCATCGCCGCGTAGGAGGCGAACACGCCACCGGTGGTGGGGTCGGACATGATGGAGACGTAGGGCACGTGTGCGGCGCGGAGCCGCTCAAGGGCAGCCATCGTCTTGGCGAGCTGCATCAGGGCGAGCGTGCCCTCCTGCATCCGTGCCCCGCCCGAGGCGGACACGATGACCAGCGGCACGTGCGCCGCCAGGGCACCCTCCGCGGCCCGGGCCACCTTCTCGCCGACGACGGCGCCCATCGAGCCACCCATGAACCCGAAGTCCATGACCAGGATCGCGATGGGCTGTCCGTCGATCCGGCCGAAACCCCACACGGCCGCGTCCCGGAGGCCGGTGGCGAGCCCTGCGGCAACCAGCCGGTCCGGGTACGCCTTCTGATCCACGAACCCCAGGACGTCCACGGAGACGAGCCCGCTGTCGCGCTCCTCGAAGGAGCCCTCGTCCAGGAGCTGGCCCAGGCGAACGGGCGCCGGCAGCCGGAAGTGGTGCCCGCAGGACGGGCAGACGTTCATCGACCGCTCGAGCTGCTTGTTGAACAGCTGCTCCTCGCAGGACGGACAGCGCGTCCACATCTTCTCGGGGAACGACTCGCGCCGGGATCGGAACGAGGGGAACTTCATCGGCATCAGGCCGGTCCTCCCAGGCCGCCGGTGGGCAGCACGGCGGTGGCCCGGCGGATGCGGGCGGCGCGGGTGATCGTACTGCCCGCGGGGCGAGCGGCGCGCCAGGCGACCCAGGCGACGCCTGCGAGCGAGATGGCCGCGGACATGATCGCCCCGCCCACGATCAGCGGACGTCGTGTCCCGGAGAGGCGCCCCACGTGCGCGGCGGCGTCATCGTCGGCGGGGTCGAGCTCGCCGCGCAGGATGGCGTCCAGGAGCGGGTCCGCGTCGGCGGCGGCGAACGATGCCCTGGATGCGGCGACCGAAGGGAAGGCCAGCAGCGTCCCACCGGGGTCTCCGGCTCGAGCCGGAGTCCCAGGCTGGGCTGGCAGGCGGGCCTGGGCGGCGGCCAGGCCGGCGAGACGGGAGGCGAGGCGCTCCTCGAACCGGAACGAGGGGTGCACGCGGACCAGCGAGCGGACGACGACGCGGGCGGCATCGCGTACGCCTGGATCCAGGTCCGCGTCGGTGGGCACCCCGTCCGCGTGGCACTCGGCGGCGGCGAGCAGCGCGTCCAGGTAGCTGTCCGTACGAAGCGCCTCCGCGTCGTCCCGGTCCCGGTCCCGGTCCCAGACCCGGAGGATCGGGGCGCTCACGCGCCGCCCCCGTCCCGGCGACCGCGTCCTGCGTCCCCGTCCCCGTGGTCGCGCCTCGCGTCCCCGCGGTCGCGCCGGACGTCCCCGCGGTCGCGCCCGAGCTCCCGGGCCACGCTGCCCAGCGCCCGGTGGATGAGCACCCGCACGGCGCCCTCGGATCGGCCGAGGATCCCGGCGATCTCCGCCGTGGTCATCTCGTCAACGAAGCGCAGCACCAGGGCCCGGCGACGGTCGTCGGGGAGGGTCCGCAGGGCGCGCAGGGCCTCGGTCGCCTCGTCCCGTGTCACCGCATCAGCCTCGAGGTCCGTGCCGTCCCCGATGGCCAGACCTGCGCCCAGCGCGAGATCCAGGGACGCCGCCGGGTGCCGGCGGCGGGTCCGGCGCTCGTTGGCGACCACGTTGCGCGCGATCCGG
>Ga0209014_10001313_pt1 | contig 14610 bp, 12 predicted proteins | sample BarGraNGADG00212_FD_184491 | JGI IMG/M metagenome (GOLD analysis project Ga0209014, IMG submission 184491) | Arctic peat soil microbial communities from Barrow, Alaska - Barrow Graham LP Ref core NGADG0002-212 (SPAdes) (version 2) | ecosystem: Environmental > Terrestrial > Soil > Wetlands >...
GCTCTCAGTGGCCAGCCGCGAAGGCATCGCTCCGTTCGCCCGCGACCTGCTGAGCCTCGGCGTCGAAGTCTTCGCCACCGACGGCACGCGCGAGTTCCTCGCCTCCGAGAACGTCGAGGTTCGCTCGGTCTCCGAGCTGACGGGCGCAGAGTCCATGGCCGGCGGCCAGGTCAAGACGCTCCATCCCGCCATCTATGCGGGTATCCTCGCGCGCCGCGACCGTCCCGATCAGCTCAAGGAGCTCGAGAAGCAGGGCATCGGCTTGATCGATCTCGTCGCGGTGAACGTCAGCCAGTTCGCCCCGCAGGTCGGGGCGCGGCTCGTACCGATCGACGAGGCGATCGAGATGATCGACGTCGGCGGGGCGGCGCTCCTTTCGGCCGCGGCTCGCAACTACGCAGGCGTCGCAGCCGTGGCTAACCCGGCCCGCTACGGCCAGGTGATCGCCGAGATGCGGCAGCGCGGCGCGGTCTCCGCCGAGCTACGCCAGCAGCTGGCCGCGGAGGCATTCGGACTGGTGGCCGCGTACAACGCCGAGATCGCCGCGTACCTGTTCAACGTGGACGGCGACCTGTTCCCGAGCCGCCTGGCGGTCGTCCTCGAGAAGGTCTCGGACCTCCGATACGGCGAGAACCCGACGCAGCACGCCGCCTTCTACCGGGAAACGACCCACCGGGACGGCACGCTGGCCGACGCCACTCAGATCCAGGGCTCGCGGCCCTCGTTCAACGATCTGCTCGATCTCGACGCCGCCTACGCCTTCGCGACCGACTTCACGGCGCCGACGGCGGTGATCGTCAAGCACACCGATCCGGTCGGCCTCGCGTCGGCGGACGATCTCGTCGAGGCTTATCGGAAGGCGCTCGATACCGACGCGGTCTCCTGTTTCGGCGGCATCGTGGGTGTCAACCTGGAGCTGGACGGCTCGACGGCGCGCGAGATCGCCGCCAATTCGTTCGAAGCGGTCGTGGCGCCCGCCTTCAGCCACGCCGCCGTCGGCATCCTGGCTCAGAAGCCGCAGCTCCGCCTGCTGGCCGTCCCTCAAAGCCCGATCGAGGGACCGCGCGACTACGGCATCGCCAACCTCGACTTCAAGCGTATCGCCGGCGGGCTGCTTGTCGAGGACAAGGACGAGCTCGGGCTCGACAAGACCCAGCTGCACGTCGTCACCAAGCGGCGGCCCACGCTCGAAGAGCTGACCGACCTGCTGTTCGCCTGGCGTACGGTCCGCCACGTCCGATCAAATGCGATCGTGCTGGCCCGCAACGCCGGAACCGTGGGGATTGGAGCGGCCCAGGCGAGCCGCCAGACTTCCGTGGAGATAGCACTGCGGCGGGCCGGCGATCGGGCGCGGCTGGCGGTCATGGCCAGCGACGCCTACTTCCCGTTCCCCGACGGGATCCAGGCGGCGGCGCAGGCGGGAGTGACGGCGATCATCCAACCGGGCGGGTCGATCCGCGACGAGATGGCGATCGAGGCCGCAGATCGGCACCACCTGGCGATGGTCTTCACGGGACGGCGCCACTTCCGCCACTGAGGGGGCGCGTGCGGCGCAGACGCGGGCGCGGCTCGAGTTCCCCTCAATGCAGCCACCGGTAGCACTAACCGCAGATTCGGCCGCGAATCGGGCAAGCCGGCTCGGCGAAGCGCCGATTCCACGCTCAGCCATCGCGCCGCCGCGGTTGATCGTGCCCAGAGGCTCCAGATAACGCTGCCGCCGGCGACGTTGAGGGGAACCTATGGCAGCCCCGCGAGGAACGTGGTTGGGCACGACGCTCCCGACACGAGCAGGCCCGTCGGCGAGATCGCCAGGATCTGGCAATGGGCCCCGAGCGACGCCCCATCGGGTCCACCGAGCGCCGTCCAGGTCTTGCCGTCGTAGGATTGGTACAGGTCGGTGACGTCGGTTCGCTCGCCCACGATCCGCTGACCATCTGAGATCAGCGGCGTCACTGGCGCGGGACCGTTCCACTGCCACGTCCGGCCGTCGGGCGAGATCCACGACGTGCCCACACTGCCCTCCTGAGCGTAGTAGCCGTCGAGGGCTACCATCCCATCCTGCCCAACGAACACTTTCCACAGCCAGTGGCCCCAGTCGCGGTTCTGGTCGGTCGCGACGCTAGCCGCCGTCCAGGCGAGCCCGTCCGGCGAGTTCCAGCCTCCCGGAAAGACCTCGTTGGCGACGTCCGTCGCGTACGGTGTGCCCACGATTTCGAATCCGTTAGGACCGGCGGCGGCGCCTCGCAAACCCGCGCCTGCCATTTGCCGCGACACGTCAACCACGCCCCAACGTGAGCCATCCGCCGAATACCACATCAGTGGCGGCGGGGACCACCACGGGTCGGGCGCGAAGCCGACGGCGACCACGCCGCGAGGCCCGCCGACGACGTCTGCGATGGCGCCCACTCCGGAGAACATCGAACCCGTGTCCACCAGCTGCCAGGTCGAGCCGTCCGGCGAGAACCAGATGCTGCAGAGGGCCACCGTGCCATATCCGCAGGACTGATTGAAGAAACCTCGACTGGGCCGCGCCGAGGAGGACGCCGAATCGGGCCAGCGTGTCCCGACCGCGACAAATCCTCCAGGCGCGGAGACCAACCATGCGATGTCGGCGCCGGCGAAGACGGAGTCGGCGCCCAAGACATGCGCCCAGGCCGCCCCGTCCCGAGACGACCAGACAGTCGGCGAAGGGCCGCTCTCGTCGATCGCCACGAAACCGGCGTGCCAGGCGGCGAGGGTCGGGCTCGGGATCGGCCCGGCGGCGGCGGGCAGTGGGGCAAGCCGAGTCCACGGGCCGGGTACGCCCTGAACCTTGGTGGGCAGGACCGAGTTCGAAGGCGAGACGGCCGGGGCTTGCGTTCGCAACATCGCCGGCCCCAGCAGCGCGGCCACGGCCAATATCACGACGGCCAGGCCGAGAGCGACAGCGGGTCGCATCGATCCCGCTCGCGGGCCGCGATTACGGAGCGAGATCCCCGCGGCTTTGCCACGGTCCAGACTCGCCAGCGGCGGCGGGGTCGCCGGTACGACCGGTTCCAGCCCGTCGAGATGACGGCGGAAGGAGGCTCGGACTTCCTGCTCGAAAGGCTCGTTCGAGTCGTGGCTTGTCATCGGGTCAGCTCCGGGTGATTGCGCAGCGCGGCCAGCGCCCGCGAGGCAAGCGACCTAACCCCCGGTTCCGACAAGCCCATGATCCGGCCGATCTCCTCGTCGGCGAGGTCGTACTGGTAGCGCAGCAGCAGCACTTCCCGCTGGCGTGAGGTAAGGGCCGTAGCGAGCTGGTGGAACCAGACCCAGAACTCCATGCGTTCGATATCGACCGCAGCCCGGGCGTGGCCCGTCGAGCCGGTGCCCGTAAACGGGAGCCAGCGAACGAGGCGACGCCGGCGGCCCCTATCGATGACGATCCGTCGGGCGACGAGCAACAGCCACGGCAACGGTTCACCCGTCGGGCGGCGACCGGCTCGCCAGGATCGGAGGCCGCGCTCGAAGACCTCGCCGGTGACGTCCTCCGCATCCGACGCATCGCGCAGCAGGACCAGGCTGTAGCGGAAGACGTCCCGATAGTGACGGAGGTACAAGTGGTCGAATTCGACGTCGAGTTCGTCCGCCCGAAGGTGAGCCGTCGAAGATCCACTCATCGTTCGGATCATCGCCCCCGAAGGATGCGGCTGCAGGACCATGGCACCACAGAAACGAGCGACGCCGGGATTCCGTGCCGAAATTCGCTCGGGTGATCCTCAGGCCCGGGCCGCGCGTACATATGGTTGACACCGATCGGGCTTGACGGACCGGTCGGCGGTCGGAGGAAAAGGGAAACCCGGGCAACCGGGTCGAGGGGAGTGGCGGGACGGCAGGTCGGAGCCCATACCGAGAGGGGCCTGCCGCTTCGCCCCCGTACATTCGCGGGGGCCGAAATGTCGGGAAGCGGGACGCCGAGCCGGGCCACACGAGGATGCCTGTACGAGGGCCTCCTCGCCGTGTTGTTGCCGGTCGTGCTCCTGGTCGGCGGCATGGGCCTGTTCCTGACCGTCTTTGTCCATTCTTCCTGCGGCTGCGCGACGCCGGCGCGTCCTTACAACGGCCCCAGTCCCTCCCCCTGGCCAGTCTCTCCGAGTCAGGCGGCCGCCGCCGCAAAGAGCTTCACCGGGGTCGACATGAGCGCGGGAGCCTGGGGTTCCGCCGATTCTCTGCTCTATGAGCTCACCGCGACACCGAGCTATGCCTTCGTCGACGGCCGGACTGGCCGAGTACTCGAGGCCTTCTCGCTGGACAAGATGCCGGCCTCGGTTTCGACGTCTATCACTCCCAGCGCCGCGGAAGTCGCCGCGCGCTCGTACCTGAACGCGGCCGGGGTTGCCGCAGTCGGGATGACGAGCTCGGTCCAGCTGGCGGACCGCACTTCCGGCGCCTACTTCGATGTGGCCTGGAAGGACGCCGGCGGCGTATCGGGGCCCGAGATTCTCGTGAACCCCACGACCGGGGCAGCGTTCTCTTTCGCGGACATGGGTTTCGCGCCCAAACATGGACTGCTGATGCCGGTCGTGGGTCAAGCCGCAGCCACCAGCCTGGCGCAGAGTTCGACTTATGCGGCCGGGGCGCAGGCCGTGTCGACGGACTTCGAGGTCACGGCCGGTCTCACGGGCAAGCCGCTCTTTCAGTGGCTTGTCCTATTCAACGACGGCGTTCTCAGCGTCGACGCGGTGACGGGCCAGGTCGCGATCCTGAAGTGGTCCTCTTCGCGCTGACGAGGATTGCGCGCCGACCTCAGAGCTGAGCTTCGATCCAGCGACCGGCGGTCGAATCCCAGGCCGCGATCGGTCGAACCGCCGAAGCCCCCTCGATCGATTCCTGGCGGGTCCGAGCTTGCGCGACCGATTCGCCCCAACCGGGCGGAACCAGGTCCGGCGCCAGCTCCGAGAGCGGCGCCAGGACGAAGAGGCGGTGGCGCGCTTCGGGGTGCGGGACCTCGAGCAAGCGCAGGGCCTTGGCCGGGTCCGGCGAGCGACCCGCTTCCGGACGTTCCACGGAGAGGTATTCGTCGCCGAACGTGAGCAGGTCCAGGTCGAGCTCGCGCGGACCGTAGCGGAACCGCTCCTGACGACCGAAGGCGCGCTCGATCGACTTGAGGGCGAGCAACAGCGCGATCGGGCCGGTGTTGCCGCCCGGACCTGCGGGGACGTCGAGCCCGACAACAGCGTTGTGGAAGTCGGGCTGATCTGCGACTTCGACCGGGGCCGTCACGTACAGCCGCGACACCCCGGCCAGGCTCGTGCCGGGCAGTGCGGCCAGGGCGTGCACTGCCGCGGTCAGCGTGGCCCGGGCGTCGCCGACGTTCGCCCCGAGGCCGATGTATGCCCGTACCGTATGCACTCGCTCCGTCTGCGCGGTTTGCCGCGCCGCCGGGCGCCGCGGCTAGACTCCGCTCGTGCGCCCTGTCGTAGTGCTCATTTTCCACGCTGACGCCCCAAGCGGTGCGGGTCCGCTGGTTCGTGCGCTGGCCGAGGCGCGATTCGAGCTGGCGGAGAGGCAGCGCGCCGCGTTCCTGGCGGCCGGAGCTGACGAAGTGGACCTAGTCTCAGGGCCGCCGGACGGCCTGTCGTTCGGGGAGCGGCTGGTGGGCGCGATCCGGGCACGCTCGGGGGCCGCGGGTGGCGGCGGAATGGCGAGGGCGGGAGCCGGCGGCAGCGGTAGCGCGGCCACGGGCAGCGGCCGCGGCGCGGGCGGCGACGCGGCCGGCGACGCGGCCGTGGGCGGCCTGATCGTCCTGGGCTCGGGGAGCATCCCGCTGGCGCGGCCCGCGGATCTGCGACGTTTCGTCGAGTTTGCGGCGGGGCTCGGCGGGCACGCCCTGGCGAACAACCGCTATTCGGCCGACGTGGTCGCGGTGTCGAGGGCGGCGGATCTGGCGGGGCCGCCGCCGCTCCCCACCGACAACGCCCTTCCCCGGTGGCTGGAAGAGCGGGCCGGGGTTGCCGTAGCGGACCTCCGGTCGCGCTGGCGGCTGAGCGTGGACGTCGATACTCCCCTCGATCTGCTCGTGCTCGGCGGGCCGGCCACGCGACGGATCCACGGAATGGCGCCACTCGTCGGCGATCGGCTGGCGGCACTGGCGGAGGTGCTGACGAACCGCCGGGCCGAGCTGCTCGTCGCGGGCCGCGTGTCGGCGGCCACTCTCCGTTGGCTGGAGAGCGGCGTCGCCTGCCGCGTGCGGGCCCTCGTGGAGGAGCGCGGTCTCCGCGCCGCGAGCCTCCTTGCCCAATCGGGCGCCACGACCGGCTCGCGACCGCCGCGCTCCGTCCTCGGGGAGCTGCTCGACCGCGACGGCCCCGAGTCGCTCGCCACGACCGTGGCCGGTCTGGCCGAGGCCGCGGTAATCGACACGCGCGTCCTCTTCGCCCATCGCCACGGCACCGACGAATCCATGTGGCCGGCGGCCGAGGATCGCTTCGCCTCGGACTTGCTGCTGCCCGAGTCCATCACCGATCCGTGGCTGCGGGCCCTCACCGAATCGGCGGCGGGGCCGGCGGCCGCGGGTTCCGTCCCCCCGGCTCCCCCCTCGGGCCCGATCCTTCTCGGCGGCCACACCCTGGTGAACGGCGGACTGCGCCTGCTCGCACAGCGAGCTCGTGCGGGGAAACGATGACGGTCCAACGCCGGCCTCCGTCGCCGGGACTCCGGCAGCCGGCCGAGCCCCATCTTCCGTCCGAACCTTCGCCGTCCGATCTTTCGCCCGCCGATCGCTCGGCCGAGCTCGTCGCCATAATCCGAGCCGAGATCGAGGGCTCGCCCGACCGGCACATCACCTTCGCCCGCTTCATGGAGCTCGCGCTGTACGAGCCCCGGCTGGGCTACTACCACCAGACCGCCGACCGCCCCACCGACGCGGGCGACTTCCTGACCGCGCCCGAGACTCACCCGATATTCGGCTGGACGATCGCGCGCCGGATCCAACAGATGTGGGCCGAGCTCGGCGAGCCCGACCCGTTCAGCCTGATCGAATACGGCGCCGGGTCCGGCACGCTGGCGATCTCGATCCTCGAAGGCTCGCGCCGCCACGGTTCGAGCCGTCTTCTGGCAGCTATCCGATACGAGCCGGTCGAGGCAAACCAGCACCGGCTGGGCGATTTGCGACGGCGATTCGAAAAGGCCGGCTTTACCGACAGCCTGGCAAACGGCCCGGGATCTCCGGCTTGGGCGGGCGGCCCGCCTTCGGAGGGCTCCGTGCCCGTCACCGGCGTCCTCCTTGCCAACGAGTTCCTCGACGCCCTGCCCGTCCACCGGGTCGTCGTTCGCGGCGGCGCGCTGCGGGAGTTGTTCGTCGCCTGGAGCGATCGATTCGTCGAAGTCGTCGCCGAGCCGTCGACGGAAGAGCTCGCGCGGCGGCTGGCGGACGACACCGTCGAGCTCGCCGAGGGCCAGGTCGGCGAAATTTGCCTCGGCCTCGAACCCTGGCTGAACGAGGCCGTCGCCCGCCTCCGCCGTGGCTACGTGCTCGCCATCGACTACGGCTACGAGGCCGCCGAGCTATACGGCCCGCGCCACCTCGCCGGCACGCTGCTCGGCTACCGTGGCCATCGGGTCGTGGACGATCCGTTCACCGACCCGGGCCTCGTCGACATAACAGCTCACGTTGACTTCACCGCTCTCCAGGTCCTCGGGGAGCGGCGCGGTCTCCGTTCCGTGGCGCTCACCACGCAGTCGGAATTCCTCGTGGCGTCGGGGCTAGAGTCGGAGCTGCGCGCCCTCCAGGAGTCGGCTGAGACCACCGCCGAGGATTATCTTCGCGCCCGATCGGGCATCGTCCGCATGCTCGACCCCCGCCACATGGGCCGCTTCCGCGTCCTGACGCTGAAACGGCAGTAGCCGCCCGACGCGGCGGCCCCAGCGCGCAGCCTCGCCACCTGGCCATCGCGCCGCTCGATAGGGTACCTCTCGTATTGTCGCGGTCGAGAGCCATCGGCGACCCTTTAGGTCGGAGCAGGAGGGATCGCGTTTCGACGCGGGAGTTCCCCTGAGCTTCGAAATCCCACCCGTGCCGTCAGTCGCTACCCCGCTGGCGGTTCGGCCGGATGTTGCGGGCGGCGCGACTAGCCCCGGCCGCCCGCACCGGCTCCCTCTTGGCGACGATCCCCGATTGCCCGATTTCCGGGTCGCTGCTGCTAGACTTCCTCGTGGTCCGCGTGGGAACGTGGCATCGTACCCGTCCCCGCGGCCGACGGAGAGAAACGCTCGCGTGCGACCCGCGGCGCCTCACCGCGAGGCCGGGTTGGCTGGAGGATCATGACCGGCATCTGGTATGTGGCGGGGTTGGCGGTTGCGGGGGTTTCTTTCGTATTCCTGGTCATCGGCCTGTCCTGGTTCATCTCCCACCGCAACCGCGGCGACCGCCACAAGGGCATGCCCTACGAGAGCGGCATCGACACCTTCGGCGACACCTGGGGCCGGTTCGGCATCAGCTTCTACATCTACGCCCTGCTCTTCGTGGCCTTCGACGTCGAGGTCGTCTTCCTCTTCCTGTGGGCGATCGTCCTGCGGAGCCTGCTGGTGGGCGGCCTGGTGAGCATGGGCATCTTCGTGCTCGTCCTGATGCTCGGCCTGGCCTACGCCTGGCGCAAGGGAGTGCTGACATGGCGGTAGGCGGACGAGAGAGCAAGGGACCCAAGGCGCCCCCCGGCCGGCAGCTCGCCCCGGCGCCTCCGGCTGCGCTGACCGCGCCGATCGGCGTCCCGAACACGTTCTGGACGCCGACCAACCCGCTCGCCTACGACGGCGGCCGGCCGCCGGAGATCACGCACCTCCGCGAATACGGCGAGACCGACGCCGGCCGGCAGGACGACGGCCGCTGGGGCGGACTCGACGTCGTGCCCACGAAGGCCGACTACATCCTCGACCTGATCCGCGCCAACAGCCTGTGGCCGCTGCTGTCGGGGCTGGCCTGCTGCGCCTTCGAGATGATGTCCGGGGCCACGAGCAAGAACGACATGGACCGCTGGGGGATGTTCCCGTTCCGCGCCTCCCCGCGCCAGTCGGACGTGCTTATCGTCGCGGGCACGCTGACGACCAAGATGTCCGGCCCGCTCCTTCGCCTGTGGGAGCAGATGCCCGAGCCCAAGTGGTGTGTCGCCCTGGGCGACTGCACCGTTTCGGGCGGCCGGTACAAGCGCAGCTACTCCACGATCCAGGGCATCGACCGGATCATGCCGGTGGACGTTTACATCCCGGGCTGCCCTCCTCGACCCGAAGGGCTGATCTACGGGATGCTCCAGCTCGGCCAGATCGTGAAGGACCGCCGCGGCAAGTGGGCGGAGCGCGAAATCGGGCCCACGGTGCCGGACAAGATCTGACCCATGGATCGATCGCTCCGGCGCCACCTGGAACTGCGCCTGGCCACGCATTTGCGCGGGCCGGTCCGGCAGTACCCCGACCAGACCGAGATCCGCATCGAGGCCGGCAGCCTGGTCGAAGTGCTGCGCACCCTCCACGACGACCCGGGGCTTCGATTCGAGATCCTGGCCGACCTGGCTGGGGTCGATACGGGCAAGGTGATGCAGGTCGTGTATCACCTCTGGAGCGAGAGGACACCGGACTGGCTCCGCGTCATCGTCGACGGCCTGTCGCGGGACGACCCGCGCGTGCCCTCGGCCACGTTCCTGTGGATCGGCGCCGAGTGGCTCGAGCGCGAGGCCTACGACATGTTCGGCATCGTCTTCGAGGGCAACCGCGACCTGCGCCGCATCCTGATGCCGGCCGACTACACGAGCTTCCCGCTGCGCAAGGACTTCTACCTGCCCGACGACGCGGCCCGCTCCCCGGGGGCCGGCACGCGGCACGTTGAGCGACCCCATGCACCGGCCGTCGTCGCCGACGATCCGAACGCCGGAATCCGCCGCGCGCCGGTGAGCTGAGTACCGCCATGCCGACCCAGCCCACCGACGACGAACACGGCCAGCCAACCGAGCCCGTGAGCCGCTCGGCGGCCGGTGTGCGCGCCGGTGCCCACGCGCGTGGCGGCCAGCCTGAGGCCGCAGCGGAGGTGGCGCCCTCGCCCTCGCCCTCGCCTCCCGCACCGGCGGGAATGCGCACGGGCGCCCACGCTCGCGGCTCTCAACGCGACATAGCGGCGCCCGCAGAACCTGCGGCGCCTGCGGCGCCTGCGGCGCCTGCGGCGGCGACGACCGCACCGCCGGCGCCCGCCTCGTCCGGCCCCGCCGCGAGCAGCTTCGGCTCAGTCCAACACGGGCACGATCCCGAAGCCGTGAGAGCGCGGCTGGCGGCTATGCCCCGACCATCCGCAGACGACCCCAGGGTCCTGCTCGACCGCACGTCCGACGCCGACCTCTTCGAACCGATCCCGCCCTATCCGACGCGTACCGAGCGGGAAGCGGAGTTCTACAGCCTGGGCGATGGCGAGATGTTCCTCAACGTCGGCCCGCAGCACCCGGCCACGCACGGCGTCCTGCGGCTCGTTCTGAAGCTCTCCGGCGAGCAGGTCGTGGACGTGGATCCCGTGATCGGGTACCTGCACCGCGGCGTCGAGAAGATCTGCGAAAACTCGGACTATTACCACGTCATCGACCAGGTCGACCCGCTCGAATACATCAGCTCGCTCTTCCAGGAATGGGCCGCGGTGCTCACTTTCGAGAAGCTCATGGACGTGCAGGTGCCGCGCCGCGCCGAGTACATTCGCGTGCTGACTTCCGAACTGCTGCGCATCGCCAGCCACAGCCTGTACATGGGCTTCCTGGCGCTCGACCTGGGCGGCATCACGCCGATCCTGTACGGCTTCATCGAGCGCGACGAGATCGTGGAGATGCTGGCCTCCGTCACCGGAGCCCGGATGCTCTTCAACTACTTCCGGATCGGCGGCGTGAACGGCGACCTCAACCACGAGTTCATGAGCCGCCTGGGCGACTGGATGAGCCGGGCCGCCAAGGAGACCGAGGCCAACGCGACGCTGCTCAACGAGAACGAGATCTTCGTCCGCCGGGCCCGAGGCGTGGGCGTGCTCGATCGCGAGACGGCGCTGCGGATGGGAGTCACCGGCGGCAACCTGCGGGCCTCCGGAGTCGCGTTCGACGTGCGGCGAGCGCATCCGTACAGCGTCTACCCGGAGCTGCAGTTCAACGTTCCGACGCGGGACGAGGGCGACTCGCTGGCCCGCTACCTGATCCGGGTCGATGAGGTGCGCGAGTCGATCCGCATTATCGACCAGTGCCTCCACAACATGCCCGATGGCCCGATCATGGCCAAGCTGCCTCGTCTGCTGCGGCCGCGCCCAGGGAGGGCCTGGGGAGCGGTCGAGGGGCCGCGCGGCATGATGGGCGTCTACGCCATCAGCGACGGCAGCGACCAGCCGTTCCGCTTCCGCATCCACGACCCGAGCCTGCTCAACCTCGAGACCGTGCCGCTGCTGCTGCCGGGCAACCTGCTCGCCGACACGATGGCCATCGTCTCCTCTCTCGACCCGGTCATGGGCGGGGTCGACAAATGAGCTTCGCCACGCGCACCTGGACCCGGATGTCGATCCCGGCGCGATTGCTCGCGATCTTCATTCCGCTGGCCGTCGTGCTCGCCATCGCCACGGTTCTGGTCATCGTGGTGCTCGGCGGACCGTTCGTGGACTTCCTCGCCGCAAACCTGCCGCTGGTCCGCTTCTTCGTCACCGCCACCGCGGTCCTGCTCATGACCGTGCCCACGGCTTTCGTGATCATCTATCTCGAGCTCAAGGTCATCGCCCGCATGAACCTGCGGATCGGGCCGAATCGCGTGGGGCCCTGGGGCGCAGCGATGAGCGTAATCCACGGCCTCAAGGTGCTCTCGAAGGAGGATTTCGCTCCCACCGGGGTGGACCTCCCGGTCTTCACTCTGGCGCCGGTCGTCACCTACCTGGCGAGCGTGATGACGCTCCTGGTCATCCCGTTCGCCCCCGGCCTGTTCGGTCAGGACCTCAACATCGGAGTGCTCTACTTCTTCGCGATGGGCGGACTGACGGTCGTGGGCCTGCTGATGGCTGGCTGGTCGAGCTTCAACAAATACTCGCTCCTGGGCGGGCTCCGCTCGGCCGCGCAGATCGTCAGCTACGAGATCCCGTTGACGCTGTCGGCCGTGGGCGTGGTCGTCCTCGCCGGGACGATGAGCATGAACCACATCGTCCTCGCGCAGTCGGGATCGGTCTTCGACTGGTTCGTTTTCAAGCAGCCTCTGGCCGTGATCATCTTCTTCATCGCCGCCACGGCCGAGGCCAACCGTGCGCCGTTCGACCTGACCGAGGCCGACTCCGAGATCGTGGCCGGCTTCGGCACTGAGTATTCCGGAATGCGCTTCGGGTTCTTCTACTTCGCCGAGTACGTCAACGTCTTCATCGTTTCGGCGCTCATCACAACCCTCTTCTTCGGCGGCTGGACCGCGCCGTTCAACTGGCCCTGGGCCTACAACCTCAACTGGCTCGACTTCTCGAACGGAACACTGTGGGTCGGGATCGCCTTCGTGGCCCTCGTGGTGGGCACCGACGTGATGGCCGTCCTTGTCCGGCTGCTCGGCGGCAGCACCTGGAGCTTGCCTGGGACCATGATCCTCGGCTTCGCCTTCGCCACCGTCGTGGCGGTCGGAGTCGTCGGCCTGGCCGGCTTCATCGCTTTCGATTGGGTTCAGGGCCTGTTCTGGTTTATGGCCAAGACATACGCTTTCGTCTTCGTCTTCGTGTGGCTCCGGGCCACGCTGCCGCGAGTGCGGGTCGACCAGCTGATGGGCTTCGCGTGGAAGTGGCTGCTGCCCGCGTCCCTGCTCAACCTGTTCGTGACGGCAACCGCCGTCGTCCTTCTCAGCCGGTGATGGCGCGATGAGCAACGTTCCGGGCCTGGGCATCGCAAAGGGGCTGGCGCTGACCCTGCGCCGCTTCTTCCAGCCGAAGGCCACGATCCAGTACCCGGAGACGGCCTCCGATCAGGCGGTCCGCTTCCGCGGCCGGCTGCAGCTGCTCTACGACGAGCTCGGCAATCTCAAGTGCGAGACGTGCTTCCAGTGCGCCCAGGCGTGCCCCGTCGAATGCATCGACATGGGCGGCCACGACACCAAGAACCGCTTCTACACCCACTGGGGCCCGGCGGAGACATACGGTGAGCGGCGCGAGGAGTCGGCGCTGCGGCGTTCCGGGCTGCCGGTTCCCGACCAGGCTTTCGTCCACTTCGACCCCGTCGACATGGTCGCGGTCGAGGAGATCCTCGAGGCGCGCGACTACGATCCGCGCGAGACGCTCGGCCTGCTCGAGGAGATCCAGGGCGCCTACGGCTACCTGCCCGTCGCCGTCATCAAGCACGTCAGCCACGTGACCGGCGCCCCGTACGCGCTGGTTTACGGCACCGCCACGTACTACCGGCACCTCCGCTTCGACAAGCCGGGTCGGACGGTGGCGGTTTGCCGCTGCACGAACTGTCTGATCGCGGGCGCTGGCCGCATCGAAAAGGATCTGGCCGCCGCGCTCGACACCGAGATCGGCCGCTCCCCGGCGGGCAAGGTGGCGTTGGAGCAGCTGCCGTCGCACGTCCCCGGCGCGGCCTCGCCGCTCGTGACGCTCAACGGCAAGCCGCAGCCCGAGGTCACCGCGGCCGGCGCCGGGGCGTGGGGCCGCTCACTCGCCGGAAAGACCGTCGCATGACGAACGTGACAGTGCTCTCGACCCCGGCCCGGTGGCCCCGTCTGCTGCTGCCGGACTCGCCGCTGGCAAAGCCCGCCGACCTGGAGGCGGCCGTCAAGGCAGGCGCCTGGGCCGCTTTCACGAAGGCCGTGGAGGAAATGGGCGCCGCGGCAACCATCGCGGCCGTTGCCCGTTCCGGGCTGCGCGGACGCGGCGGCTCCGGTTTCCCGACCGGCGAGAAGTGGCGGGCCTGCGCGCTGGCCGAGGCCGATCGCCGCTACGTCGTGGTCAACGCCTACCAGTCCGACCCCGCCGTCTTCTCCGACCGTGTCCTGCTCGAGACCAACCCGTATGCGGTGCTCGAGGGAGCGGCGATCGCCGCATATGCCGTCGGCGCCGGCGAGATCGTTGTGGCCGTCCGGGCAGAGGCCACGGACGCGATCCGGGTCATGGAAGCGGCCATCGCCGCCGCGGAGAAGCGCGGCTTCCTGGGCCTGGAGATCCTGGGCAAGAGTCTCGAGATCGTGGCCTCGGTCAAGCCGCTCCAGGGCTCCTACATGCTGGGCGAGGAAACGGTTCTCCTCAAGGGTATCGAGGGCCAGCGCGGCCAGCCCGATCAGCAGCCTCCCTATCCCACCACCAGGGGCCTCTATGGCCTGCCGACCCTCATCCACCATCCGCAGACCTTCGCCGCCATCCCCACGATCGTCGGACGCGCGCCCGGCGGCTACGCCTCGATCGGCTCGAAGGCGAGCCCCGGCACGGCGCTGGTTCAGCTGTCCGGCTCGGTGGCGCGGCCGGGCGTGGCCGAAGTGCCGATGGGCACGCCCTTGCGCGACATCGTCGATCTCGCCGGCGGCGTTCCGAGCCCGCATACGCTCAAGGCTCTCCTGGTCGGCGGCCCGTCCGGCGGCATCCTGCCTCCCGACGCCCTCGGCACGGGCTACGAATACGACGCGCTCGAGAAGGCCGGA
>Ga0209014_10001314_pt1 | contig 14610 bp, 11 predicted proteins | sample BarGraNGADG00212_FD_184491 | JGI IMG/M metagenome (GOLD analysis project Ga0209014, IMG submission 184491) | Arctic peat soil microbial communities from Barrow, Alaska - Barrow Graham LP Ref core NGADG0002-212 (SPAdes) (version 2) | ecosystem: Environmental > Terrestrial > Soil > Wetlands >...
AACCCCCCCAGCGGATGCTACTTCCACCCCCGCTGCCGCTACGCCGTGGATATCTGCCGCCAGCAGACTCCTGAGCTCAGGGATATCTCCCCGGGCCACTTCGCGGCGTGCCACCGGTCCCGGGAGTTGACCCTGTCTGGGGTGGCACTGAACTAAGCACTCCAGATGGAGTGGAAGCTTTAGCCGGAAACAAAGGGGCGGGTCGCCGAAGCAACCCGCCCCTTTCCGGAACGCGGAGCGCGAGCAGCGCACCCTCTGCCTCTACTTCTTGGCTTGGACCACCGCAAGGTGGAGATCCCGAAGCTGGACGGCATCCACCGGGGAAGGGGCGTTCAGCATCAGGTCCACGGCGGCCTGGTTCTTCGGAAAGGCCATCACGTCCCGAATGCTCTTGGCATCGGCCAGCAACATCACCAAACGGTCGATGCCGGGGGCTATGCCGCCGTGGGGCGGAGCGCCGAACTCGAAGGCCTCCAGCATGTGGCCGAAGCGCTTCTGGACCTCCTCCTTCGAGTAGTTCAGCAACCCAAACACCTTCTCCTGGATGTCTCTGCGGTGGATCCTGATGCTCCCGCTCCCCACCTCGGTGCCATTGCACACCACGTCGTAGCAGTCCGCCAGCACCTTGAGGGGCTCGGAGTCCAGCAGGTGAAGATCCTCAGGTTTGGGCATGGTGAAGGGATGGTGCGTCGCATCGTACCGCTTCTCCGACTCGTTCCACTCCACGAGCGGGAAGTCCACCACCCAGGCGAATGCGAGAAGGTTTTCGTCCAGCAGACCCAGCCGTCTGCCCATCTCCAGACGCAGGGCGCCCAGAGCGGCGGCCACGACACCGGGCTTATCCGCGATGGCCAGGAGCAGGTCGCCGGGGCCCATCTCGGTTCGCTCGAAGATGGCAGCCATCTGACCCTCAGTTAGGAACTTGGCGAAGGATGATCGTATCCCCTCGCCATCCCTGGCCGCCCAGGCCAGCCCCTTGGCGCCGAAGCCGCGAGCGGCGGTAACCAGGTCGTCGATCTGCTTGCGGCTGTAGCCGCCGGCACCCTGCGCCCGTATCGCCTTCACCTGGCCGCCCTCTGCAACGGCTCCGCGGAACACCTCGAAGTCGCAGTTTGCGGCGACGTCGGAGATGTCCACCATGTGCATCCCAAAGCGAAGGTCCGGCTTGTCGCTGCCATACTGGGCGAGACTCTCGGCATAGGTAAGCCGCGGGAACGGCTTGTTCAGCCGCTTGGTGGTCAGCTTCTCCACCATAGTGATCAGCAGCTCTTCGATCACGTTGAGGACGTCCTCCTGGCTCACGAAGGACATCTCGAGGTCAAGTTGGGTGAACTCCGGCTGGCGGTCGGCGCGCAGGTCCTCGTCACGGAAGCAGCGGGCTATCTGGAAGTAGCGATCCACGCCTGCTACCATCAGCAGCTGCTTCAGCTGCTGGGGCGACTGGGGCAGGGCGTAGAACTCACCCGGGTGAACGCGGCTGGGCACCAGGTAGTCACGAGCACCTTCCGGGGTACTCTTGATCAGCATGGGCGTCTCAATCTCGAGGAAGTCGCGCTCGTCCAGGAAATCCCTGATGTGCTTGATGACCCGGTGCCGCAGCGCTAGGTTGTTGGCCATCTCGGGGCGTCGGAGATCCAGGTATCGGTACTTCAGGCGTACCGACTCGTCGACGATGGTCTCGTCGGACACGCTGAAGGGGGGTGTAAGTGACGGGTTGAGGATGGAGACAGACTCCGCCGACACCTCGATTGCGCCGGTGGGAAGGTTGGGGTTCACGGTGCCCTCGGGACGGAGGTTCACGGTGCCGATGATTTCCAGAACATACTCGGATCGGCACTCCGAGGCAACGGCGTGGGCGGCCGGCGATATCTGGGGGTTCACGACCACCTGGGTCAGACCGTATCGGTCGCGCAAGTCGATGAAGATGATGCCGCCATGGTCACGTTGCCGGTGGCACCACCCCTGTAATACCGTGGTCGTGCCCGCATCGCCGGCCCTCAACTGGCCGCACGTCGCTGTACGCTTCACTGCCCTCGCTCCCTTTGCTTTCCTGCCCCGTGCCTAGAGGGGCGAGGATTCGTTATGGAATATTCAATGAACAGTAACACTTGCACGAATAGGCGTCAAATGGGCCCATTAGGGGCGATCTGGTATGATTTACCCATGGGAATTGAGTCAGCAGGCGGCACTATCGGTTACCTAGAGCTTCAGCGCGGCAGCGGCAACTCCATTCTGCCACGAGACCACGACGCTGCCATCTACATCCATTTCCCCTTCTGTCGCCACATCTGCACCTACTGCGACTTCGACACCTTCCCGAGACTGGAAGGACTTATCGACGCCTACGTGGACGCCGCCGTCGCGCAGATCATGGGGTCGCCCGAAGTGCAGGCTACCACTCTCTACGTCGGCGGCGGGACACCCAGCCTCATGTCTCCCGAGCAGGCCGGCCGGCTCTCGGCAGCCTGTCGGGCACGCTTCAACCTGCAGCCGGATTCCGAGATCACCCTGGAGGCCAACCCCTCCGGCATCGACCTGGCGAAGCTGGCGGGTTTCCGGGATGCGGGGTTCAACCGTGTCAGCATCGGTGTGCAGAGCACCGACCTGAAGCTGCTGCGCCTGCTGGGGAGGCGGCATGGCCTCGCCGAGGCCGAAGAGACGGTGAGATTAGCCCGGGAGGCTGGCTTCGATAACATAAGCCTCGACTTGATCTACGGTGTGCCCAGGCAGGATTGCGGCGTGTGGCTCTCCACCCTACGGACGGTGACCGCCTGGGGGGTGGAGCACCTCTCCTGCTACGCCCTTTCGGTTGAGATGGGCACGCCCATGGAGCGCGCGGTGAAGAGGGGCAGCCTGCCGGTCCCTCCCGAGGAAGAGGTGATTGCCATGTACGAGGCCGCGGGCGAGTTCCTCGCGTCTGCCGGATACCGGCGCTACGAGATATCCAACTGGTCGCGGCCAGGCCGGGAGTCGGCCCACAACCTCACCTACTGGCGAAATCTGACCTACCTGGCCGTTGGAGCCGGTGCCGCGGGCTGCTGGGGAGGAAGGCGATACAAGCTGCTGCCGGCGGTGCCGGCGTACGTTGAGGGGGTCAGGCAGGGGCGAGTTCCGCTCTCTGAGGACGAGGAGATCGACCAGCGGCGTGGCATGAGCGATAGCCTGATCCTGGGGCTGCGGCTGTCCGAGGGCATCTCGGTGGCTGAGTTCCGAAGGCGCCATGGAGAGGAGCCGGTGGAGCATTTCGGCGAGCAGCTGCGATGGGGCGTGGAGTCGGGCCTGCTGGAGATGGATGGTGAGACGCTACGCCTCACGGAGCGGGGGATCCTGCTGAGCAACGAGCTGTTCCAGCGGCTGCTGTGAACTGGATCGACGTGGGCCGGGGTCTCGTGCCGTATTGGGGCTTACTCCGTGCGGACGGTCATCCGGCGGCAGAGGTAGGAGAGCTGTTCGCCGGCTCCGGATTGCGGGCGACCAGCGGCCAGCGCCTCCAGCGCACCGCTGCTGATCCTACTAACCTCGGAGGCCGTGTAGGCCGCGGCGCCGCAGCGATCCAGAATACCCAGCACCTCTGCAATCTCCCCATCGGCACACGCCTCCGGCGAGAGCATGATCTCCCTCAGACGGCACCTATCGGGCTCTCCAGCGTCGATCATGGCGTACAGGATGGGCAAGGACTTCTTCTTACTCGCCACGTCGGTGGCGGCCGATTTGCCCGTCTGGCTCGGGTCGCCCCAGATGCCCAGGTAGTCGTCCCTGATCTGGAATGCGAGACCCAGCTGTCTTCCGAAGCTGGAATACGCCTCCAGCGCGGCCTCGCCGGCACCAGCGTACAGCGCTCCCAAGAAGCATGAGGTTTCCAATAGTGCCGCCGTCTTCCGCCCGATCATTTGATAGTAGTCCTCGATGCTAACGATAGGGCGCCGTTCGTAGTCCATATCCAGGTGCTGGCCCTCGCACAGCAGTTGGCAGGCGCGATTCAGGGAGCGCAGGCCCCGGACGATCTTGATGGGCTCGGCCTCGGGGTCTTCGGCGAGGGCTAATTGCGCCAGCACGAGCATGCCATCACCGGCGTTGATCGCCTGGGCCTCCCCCCAGATATCCCACACGGTGCGCCTGTGGCGCCGGAAGTGGGAGCCATCCTGGATGTCATCGTGGATGAGGGAGAAATTGTGGACCAGTTCCACCGCCGTCGCGGGGGCGAGGGCCTGCTCGGGCGAGGCGCCTATGGCCTCGGCCGAGAGGAGGCAGAGCCGAGCCCGGATCCGTTTCCCGGCATTGGATTTCAGCGGCTGCAGCCGCTCGTCCAGCCATCCCAGATGGTACTTCATCATGCCGTATAGAGGCGCAGACCGCTCCTCCTCCGGCATAAGGCGCGCGATCCTTCGGTCGATCTCTTGCATGAGGATCTCTGGGACTGCCATGGGTGGAGAATACCCTATCGGCGCGCCCAGACGCAACATCCGTGAGTCACGGGTGGTTAGCGATGCTCCAGAGGTGATGGGTCGTGAGTTATGGATGGTGAGTCATGGGTGGGGTTTACCGGCTACCATCGCGATCCCGCCCAGGAGACCGGCATCGTCCTCCAGCCCCACAGGGACTATCTCTAGATCGCGTTGGGCCGAGGCCAGGGCTCGCTCTCTAACTGTCTCTCGCATCGTTTCCCATAGGATGGGCCCGGCGTTGCTGACGCCACCGCCAACGATGATCCGCTGGGGATTGAAGAGGTGGGCAAGGTTCACCATTCCCACGCCCAGGGCAACAGCCGCGTCCCTGAGAATGCCCTCTGCCACGGCATCCCCCTGGTAGGCGAGTTCGACCACCCCCCTGGCGGTGAGCTCCGACGGCGCCCACCGGCGCAGCGCCGTCTCCATCCCCGAAGCCACCATCTCGCGGGCGCGCCGAGCTATGGCCGTGCCGGAGGAGAACGCCTCCAGGCATCCCGTCCTTCCACAGCCGCACACGGGTCCGTGCATGTCGATGACCATGTGGCCGATCTCCCCCGCGAACCCTCCATGGCCGAGCAGCAACTGGTTGTTGACGATGATCCCTCCCCCGACGCCGGTGCTTACGGTCACGTATATCACGTCCGAGAAGCCTCGGCCGGCGCCGTATCGATGTTCCCCGAGCGCGGCCAGGTTGGCATCGTTGGCCACCAGGGTGGGCAGCGCGAACTTTGCCTCGAAGAGCGACTTGAGCGGCACTCCCTCCCACCCTGGTAGGTTCGGTGGCTCGTGGATAACCCCATTCCAGGGATCCAGCGGACCCGGCGCCCCGATAGCGATCCCCTTCACTGTGCCTCGGTTTGGGACAGACGCAAGGGCCTCCATTACGGCCTGGTAAATGTCATCCAGCACTGCATGGGGCCCCCGTTCCGCCAGGGTCGGGCGCGAGACTCTCCACTCGATCACCCCGTCGTAGCTGGCCATGGCTACCCTGAAGCGGGTGCCGCCTAGGTCCAATGCCACCGCCCTTGCCCGACTGCCGCCACTGGCCATCATCATCCGCCCTCCAATGCGCATCTACCGGTTGAACCCGGCCACCGAACTCCCCTTCCCATTCCCCAGGAATTGTATCATTACACTACCGATGCCATAGGTTGCGAACTTGAGTATAATAGATCCCGGCCACACCCGTTGACAGTTAGCCGTCAACATCCCCACCCATTCTTCAAGGAAGGAGGACTCCAGCCGGGACAGGACCGGTCGCAAGAACGCAAGATCCCCGGTTTTTTCTTCACGGTAGTAGGTGACCGAACAGTTACCGCATCGCTCGAGGAGGAGAAATGAAGCGTTTCCTGGTTTCCCTGGTAGCACTCGCCGCCGTCGCGAGTATTCTGCTTGCCTGCTCGCAGACTGGCCCCGCGGCATCCCCCACCAAGGCGCTCGAGCCGACAAAGGCAGCCGAACCGACCAAGCCTGCAGCCCCCGCGGCCCAGCCTAGTGCGGCCCCCGCGACCCAGCCAACCGTGGCACCGGCCGCGAAGGCCGACTGGAAGCCCAACAAACCCATCAACCTCGTCGTCGCTTGGGCGGCCGGCGGAACCAACGACATAGCTGCTCGCGTCCTGGGCCCCTTCCTTGAGAAGGAGCTGGGAGTATCGGTCCAGATCGTCAACAAGGCCGGCGCGGGGGGCCAAATCGGCTTCACGGAGATAGCCCAGGCCAAGCCGGACGGCTACACCCTGGGCCTGATGGTTCTGCCACCGGCCGTCAACGTCTACATGAACCCTGATGTCAAGCCGCAGTTCAACCGCGAGAGCTTTATCCCGATTTCGGTCTTTGCCGTCGAGCCGATGATTGCGGGCGTCAAGGCGGACGGCCCCTTCAAGACCACCAAGGATGTGATAGACGCGGCAAAGGCCAATCCGGAGAAGGTGAAGTTCGCCAGCACCGGCATCTCCGCGACCACCCACATGCTGGTTCTGGGACTCCAGAAAACGGGCGGCGTGAAGTTCGCCCGAGTCCAGTTCGACGGCGACAGCCAGGCCGTGACGGCCCTACTGGGCGACCACGTGGATGTGGCGTCTGTCAGCCCTGCCGGCATGCTGTCCCAGGTCAAGAGCGGTACGCTCCGTGTTCTCGGGTACACCAGCAAGGATCAGCTGAAGTTCTACCCGGACGTAAAGGGATTCCCTCTTCAGGGCTACGACGTCGATATCCCGGTTTCCAGGGGGATCGCGGTCCCCAAAGGGACGCCTGCTGAGGTTGTCGATACCCTGAAGGCAGCCATGGCGAAGATCTCCAACAACGACGATTTCAAGAAGAGGGCTGAGGATTCCGGTCTGGTGACCCAGTACATCAACCAGGCAGACTACCAGAAGCACTGGGACCAGATGGATGCCATGGTGAAACCGATGCTGCCGGATCTCCTCTCGACTGCGCAGTAGCCAGAGACGAAGGACAGTATTGCAGAGGGGGCGGGCCATTCGGCCCGCCCCCTCTGCAATACTGTCCCATGAGCCTGGGCCAAAGGTGACAGTCGAGCGCTGGTATGGGAAAATGTGGTGTGGAATCACCATTGACAGACCAGCTAACCGATCTGCCCCCTATCATTGTGATCACAGGGCCCACCGCCGTCGGAAAGTCGGCGGTGGCTCTGGAGTTGGGGGCGAGGTTCGGCGCCGAAATCATCAGCGCCGACAGCCGCCAGATCTACCGCTACCTGGACATCGGGACGGCAAAGCCGACCGCCGCCGAGCGGGCTGCGCTGCCCCACCACCTCATCGACGTGGTGGATCCTGACCAGTACTACTCCGCGGCCGCCTTCCGGGATGATGCTGAACGGGTGATGGCGGATCTGAAGCAGCGAGGCCGCGTTGCCCTCCTGGTGGGCGGTAGCTATCACTACCTGCAGACGGTATTGGAGCGGCTGGAGATCCCGCGCGTTCCGCCTCAACCCGAACTTCGCGGCGAGTTGGAGTCGTTCGCTCACCAGAACGGAGCCCAGGCGCTGCATGACCGGCTGCGAGAGGTGGATCCCTCGGGGGCGGACCAGATCTCGGCGACCAACATACGCAGGGTTGTGCGGGCATTGGAGGTTTGCCGGGTGACCGGACAGCGCTTCTCCGACGTCGGACGCAGGCGAGGAGCTCCGTTGCCGGCGCTACGGCTCGGGATCACCACCGACAGAGCGTCGCTCTACTGCCGTATCGACGCGCGCATCGACCAGCAGATCAAGGATGGGCTGCTGGTCGAGACCCGTCGGGTGCTCGACATGGGGTACGATGCCGGCCTGCCGCCGCTGGCGGGTCTGGTATATCGGGAGGCGGTGGCGCTACTCGAGGGCAAGATGGCGCTGGCCGAGGCCACGCAGAAGATGAAGGAGAGTACCCACGCCTTCGTTCGCCGCCAGTATGTCTGGTTTCGCAAGGATCCTCTTATCGAGTGGTTCGAGTGTGGGGCAGAGTTGCCGAAGCGCGTTAGCGAGAGGGTGAGACGCTATATCGACAGGGAGTAAGGGGAGGGAACGATCCAGATGGCAGCATCAGACCGGACCGAGGCCGGGGCGTTCAGGCCGGCAAACCGCATCGCGAACTTGCCCCCCTATCTTTTCGCGGAGGCGGACAGAAAGATTGCCGCGAAGCGTGCCGCGGGGTTCGATGTGGTCAGCCTTGGAGTGGGCGACCCTGACATCCCGACCCCTTCCTGGATTGTGGACGAGCTAAAGCGGGCCGTGGATATACCGGCAAACCACCGCTACCCGGAGTACTACGGACTGCCGGAACTGAGGCAGGCCACCGCGCTCTGGTACGAGCGGCGCTTTGGTGTCACCCTGGATCCCGACAAAGAGGTGGTCCCGCTCCTCGGCTCCAAAGAGGGTATAGCCCACATCGCCCTGGCCTATATCGACCCGGGTGACGTTGCGCTGGTCCCCGATCCCGGTTACCCAGTATACGGTATCGGGACGCGCCTGGCTGGCGGAACGGTTCATCTGATGCCGCTGCTGCCCCAGAACGACTTCCTGCCTGATCTGGACGCTATTCCCGTGGGCGTGTTGCAGAAGGCCCGGGTGATCTGGATCAACTACCCGAACAATCCCACCAGCGCCGTTGCGCCGGAGGGCTTCTTCGAGCGGGTGGTTGAGTTCGCGGCGAGACATCGCCTCCTGGTGTGCCACGACAACGCCTATTCCGACGTGACCTACGACGGCTACGAGCCCATCAGCTTCCTGCAGGTGCCGGGGGCCAAAGAGGTGGGTGTCGAGTTCCACTCGCTGTCCAAGACCTACAACATGACCGGTTGGCGCATCGGCATGATGGTTGGGAACGCCTCGGTAGTCTCCGCTCTGGGCAGGGTGAAGACCAACGTGGACAGTGGCATCTTCCAGGCGGTCCAGTACGCCGGTATCGCTGCCATGACGGGCGACCAGTCCTGGATGGCTGAACGAAACATGGTGTACCAAAGGAGGCGCGATCAGGTGATCGCCACCCTCGGGGAGATCGGTATTGAGGCTCCGGTCCCCAGGGCTAGCCTCTATATCTGGGCGCCGGTGCCGAAGGGGGAGACCTCCCTCGGCTTCTCGTTGAAGGTGCTGAACGATCTGGCGGTGTGGGTCACGCCCGGCGTCGGGTTTGGTCCCTCCGGCGAGGGCTACTTCCGCATTTCGTTGACGACTCCAGAGGATAGGCTGGAGGAAGCGATGAGGCGGCTGCGAAGGCTGAAGCCGTGAGGCGCGCCGCAGGCAGCAGCACAATAGAAGTGGGACTGTGGGGGCGGCGGGCTGGCCGCCCTAGCGCCTGAAGATGTATTTACATAATGTATGACGATGCCACTCGATCACGATAGGGTAGGCGGGTGGAAGGAGGACACTATTCCCATCGAAAGAGCAGACGGATACAAGCGGGGGGTTGCCACGAAGGTAGAGGACGGGAAGGAGAAGGCAGTGCTGGTGGGAGTCCAGCTTCCGCGGGCCGACGTGGAGCTATCGGTGTCGCTGGATGAGCTGGAGCAGCTGGCCGCCGGTGCCGAAGTGTCCGTGGTGGGCAGGGTTACGCAGAAGTTGGACGAGCCACACCCGAAGCACTACCTGGGCAAGGGCAAGCTGGAGGATCTGAAGGCGCTGTGCGCCGAGAGCGGCGCCACCATCGTCATCTTCGACGACGAGCTGCGTCCAAACGTTCAGAAGGAGCTGGAGAGGGAGCTCGAGCTGAGGGTGATCGACAGGACGCTGCTGATCCTGGACATATTTGCCAGGCGGGCCCACACCCACGAGGGTCGGGTGCAGGTTGAGCTGGCGCAGTACAAGTACCTTCTACCGAGGCTGGTGGGGAAGGGAACGGAGCTTTCCCGACTGGGCGGCGGCATCGGCACAAGAGGGCCCGGCGAGAGCAAGCTGGAGTTCGATCGCCGGCGTATGCGCGAGCGCATATCCAAGCTGGAGAAGGAGATAGAGACGATCCGGCTTCAGCGCCAGGTGCATCGCGGCTCGCGGCGGAGGGCGTCATTGCCACTGATTGCGCTGATCGGCTACACAAACGTTGGGAAATCCATGCTGCTCAATCAGCTGACCGGTAGCGATGTAGGTGTGGCCAACCAGCTGTTTGCCACGCTGGATCCCACCACACGGAAGCTTGCACTGCCCAGCGGCCAGGAGGTGTTGGTAAGCGACACCGTTGGTTTCATCGCCAAGCTTCCCACCACACTGGTGGCGGCCTTCAGAGCCACGCTGGAAGAGCTATCCGACGCCGATCTTCTACTCCACGTCGTGGACATAACCGACCTGCAGGTGGACTACGCTACTCGCGTAGTCCAGAAGCTCGTGTCGGACCTGGGGCTGCAGGAGAAGCCGGTGCTGACGGTGCTGAACAAAGCGGACCGGCTGCCACCGGGAGCCGCCGTCGCGGAGGGCGGGGTCGATCCTCTAAAGGGAATGGCGCCGGAGGCGATGGGTCTCGAGCCGGTACCGGATACGGTGCTGGTCTCGGCCTCCCGAGGCTGGGGGATGGAGAGTCTGAAGCTAAAGATAGAGGAGATGCTGAACGCATCGACCCCGGCGTTGGAGGTGCTGGTGCCATACAGCGCCAGCGAATTGGTGGACCTCTTCCGCAGGAGCGGCGTGGTGGAGTCGGAAGATTACACCGAAGAGGGCACGCTGCTTAAGGGGCGATTGCCGGCCCGTTTCCTGGGGCGGTTCGAGGAGTATCGCGTTCAGAAGGCTGCAGCAGGACGTCGACGGCGGTAAACTATAGTCATGTCATGTAATTCACATTAACTTGCATGACTATAATCAGTAAACTGGAAGGAGTTGGCCGATGGTGAGCACGGATTGCCCTCGCCAGCCCTTCGCCCTCGAATCGCAGATCCAGCAGTTCCTGGACGCGATGTCCGGCAAGTCGCCGGCCACCGTTGCGACCTACGGCAAGTCGCTTAAGCGGTTCACCGAGTTCCTCGGGGATGCCGGCGTCTCCAGAACCGCGCTGGCGGCGGATTTGCCCGAAGAGATCCTGGAGCGATTCCATTCGTGGCTGGTGGACGGCTACGGCCGCGACCGACGCGCCACGATCGTCACCTACATCGCCGGCACTCGCGCCTTCTTCCGCTTCCTTTCCAGGCGCCACCTCCTCTCGCCCGAAACCAGCTTCGAACAGATCAAGGCCGGCCTCCAGGAGGTGATGGGCAAGGGGAGCTACAAGACCCCTCGCATTGACCGCCGTCTCCCAATGGTAATACTTTATGTCAACAACATCCCTCTTCCCCCGCAGACCAGAGAGAACCGTTCGAGGCGGCTGGAGATACTCCGCGACAGGGCCATGCTCCACACGCTCTTCAGCACCGGTATGCGGCGGGAAGAGGTGTCTAGGCTGAACCGGCAGGACCTGGAGGATGGCTGGGCCTCCCAGGCCTTGATCACGGGCAAAGGCGACAAGGAGCGAGTCGTCTTCTTCAGCGAGGAGGCCCTGGCAACCATTCGGGCTTATCTGGAGGAGCGAGCCGATCGTTTCTCCCCCCTCTTCATCCGCCAAGACAACCGTCGGGGCAAACCCTCGCAGGGCGGCCAGAACTACCGCCTCACGCCGCACTCGGTTTGGCGGATCGTAAAGAGCCATGCGGCGCTGGCGGGTGTAGAGGTGACCACTCACGACTTCCGCCACGCCAAAGCCAGCGCGATGCTGAACCGCGGGGCAAAGCTCTCTGAGGTCCAGGACATTCTGGGCCACGCCTCGCCGGAGACCACCAAGAAGATTTACGCTCACTACGAGGTATCGCACCTCCAGCGCGCATTCGATCGCTACAGCGCCAGCGCCGAGGAGTTGGCAGCGGAGCTGGAGCCCATGGAGCGGAAGAGCGCCAGGCCGAGGCGGGACGAGGAATGATCTACGACGTCACGCTGCCGATATCAGCCGGGTTGCCGGTGTGGCCGGGGGATGTTGAGCCACAGATCGTCGGCCAGGCGAGCATACCCGGGGGCGACTCCTACAACTTGACCTACCTTCGACTCAGCAGCCACACCGGAACTCACCTGGATGCCCCACTTCACATGTACGCCGGCGCTCCGGCGATCGCCGACCTGCCACTCGATCGGCTGATTGGAGAGTGCTGGGTTTCCCGTCTCCCGGACAGGGTTCGACGGATTGGCGCGGCTGAGCTACAGGCCGCGGGGATTCCATCTGGCACCCGCCGGCTCCTGCTGCGTACGGCCAACTCCACCCTGTGGGATCACCCACACTGGGAGTTCCGCAGCGACTACGCCGCGCTGTTGCCCGAAGGCGCCCAGTGGGTGGTGGACCGTGGCATGGATCTGGTGGGCATAGACTACCTCTCAGTGGACCTGTTCGAAGCCGACAAGCTGCCGTCCCACAGGCTACTGCTCGGCGCAGGCGTTCTCGCCCTGGAGGGTCTGGACTTGAGACTGATTCCCGAGGGTTGCTACGGACTGATCTGCCTTCCGCTGCGGCTGATGGGTGCGGAGGGCGCCCCGGCCCGCGTCGTTCTGACGTCTCCCTGAGGTGGCTCGGCGAATGGCTGGACCAGCACGTGCTGCACAGGCTCACTCGGGCCCGGAACCCCTACCCTTCTCCGAGTGAGTGGCGAGCTACTTGGGCCTCGACGCCCTAGGGGGATCTGGCTTGGCCCCTTGCCCTCTTCTATCTTAATTAGCTCAATTAGACTTAATTAGACCGCCCATGAGGCTCCGGGTTTGAAATCTGCTGCCGGAGCTTTCGGCCGGAATATGGACGTAGCGTGGCCATCGTGGTATATTCGGTACATTGAGAGATATGCAGAATATCAGGATTGGAAAGCGGCTGCCATAATTTGGTGTGATGTCCATTTTATGACACAGCCGTCGCGGATTGAAATGAGCCCTGAAGGGATGGCGGGAGGGAACCGGCCTGTACTCGCTCGTAGGAAGCGGGGCAGCCGGTTTTTTGTTTCCCCCGATCTTGGCTGAACGACCCCCTTTTGTGCGTCCATAGGCGGTCAAAGGCGACCAGCGGCGCCATTTGAGGGGTGGTGACGCAGAAATTACGTTGGGAGGGTAGGAATGGAGCCGCAAGTGTTCAAGGTCCTGGCCGAGCCGACGGCGTATCAGATGGCCCTGCAACAGTTCAACGCTGCCGCCGACTTGCTCAACCTCGAAGGTGGTCGGCGAGAGATCCTCAGTGTCTGCAAGCGCGAGCTCACGGTCCACTTTCCCGTCCGTATGGACGACGGGAGCGTCAGAGTATTCACGGGATATCGGGTTGAGCACAACTTCTCTAGAGGCCCCGTGAAGGGCGGCCTCCGCTTTCACCCGCAGGTTGACCTGGAAGAAATCAAGGCTCTCGCGATGTGGATGACGTGGAAATGCGCTGTTGTGGGCATCCCCTTCGGCGGGGCCAAGGGCGGTGTGATCTGCGACCCCAAGTTGATGTCGATGGCGGAGCTCGAGCGGCTCACCCGTCGCTATACCACGGAGATCTCCATTTTGATCGGGCCGGAGCGAGACATTCCAGCGCCCGACGTGAACACCAATCCTCAGGTCATGGCGTGGCTGATGGACACCTACAGCATGCACAAAGGCTACTCTGTGCCAGCCGTGACCACTGGAAAGCCCCTTGCGATAGGCGGCTCCGAGGGACGGAATGAGGCTACTGCCCGCGGCTGCATCTACACAGTGCGCGAGGGCGCCAAGGTCCGTGGGATCGATCTCAAGGGGGCAACGGCAGCAGTGCAGGGCTTTGGAAACGCCGGCGCCGCTTCGGCCAGGTTCCTGGCAGAGGATGGCGTGAAGGTCATCGCCGTCAGCGACTCCAAGGGCGGCATCTTCAACCCCAATGGTCTCAACCCGTGGGATGTAATCCGGTATAAGGAAGAGACCGGGTCCGTGGTCGGCGCACCCCGCAGCCAGACTATCAGCAACGAGGATCTGCTGGAGCTGGAGTGTGACATCCTTATCCCCGCCGCATTGGAGAAGGTGATCACCCACAAGAACGCCCCCCGCATAAAGGCAAAGCTGATCGCGGAGGCCGCAAATGGGCCAACAACCCCCGAGGCAGACGAGATCCTCACCGCGAATGGGACGTTGGTCATTCCTGACATTTTAGCCAACGCAGGTGGGGTAACGGTGTCCTACTTCGAGTGGGTCCAGGATCTGATGGCCTTTTTCTGGACGCCGGAAGAGATCAACGCCAAGCTTGAGAGCATCATGCTGAAGTCGTTCCGAGACGTGACGAAGATGGCGGACGATTTTGGCGTCAACATGAGAATTGCTGCCAGCATGCTGGCCATCAAGAGGGTCGCCGAGGCATCCGCCATTCGCGGCATCTACCCGTGATCTGAACGTTGTGGGGGGTGCCCTTGGTGCACCCCCACAACCCTCTTTGGAGTGCGTCGTCCCCACGAGCCGCTGGCGGCGCTTCGGCACCGCCAACCCTCGCGGGCGAGCTCCGTGCGCCCATGCAGTCGGTCCGTGCACCCAGGAGCTTACAGGGTGGCCAGTTCGGGCGCTCCCACGATCGCCGTCTCCGTCTCCTTGTCGAACAGCCTCAGCTGCCCCTTCGGGAACGCCAGCGTCAGCCGGTCCCCCACATTCACCTGGAAGAAGCTGTCCACCTTGGCAACCACGCTCTTGCTGCCCACCAACAGGTACAGCTGCTGCTCGCTCCCCATGCTCTCCACCACCTCTACC
>Ga0209014_10001315_pt1 | contig 14607 bp, 13 predicted proteins | sample BarGraNGADG00212_FD_184491 | JGI IMG/M metagenome (GOLD analysis project Ga0209014, IMG submission 184491) | Arctic peat soil microbial communities from Barrow, Alaska - Barrow Graham LP Ref core NGADG0002-212 (SPAdes) (version 2) | ecosystem: Environmental > Terrestrial > Soil > Wetlands >...
TCAGACAGCGTGATCTGCCCTAAATCCTCCGACATGGAAGGACGTCAAAAGCCCGAATCCCTTACAGCACAGGCGAAGTCCTGAACTACGTAGCTGTCAGCGAGGACAACGGACGGCCGAATAGTCCAGCGCGAGAATCGGCGCTAACAGCTGCTGGCGAGTCCTTCCGGAAGGGCATCGAGATCGTTCCGTCTCAGGAGCTGCCGGCGGGCTGGACGCCGCCGACAGCGAGCTTGGGGCCCGAGCCGACGGCCGGCAATGGCCAGGACACGTCCGACGGTTCAACGGACGAATAGTCAAACGTGCTGCCGTCCGGCGCCTTGACTGTAGTGCTGCTTCTGGCCTTGGTGCCAGGGTGGGTCTACCTCCGCTTACGTTCCACCGCCAACGCGGCACTTCCCCGCACGGGGCTGGACGAAATCTTCGAAGTTCTTGCCGTCGGCTTCGCGACCACAGGTATTGCAGTCGCTCTCTGGGCGCTGATCCCTGCCGACATGAGCCGGCTCGCAGACATCCGCAGCTTAGCCAGGGATGGTACTGCGTACTGGACTTCTCATCCACAGCGCATCGCAGCAACTGGCTTGGTGGTGCTAGTTCTGGCTCTGGGACTCGCCTATGCGCTCTTCAAGGTGACGCAAACTGGCGAATCGACCTACGTCCGTGAAACCGTGTGGGCGGGCGCTTTGGGCTGGCGCGACGGTCGTTACGCGTGGGTTGGGCTGATGCTCCGCGACGGGCGGCTCGTGGAAGGCCAGTTGCTTACCTATCCAGTCGGCGACGAGCACGAGCATCGCGACATCGCCCTCCAAAGACCCATCCGCATCACCCAGCCGGGCTCAGCGTCGGCCATTGCAACGGAACTGGATCGCCTCATCTTCAACGAGTCCGACATCAAGTACGTCACATTGGTACTCGGACCGGCCGCGTCGAACTCGAAGGCCAGCAAGCAGGCGCTGACCGCCATTGAGCGCGACGTCAATTAACCTTGCGCGGCGTCACTCGAGCTCAGACGATCGGTGAACGAGAACTGAGGCACATGGGACGACGTCCTAGTCAAGCCGATTGAGATCGACATCGAGCCCAGCGGCGCGCATCTCCTGACCAAGCTTGAGCTGCCAATTCGCATCGGGGTATGGGATATACACGATGCCATCAACGTCCGAGGGCTTTTCGACTCCCTGGTTGAGTACGACCACCTTGGCTCTGCCGAGAGAGCCAAAGAAGAACCCAAGCTCGAAGACGACGTTCTGCCGCGCGCGCGGTGACGATTCCTCGTCGATGGCCCCTCCGAAGTCGTCGGGCGTCAGGAGGACGACCGCGAAAGCGGAAGTTGTGGCGTGTTCCTCGAACTTTTCGACTAACGTACGGCCGCGGCTTGCTTGCTCATCGAGGATAACTGGTTGGTTGTTAGTCAGTCTTTGAAGGACGCGGGCAACTTCGAACTTGGCTGCCTTGTCTCTGCCATGAACGAGAAAGACGGTCTCGGCCATCGGATCCTCCTCAACGGACGCGAGCGGTGAAATTTCGCCGCCATCGCTTGAGCGGCGTTCCCAGTAGTCGGGCAGGTCTCGCACGCCACTAAATCGTCGCACGCGACGATCAAATGTGAACAGCCATCCTCCAGCGCCGCCTAAAACGCTACCGCCAGTCCAACCCCAGGGCTCGACCAGCAGCAGGCGGCCAACGCGTTCCAAAAGTGCTTCGCGACCTGCCGCAGGGAGCCGCACATGATCGTTAACAATTGAGCTCGTCAGGGTCGGCGTTCTGTCCTCCTCAACGGGAGGCCCCATCCATCCATGCTCCAGTTCTGCTGCGAGCCGGACGACGTCGACGAAGAGCAGGAGGTCTTCGTTCGACCCGGCGCAGCTCGCGGCACCAGCGACGGTCAGCCGGAGTTCTTCGTTCTCCTGGGGTGGGAGAATCTGGGCTGGCGGATACAGCAGCTCTTTAGGCAGGGCACGCATCACGTCGTGAGAGTCGATTTCGTGTGCACGGTAAAGGCGCCGATCGACCTCATCGAAGGTGGGCCACTTGCCCTTTGTGAAGAAGAGATCCCAAACCGTTTGCAGAAGAAGCTGTTCGGCCTTGTCGGACGGCCGCGGCATGACCATGGCCACATTGTCGCAGGTTGGTGTGTTGAGCAGACTCGTCGGCTCGTTCGCGATCGTGTCGTCTCGCGCCTTGGCTGACTGTGCGGGGCGGTGCGGGGGGGCGTCGGCCATTAGCCTCAATCCGGGCGTTGGACCTGCAAGAGACCCCTTCGCGAGCTCACAACGGAACCGCGGCAACCGCCTATCCTCTCAACGCCCTTTGCCACCTAGGCGAGCGACCAAAAGCTGTTCGAGCACCTAGCCATGCCGATCGACATCCGGCGTCCGCGAAGTCGCGGCAGGATGCGCCCTCGCCAATACGCTCATTCGTCTGAGTCGAAGACCTTCAAGAACGTAGCCTGCATAGATGGGTTCACCAACGGTGCCGAAATCAGGCGCGGTGACGGTCTTCGTGTTACGACGTGCGGGGGTCTGTGGCTGCGGCGCGCGGATGCCTGTTGGCGCAAGGGCCGGCTGTGACCGCCTAAGGGCGAAGCACCTCTGGGCTCATCGGCAGTTCGGGCCGGGCCCCGGCGCGCACGACCTTTCGCCAATCGGGAGTGCTTAGCCTTCGTTGACCGCAATCGCGACGACTTGGCATTCCAGTGATTGTCGCGCTGGCTAACAACGTGGTCTTGGCTGCGGCGGAGGTATCCGCAGTTGTCATGCCCACGCCTGCGGCGGGTCAGCTTGCATGCAAGTTCGGCCTCCACGCCAAACGTCGGGGAAACCGTGCCCGCAGCCATTGATGGCTGATTCACGCGGCCCGCCGTACGCTGATGCCATGCGAATCGAGGGAAGTGTCGGTGAGACGGGCGGCGAGGGCGATGGTCAGCTAGGGTTTCAACATTCCGAGGGAGGACCACAAGACCGCTTCCGCGGGTGACTTCACCCCGATGCCCGGCGCTATGCCCGGCAACGTGCAGGTGCACCAGTTACATCGGTGTGATCGGAGTCGATACCTCCCACGCATCCGTTCTGGGAAGGCTGTCCGCGGCCATGTGCAGTCAGGCCAACGCTCCGGTCGGAGATCAACACGAGGCGTTCATGTCTGCCCTGGCTGCCTTGACGTGTGGTGGGCGCCGTCGCTGCGTCACGAGCGTCCGGATGCGTGAAAGCGAGATGAAAGCTCTGATGGGGAACCACCCGCGGAAGTATGCGCCGGGCCTCCGTCTGGATGCGTTCGACAAGTTCGAGGCGGTTGATGACGCCGGTCTGGACTCCTCGTTCACGTGCTCTGACCCTGTCGCGGAGACCCTCGCCCGGAAGGTCGGCGCCGTCGATCGGAGTCTTGTGGCTGTTCTCGATCAAATAGCATCAACTCATGTCCCCGATGACGAACCTGAAGGAGTCGCATTGGTTACCAACGACGAGGCGTTGCTTAGTTGGGTACAGACACTCACGTCCGTAGGCGTCATTGGGGTGCTAGCGATTGCGTCGATTGACTTGCTTGTCGAGATGTCGCGTTGCGGCGCTATGGACGTGGATCAAGCGGGGCTAGCGTTGGAAGCCGAGGAAAGTGAGTACGGCACATACGAGAATCCACCCGCCGCGGAGGTTCTCCACCAGAAGCTCCGGCGAATCCGGCGTGCAGCAACGCAGCTGGCAGGTCTGGGCACGCTCCCAAGGAGGCGTCCGTGACTGATGAAGTGCGTCCCTGGGCTGATTCACAGCCTCCGTCTCTACGCGTCCGTCCTGTGAACCGGCTGCGACTGGCAAGGCGCGCCGCAGCCCAACTTGCGGACCTTGGCGAAGACGTGATCGTCGAGGTCGACAGCGAGGGCTCCGCTCGTGAGGAGCGAATAGATGGCCTGGCGAGCGACTTCCTAATTAGCTCTCTCGATCTGCGGATCCGTCTCAGTCTGCTGGTGACAGGCGAGGTCGAGGACGCCGACGATCCCGGACGCCACCTCTCAGCAGCTCAGGCGCTGCTCGACTTGTACCCAGACACAGACGCAATCGTCATAGTCGCAGACGATGAAGATCTGAACTGCGTGGTTGTGGAGCCATACGATCGGCAGGAGGCCCTCTTATTGCCCCGAGGCGACCGGGCAGAGAGCAACCGCGCCCCCGCGCGAGGCCCCGCGCCGTTGCGGTCGAGCATTGCGCAATATCTGCGATCGCTATCTCCTACCTGGGAGGCCGTAGCCGCCCTGCCGCTAGTCGAGTCAAGCGGCAGCCAGGCGATTGCCGAAGCCGCCGCATCACGATTGCTAGAAGACCTTCGCCAGATGAAGTACAGAGTGCCCGAAAAGCTAGCCGCGAGGGATGCCCTCTCTCAGGAAGACGCGGACTTCGCTGTGGATCTCACGATGCGCTTGCTCAGTGGTCAGGTCGATGTGGTTCCCGCAATCCAGGGATGGGTGGATGAGAGATGATCCGTCGACTCAGGCTCGAGAACTGGAAGGCCTACCAGAACGTCGATCTCTCATTCGGGCCGGGCGCAACCTTCGTTGTGGCGCAGAATGGCGTCGGCAAGAGTTCGCTGATGCAGGGCCTGATATTTGGCCTCTACGGCGAGACAGCCCTGGGTTTCCCACCGGAGGAGGCTCGGCGTACGGGGGCTCTGTCGTCGACCGTAGAGGTGACTGTTGAGCTGCCTGGAGGCGTCACCATCGTTGTTACGAGACGCGTACTCGCCCCGAAGAAGTCGGGTTCTCGGGTCCGGCACACGGTCGAGGCGACTATGAACGGCGAACCGATCACCCGCGACCAGTTAGCGGCCGAATTTTCGGAGCGACTTGGCGCGGACGTCGTTCAACTTCCTTCTCTGACTGTCCTGAAGGAGGGCGATGTTCTGCGTGAAGCAGAGTCCGGGCCATCGTTCAACGTCGTCGCGCATTTCTCTTCGTTGCTGGGAGTAGATCGTGCGACGTCCACAGCAACGCAGCTGGACCACCTGGAGTCCCAGCAATCTCGCGCTGGCGATATTTTCCGCCGTGACGATCCGGGACTAGAAGAGACTGAGCAACTCAACGAACGCCGCGCAGAAGTCGAAAGGTCACTCGTACCAGTACGTGAACAGTTCAGCGGCGAGAGCGAATCGCTAGCGCAATCTAAGCGGCTGCTTGATAGTTCCAAAGCATGGGATGCTTTCAGGACGGCGGAGGATCTTGATGGAAGGCGCCTTACGTCGATTGCCTCCGAAGTGGCTGCTCTATTCTCCGAACCTGGCCTTACTCGGGCCGGGCAGCTCGTGCCGGAGCACGACCTTTCCCATGGGCAGGTCCAAGGCTCCTTCGATTCCGTTCGGAGTGCGTTGGACCGGGCGCTCGGCCTCCTAAGGGATGCGGACCGACGCGTGGCAGAGGATCGATCGGCGTCGGCGGCACTCCTTACTCACGCCCAGAGCGCTCGCGAAGCTTTGATGGAAGCTGGCGCTGTGTGCCCCGTCTGCCGCCGACCCATGTCGCCCGATGAGGCGCAGCGGGCCGCGGCCGACATCGATCAAGAGATCGGCAAACTGCGGCGACAATCTCAGGATCAGACTGCCGGGGGCGACGACTTCCAGTCTCTGATCCAGCGACTTGTTGCGATCGAACGTCAGGCTTACCCAACGGCGGGCGCAGAACCGTCTGAGCCACAGCCGTCACAGTCCACTGCCGATCTTGAGGCTCTAGTGCGCGCGCAAGAGGCTAAATGCGATGACGTTCGGCTAGAAGGACTGCGGCTACGAGAAGTCCTGGCCGACGTCGATCGGCAACTCTCAGAGCGCAAGGAGTTGACTCAGGCGAATAGTGAATCGGTCAAGGCCTATCGGCAGGCAGCGGTCGCGAACTTAGTAGCAGGTACGCTGCGCTCGGTCGCAGAGGCACTTTGTGCTCAGCAGATCGATCCGTTGGCTCGAGAACTTCACAAACGGTGGGAGCAACTTTGGCCCTCCCCGACCGATCTGCGTCTAGAGACGGATGGGCAACTGTCGCTGCGGCATGGCGAAGAAACCATCGGATTTCGCCACTTCTCAGGCGGGGAAAAGACGATAGCCATAGTCATGTTGCGCATGTTGGCACTTCAAATGTTGACGAGAGCCGGATTTCTCCTACTCGATGAGCCGCTGGAACACTTGGATCCGAGAAACAGGAGAATGCTGGCCAAACTACTCGTGCGCGCATCAGGACCGGGGCCGCTCGACCAGGTCATCGTCACAACATACGAGGAGAGCGTCGCTCGGGCGCTAGGCAGTGCTGCGCTTGGACGGTCCAGCGCGTCGGTCCTCTATGTCAAGACAAGTCCAAACACGGAATAATCAGGGCCGCTCCCGTGGGTTAGCAGCAAGGCTCGGTATCTTCTGACGGGAATGTGGCTGATCAGACCAGACCGCAATGGGGCCTTAGCGTGATGTATGAGGTGGCTACCTCCTCCATCGGGCATTCCTTGATGGGGTTGCCGTCAAGGCGCGGTGTCCTCGGTCCATTGGGCGCCATCCCAGTACCGGAGTCGCGCGACGTGGTGAGGATCGGCATACCAGTCGGCGGGTGGCAAAGGAGGTGGAGGCTGCGAGGTATCCGCGGTCGATGGCGCCTGGTGCTCGCCCGACTGGCTGGTGTACGTCGAGTCGGCGGGTGACAAACCTCCTTCATTTGGGTTGTGTGCGCCTTGAGCAACCGAAGGAGCGCTGAACCAGTCGGCGGAGAGCTCGTGAGCTCGGAGTGTGTAAAGGACGACCTCCGCCTTGAGGCGATTGCCCTTAACGATGGCACGAACGCACGTGGTCTTGCCAAGTTCTGCTAGGTACGACACAACTGGCAACAGGTCACTCGACATCTTTGGAGTGAGGCGCCCGACGGTCTTCACGCCGATGCGCACCTCGGCGAGAGTCCTGCTTGCGCGAGGTCCTTCCTCCACGATCTCGTGCAGCGTCGCGTGAATCCAGCATTCACCGTCGTAGTTCAGGTACGGCTGGATCGCAGGCATGTGGTTCTCCTCGCCGGTCACCTGGATCGCGGCGCCGAAAGATCGAGACGGACGCTGCCGACGAACTCCTTCTTGCGCGTATCCCAGTTCTCCTGGTCATGACCACACACACGCGCGCTCGTAGAAGCAGTCCAGCCGCTCTGCTGAAGGGAGGCCAAAGCAGGTGCGTAGCCGATGGCATCCTCACGGCTCAGGAAGCCGACCAGACCCGTTGCCGCCCGAACCTCAAGAGCGTTGCGATCGTGCGGATTGTTCGGAGTAGGGACGACGCCAACGGGCACGATGATTTCGGTGCCGTCAGCGAGGTCACGGGTCGGAAGCAGTGCGCGGATCTCACGGGCGTGGTGGGACTCGCCGACCGCTTCCACGTTGCACCAGCCTCGCTGTCCCCAGATCTCGAACCGGGCTGTCTGAGTCTCGGGGAGTCCTCTGTCCTTGCCACCAAACAGTCCCATGGTCATCTCCCCCGCTCGTATGTCCGCTAGCCACGATGCACCCTCGCCAGTCTGTCACCAGGCGGTGATCAGCTTGGTGAAACCTTCCACTAGGCTCCCGCTGGCCACCAGTGCTCCAGGTTTCGAAGGCACGCTGTCCTCTCTGCATACTCCGGCAGCCATCCACGGCCACGCACCAAGGTCATCGTGCCGCTACTCGACGCTGACCAGGGGAAGCTCCACTAGGAGGTGCTGCGGCTTGCCTGTCAGGTTCTTCGTAGCCCACGCAACCACGGTCGGCTCCTGAGCGAACAGAACGATCTGCCGGTGCTCGGACAGGCGCAGCAACAAGTCGAGCACCGCCCTGGTGCGGTCGTTGTCGGCCTGGACTGTCACGTCGTCCAGCAGCAGGGGGCACGTTTCGTTCGTTGTGGTTAGGTGCTGGGCCAGCGCGACGTGCAGCAGCAGGTAGATCTGCTCAGCCGTCCCAATCGAGAGCCGGTCCGCGTCGCGCCACCGGCGGCCGGGTCCGGTGACTTTGACCTGCAAGGTGGCCGGGTCCACGGTCGCGTCTACGTACCGCCCACTGGTCACCTCCGGCAACCAAGAGCGCAATGTGTTCGCCAGGACCGGCGCAATGTCGCGGTGCACCTGTTCCTGTGCCGTTGACAGGAACTGGCGGGTCAACTGGAGCGTCGTCGCGAGCTCGTTGACCCGGTCAACTTCGGTCCGGGCAGCGAAGACGGCCTCTTCCGCTTCGGGGACGCTGACAAGAGACCGGGCGCGTTCTGCTGCGACTCCGTCCGCCTTTTCGGCAAGACCGGCGACGGTGAGCATCTCTGCACGGGCTGCGGTGACGTCTTCGCGGGCTGCGGTCAGGAGTTCGGTCACGGTCTGCACGTCGCCTGCAGTTGTCTCGTCGACCTCGGCAGATTTGGTGGCCTCGATGGCGATCCTGACCGCCTGGGTGACTGCTTCAGAGGTAGCCGCCGCTACCTCGACTAGAGCATCTCCTTCCGCCACCGCAGCGTCCCTCGCCACGGTGAACTCCTCAAGGGTGGCCCCGTTCAGCACAGCTTGCAGGTCGGCCCAGACTCGCTGGTCCTCCGCTGCGGCACTGAGCTGCTTGTCGTAGGCAGCTTGCCACGCTTCCAGCTCGGCGACCAGATCCTCCGGTGTTGCGGAGTCATCGCCACTCAAGTCAACAGCGGCTGCTTGGGCGGCGCTGCGTAGACCCTGAACGGATTTCTCGCGGACACCGGCGGCAGCGTGGGCTGCTTCTTCGTCCGCAGTCCGGTCCGACAGTGCCTTAACCAGTACGGGGCGTCGGGCCGCCCGGACGGCCAGCGCCGCCCGGGCCTCGCAGGCCCGCTGGTAGACGGACACCAGGTCCGAGACGGCCATCGTGGGATCGGCGGGTTGACCATGGGCGATCAGTTCGTCCCGCAGCCGGGTCTCGGCGTGCTTGAGGTCGGTGGCGTACCCCTCCGAAGCGCTGGCCCAGCGCAACTGCTGCGTGCGATGTTCCAGGACCTGCTCGGCCACAGCGGCCAGATGCTGCAACTGCGCCGGGTCCACGGGCAAGCCTCGCGAGCTGCAGCGTGCCTCGACTTCGGCGCGTGCGGAAGCGGCACTTCGTTGGGCGGCGGCCTCGCCGTCGATGCGCCCCTCAAACTCGGCGACGGCACGGCCGGCGGCGAACACGTCCTGCTGGGCATGTGTCACCTTCTCGGTGGCTTCCTGCAACGCCAACGACACGCGCCGGGCTTCAGGGCGCGCAGGTGTGTATTCCGCCGTGGGCGGTTGCCGCTTGCCAGTTTTGGCGACTGCTGCTGTCGAGCCAAGAACGGTGGCCAACACAACCACAGCGATCCCGGGGAGCAGCTGCTGCATCACAAGCAGCATGGCGCCCGCCACGGCGCACACGACCGCAGCAGTGACCATCACGGCTCGCCGGCTGATTCGGCTCGTGGACTCGGCGGGGGGCGCTGACGTGTTCGGCGCAGTCGCGGCCTCGTATACGATCCGTGCTGCCACTTCGGCCGCTTCTGCGTCGGTCAGGGCTGCGGCGGCATCCTCCCGCCGCTGGCGTGCCTGTTCCAGGCTTCCGGTCAGGGTGGGTCCCACCGTGGTGGCGGTCGTAGGGGTCGACACCGCGTTCAGTTGCGCGGCGAGATCGCGGACGACCGCTGGTCCGGCCGTGACAGATGCGTCCAGGTACACATCGGCACCCTCAGGCGCGCAGACCAGGGCGGCCGGTTCCTGCTCGGCGTGTGCGGCCACAACGGCCTCGGCCTGCGCAAGTGCAGAAGCCTCGGTTTGCACAACAGGAGCAAATGCCGTGTCCTCCGTCGGAGGCTCCGGCAACGAGTCCAGGTCAGCCTGGATCTGGGCCTCGCTGGGCCCGTTCAGGAGCCGGGGGACCGGGGCGCTCTTCCAGGCGGCGAGGGCGCCCGCGACCGCCCTGGAGACTCCGTCCGCTTCGGCCCGGCCGACGGGGGCAACGCCGCCGAGTTTGTCGTGCAGTCTGCGTGCCCGTTCGGCTTGCTCCATCAGTATTGAAGCCTTGCGAGTGCCGGAGTTTGCCTTGTCCTCGGCGTGTTCGGCTTCCCTTCGTACCTCGACAACCGTGCGTGCGCAGTTCAAGAGGTGCTCAAGCGCATCGATCGTCGCCTCACGGTGGTCCAGCCCGGTTGCCGCTTCGCGGGCGTCCGAATGGTGCGCTTCAGCGGCAGTCACCCACCGCAGGTAGTCCTCATGGTCGTCGAACGCCTTGGCCAACACCGCTTCGGCACGAGCGAGTTGGTTCTTGGCCGTTCGAAGCGGCCGGCTCGAGTTGGACCTGTCCAGACCAACTTGCTCGCGGCTGAAGTCCTCGAGCGCGCCCAGAGCCGCTGCGGCCGTAGCATCTGTGCCCGCCGTCGCGGCGGCACGTTGGAGATGCTCCTGCAGCCCGTCCGCAACGCTAAGAATGGTGAGCAGCTCAGCCTGGTTCACCACGGCTGTCGCCGCGAAACTCTTGCGATCCAGTCCCAGGTAGCGGGACGCATCCGGCGAACCTTCAAACATGATCTCGTTGGACACGTCCCGGCTCAGGCCCAGGTCTATAGCACGACAGTCCACCTTGCCGTCCAGGTCATGAGTGAGCTCGATGCGCCGACCGTCGTCCAGCGCGACGACCGCCGAGACACGCCAGTCCGGTCCGTCCCACGGCTTGTGCAGCTCCGCGAAGCGGCGCTCATCACGGGTGGATGCACCCCTGCCACGGCGGCGGCCCACCAGAGCCGTGCAGATGGCGGCGTGCCACGACGACTTCGCAGACTCGTTCACGCCCGTGATGACCGTCATGCTGGAAGCCAGGGTCAGGGTCTCGTTGGTCAGCGGACCGAACGCATGCGCGGTCACCGATTCGACCCGCATGTCAGTGCACCTCCAACTCGGCGGTCCGTCCATCCAGGGCGCGAAGCCCGGTGACCAGGACGCGACGGCGGGTGTCCTCATCCACCTCGGGTGCGCTCTGGACGTCGCGGACGAACCGACCGCGTACCGTCTGCTCGCTGGCCAGAGCCGCAAAGTCGTAGGTGACCTCGACTCTTCCCAGGCGCGATACCAGTGCGTCCAGGTGCGAACCGACGTCGGTCAGATCGCCTAAGTCGACGTTGACATCAGGGCCGACGTCCCCGGTGAGGGTGACACGCACGACACCGCTCAGCCCGGCTATTGCCTCACCCACCCTGTCGCGCACCGCACTGGAGGAGGTGACGCCGCCCAGTTCGACGTCAATGCTGGTGACCTGGCTGGTCGCGACAGTGAAGCGCTCCCGGGCGACGCTGCCGTCGCCGTTGACGGTGAACAGGACCGGGCCTCGCTGGCCTGTCTCGCCGAAACTGAGTGGGTCAGGGTTGCCCGGGTAGGTGTGCCTGCGGGCGTCCCTTGGGCAGTGGAAGTGGCCCAGGAAGGCATGATCGATGCCAGCGGCAACGATCTGCTCGCCATTGAACGGGGCGTGCGGCGCCTTGCCTCCATCCTGGAACCCGAGCGCAGCCGTCTCAGACCCATGGAACAAGGCCAGGTTCACCCCCGCACGATCCACGGTGAAGCCACCTTCGAGAAACCCGTCGGTATTTGCAGGTGCGCAATGGGCGGCGCCCCAGAGAGTAAGGCCGTCGGCCAAGGTGACCGGCGCCAAGTGGTCTTGGGTGAAGACGTGGACGTTGGGGCTCCAGTCCGCGAGCCGGTACAAGCTGGCTGGCCCATACCAGTCGTGGTTTCCCGGAGCCAGGTAGACGGGGACGTCAACCTCGGCGAACGCATCGACCAAGAACGAAGTCGTGTCGGGGCTGAACCGGTCCTGCTCGTAGAGGTCTCCCCCACACAGGAGCGCGTCGACATGGCGCTCGTCAGCGAGGACGATGATGCGGCGCAGAGTCTCGCGCAACGCGTTCCGTCGTGCTCGCCCCAACTGGGGCCCGGCCCAGTGGAACTGGGTGTCCAGGTGCAGATCGGAGAACAGCATCAACTTCATGTGTCCCCCGTTTCGTCTCCGGCTAAACCATGCCCACCCGTAGCCAACCGTTTACAGCCACAATGACAGATGGGCGCAACAGGTGGAACCATTTCTAGGTCGGTGGCCACACATGTGCATCTGCAGCCGCGGCGCCCGGACGCCCTCACTGTCAGGACACCGATCGGATTACGAGAACACTGTGACCGGGGGGCCTGGCCCTAATGGGCCTGCATCGGTTGTTCTTCATACGTGCTGGTGTCCGAGCCCCCTGCGTGCCAGGGTGAGTTGAGGCCAGCGGGGTTCTCCATTGTCCGCCGGGCATCATCAGCGAGCATGCCGCCGCCATACTCATCACACGCGGCGGCCAACAGTCTGGCGCGGTTACGAGGCTCGGATGCTGTGATGGCAGTTGGGCCCTGAAGGCACGGACCACGCTTGTCGTTGCCCTGGGGGTGGGTGGTACCTCACCCTGTGGCCTGCGATGACGTCAGCGAGAGCGAACTGCCGACCCTCCCAAGTAGAGCACTCACCACGGGGAAGATAGGCCTGGTCAGCCCTGTAGACGGTGCAGTTCGCCTGGCCCCGTGCGATGAGGGCCTGCGCAAGGCCATGAATGTAGGCAATGTTGAACTCGCCAGATACTAGTTTCTCCAAGGCGTCAAGCTTGCTGTATTTGACCATCGTCGTACCGGATTTGGTTCGGCGGGCCAAAGTTGGAACCCAGAAGCGATCGAGGCGCATTTCTTGCAAGAGCCAGTCGTCGTCCTGCCTGGCAAGTGCTTCAGGCATCGCTTTCTTGAATACCTTCCAACCGTCGTCGGTCAGTTGCTTCCCGTAACACTTGCCACGTGGCCAATTAGCTGCCAGGTCGTCCCATTCCGCCTGCCATGCATCGACCATTGTCTGGCGCACATCTGGCTCGCTGAGATGGTAATAGGTGAACCCCATGGATGAAGCCTAACCACATTTGCCGATCTGCGCCGGACTCCCGTGAGTAGACCCTGGCTGAACTGCGTGGCGATGAACGACTCCAGACGCGCCAGCTACGCCGCATCCAAGGACGTGGCGAAGCGCAACAGGAACGCCCAGCCAATGCGCTCATTCGCCAAAGTTGAAGACGTTCAAAGACGTAGCCTGGCCAGGCGGGCTCACCGGCGGGACCGGCATCAGACGCGGTGAAGGTCTTGGCGTTGCGACGCGCAGGGGTCTGTGGCTGCGGCGCGCAGTTGCCTGCTGGCACACGGGCCTGCTGGGACCGCCTGCACCGCGCCGTGTTGTGCCTGGACCGCCTCGGAGAGGGCCTCCGCCTCAGTGTGGCGGGTCAAGGCGTGGTACCTGATCTCGGAGCCCGTGCGATGCCGGAGCAGTCTGTCGCTGATTGCGACGCCGCTGAGGAGCCGCGGGCACGTACGTCGCCGACGGAGACCTCACCGACCGTGGTGGATGTCGGTAACCCAGGTAGCTGGCTACAGACGGAGCATGAACCCCGTGCAGCGTCCCGCGAGGCACGGGCTCGGGCACGTCACCCCCGCATCGGTGGCTTCCTGCTGGCTGTCACAAAAGAACCGGCGTCAACAACGGCCTTCTCGACCGGCGCGGCCGGTGAACGACGGGTGGCGGCCCGCCTCGCAGAGCTCTCCGGACCCGGAGTGCTCTCCCTGCACAATCGGCTACTTGGCCATGGCCGCCGGATGGCGACCTGGACCACCTGGCGGTGACCGCTGGCGGTGTCTACGTCATCGACACGAAGCGCTACAGGAACGCAAAAAGTCGAGGTCCGCCGCTGTGGAGGCCTGTTCTCGCCGGTGCGCGAGCAGCTCATGGTGGATAAACGGGGCCGGTCCAAGCTATAGGACTCGGTCGCGCGCCAGGCGGCGGCCGTCCGCACGGCCCTGAACACGTTTCACCATTCGCGTGTGACTGCCGCGGACATACCCGTGGTCTCGGTCCTGTGCTTTGTCGATGCGGTGCTTCCGCTGTTCGGCACCACTCGGATCGGCGGGGTTCCGCTGCTCGGGCCCAAAGGCACAGCCAAGCTCCTGCGCGCAGCGACCGGATCCCTCGACGACAGCCCACTGGCCGCCCTTCATCTGCACCTAGCTCAAGCACTGCCGAAGGCCTGAGGGCAGACGACCGGATCCCTACAGGACAGCACGGTGACCGACTTTCATCCCACCTGGGTAGCAATCGCGGCGCTGCCCGCCCCCAAATATGTCCAAGGGCCCCGGTCCAGGCTCGGATCGAGACCCTTGATCGAGCATGAAAACTCTCATTGAACCGCGCTCTTGTACGGAGCCTCCTAGCTGAACCTCGATCCACATGCGCCGTGAGTCGCTGACCAATCTGGTCGCGTGGCCGCGAAACCCCGAGAGTAAGTCACCATAGAACGCCTATGGCGTAAGAGCGATCGGTCGAAGTCTGCCGGTTCGACTAGCGATGTAGATAAAGGGTCCCGGTTCGTCGATGAGGGCTTCGATTTCTCGCCAACGACTCATGAAGACTTCGAGTTGCCCCCAAGTGCTGCCGGCGTCCTCGCTGGCGAAGTTGACCATCTTGGCGCCGTACGTACGCACGGCGTTGATCTCGGCGAGCTTCTCTTGGATGCGACGGTCCCTGGTGATGATGAGCCAGCCTTTGGCCGCCACTCGGGGGATCCAGTCTG
>Ga0209014_10001320_pt1 | contig 14584 bp, 13 predicted proteins | sample BarGraNGADG00212_FD_184491 | JGI IMG/M metagenome (GOLD analysis project Ga0209014, IMG submission 184491) | Arctic peat soil microbial communities from Barrow, Alaska - Barrow Graham LP Ref core NGADG0002-212 (SPAdes) (version 2) | ecosystem: Environmental > Terrestrial > Soil > Wetlands >...
CCCGTCCGCGCTCCTGCCCGACGTCCTCATCCGCCTGATGCGCGACATCGGGATCCCGGACGGCGTCGCGGCCGTGGGCTTCGGCGAGGCCGACGTCGATGACCTCGTCGAGGGTGCGATGAAGCAGCAGCGGCTGCTCGCCACGGCCCCGCGAGAGGTGAATGCTGACGATCTGGGCGAAATCTTCCGTCGCTCGATGTCACTCTGGTGACTCCGCCTCGTTGTGTCGCCTTTACCTAGGTGCAACGGAGCGTTGAGATAGAGCTGTGCATGAGGCGTGTTCTATCTGTGGCCGCGTCGCCGAACCGGCAGACGACGGCGACCCCCCGCTGACGTGGTGCGCCGACATCGTCGAAGCCCATGACGGTCCACGCACCAGATGGGTCTGCAGCGACTGCACCCGCCGCTACGTCCGCTCGATCGAGGCGAAGCTCGATCAGCAGTGGTGGTGAACCACGCACCGCGATCATGAACACGAACGGCCGCCGGATCAACAGATCCGACGGCCATTCGGTGTGCGGCGGTCGTGGTGCCACGGACCCGGCGACGGCCGGACCGTGGTCGTCTAGACCGCGCGCAGGGCATGGCGCCGCTGGGCATCGCGGGCGCGCTGCTCGGCAGCACGAGCACGCACCTCCAGCCGATGCCAGCGGCGCGCCGCAGCCAGCTCACGCGCGACGCGCCGTTGCTGCGCGTCACGCTCGCTCACGCACGTTCGCTCGCGCGCGAGCGCTTCGTACATCGAATACATCCTCGTGCTCCTTGCTCGACTGGTGATGACGACGTGGTGCATCACGCGGCCACCTCGTTGGGATCGGTCTTGCGCGGACGGCCACGCGGCCGCTTGCGCGCCACGATTGCGCCCCGCTCGAAGATTTCGCCGCCCCACACCCCCCAGGGCTCCCGACGCTCGACGGCGCCGGTGAGGCAGGCGAGGCGGGCCGGGCAGCCCAGGCACAGCGCCTTGGCCTGCTCGAGTTCGGCGGGGGTTTCGGCGAACCAGAGATCGGGGTCCTGCACCCGGCACGGGACGTCGTCCGGACACTCTTTGGCGAGTGGGTCCAGCGACGTTTGCGGGTCCAGCATCACGATCTCCGGCTGCAATCTCGTCAACACGTCGGGTCACCTCCTTCTGTGGGCGGGTTCTGTTGGTTGCGGTGAGTTGTGAGTAGCGGCCGGACAAACGACGAGGCCGCGGTTCCCAAGCTGGGAGCCGCGGCCTCGAGGAGCCTGTGTGCTGACCTGGTCAGCGAGGGACTCCTCGAGGTGGGCGTGCCTGCTTGGCGGTGACGCGGGCGTCCGGGCCGACCATCGGGTTGACGGTGCCGGTCGGAACGTCGTACGCGGTGCCGAAGCGGAGGGCGTTGCCGCCCCGATGCGAGACGACAAGCTGCCAGAACGCCTCCGCGCACGTGGGCACCACGAACGACGACTCGCTGCGCGCGCGCAGGGCAGCCGTCGTGGGCGCGATGTTCGTGTCCATGTCGGCTACCCCCTTTCGTCGGTCGGCGCGTGATACTCGATACTCGCGCGCGTGTCTTGTTCTTTGCAGGCTAACGAAGGCTACGAGCAGGCCGCAACCTTATTTATTTCGACCGATGCGCCGCGCGAACTTCCTGGCGCGAAACCCGCGAGATGCGTGAGCCTGTCGCCGGGAGGGCGTACAAGTGTTACCAGCAGTTTTGCCGGCCGGTAACCGCGAGAGGATCTCCACCATGACCTTGACTCGGAAACACTCGTACCTCAGCCCGACGCTCGCTCTGGCGCTAGCCACTACGCTCGCCGCCGCGCTCGTCGGCTGCAGCAGCTCGAAGTCTCCCTCCGCGACGAGTACCTCGTCGACATCGAGCGCCCCGTCGATGACCTCGTCGACATCGAGCGCCCCGTCGACGACCACCTCGACTCAGGGGTCCGCGAGCTCGGCCGACGACACGGCGATCAGGGCGGCCTACGCCACGTTCTTCGACGTGAAGACGCCGGTGGCCGCGTCCATGGCCGTGCTGCAAGACGGCGCGGAGTTCAAGGACGTCCTGATCGAGCAGGGCAAGAGCGCCAACGCCGCCAAAGCCACCATCACGGTCTCGAACGTCGTCGTGAACTCGGCGAGCAAGGCCACAGTCACGTTCTCGGTGCTGCTGTCCGGGTCACCGGTGCTGGTGAATCAGACCGGTTACGCGGTCCACGAAGGCGGCGTGTGGAAGGTTGCCGGTGTCACCTTCTGCGGGCTGCTGGCCGCCCAGGGCACCCCACCGCCGGTGTGTTCCAAGCCGGTAGCGACGTCCTTGCCGAGCTGACTGCGTGCTGCCGTCTGCCGCAGCTGCCCGGGAAGTGCCGCGAAGGGTCGCCCTCACGACCGTCCTCGCGATCCTGTTCCTGACCTTCCTCGACACGACGATCGTCAGCGTTGCGCTCGGCAACATTCAGTTCGATCTCGGCGCGGGCGTGATCCCGCTCCAATGGGTGGTGAACGCCTACTCACTGGTGTTCGCGAGCCTGATGCTCATCGCCGGATCGCTGAGTGACCGCCTCGGCCGCAAGTGGGTGATGGTCGTCGGCATCGTGATCTTCTGTGCCGGCTCGGTGCTGTGCGCGCTGGCGCCGAACGTCAGCACGCTGATCGGCGGGCGCGCCGTCATGGGCGTCGGTGCCGCGGCGTCCGAACCGGGCACGCTGTCGGTGATCCGGCACCTCTATCCCGACCGGGGCCAGCGGGCGCGGGCGCTCGGAGCGTGGGCAGCCGTGTCCGGGCTCTCGCTCGCCCTCGGCCCGGTCATCGGGGGGCTACTCGTCGGCGCGGACGGGTGGCGGACGGTGTTCTGGTTCAACCTCGCGCTCGGGGTGGTCCTGTTCGTCGCGGCCATCCTCTACGTCCCGGACAGCTCCGACCCTCAACCAGGCGCCCTGGACGTGGGCGGCTTCCTGCTGGGGGCGATCTTCCTGGGAAGCCTGATCTTTGCCGGAATCTCGGGTGAGCAGTACGGCTACAGCACGCCGTGGATCGTGACCCTCTTCGTGATCAGCGGCCTGGCCCTGATCGCGCTGATCCGTGTCGAGAAGCGGGTGCGCAACCCGATGATCGAAGCTCGCTATCTGAAAGCTCCTGCTGTCAGCGGCGCGCTGTTCGTCGCGTTCGCCCTCTACTTCGGCGTGTTCTCGATCTTCTTCTTCACCGCGCTGTACCTCGACCTCGTCGTCGGCTACTCGGGCTGGCAAATGGCCGGAGTCTTCGCCCCGATGGCCGCGGCCATCGTCGCGGGATCGCTGATCTCAGGAGTGTGGGTGGCGCGGGTCGGGCCCCGGGAGCCGATGTTGCTGGGCTGTCTGGTCAGCGCATCGGGGATCCTGTTCACCCGGCACTACCTCGGCGTCCACCCGGCCTTCGGGGCTCTCGCGGCCGTGCTCGGTCTGGCCGGACTGGGGTTCGGTATCGCGGTCGTCCCATTGACCGCGGCCGTGCTCGGCTACGTTCCGGCGGCACATTCGGGAATGGCGGCATCGGCGACGAACACCGCCCGGCAGGTCGGCGCGGTCGTCGGTGTGGCCGCGTTGGGCGCGCTGGTCAACTCCCATCTCACCAAGGACTTCAGCAACAGCCTCGATCAGAACGGGATAAGCGGCGGTGGCAAGAACTTCGTCATCAAGATGCTCGAGTCAGGCGGCAGCGACGCGGCCGGCATCGACATCGCGCACCCGTCGCCGTTGATCAAACCGCTCGTCGACGCGGCCACCGGCGCCTTCAGGAACGGCCTGCACGCGGCCTTGGCGGTCTCGGCTGCCCTGATCATCCTGGCTGCGCTGGTGATCGCGCTGGTGCCACGCTCGGCGCTGGCTCCCGACACCGAGTTCGACTGACAACCTTCTGTGATCAACAGCCGAAGTTGGTCACCAGGGGAACCAAAACGCGCTGTTGATCACCGGTCAGATCCGGGTTTAGGTCTCGCTTGAGTCGGATCCGGTTAGGTGAGTTCGACGAGCGCCACTTTGGCAGGGTCTGCGCCACCCAACACCGCCAGCAACGGGTCGGCGTAGCGCTCGAGCTTCATCGGCCCGACGCCAGAGATCCGCGCCAGCTCCAGGCGCGAGGTCGGTTGCGCATCCGCGATCGCCACGAGCGTCGCGTCGCTGAACACCACATACGGCGGGACGCTCTGCGCCTGGGCCTGGGCTTTTCGCCACGCCCGCAGACGGCCGAACAGCTCAGCGTCGGCGGCCTCAGGCGCGGGCGACGTGCGCTTCGGCTTGATCGACTGACGCACAGCCACCGGACGCAGCCCGTCGAGGAAGCGACTCGCCTTGCGCCCGCGGCGTTGCCCCGGGCTGCGGGCGAGCGCCCACGACAGAGCCAGCCGTTCGCGAGCGCGGGTGATCCCGACATACAGCAGGCGGCGTTCCTCGGCGATCTGGGCCTCGGTGCTGGCGTGCTGGATGGGCACGGTGGTGTCGGTGAGTCCGACGAGAAAGACGACGTCCCACTCCAGACCCTTGGCCGAGTGCAGCGACGCAAGCGTGACGCCCTGGACCGTCGGCGCGTGCTGGGCGTTGGCGCGCGCGTCGAGTTCGGCGACGAGTTCGGGCAGGTGCGCGTCGGGCTTCGTGGCGATCAGGTCATCGGCCAGCGTCACGAGCGCGCTGAGTGACTCCCATCGCTCGCGCGCCGTGCCGCCGGGAGGCGGATGTTCGGCGTGCCAGTTCAGGCTCGAAAGTACCGACCGCACCGCGTCCGGCAGCTTCTCGTCGGACTGGTCCGCACGTGCCGCGCCCCGCAGCAGCAGGCGCGCCTCGCGGATTTCGGGCCGGTCGAAGAACCGCTCGCCACCGCGCAGGACGTACGGCACCGCGACGTTGGCGAGCGCCTGCTCGTAGACCTCGGACTGCGCGTTGATGCGAAACAGGATGGCGATCTCGGCGGCCGGCGTGCCGTCGTCGATGAGCGTTCGGCACTGACCCGCAACGGAGGCTGCCTCGGCGGGCTCGTCGTCGAACTCGGCGAACGTCGGGGGCGGGCCGTCTGCCCGCTGACCGATGAGCGTGAGCTTCACACCGTCCGAGGCGGCGCCGACGAGGCGGTTGGCCAGGTCGACGACCTGCGGCGTGGATCGGTAGTCACGCCGCAGGCGGACGAGCACCGCCTCGGGGAACCGGCGGCGAAAGCCGAGAAGGTGCTCCGGGGTGGCCCCGGCGAAGGAGTAGATCGTCTGATTCGCGTCGCCCACGACGCACACATCGTCGCGCCCACCGAGCCAGGCGTCGAGCAACCGCTGCTGCAGCGGCGAGACGTCCTGATACTCGTCGACGACGAAGTGGCGGTAGCGCGAGCGGATCTCGGCCGCGACGTCGGGATACTGCTCGATGGCACCGGCCATGACCAGAAGCAGGTCCGCGAAGTCGAGCACGCCGGCGCGTTGTTTGGTCTGCTCGTACTCGGCGTAGACCTTGGCGACGGTCTCGGGCGTCATGGGCGGTTCTCGCCCGGCCGACCTGGCTCGGTCGGGGTAGTCGCTCGGCGTTGCCAGCACTGCTTTGGCCCAGTCGATCTCGGCGGCGAGGTCGCGCAGTTCGGCGCGGTCGGTGCGCATCCGCAGCCGCGCCACGGCGTTGCCGACGAGCCGCAACGGATTGTCGACGACATCGAGCATCGACCCACCCAGAACGCGCGGCGCGAAGTAGTTCAGCTGCCGGAGCGCGGCGGCGTGGAAGGTGCGGGCCTGCACGCCGTGCGCGCCGAGCCTGTTCAGGCGGCTGCGCAGCTCGCCGGCGGCACGCGAGGTGAAGGTGACGGCCAGGAGCTGACCAGGTGGGATGGCGCCCGAGCGGACTCCATAGGCGATGCGGTGTGTGATGGCGCGGGTCTTGCCCGTACCCGCGCCGGCCAGGATGCAGACCGGACCGCGGACCGCGAGCGCCGCGGCACGCTGCTCCGGATCGAGCCCGGTCAGCACCGCCTCGGCATCGGTCATAGCCCTGATCCTGCCAGCGCCCGCCGACACCGACTCGGCGCCCCGTGATCGACAGCGCCGATCGGCGGCCGGGGCGTCCACGACGTGCTCTTGATCTGCGGGCGGGTGGAATGATCCGCTCCCGGATCGTGTTTGCCACCGTGACGCCTACCGATGGAGGAACCGCGCGATGTTGACGATGTACACCACCAACTGGTGTGGGTACTGCATCCGCCTGAAGTCCGGTCTGCAGCGTGCGGGCATCGACTTCGCGGAGGTCAACATCGAACTCGACGACGACGCTGCCGAGCTGGTCATGCGCGTCAACGGAGGCAACCGAACGGTCCCGACCCTGGTCTTCCCGAACGGCACGGCGCTGACGAACCCCAGCGTGTCTCAGGTCAAGGCAGAACTGGCCGCTTGAGCCGAGCCTTCCGGCCCGTCGATCCGAAGTCGCTGCCACACCTTGTCGCCGGCGCGCTGGCGGCGACACCGTCCGCGGGCCGGGCACTGCGCGTCGCCGTCGACGGCGCCCCACCGGCCGAGCCAACGGCGTTCGCACAGTCCTTGGCCGCGTCGCTGCGCGCCCTCGGCCGCGACACCACCATCGTCCGGGCCGAGTCGTTCTGGCGCGACGCCTCCCTTCGGCTGGAGTACGGCCGTGAGGACGTCGAGTCGTTCCTGACCTGGCTGGACGAGCGCGCACTACGGCGCGAGGTCCTCGACCCGCTCGGTCCGGACGGTTCAGGGATCTACCTGCCGTCCATGCGCGATCCCGAGACCAACCGCGCCACGCGTGAGCCGCCGCGGCGGGCGGCGGCTGGCGCGGTCGTGATCGTCAGCGGTTCGCTGCTTCTCGGCCTCGGCCTGCCGTTCGACGTGACCATCCATCTGGCCATGTCCCCTGGCGCTCGGGCACGTCGCATCGACGCCGCCTGCCGGTGGACCCTCGAAGCGTTCGACCGGTACGACGCGGACGTCTCACCTGCCGCTGCTGCCGACATCGCGATCCGGATCGACGATCCGGCCCACCCGGCCATCGGGTGACCAGTCGGCTCAGGGCAGCGTCCCGGCGAGCCACCGGTCGATCAGGTACCGCGAGATAGACAGCTTGGGCGAGATGGCCTGCAGCCGCGCCGCCGGATCCGGATCGGTACCGGCGTCCACCAGGTCTGCGACTTGCTGAACCTCGGCTCGGGTGAACCACGCCGCCTCGGCCATCTCGACCGGGTCGAGGCGGATGCCGGGATCACCGTCGAGACGCCCACTGAACCCCAGCATCAACGAGGACGGGAACGGCCACGGCTGGCTGGCGACGTAGACGATGTCATTGACCCGAACGCCCACCTCTTCGAACACCTCGCGGGCGACGGCAGCCTCGAGCGACTCCCCCGGCTCGACGAAGCCCGCCAGCGTCGAGAAACGCCCGGCCGGCCACTGCGCCCCACGGCCGAGCAGTGCGCGGTCGCCGCCGTCGTGGATCAACATGATCACGGCCGGGTCGGTGCGCGGGAAGTGATCAGTGCCGTCGTTGGGGCAGGTGCGAGTCCACCCACCGTTCGACTCGAGCGTCGGCGTGCCGCACAGCGGGCAGTGGGTGTGTCGCTGATGCCATTGCTCCAGGGCGACCGCGCTGGTGAACAGGCCGGCCTCGAGATCGTCCATCGACGGGCCGATGTCGCGCAGCGTCAACCAGTCGCCGCCGACAGGTTCGATCGTCACCGTGAAGTACGCGACGCCCTCAGCGAGACCCAGAAACCGGCGCGGCACGTCAGCCGCGAGATCGTCCGCGGAGCGCCACGCAAGGTGCAGCGTGCCGTCGGCGGCCACCGGCGTAGCCGACTTCGGGCTCAGCGCAAGAACCCGGGCACCCGGCCACGCGTCCGCCAGCCACTGCGCGTCACCGCGATGATGCGCCGCGCGATCGAAGCCGGCGCGCGACAGCAGCGGGACGTCGTCACGCATCTGTGGCGACCGGCCCCAGTGCCGCAAGAGGTGCGCTGATCGCGGCTGCGTCGCCGACGACGACCTCCACCAGCCGAGACGGGGCGAAGAACTCCGCAGCCGCGGCGCTGACGTCATCGACGCTCACGGCCGACAACCGCGCCGGGTGCTCGGTGATCCACTCGAGGCCCAGCCCGAACGCCGACAGCGCCGCCAGTGTCGAGGCCAGGCCCGCCTGGGTGGCCGTCGACAGCGCCAGGGTGCCGATGGCGTACTGCCGCACCGCCTCGACCTCGGCCTCGGTCACCGGCAGCGATGCGATCTTGCCCAGCTCGTAGCGAGTTTCGAGCATCGCCGGCGCAGTGACCTCGGTGGCCACCTCGACGTCGAACAGCAGCGACGAGCCGAGCACCTGGTGTTCGACTCGACTGTGCGGGCCGTAGGTGTAACCCTTGTCCTCGCGAATGTTCTCCGTCCATCTGGACGAGAAGTACCCCCCGAAGACCAGGTTGGCGAGCTGCAGGGCGGGGTATCGAGGGTCCGACCGTGACAAGGCTCCCCGACCGATCCGGATCGAGGACTGCACCGATCCTGGCCGGTCGATGACGAGCGTCGGGGCAGGACCCGGGTCCGGGAGCGCGGGAACCCGTGACGCGGCGGGATGACCCGTCCACTGCGCGAGCACCCGCTCGACCTGATCGAGAACGCGGGCGGCCGAGATGTCGCCGACGATGATCAGGACGGAGTCCGAGGGGCGCACCATGCCGGCGTGCATCGCGCGCAGCTGAGCCGCGGTGGACGCCTGAACCGCCTCCGGTTGTGGAAGATCAAGAGCGTAAGGGTGCGCGCCCCACATGCGATGGCCCAACGCCTCGCTCGCGACGACACCCGGCCGTGACCGGGCGATCGTGAGTCGCTCGACGAGTCGCTCGCGCTCGGTGGTGACCTCCGCCTGTGGGTAGGTGGGTTCGGTCAACACGGTGGCCAGCAGGCCGAGCAATGAGCCGAGGTTGGTGGCGAGGACGTTGCCACCGATGACGAGCCGGTCGGCATCGACGCCGATCGACAGCTCACCGCCGAGCGCCTGGACAGCGGACGCCACGCCGGCGCGGTCCAGGGAACCCGCGCCCGTGAGCATGGTGTCCGACAGCAGCGCCGCGCGGGCCGGATGCGTCGGTCGTGCCGACAGGAACGGAACGCGCAGCCGCAGCTCGGCAAGCGGTACACCCGGTTTGCGCACCACCACGACGCGCAGTCCGCTGTCGAGCACGCGCTCGACCACGGTGAGCTTGCGCGCCTTGCGTGGCCTGGTCAGCGCGGGTACAGGTGAGCTCATCGGGCACCGCCGGCGATCAGCTCGACGACGGCGCGACGGTCCGGCCGTAACTGCGCCGCGGCGGCGCGGATGGCGTCCTCGGTAACGGCGGCGAAGCGAGCAGGCAGCTCGGCGATCAGCTCGGCCCGTCCGAAGATCAGTTCGAACTTGGCAAGGTCGAGCGTCCGGGACATCACGGAGTCGAGCTCGCGCAGTAGCACGCTCACCAGCCGGGTGCGGACCCGATCGAGCTCGCCGGCCGCCAGACCGTCCTCGGCGATCGCGGCGATCTCTTCATCGACCGCCCGAAGGATCGCCTCGAGCGAAGCCGCGTCCGGGTAGTGCGCGGTGATCGTCATCGCGGAAGGATCCCGTTCGTCGAAGGGATCGCCGAACTCGCCGAGGTAGGCAGCGACATCGGTGACCAGCCCGTCGCGATGGACCAGGCGTCGCTGCAGCCGCGACGCGTCGCCGTCGCTGAGCACTTCGGCGAGGAGCACCCCGGCGAGATGGGTGTCGAGACTGCCGACGGGGTCGGGCACGCGGTACCCGATGGCCACGGCGGGAATCGGAGCGTGCATGTCGGGGTGCGTCGTGCGTCGCTCAGCCGTCAAGGCCGGTTCGGCAAAGCTCGGACGCTTGGGGGCACGTCGTGTCCTGATCGCGCCGAAGTGCGTCTCGACGAAGCCCAGCGTCTCGTCGACGTCGAGGTCGCCCGCGACGGCGAGGACGGCGTTGGCCGGCGCGTAGTAGCGCGCGAAGAAGTCACGGGCATCATCGACCGTCGCGCTCTCGAGATCCGCGAAGTCTCCGTAGCCGTTGTGCGAGTTGGCGAACGAATCGAACAGCAGCGCCGGCAACACCAGCCACGGGAACCCGCCGTAGGGGCGGTTCATGACGTTGACGCGGATCTCGTTCTTGACGACTTCGAGCTGGTTGGCGAGGTTCTCGGCGGTGATACGCGGCGAGAGCATCCGGTCGGCCTCGAGGAAGAGCGCCCGCTCGAGCGCGTTCGACGGCATCAGCTCGTGGTAGTCCGTGTAGTCGACGTGCGTGCTGCCGTTGAACACTCCCCCGGACGCTTGCACGTACCTGAAGTGCTCGAGCTTGTCGAGGTTCGCCGATCCCTGGAACATCAAGTGCTCGAACAGGTGCGCGAACCCGGTTCGGCCGAGCGGCTCGGACCGCATGCCCACGTCGTAGAGCACGGCCACGCCGACGACGGGCGCGGATCGGTCCGGCGCCAGCAGCACGCGCAGCCCGTTGCCGAGGGTGTGGTGAGTGAGGTCGAAGACGGGGGCAGGCAGAGTCGAAGCGCGCGGCACGTCGCTAACCCTATGCCGACGCGGACGCGAGGCCGTCGCAGCCGAGCTCGGCGAACCCGTTCCACAACAACGCTGCCGCCTCGGCGCCCTTGAACAGCATGGACAGGTTCACCTTCTCGTTCGGTGCGTGAATCTGATCGTCGGGCAGTCCCACCCCGAGAAACACCAACGGTGCGCCCAGCACCTTCTGCAACGCGGCTTCGGGACCGCTGCCGCCCTCACGGGTCGGCAGTACCGGGAGCCCGTCGAACGCCGTGCTGATCGCGGCGGTGAGTGCGCGATACGCCGGGGTGTCCAGCGGCACGAGGCACGGGGCCACGCCTTCGCCTTCCCACTCGATCGCCGCCGAGATGCCGACTGGCGTGTGCGCGGCGACGAACTGCTCGACGGCCTTGATGATCCGTTGCGGATCCTGGTTGGCGACGAGCCGGAACGAGAGCTTCACGAAGGCATCGCTCGGGACGATGGTCTTGCCGCCGGCACCTTGGTATCCGCCTCCGATTCCGTTGACTTCGGCGGTAGGCCTGGCGCCGACACGTTCCATCGTCGTGAACCCGACCTCGCCGGCGAGCGCGCGCGACTTGGCGACCTTCAGGAACGCGGCATCGTCGATCGGGACCTTGGCGAACAGGTCACGTTCGGCGGGTGTCAGCTCGAGGACGTCGTCGTAGAAGCCCGGAACCCGCACCCGTCCGTCGGAGTCGTGCAGCGCGGCAGCCAGCCGCGCAACGGCGGTGGCGGGGTTCGGGACGGCTCCGCCGAACACGCCCGAGTGCAGATCGAGGTCGGGACCGTGGAGAGCCACCGTGCACACGACCAGGCCGCGCATGCCGGTAACCGTGCTGGGCACGTCCGCGGCGATCATCCCGGTGTCGGTGATGACGACGACGTCGCAGTCGAGTCGGGCGCGGCGCTCGTCCAGAAGCGCCTCGAAGTTCGGCGACCCCGACTCTTCCTCGCCCTCGATCAGGAACTTCAGCGAGACAGCCGGGGTGCTGCGGCCTGTGGCGGCAAGGTGCGCGCGCAGACCCAGCAGGTGGAACAGCAGTTGCCCCTTGTCGTCGGAGGCACCGCGCGCGTGCAGGATGTCACCGTCGACAGTGGGCTCGAACGGGTCGGTGTTCCACAGCTCCAGCGGGTCGACGGGCTGTACGTCATGGTGGCCGTAGACGAGGACGGTCGGCGCGTCAGCGTCGTCGGCGGGCCACTCCGCGTACACGGCCGGTAACCCGGCAGTCGGCCAGATCTCGACGGTCGGGAAGCCTGCGCCACGGGTGGCAGCCGCGAACCACTCAGCGCTGCGGCGAACGTCGTCGTGGCGCTCGGGCTGGGCGCTGATGCCAGGGATACGAAGCCATTGGTCGAGGTCAGCAAGCAGTTCGTGGCGATGATCGGCGATGTAGTCACGTTCAGTACTCACGAAGCCGACGATAGCCTGCGGATGTGGCTGATCGACCGGACGTCCTCGTCGTCGGCGCGGGGCTGATGGGCGCCGCGACCGCGTGGGCAGCTACCCGCCGAGGGTTGTCGGTGACCGTGCTCGAGCAGTTCACACCCGGGCATCAGCTCGGCAGCTCCCACGGCAGCGCCCGCATCGCGCGACGCGCCTACGGCGACCTGCTCTACGCGAAGCTCTCCGGCCGTGCGTTCGATCTGTGGCGCGAACTCGAAGTCGACGCTGACGTGTCGGTGCTGCGAATGCTGGGCGGACTCGACTTCGGCGCGCGGCGTGACGCCTCGGTGATCGCGGCCCTGCTGGCTGAGGTCGGCGCCGAGCACGAGGTGCTCGACGCGGCCGAGGCGCAGCGCCGATGGCCGGGCATGCGCTTCGCCGGTTCAGTGGTCTATCACCCGCAAGCCGGAACGCTGGATGCGGATGCGGCCACGGCCGCGTTTCTGTCCGCGGCCGTCCGACGCGGTGCCCGCGTGTCGCACGACACCGCAGTGGCCTCGGTCCGGCCGGCAAGTGCGGCGGTGGATGTGGCGTTGGCCGACGGTTCGCGGCTGTCTGCCGCTGTGGTGGTGGTCGCTGCGGGTGCCTGGGTGGCGCCCCTGCTCGATGGCCTAGTGGAGCTTCCGCAGCTGCGAGTGACACAGCAGCAGGTCTTCCACTTTCCGCGTCTCGACCCGAGCGCGCCGCCGTGGCCGAGCGTGATCCACGACGACGGGCACGGCGTGTATCACCTGGCCGGAGGACGCGACGGCGGCATCGCCGACGACCGCAAGATCGGCGAGCACGACCGCGGCACGCTCACCACGGCAGACGGTCGCGACGGCGTCGTCGACCCGCGGTCACGATCGCGTGTGATCGAGTACGTGCAGCGGTGGCTACCTGGCCTGGACGCGACGCCGCGGTCGTCGACGACGTGCCTCTACACGACGACGCCGAGCGAGGAGTTCATCCTCGACCGGGTCGGGCGAGTGATCGTCTGCTCACCGTGTTCCGGGCACGGCGCCAAGTTCGCCCCCTTGATCGGTGAGCTGGCCACCGACCTCGTGACCGGTGAAGCCGAGGTTCCCGAGCGGTTCAGGCTGCGCACGCACCGGCTCGGGTCGCGCGGCAGAGTCTCACTCTGAGTCGCGGGCGCGCGTCGGGGGTCCGAGGATCAGTGCCCTGAGCCCGTCGGCGTCCAGTAGGTCGGCCGGCGCGACGGTCTGGCCGGAGCGGACGTAGTGGAACGCGGCGCGGACACGGTGCAGTCGATCATCCGGGATGCCGTTGAGCCTCGCCCAGGCGAGCCGATAGGCGGCGAGCTGGACGGCGGCCGCACGCGCCGCAGCGCCGGTCGGGCAGGCACCGGTCTTCCAGTCGACGACCTCCCAGCCCTCCGCTGCGCTGCCGAAGACGGCGTCCATGCGTCCGCGCACGACGGTGCCGTCGACCGCCATGTCGAACGGGACCTCCACGGCCGCGGGCGTGCGCGCCGCCCACCGGCTCTGCTCGAACGCCTCGCGCAGAGCGAGGAACTCCGAGTCGTCGGCCTCCGCGTCCGCGGCTCCGGGAAGCTCGTCCACATCGAGGAGCGTCTGGAGCTTCCAGCGCTGCTCGAGCCATGCATGGAATGCCGTGCCGCGGCGCGCCCACGGAGCCGGTGGCGTCGGCACCGGACGTCGCAGCCTCCGCGCGAGTTCGTGCGGGTCGCGTTCGAGCTCGACGAGCTGTGACACCGACAGCTGACGCGGCAACGCGATGTCGACGGTGCCACCTAGCGCCAGCCGATCACGTTCGGCCAACAGCGCGTCGACGTCGGCGCGCCACTCGGCGACGCGGCCGAACGGCAGCGCCGGCGCGGGGTCGACGTCGGCCTCGGCACAGGCGCGGACCAATGCGGCGCCGGACTCGACGGCGGCGCGACGGCCCGGCACACCAGGATTTCGGGAGCCCAGCGGGTCGGCCGGCCACAACGCCGTGGCGGCGTCGGCGACCAGCGGGTTGATGGCGTCGGGCTCGGGCTCGAACCACTCGTCGACGTGCGCGAAGTCACGCAGCTCGGTGAGGAAGGGCGACGCCTCACGGGGTGTCTTGGTGGTGTCCCAGCGGTATCCGGAGGCCAGGAGCAGGTGGCGGGCTCGCGTGAAAGCGACGTAGGCGAGGCGTCGCTCTTCCTGGTAGTGCCGCGTGGTCAGCTGCGCGTGGTGGCGGTCGAGGCGGTCGCGGACCTCGCGGCGGTCGGCCGCACCCGCGAGTTCCAGCGCCGGCAGATCGGACGCGTCACCACGCAGCGGACCGGGCAGCTCGTGCCGAGCCTTGGTCCAGTTCATCCCTTGCGGCTTGGCGGGAAAGACGTCCTCGACGAGACCTGGGACTGCGACGACGTCCCACTCGAGGCCTTTCGCGCCGTGCACCGTGAGCACCTGCACCCGCTCGGTCTCGACGACGACGTCAGCTGCGTCGAGCCCGTTCTCTTCCTGCTCTGCCGCATCGAGGTAGGCGAGGAACGCGCGCAGCGTCGACTCCTCTGCCTCGGTGGCGAAGCGGGCGGCCTCGTCGAGGAATCGGTCGAGGTGGGCTCGGCCGATCGCCGCGCGGTCGGGGCGGGCCGCGACCTCGACGTCGATCCCGA
>Ga0209014_10001323_pt1 | contig 14579 bp, 14 predicted proteins | sample BarGraNGADG00212_FD_184491 | JGI IMG/M metagenome (GOLD analysis project Ga0209014, IMG submission 184491) | Arctic peat soil microbial communities from Barrow, Alaska - Barrow Graham LP Ref core NGADG0002-212 (SPAdes) (version 2) | ecosystem: Environmental > Terrestrial > Soil > Wetlands >...
TCAGCGACATTGGAACTCCTGAACCCCTTCGCGTCGCCGAATGATAGCGTCCCCCTGCGGTGCGGATTGCCCGACCCGCAACGGTGGCTTGTAGCCCGCCCTACGATTACGGGTGCGCCTCAGCCCCGATGCGGGCGATTCCACGTTCAAGGCGCCGCTTCGCTTTACCGACATCTAGCTTGTGGAAGTCTTGACCAGCACCACTCTCGATCGGGCGCGCCAGATCGTCCAGCACGCCCACGCTATAAGCCCTTCAGCCAGCCTGCTTCGTCTCGAGCAGCAGCTCCGGCAAGGGGACTCGAACGCCCGCCAGCTCGCCAAGCTGATCGACGGCTCGCCGGCCCTGGCGGCGCGGGTGCTTCGCATGGCCAACTCGGCTTTCTACGCGCCCGCGGAGCCGGTGACGACGCTCTCACGAGCCGTCGCCCTTCTCGGCGATACCGTCTTGCGGCAGCTGGTGCTGACGTCGCTCATCGTGTCTCGCCGGGCCGGCAACCGCAGCTCGCGGGAAGCGCTGGCCGCGGCCCGCCTGACCGGCGACGCCGTCCGGTCCGCTCTCGTATCCAAGATGCTGGCCCAGATGTCACGATCAGCGGATCCGGACACGGCCTTTGCCGCGGGACTCCTCCACGACCTCGGCCACGTATATCTGCTCGACGACGTCGGCGAGCGATACGCCGGCTACCTTCTCGATCCGCATGCCCACGACGCCCGAAACGCCGCCGGTCAGCTCGAAATGGAGATCGAGCTATCCGGCACAACCCACCAGGACGTCGGGGCGGTGTTCTCGTACGAATGGAATCTCCCGCCCGTGATTGCCCGGGTCCTGTGGGACCACCACACGCCCAGCCCCGGCTCGCTCGGTGCCCTGATCGCCACGGCCGACGTGCTCGTGCGAGAGCTGAGCTACCCGACAGTGGTTGACTCGGCGGATCGTCAGCTCGAAGGCGACGCGGCGTTGATGGCTTTCGGCATCGCCCGCGAGCACTGGGAAGAGCGGACCGCCACGGTCCGAGGGCAATTCCAGGAGCTGCTCTCGATCTTCGACGTTCACGCCGCCTGACCGTCCCGGCGTTCCCCCGGCGCACCGGAGCCGCCGACCCGTCCGAACCGCTGTCCGAACCGCCGTCCGAACCGCGAGCCGCGAGCCGCGCTGAGCCTCCACGGAGCCGCGCTGCCAATCTAGCCATTTGCCAACCCGGGTAGCAGCGGGCCGGATCGGTGGCTAGATCGGACGTTCCGGACAATGTCAGCGAGCCCGCCCTCCGGTTCGCCACGCTCAATTGGAAACTCGGCCTAGGATCGCCGGGGTCCAAGAGACCCAGACCTCTTCGTCAGTCCGGCCACGTGCTACCGGGATTAGCACTTGGACAGAATGCCCTGGCTCCAGGGTTCGACCCAGGCCTGTCGCGGACGGCGCGGGCTAGCGATCGAGCGACCCAGGCGCGGACAGAGCGGCCTCGCCACGCCGGCCGGACCGGGCGGCCCGCTCCCCGCGCCTCGACGTCGGTGCCTCGCCGCGCGGCCCAGCCGCCGCGCCAGATCAGCGGGTCTGCCGGCCTCGACGGTCGAACCAGTGGACCAGCAGCCAGTAACCGAGGAGGATCGCAAACGCCACCGCCAGGGCTCCCTGCACGGGCTTCTCGGACGCGATCGCGCTCACCGAGTCCACCAGCGTCGAGGTCGAGGGCGGCTTGCTCGAGGAGATCTCCGCCGCGAGGTGTCCCGTCGCCGTCGCGCCGACGCTCGGCTCGGTTCCGGTGGCCAGGGAGGAGCCGGCCGGTACCGCCGCAATTGCGACCGGGGCGCGGTCGGCGGATAGCTCGAGCGTCCGCTGCAGCGTACCCGCGGCGCCGAAGACCTCGATCGCGTTGGCCTCCTCCACGTGGAGCACGGAGCCTTCGTCGCTGGCCGCGAGCGCCAGGACGGCCTGTCGGGCCGTGGCCCAATGGACGGCGGACTTCCCGGAGACGCGCCACAGGCCGGTCCCGATGCTCACGACCGTGGAGCTGGAGAGCGGCGCAACCGCAGCCGGCACGCCGGAGAGCGGCACGGTCCATGTGACCGCCAGCGACGCGAGATCGACGCGAGCCACGGCGTTCGGGTTGGTGGTTGCGACAAGTACTGCGCCCGAACTCCGATCGATGGCCAGGGCACGGATCTCGCCGGTGACCGTCGCCGTCTTGAAGGTGGAGGTCGCAGGATCGACGATGTCGAGCCAGCTCTTGCCGGCCTCGGCGACGGCGATTCGCGGGTCGTGGCGGTCGCCCGCCAGCAGGTTGCCGGGGCCCGGAAGCTCGGCGCTCTCGGAGGCCGCGGCCCCTGGAAAGTGAACGAACGCCAGCGTTCGGCGGGTCGGCATGGATCCCACCAGGACCGCGCCCTGGGGATAAGCCAGCGCCGACACCGGGCCCGGCACGGCGAACGCGGTGCCGACCTCGAGGGTCGCGATGTCGATGGGGCTGACGTGGTTGCCGCCGCTGCCCACGAAGAGCGTGCGCCCGTCCGGAGCGAAGGCCAGAGCCTCAGGCGCCGGCTGGATCGGGATCGTGCTCACGACCGTCGAGGTCTTGACATGGACTTCGAGGACCCCGGCAGAACTCGCGACGTACAGGTCGCCGACCCCGTTGGCGGCTGCCGTGCCCGACAGGAGCAGCAGCAGCACCAGGGCAAGGGCCCCACCGGATAGAAATGCTCTTTCGATCTTCACGCGCGTCCCTGCGTCGATAGTGATGCCGATGGAGGTATCGGCTGAACCTGAGCTAACAGCAGGCGGCCGGGCCGGTGATTGGCCGACTCGGCCGCCCTGTTTCTACGATCTGACCGCCGAAGCGGTCAGCTCATCAGCGCTTGAGGTTGACGAGCTCCTGGAGCATTTCGTCGGAGGTCGTGATGACGCGGCTGTTGGCCTGGAAGCCGCGTTCTGCCGTGATCATGCTCGTGAACTGGGTGGCCAGGTCGACGTTCGACATTTCGAGCGCACCCGTGGTCACGGTGCCGCGTCCGCCGGTCCCGGCGATGCCGATGTTGGCGCTGCCGGAGGCCGAGGTGGGCGCGAAGTTGTTCTGGCCGGATCGCAACAGGCCGGCGGAGTTGAGGAAGTTGGCGAGGGCGATTTGACCGAGCACCTGGGTCGAGCCGTTCGTGTAGACGCCCGAGACCTCGCCTGAGTTGCCGACAGAGAAGGTGACGAGAGTGCCGGAGGTGAACCCATCTGTCTGGCCCGTGGGCTGGCCCTGCCCGCTGAATTGGGTCATCTGGGTGAAGTCGACGGACGGCGTCGTCGCCGTAGCGCCGTCCGGGAAGGTGAAGCTCAGCAAGCCGGTCGAAGCCGTCTCGATGCCGGATGTGGAGAAGCTCAGGACGCCGTTGTTGACGGGCAAGACGCCTGCCCCAGCCGCGACCTGGGCGACGGCGATGCCGGTGTCTGCCGGGTCGGAAGCAGCGGCCCAGCTCCAGCTGTTGGCGCCCGTCTTGGTGAAGTTGATCTTGACCTGATGGGCGACGCCCAGGCTGTCGAACACGGTGGTAGTGGTTGGAACGATGGTCCCGTCCGCGGCGCCGGCGTCCAGGTTGCCGCCGATGGTCATGCTCGAGGTCGCCATGGCCGTCGTTCGCTGGCCGATCGGGATGGTGATGTTAGTGACCGGCTGGGTGATGTCGATCTTGCCGGCAGCATCGGCCTGCCAGCCCTGGACCTTCATACCGCTCGCCGGGTTGCCAAGGGAGCCGTCGAGAGCGATGTCGAACGCTCCGTCGCGTGTGTAGTACTGGCTGGTCCCGTCTGACTCGACGAAGAAGCCGTCTCCCTGGATTGCCATGTCGGTGGTCTTGCCGGTCGCCTGGAGGTTGCCCTGGGTCTGCAGGACGCCGATGCCGGCGACGGTGATGCCGAGACCGATCTGGGCGGGGTTGATGCTGCCGAGATTGCCCTGGGGCGCATTGGCGCCGTGAAGGGTCTGGGACATGATGTCCTGGAAGTTCACTCGGCCGGACTTGAAGCCGACGGTGTTGACGTTGGCGATGTTGTTGCCGATGACGTCCATCATGATCTGATGGCCGCGCAGGCCGGAGATCGCCGAGAACATCGAGCGAAGCATTGAGAGCCTCCTGAGGCCGTTACCGATCGCGCGTTCGGCGCGCGACCCTGGATTTGTCCGCGGCCAGGACAGCTTCCTCAGAGAGGTCCGGCTATCGACCTGGCGCACACGGCGGACTGGTTGTCGCTTTGCGATTGGCGGAGTTCGGCGGTCGCCCGCCCCTCAGCCGATGACGACGCTGTCTATCTGGGTGAAGACGTGCTCCTTGCTCTGGTCCGGCTCCATTGCCGTGACGACCGTGTGGCTGGGGACGTGGACGACGTAGGCGTACTGGTCGAGCATCACGAGTGACTGGCGGCTGCCCCGCTGGCTGAGCGTGTCCATCGCCTTCTGCAGCCGATCCAGCTGGTCCCCGCCGAAGGGGATCTGGCGCTGTTCGACACGCTTCATGGCGTGCTCGGAGAGCTGGAGCGAGTGCTCGTCCGCGGCCGCCGTTAGGGCGTCCCGGAAGGCGGGCCCGCTCGTCGGGGGCGCTACCCCAGAATTGGGCTGGCTCAGCGGGCTCGTGCCGGTAACGAGGCTCGGGTCCAGTGCCGGACTCGAGACCTGCGATGCCAGACCGGGTCCGATTCGATCGATCGTGGCGATCACCTCCTGGTGGTTCGAACTGGCGGCGAAAGGGCCGCTGCCTGTCGGCGGTTGCTATGCGCCTGTGGTTGTCGTGGGTGGAATTGCCGTCTCGCTGACTGTCTGGACGTTGTCGGGCTGGATCGCCTGGCTGCCGACCATCAGGACGAGGCCGGCATCGGTCGACTGGATCACCCGGTCGACGACCCCATCGACGGCCTTACCGTCGACGTCGAGGCCGGTGACGTTCTTCCCGATCAGGTTCGAGCACTCCGCCAGCTGGGATCCGGCGAGGGATTTCTGGACCTGCTGGAGCGTGCTGACCATGGTCATCTGGGCCATCTGGTCCAGGAACTGGGAATTGTCGACCGGGTTACCGGGATCCTGGTTCGTGAGCTGGGCCAGGAAGAGCTTCATGAAATCGTCGCTGGTTATCCCGAAGGTGCCGCTGGCGCCGGACGAATTCAGCGAGTCCGTTCCGCTGCTACTCGCTGCAGCGTTGGCGTAGGCGGCACCGCTCGAAGCCGCCGCATAGCCGGTTGGCTGGATGGTCATTCGGGTCTCCTTTCAAGCTCTGACGTCGAGCGACAAGCCGCCCGAGCGTGGAAGCCTGGCGCTGGACTGTCGGAGGGTCGCGGGAACCGCGGGCCTGGCGGCGGCCGTCGATGACCGCTCCGACCCGTGAGATCCGCCGGCGGATGGCCCGGTTCCGGTGCCGGCTCCCGTGCCGGTCCCGCCGCTCGGCAGGCTGCCTGGCTCGTTGCCCCGACCGGTGCCGCCATCGCCCGCACCGGGATGGGAACCCCCGTTCTGGCTCCAGGACGTCGACTCGGACGCATTGCCCCAGGAACGGCCGTTCGACGTCGACGATCCGCCCGATTCGCTGCGGACGCTGACGTTGACTCCGGTCAGAGCTTCACCGGAAGCGTGGGCTCGTGCCGCCGCAGTCACCAGCGCGTCGGCAGTGACGCGGTCTCGGACGACCAGCTGCGCCTGGACGATCTCGCCGGCCTGTCCGGTGACGATCATCTTCACGTCGCCGAGAACCGGATCGCTCATCCGAGCTTCCAGGGCCGGGCCGCCCGACGTCTGGTAGGTATGGATCGTCTTGACGACCTGATTCATCAGCCGATCTGCCGAGTCCGCCAGATCCTGCGACGCCGGCACCTCGATGACGAGCTGGCCGGGCTGCGCCGGCCTGGCCGCCGGAGCAGCCGCGGACGCGGCGGCGACCTGGGCGCCGAGAGAGGCGACGTCCGGTGCGGCGCCGCCGACCGGCGCCGACGTCGGCGCGATCGACGTAGCTGCCGAGGGACCGGCCGCTCTCGAGCGACCGGGCGTCCACGGGTCGGCCAATTGTGTGTCCGGCTCGGTTGCGCTCGAGGACTTGCCCTGCGACGACGCGACCCGATCGACGTTGCCGGATGCGGAGGAGCCGAGCCGTCCAGACGGTCGCCTTGCCGAGGGTGACGCGTCGGCCGCGGGCGCGGCGGCGAGCGCAGGCGCGGGCGCGCTCGACGCGGAGCCGTTCGGCGCTGTCGGCCCAGGAGCGTCCCGATCAGGCGGGACGAGCGTTGCGTCCGGCGGCTGGGCCACGACGTCGGGCTCAGCCACTGAAACCAGGCCGGCCGTGACGGACTGCGGCGTCGCGGCCCCGGACGCGGCCTTCGCGATCGGTGAGTCGTGGCGGGCGCCGTTCGGAGTCACTGGGGAAGTGGCGGCTTCAAGACGTCCGGTCGCGCGAAGGAACTCTCGGATGGCCCGTTCCGGCGATTGAATCGGCCCGGGCTCGATGCCGCGGGTTGCCGAGCCGGCGCTCTCCGGCGTCGTGGCGTCTGCGTCTGTAGCCGAACCTCGCTGACCAGACGCCGGCATGGGGTTCGGTGCCTGAGTCGCGGTCGAGATCGGATCGGGCGGGATGGCTGACGGCCCAGCGGTACCGGCATCCGTCGCCGGCGCCGCGGGCTGGACGACTTGCCCGACGCCGGGCGCCTGGCGACCCTGACCTGTCGGAGTGGCGGAGGTCGTATCTGCCGGACGTCCTGTTGCCCGCAGGAACTCGCGCATGGCCGTCTCGCGGGACATCGTCGGCCCCTGCGTGCTTGGCCCGCCGGCGCCCGCTGAGGACACGGCTCCGGAGGAGCCAGACTGAGCCGGCTGTCCTGACGAGGGCCCGGCGACTTCGGCGGTGGAATTTGGCGGCGAGCCCTGCGCCGGCGACGCGCCGGACCTGGGGCCAGGCGCAGGGGATCCGAGTCCGAGCCAGCTCGGGCCGAGCGCAGTCCCGCTCGCCTGGGTCTCGCCCGACCGACCTTGTGCCGGCCGTCCGACCTTCGATTCCGTGCCGGCCGAGTTCGCCGGCACCGGGCCGGCCTGCCTGTCGGAGCTGGCCTGACCTGCCGCACGCGACGGGCCGCTCACAGGCGCCAGGTCCGGATCCTCGGCCTGGGCGGAGTCAGGGGCGGCGTTCGCGCCGGCAACGGCGTTCGCGCCGGCAACGGCGTTCGCGCCGGCAACGGCGTTCGCGCCGGCAACGGTGAGCGCGGCGCTCGAGGCCGCGGTCACCGAAGCGGCGGCATCCGTGGCGGCTGCCGGCGAGGACGCTCCCGCAGCCCCGACGGCCCCGACCGCGTTCACCTCGGTCCGGGAGTTCGCGCTCGTGGCATTGGTTCCCGCCTGCTGCCCGTCGGCGGCGGGGCAGTCGCCTACCGCACCTTGGGGCGCGGCCGCGACCAGGGCGGCTCCGAATGAGGCGCCTCCGCCCGACGCGGACCTATTCGGCGCGACTTCAGCCGGCGCGGCCTTGGCGCCAGCGGCCGAATGAGCCTCGTGGACTCGGGTGCGGCCGCGACCGCCACCACCGCCAGGCAACGAAGCCGTTTCGGGCGACCGGTCGGGCCGCGGCGCTGAGTTCATGTCGTCGGCCGTCGAGCCATGGACCGACGACGCCCCAGCCTCTCTCGCCTCCTGGAAGACGTCGCCGAAACTCATATCGTCGGGCCCAGGCGCGCCGCCTATCGCTCCGGGGACAGGGACGACCGGCTGGCCGAGAGATACGTTGGCGGAAAGACCCGACATCCTAGCGGCCTCCAAGCACGTCGCTGAGCTGGCCGAACTTGTTCGTAATGAGGCGCGAAACCGCCGAGTACTTGATCTGCGTCTCGGTCAGGGCGGTCATCTCCGACTCGAGGTCCACGGTGTTGCCGTCGTTCTTGAGCGTCTCGTTGACCGTAGAAGTCGTGGTCACAAGCCCCTGGCTGTCGCCGCCGACAGACGAGAAGTGGCGAGGATCCGAGGTCAACAGCGCCACGTTTGCGGCCGGCCCCGAAGATGGGGCGAGGCCGCTCCCCTGAGGCGCATACATCGCCTCGACCTCCTGGCTCAGCGCGGTCTCGAAGTCCACCGACTGGGGCTGGTAGTTGGGCGTGTCGATGTTCGCGAGGTTGGACGAAATGGCAGCCTGTCGGGTCGTGAGCCCGCCCAGCGCCTGAGTGAGGATCGTGGTCGCCGGATCGATCAGCCCGCTCATTTCGCCAGCTCCTGGTAATGGGTCCACGTTCCGAGAATTCGAGAGACGTAGCCGCTCGTGGATGGCGGCACAGCCCCCGCTTGCGCTATGGCGCCCGGTCCGTCGTTGTAGGCGGCCAGCGCGAGGTCCACGCGACCGAACCGCTTTAGCTGCGTGGCCAGGTAGCTCGCGCCGCCGTTGAGGTTCTGCTGCGGATCGAACGGATCGGTCACGCCCAGCGATCGCGCGGTCCCCGGCATCAGCTGCGTCAGGCCCTGCGCACCGGCGCTTGAGACCGCGGTCGGCCTGAAGCTCGACTCGGCCGAAGTGAGGGAGGCGAGGAGCAGCGGGTCTACGCCGCTGGCCACCGCTGCGGCACGGATCTGACTCGCGTACGGGATCTGGCCGGCCACCGAATCGAACCGGGCCAGGGCGGTCGCACTCGACTCCCAGCTCAAGGTCGCAGGATCCGCGGAGACCGGCGCCGCGACGGTCACGGCGTCCGGCAACCGACTCCTCGCCAGCCATGGCGCCGGATCGATGGCCGTCCCATCCTTCCTATAGAGCCCGAAATGGAGGTGGGGGCCGGTCGTGTTGCCGGTCAGGCCTACCGCTCCGACAGCCTGGCCCGCGCTGACGTGCTGGCCGACGGTCACCTCCAGGCTCGGATCGAGATGGCCGTAAAGCGTTTCGTAGCCGTCGTCGTGGCGGATCCGGACGACTACCGCTCCGGTCGAGTCGCGCCCGGCGGCGGTCACGGTGCCGGATGCGGCGGCGAGAACGGGCGTGCCGAGAGGAGCTGCGAGGTCGATGCCCTGGTGGTAGTGGGCGTACTTGATGCCGTCGACAGTCGCGGACGGCTCCTGCGCCACCGAGGTCGGGCCAAAGGCCTGGGTGAGCTCGCTGCCCGGCAATGGCGAGCCCATGCCGATCGCCGACGCGCTCGATCCCGAGGCGTTGGATGCCGTGGTCGAGGGACTGTAGACGCTCTCGAGAACGTCGGAGAACGCGGTCGTACCGACGGACTGTCTCGAGCTTGGGACCCAGGTCGGATCGACGCTCCGGATGAGCGCGTCGAGCTGGGCGATGCGCGAAACGACCGCCGCGTAGCCGCTCATCCGCGCTCCCTCGCAGCCCTGACAGCATGTTGGGTGGAGGCGATTTCGGCCATCGACAGCGTGTCGAGATGGTCGGCCTGGCGCCGCTCGGCGGCCAGGAAGCGGTCGCGGAGCCGTTCGACCACTTCCCGTTGTTTGGTTGCCTCGGCGAGTGCCTGGCGGGCCTCGAATAGCGCTGCCGACGCCCGAGTCAGCCTCTCCTGCGACGAGACGATGCCCCGCTGTGCGGTGGCCACGGCTACGACCGCGGTCTGCAGTTTGCCGGCCTCGGATCGGCTGCCCTGAAGGTCGGACAGCCAGCGCAGCTCGTCCTGGGCCCGGCTCTGGGCGGCTTCCACGAGGGCGACGGCGCGCTGGTGCGACTCCACCGCATGGCTCAGGTCGATCCTGGCGGTCTCTTCCGCCATTTCGCGGAGGCGCAGCACGATGCCGAGGCGGAAGCGATTGCTCATCGCGGCGTCTCAGTTCGGAATACCGGAGGCAGCTGGGAAAGTCGTGGCTGCTGAGCCGGTCCGGGCCCTCCGCTTGTCTGGCCGGCCGCTCCGGTGGGCTGCGCGGGCACGGCAGCTTGGCCGGGCTCCACCGGCCGCGCGGCCATGAACTGGGCGCCGGAGCTCATCAGCGCTCGTGCCTGCAGGACGCCGGTCGTCTCCATGACCTGTCGCGCCGTGACGATGTCGGACGACTGCTCGAGCTCCTGGCACAGGAACCCCTCGAGCGCGGGGCGGAGGGCGATCGCTTCGTCGATGGCGGGGTTCGAACCGTGGGCGTAGGCGCCGACCTCGATCAGGTCGCGGGCGCCCTCGTACTCGGCGAGTGCCGCTCGGATCGCTCCGGCGAGCCGCAGGTGGTCCTTGTCTACCACCGCCGGCATCGCCCGCGAGACCGAGGCCAGGACGTCGATGGCCGGATAGTGATTGCGTTCGGCAAGAGATCGCGACAGGACGATGTGGCCGTCGAGGATCGAGCGGACCGTGTCGGCTACGGGCTCGGTCATGTCGTCGCCTTCGACGAGGACGGTGAAGAACCCGGTGATGGTGCCGTATTCGGTGTTGCCGGCTCGTTCCAGCAGGCGCGGCAGGAACGAGAAGACGGACGGCGGATAGCCGCGCAGCGCCGGCGGCTCGCCCGCACCAAGCCCGATCTCGCGCTGGGCCATCGCCAGGCGCGTGACCGAGTCCATCATGAAGAGGACGTCCTTGCCCTCGTCCCGGAACGACTCAGCGATAGCGGTGGCGATCTCGGCCGCCTTGAGCCGAAGGAGTGCGGGCTGGTCGGAAGTGGCAACCACGACGCATGAGCGCGCCAGACCCTCCGGCCCGAGCTGCTCGTCGATGAATTCCTGGACCTCGCGGCCTCGCTCGCCGATCAGGGCGATCACGTTCACGTCCGAAGACGCGTGGCGGGCGATCATGGCCAGGAGCGTGCTCTTGCCCACGCCCGAGCCGGCGAAGATGCCGAGGCGCTGGCCCTTGCCTGCCGAGAGCAGGCCATCCAGGGCGCGCACTCCGGTCGAGATCGGCGTCGAGATGCGAGCCCGTCCCAGCGGATGCGGGGCGGTGCCCGTCACTACCCGGTATTCGGCACGCAGCGGACCCTGGCCGTCGAGCGGCCGCCCGAAGCCGTCGAGCACCCGGCCCAGGACCGCGGGGCCGATCGGGACCCGGAACTGCTGCTCTCGCAAGCGGACCGCGGAACCCGGCCGCACGCCCGACAAGTCGCCAAAGGGAACGAGGGTGATCAGGCCGTCGCGGAAACCGACCACTTCGGCGCTGACCATGCCCTCGGGCTCGAGGTCGATCCAGCAGATCGAGCCGAGCTGCAGGACGAGGCCGGCGGCTTCGACCGAGGTGCCGACGACCCGCACGACTTCACCGGTGGCCTGGAAGCGGGAGGCCGCCTCCGCCGCCTCGATCAGATGCTGCAGGAGCGGTGACATGACCCAGCCCGGGATGGCGGATTCGGAGCGCGGGCGCCCGTGCGGTCTGACCAGCAGGGTGCTGCGGCCGCTTGCGCTCGGGGCCGTCATGCCACTTCCTCCTCGACCGTGGCGCGTGCCAGGTTGGGGATTGCGCGGTCCAGTGCGATCCCGATCTCCTCGAGCTGCGCTTCCAGCCCGGCCTCGACGAAACCGTGCTCGTAACGGAGAGTGCAGCCGCCGATCGGCAGGGTCGGGTCGCCTTCGAAGAGCCACCGCTTGCCCAGGTAAGCCCGGCCGTGGAGCGCTTCCCAGGCCTGCCGGACCTTGTCCACCGCGGAAGGATTGAGCAGGACGTGAGCTTCCGGCGAGCCGTTGATCGTGCTGACCGCCTCTTCGAGAGCGCCGCACAGCAGGCTCGGCTCGACGCGAACCTCGTGCCCGACGATGCGCTTGGCGACGGCCAGGGCTAGCTCGGCGATCGCGTGCGCGACCTCGGACGCTCGCTCGGGCGCGATCATCTCGAGCCGGTCCACGAGAGCGCCGGCTCCATCGACAGCGCCTCGAAGTTCGCTCTCGGCCCGGGTTCGGCCGATCTCGTAGCCGCGCTCCTCGGCTTCGCGTTCCAGCCGCGCGATCTCCTGGGACAGAGCGGCCGCGTCGATGCTGCCGGCGAGCGGCCCCTGCGCCCCAGCTCCGGCCGGTTGAGCGGATTCATGAGCGGACTGATGCGGGCCGGCCTTGTTGTGGCCTCGAAACAGCGTGCGACCCGCCGACGCTGGGGCCGCGTCGGCGACACGGGCAGCGCCACCGGATCCCGCCGGCTCCACAGGTCCCGACGATTCCGGTCCTTCCACAAGGGAGTCCAGGGGGCTCCGGATGAGCCGCCAGCTAGATGAGGACATCCTCGGAGCCTCCGCGGCTTATCGCGATCTCGTCGCTGTCCTCGAGCTTCTTGATCGTGTACTGCATCACGAAGTCGGTGAAGTAGATGTCGATGACCTTCTCGTCCCCAAGGACCTTGCGCATCGCGATCAGGAGCTCCGCCTTGAGCTTGGCCCGACCATCGGCGCTCGTCAGCGAAGCCGAGTCGTGGGCGGATACGGACGAGCCGAGGGCGTCGAGCAGGAGCGGGACGTCCTGGCTGATCTTGTCCGTCTCGGTTTTCTCTTCCTTGGCGCGACCGTCGCCACTGAGGCTGTAGAAGCTCGAGCTCTCGGGTCGCAGCTCGACGGTGACGGCGACCTTGGCGTACTTGTAGCCGCCGGCCGGAGCTGCGGTGAGGTTGATGACGCGGCTGTCGAGCGCCAGCATCGGGCCGTGCTGGCCCTGGCTCGGCAGCGGAACCACGGTCGGAGCGCTCTTGGCGGCCGACATCTGCATGAACACGAACGCACCGGCGGCGGCAAGCCCCAGCGGCACGCCGAGGACGAGGATGGCGCGGCGACCGTGGGGGATGGGCAGTCTCACGAACGGGTCTCCTTGGCGAGAACGAGGGCGGTGACGAGGCGGCTCGCCATCAGGTGCGTCATTGGAACGAGGGCTCCACGACCGGGCTCGGCGTGCTGGTGCCGCTCCCATGGGGATAGAGGATCACCACGTCGACGCGGCGGTTCTTCGTCCGGGAGGCGTCGTCGGCGTTGGGGACGATGGGGTTGTACTGCGCGTAGCCGGTCGCGGAGAGACGATCCGGCGAGATGCCGAATTGAGTCATCGCGCCGAGAACGGCGAGCGCTCGGGCAGTCGAGAGCTGCCAGTTGTCGGGGTACAGGCCACCGTTGGGCGGCTGGTCGTCGGTGTTGCCCTCGACGCGGATGTTGTTGGGCAGCGACCTGACTATCGCCGCAACCTTCTCGACGACTGCCATGGCGTGGTCGTCGAGGAAGGCCCGGCCGGACGAGAAGAGCAGCGCGTCGTTGAGGCGGATGACGATCCCCTCCGGCGCCATCCCGACCTCGACTTCGCCCCCGAGACCCTGACCGATGGCGTAGTCCTCGAGGGCGGCCTGGATCTGGCGCATGTCGGTTGCGGCGGCGGAGGTGCTCTGGTCGTAGGTCTGGTTGATCTCCATCGTGTCCTGGCCGTCGGTGATCGTGATGGGCTGCTGGCCTTGCATGACGTCCGCATTGAAGGCCGCCGAGACGGACTGCGCGAGGGCCACGAACTTGCGGATGTCGGTCGTGCTGATGGCGTACATGACCACGAACAGCACGAACAGGAGAGTGATCAGGTCGGAGTAGGTCAGCAGCCAGCGCTCGTCGTTCTCGTGCGGAGCCTCGATGTGGGCGCGCTTGCGACGGGGCATCAGGCGGCCTCCGGCACTGCGTTGCCTTCGGGGGCCGACTCCGGAGCGTTTTCGGCCTTCTCGGGTCCGGCGTGGGCGCGCAGCTTCTGGGCGACGATGCGTGGGTTGTCGCCGGCCTGGATAGCCAGGATCGCGGACAGCGCGAGCCGGCGTTCCGTGGCCTCGGCCTGGTCCTTGCTCTTGAGGTTGCCCGAGACCGGGAGCCACAGGATATTGGCCGCGCCGACACCGAACAGGGTGGCGATGAACGCGGTGGCGATCGACTCGCCCAGGCCCGACGGATCGGCCAGGTTCGACAGGACGCTGACCAGGCCCATCACCGTGCCGAGGACGCCGAAGGTGGGCGAATAGCCACCCATCTTGGCGAACATGTCGATGCCCTTCATGTGGCGGCCCTGCATCGACTCGATCTCGATCTCGAGGATCTCTTCGACCGTGTCGGGCTCGAGACCGTCGATGACCATCTGGAGCCCGTGCCGGATGAACTGGTCGTCGACAGCCTCGACGTCGCTTTCGAGCGCCAGGAGGCCTTCGCGGCGGGCCCGCTCGGCGAACTTGACGAGCATCTCGCGGATGCTGTCCATGTCGCTGACGCGCGGCTTCATGCTCATTCCGAGCAGCTTCGGGAACTTCATGAACTGCTTGAGAGAGGTCGAGGCGATCGTCGCCCCGAACGTCGCACCGAAGATCAGCAGGATGGCGGACGGATTCAGGAACGCCATAGGCGAACCGCCGTCGAGCACATCGGCGACCATCATGGCGCCGACGCAGATCATGATTCCGAGGCCGCCGTCCATTACCCGTTATCCCTTGCTGGGCTCGCCGTAGGCGCGCAGGCGCCCGCGGTTGGGATGCTCGTAGAGCGCCGGGTCGTGCTCGGTGGGCGGGTCGTAGGCGCGCCGGCCGCCGAAGCGGGCGTCGACGTGCAGCGAGCGCTGGTAGAAGTGGAACCGGATGGCGATCTCGGTCGCAGTCTCACGCACGAGCAGCTTCTTGCCGTCGGCGAGAGTGATGACCGTGTCGGGGGTTTCCTCGATGACTTCGATCCGGTCGGGGTTGACCA
>Ga0209014_10001328_pt1 | contig 14569 bp, 13 predicted proteins | sample BarGraNGADG00212_FD_184491 | JGI IMG/M metagenome (GOLD analysis project Ga0209014, IMG submission 184491) | Arctic peat soil microbial communities from Barrow, Alaska - Barrow Graham LP Ref core NGADG0002-212 (SPAdes) (version 2) | ecosystem: Environmental > Terrestrial > Soil > Wetlands >...
CATTCCCCACACTGGGTGCACAGGTGAAGCTCGTAGTGTCCCGGCGCGGGGAAGAGTCCCCTTATCCTCATGGCAGCCTTGGCTGGGTTGTTCTCCTGGTAGTTCTGCAGCGCGCACACCAGCTCGCACGTCCTGCAGCCGGTGCACTCCTCAGTGTGCAGTGCCAGCAGCCGCATGTATGTCCCCCATTCGCTAGTTGTCCCGCGACGCCCCGGGCGGGTGGGCGAGCAGCGCCGGATCGCCCTCGAGGCCGGCGGAACCAGGATGCTACCCACCGTCTCGTTGCCGAGAAAGTAAGGCTAACATAGCAACGCGCGGGTCCTGTGTCAATAGAAAGATAGAACATGTTGACAGCTAGGAATCTGTAACGTAACATCTTGGGCATCTGGCATATCAGTACTGGTACAGTTTATGATTCGAGGAGCTAGCCCATGGTGCTATCTGTTTCTCCGGACTCGGCCATCCAGGCTCGCGCGGAGAGCGCCAAGCAGCGCGTATACAGGCGGCTGAAGGCCGACATCGTCCGCGGTGTTTTCGACATGGGCGAGCGGCTGAACGAGGGTCAGCTTAGCGTTCGGTACGATGTGGGCAAGACCCCCGTGCGTGAGGCGCTGGGCGTCCTGCAGCAGGAAGGGCTGGTGGAGGTGCTTCCCAGGGTCGGCTACCTTACCTCCCGCGTCACCTTCCAGGATGTGGACGACATCTTCGATCTGCGAAAGATCGTCGAGGGGGCGGCAGCCGAGAAGGCTGCCGCCGTCATTAGCCAGGAGACTCTGGAGCGGCTGGAGCAGCTTCCACTGGAGTTCCGTGCCGGGGATAGGGACAGCTACCTGCGTTTCCTGGAGGAGAACCTGGAGTTCCACTGCATCATTGCCGAAACAACGGGCAATCGAAGGCTGGCCGGCGTGGTCGCCGGTCTGCTGGAGCAGATGCAGCGGCTGGTCATCCTGCGGCTGGACATCAGCGCCAGCCTGGAGGATCTGGTGGGCGAGCACGCCAACCTCTTGACCGCCTTCCGGGATCGCGATTCCGCTCGAGCTAGACTTCACATGGTGACCGATATCACAAACACCCATCAGGCGGCGCTGGATTCCCTCAAGAAGCTGATGGCCAACCGGCACATCTAGTTCGCTCACCTGCGCCGTTGACCTCCCGAGCCTCAGTCGGGCGCGCCCTCGGCACAATTGGGCAACATGTGCCATGTCCAAAGGAAGAGCATCCAATTGCTCGCGGTTCATGGCAAATTGCACGCAGACGATTCGGCCCTCCGCGGCAATTCGGTCTCGCTTGCATCCATGTCATTGGCCCCGTTCCTCGAGTAGGGAACCGGGGACCAGTCTTCCCGCAGTAGCCCTCGGAAAAGCTGCAAAGAGAGGGGACCTGGATTGACAAGGGCGGCATCGAGTTTTCATAATGCGCACACCTCGTCGATAGTTTGTTGTCGATCAGCGATTGCCTCCTCTCGACCCGAGCCCCGGGGGCGGCCGCATCGAACCAGTTTCCTCAGGGCCAGGGGAGCCTAGGAGCTGGTCCCGACCGAGCTGTATTTGGCCGGTCGGGACGCGAAGTTAGTGCAGTGAAAGGGGGTGGGAGGCCAGGAGTTACCGTTGCTTTGGTGGCGCTGAGTCGTGCATGCCCGGGCGTGGAGCGCCGGCGTCCCTGCGCGCACAGTGTGGTGCGGGCTTCTGAGATGAGATACTGGAGGATGAACAGATGCTGGGTAAGACAAAAGTAGCGATGCTCATAGCCGGTACGGTGGCGGCCCTAACGATGGCGGCCGCGTGCTCCCCCGCGGCAGCTCCTGCGCCGACCGCGGCACCCGCCAAGCCTGCAACCGATGCGACCAAAGCTCCGGCCGCTCCCGCGGCCTCTACCTCTGCCCCTGCCGCGGCGGCACCCAGCGGCGGAACCATCAAGATCGGCTTCACCGCGCCCCTAACCGGGGATCAGTCTCTGTTTGGCAAGACCTGGCTGAACGGCGTCATGGTGGCCGTCAACGAAGCCAACGCCGCGGGCGGCGTGCTGGGCAAGCAGATCGAAGTGCCCGCCCTGGACGACCAGGCCGATCCGAAGCAGGGCCCGGTGGTAGCCCAGCGCTTCGCCGACGACAAGTCAATCGTGGCCGTGGTCGGCCCCTTCAACAGCGGCGTGGCGATCCCCGCGGCGCCTGTGTACAACAAGGCGCGGCTGGTCGCCATCTCCACCGCGACCAACCCCAAGATCACAACGCTGGGGTTCGACACCTTTTTCCGCACCATCGCCAACGACAACGTACAGGGCGGGACGCCAGCCGACTACTTCACCAAGAAGCTGAACGCCAAGAAGGCCGCCGTCGTCCACGACAAGCAGGCCTTCGGCCAGGGCGTGTCGGACGTGTTCGCCGCTAAGTTCAAGGAGTTGGGCGGCACCATCACCAGCGTCAACGGCATCACAGCCACCGACACCGACTTCTCCGCCGTGGTAACCAAGATCAAGTCGGAGAGTCCAGACGTAATTCAGTACGGCGGCACCCACGTTGCGGGCGGCCTGCTGCTCAAGCAGTTGCGGGCTCAGGGTCTCAAGCAGCCATTCATGGCTCCCGACGGCTGCTACACCCCGGAGTTCATCCAGGTGGCCGGCAAGGAGAATGCTGAGGGTGCAATGGTCACCTTCCAGATCCCTCCCTATGACGCCACTCCCGCCACGCAGAAGTTCGCGGCGGACTACAAGAAGACTTTCAACGAGGACCCAGGACCGTACTCCGGCAGCGGCTACGACATGGGTAAGGTGCTGATCGCCGGTATCAAGGGCGCCAACTCCACCGATCGCGAAGCGATCGTCAAGGCCACACACGCCGTGAAGATCGATGGCCTGTACGGGCCCATCGAGTTCGACGCCACGGGCGAGGTCAAGCAGCCCGCAATCTTCATCTTCCAGGTCAAGGACGGCAAGTTCGAACTAGTCAAGTGACGCTGGGATCGGGTGACCGGGGCCGGGGAGCGGTGCCAAACGAGGCTTACCGACCCCCGGCCCGTAGCCCCCGGCCCCCACGTGAGGACGGCCTGTGGACACTATTCTCCAACAGTTGATAAATGGCGTTACCGTCGGCTCGATGTACGCGCTGATCGCCCTGGGCTATACCATGGTCTACGGAGTTTTGCTCCTTCTGAACTTTGCGCACGGGGACCTCTTCATGGTGGGGTCCTACGTCGCCATTGCGGTCCTGGCCTTCGCGGGAATAGCAGGCGGACTGGGAGCGGCGGCGATTGCCGGCGTGATCCTGTCCCTCTTCCTGGTTAGCGCCTTTTTTGTTTCCGGCCTGGGTGTGGCTATCGAGAAGGTTGCATACAAGCCGCTTCGCAACTCCAGCCGGCTGGCCCCAATGCTGAGTGCCCTAGGCGTCTCCCTCGTATTGGAGAACGCCGCCATGCTTGTGGCTGGCCGTGCCCCGCGGGTGTTCCCCAGCGAATTCTTCCCAGCTCAGATCTACACTCTCTTCGGCGCAACCTTCAGCAACCATCAAGTACTCATCCTGGTTGTTTCCGCCGGGCTAATGGCGGGTCTCTATTACCTGGTGAACCACACCATTCTGGGATTGCAGATCCGGGCCGTGGCCGAGAATCGCAACACCGCTAGCCTGATGGGCATCAATATCGACCGGACCATCTCCCTGGTGTTCATCATCGGCCCTGCTCTGGGTGCCGCGGCGGGAGTGATGTTCTCCATGTACTACGGCGTGGCCTTCTTCACCATGGGCTTCACGGCCGGCATCAAGGCGTTCACCGCCGCGGTGTTGGGCGGGATCGGCAATATACCCGGGGCCATGGTGGGTGGGATCCTGTTGGGTCTCCTGGAGACCTTCGGTGCGGGTCTGCTGCCGATAATCTCGGGAGGGCTGCTGACGCCTGAGTACAAGGATATCTTCGCCTTCCTGGTGCTGATCCTGGTGTTGATCTTCCGGCCCATGGGACTGTTGGGCGAGCGGATCCCGATGGAGTCGATGACCTGGAAGCGTAGCTTCTAGCCACCCGAGAGGAGGTAGGAGAGCGATGCAATTGCTCCGGCGCTTCGGCCCGCTGGGCCTTCTAGTAATCCTGGCGCTGGCCCCCTTCCAATTGGGTGATGCCATTGCTATTGTCCGGGTTCTCGATCTGATAGCGATCTACTGCCTGCTGGCCCTGGGGTTGAACGTGGTTACCGGATTCGCCGGGCTGCTGGTGCTGGGCTACGCCGCCTTCTACGCCGTTGGCGCTTACACCTACGCCTTCTTTGCCTCGGCCCAGTTCAACATCCACTGGCCGTTCCTGTTGCTGCTGCTGTTGGGCGGCGTCCTGGCCGCCTTCTTCGGCCTGCTGCTGGGTATACCCGTGCTCCGCTTGCGGGGCGACTATCTGGCCATCGTGACCCTCGGTTTTGGCGAGATCATTCGCCTCTTCTTGAACAACCTGAGCTCCGTGACCAACGGTCCGCAGGGGATCTCGCTGATCGACACCCCGGACCTGTTTGGGTACAAGCTATCGACGCCGACCCACATCTACTACCTGCTGCTGGCGCTTCTGGCGCTCAGCGTCATCTTCCTCCGCAGGCTTGAGGTCTCCAGGGTGGGCCGGGCTTGGGCAGCCATCCGGGAGGACGAGGGGGCGGCCCGGGCGATGGGAGTGGATACCACGCGCCTCAAGCTGATGGCCTTCGCCATAGGAGCTTCGACCGCGGGCCTGGCCGGAGTGGTCTTCGCCGCCCTGCAGGGCTTCGTGAGCCCCGAGAGTTTCACCTTCTGGGAGTCGATCCTGGTGCTCTCCATGGTCGTGGTCGGCGGCATCGGGAGCATCCCCGGGGTGATCGTTGGCGCGATAGCCCTGATTGGCATACCTGAGCTGCTGCGGCAGTACTCGGATTACCGTTTGCTCGCCTTTGGGCTGTTGATGATTCTTATGATGATCCTGCGCCCTGGAGGGATCTGGCCCAGCCGCATGGTCAGCGCCGAAATGCGCGCCGGGCATGGAAACGATTCCGTGGAAGAGGCGGCGCCCGAGGAGCCGGTGGCTCCCACCGCTAAAGGTGGCAACTGATGGCGCCGATCCTGGAGGTTAGAGAGTTATCCAAACAGTTCGGCGAGTTGAAGGCCGTGGACAGGGTTTCGCTGACCGTTCAGGAGGGCCAGATCTTCGCGATCATAGGGCCGAACGGGGCGGGCAAGACCACCCTGTTCAACCTGATCACGAACAGCTACCACGCCAGCAGCGGCGAGGTCGTGTTTGGGGGCAATCACACCCTCAAACTGCCGGAGCACCGGCTTACAGAGCTGGGCGTGGCGAGGACCTACCAGAACATTCGGCTGTTCGACAACATGACGGCTCTGGACAACGTGAAGGTAGGCATGCACTGCCGGACGAAGTCGGGAGTGCTGGGAGCGGTACTGGCTACACCCGGAACTCGGCGTGAAGAGAAGAGCGGCGACGCCCGGGCCATGGAGTTGATGGATTTCGTGGGTGTTGCGCGATATGCCCAGGACATGGCGAAGAACCTTCCTTACGGTGCGCAACGCCGACTGGAGATAGCGAGGGCTCTGGCGACCTCCCCAAAGATGCTGCTGCTGGACGAGCCTGGGGCAGGAATGAACCCGCAGGAGACGGGAGACCTGCTTCAGCTGATCAAGAAGATCCAGGGGATAGGGGTAACGGTGCTGCTGATCGAGCACCATATGAAGGTGGTGATGGGGGTATCGGAGCACATCGTGGTCCTGAACTATGGGGCCAAGATCGCCGAGGGTACGCCGACGGAGATCCAGAACAACCAACTGGTGATTGAGGCGTACTTGGGCACGAAGAGGGAGATCGGCTTTGCTCGTAGTCGAAGACATCGCGACGAAGTACGGACAGATCGCGGCGCTTAAGGGGATCTCCTTCCGGGTGGAAGAGGGGGAGATCGTGGCTCTCATCGGGGCCAACGGCGCCGGGAAGAGCACTACGTTACGCACCCTGTCCGGTGTGCTGCACCCCTGGAAGGGGAGGGTGGTCTTTGAGGGGAAGGAGATCCAAGGGGCTCGGCCCTGGGACATCACGCGGATGGGAATAGGGCAGTGCCCCGAGGGTAGGCAGATCTTCACCCGGATGACGGTGGAGGAGAACCTGAAGATAGGGCACTACACCCAGAGGCGCAACACGAAGTTCGACTCGGAGGCGGAGCGGGTGACGCAGCTGTTCCCGCGGCTGAGGGAGCGATGGAAGCAGGTGGGGCAGACCCTGTCTGGTGGGGAGCAGCAGATGCTGGCGATAGCGAGGGTGATGATGAGCCGGCCGAGGCTGCTTCTGCTGGACGAGCCGAGTCTGGGATTGGCGCCGATCATAGTGGAGAGGATCTTCGAGACGATAGACGAGATCAACTATCAGGGTACGACGATCCTGCTGGTGGAGCAGAACGCGCAGCTGGCGCTGGCGATGTCGGACCGGGCGTATGTGCTAGAGACGGGACGGATAGTGCTGGAGGGGACAGGGGAGGAGCTGCTGGAGAACCCGGCGGTGCGAAAGTCCTACCTGGGCATCTCCTGAGAAGACGAGAGACGAAACCACAAAGGCACGAAGGCACGAAGATCAGCGCTGATCTTCGTGCCTTCGTGCCTTTGTGGTAGTGTACCTACAATATGCGAGCAATACGCGGGATGCGGGGGGTGGCTATGCCGCTGAAGCTGAGCGAGCGGGATAGGGATATGCTGGCCGGGCGGCAGGGCGAGGCCGTCCGGAGGGCCATGTCCATCATCGTTCAGATGGCCGAGGTGGAGGGTGCCGGCGAACTGATGGACGTAACCCGAGCCCACATTGACGGTGCCATCTACCAGGGAGAGGCAAGCCTGGACTTCGCCGAGAGCTTCGCCAATCTGGGCGCTAGGGTCGCCATCCCTACCAGCATGAACATCGGATCCATCGAGGAGCATGGCTGGCGTTCCTACCCGGTGCCGGAGCAATTCGCCGAGAGGGCCGGTCTGGTGATGCAGGCCTATGTCCGGATGGGCTGCCAGCCGATCTGGACCTGCGCCCCCTACCAGGCGGGTGTCCGCCCGTCCCTGGGTGAGCAAATTGCCTGGGCCGAATCCAACGCCATCGTCTTCGCCAACTCGGTGCTGGGGGCCCGGACCAACCGCTACGGCGACTACATCGACCTCTGTGCGGCGCTCACCGCGCGGGTGCCCAAGAGTGGCCTGCACCTGACCGAGAACAGGCGCGGGCAGCTGCTCTACCGGCTGACCTCTCTTCCCGCGGCCTTGCTGGCCGACGACAGCTTCTACCCCGTCTTGGGCTACTACCTCGGGGAGAGCGCGGGTCAGAGGATCCCGGTGATCCAGGGGTTGCCCGTGGGTACGACGGAGGACCAGTTGAAGGCGCTGGGGGCGGCCGCGGCCTCCTCCGGCCCGGTGGCCCTCTTCCACGCCGTCGGGGTCACCCCCGAGGCCCCCACGCTTGAGGCGGCTTTCCAGAGCGGGGAGCCGGAGGGGACGGTGGACGTTACGCTGGCCGAGATGCGAGCCGTGCGCGACCGTCTTTCCACCGTCTCCGGCGACGCGTTGGACCTGGTGGCTCTGGGCAGCCCACACTTCTCCCCGAAAGAGTTCGCCCGGCTGGCCGAACTGGTGACGGGCCGGAAGCGTCACCCCAAGGTGGAATTGCTGGTCACCACCAGCCGCTTCGTCCGGGACATTGTGCGCAAGTCCCCCTACTGGCCCGACCTCGAGGCCTTCGGGGTGCAGATCATGGTGGATACCTGCATCCTCGGCATGCCCTCCCTGCGTCCGGAGGCCCGGGTGGTGATGACCAATTCCGGCAAGTACGCCCACTACGTTCCGGGGTTGCTGGGGCGGCAGGTAGTCTTCGGCAGCATGGCCGATTGCGTTCAGTCCGCGGTCGAAGGCCGAGTCCGCCGCGAGGATGCCGTATGGAACGGCTGATCGGGCGATCGGTGGTGGCGGGGACAGCCGAGGGGATAGCCATGGTGGCTGGGCAGCCGCTCAGCTTCTGGGGCGGACTGGACCCGGCAACGGGAGAGGTGATCGATCCGCGGCACCACCTGTCCGGAAACATGGTGGCGGGGCGTGTGCTGGTGATGCCCTTCTCTCGCGGCTCAAGCACTACTAGCTCGGTGCTTCTGGAGCTGATTCGGGGGAAGAAGGCGCCGGCGGCCATCGTGACCTCCGGAGTGGACCCGATGCTGGCGCTGGGCTCCATAGTGGCAGCGGAGTTGTATGGCCGCAGCATTCCCGTTGTTGCCCTAGAGGAGGAGCAGTACAGCCGGATCCGGGAGGGTGACCGCGTAGTCGTGCATCCCGACGGAGCTGTAGAGGTGAAGGCCCATGAGTGATGGAACGGGGCGCAAGGCGGACGTCCGGAGGGGCGCGCCTATCGACCTGCTTGTTGATGGAGAGGTGATCCCCGCCTACGATGGGGAGACCATCGCCGCTGCCTTGACCGCTGCCGGCCGGAGGGTCTTTCGCCACACCATTGACGGAGGCGCGCCCAGGGGCGTGTTCTGCGGGATTGGGATCTGCTTTGACTGTCTGGTGGATGTGGAGGGTATGGGCCAGGTGCGTAGCTGTATGGTAGGGGTGCGTCCCGGCATGCGAGTGAGTCTGGAGGGACGCACCGGCCCCAGAGGGGAGGCCGGAAGTGCGGCAGACTGAGATCGCCGTAGTGGGTGGAGGCCCCGCCGGGCTGGCATCAGCCCTATCCGCTCACAGGGCCGGTGCCCAGGTCACCCTGATCGACGAGTATCCGCGGCCCGGCGGCCAGATCTTCCGCCAGATGCCCGAGTCCTTCGAGGCGCTGCCGCCCGGCATTCAGGGTCGGGAGCAGGCGAAGGCCCAGCGGCTGTTCCAGCGGCTGGCCGGCTCCTCGGTGGAGTTTCTTCCCGAGACCCTAGTCTGGGGAGTGGAGGACTGCAAGACCCTCCTGCTCTACAGGGAGGGAGTCGGAGCCGAGGCGCTGCGGGCCGAGGCCATCGTAGTGGCGGCAGGAGCCTACGATCGCCCCATCGCCTTCCCGGGGTGGACCCTTCCCGGCGTCTGGGCGGTGGGTGGTGCCCAGGCAATGCTGAAGGGCCAGCAGCTACGTCCGGGGCGCAGGGTGCTGGTGGCCGGGGCCGGGCCGCTGCTGCTGCCACTGGCCAAGACGCTGGTGGAGTCCGGCGCAACGGTGGTGGGCGTGGTGGAGGCCACCACACGGCTGGAGTGGGTGCGCCAGGGCTACCGAATGTGGGGCCACTGGGACCGGATGCTGGACGCCTACGAGTACGAGCGTGCATTGCTAGAGGCCGGCGTCCCCCGTTACTTCGGCCACGTCGTCGTGGGGGCCGATGGTGGGGATTGCGTGGAGCGGGTGACCATTGCCGCGGTGGACGCGCGGTGGAGGCCGCTGCCAGAAAGCGAGAAGAGCTTCGACGTGGACCTGCTGTGCATCGGCTATGGCTTTCTGTCCTCGATGGAGTTGCCGCGTCTGTTGGGCTGCAAGCTGCGTTACCACGCCGCGCAGGAGCAGTACCTTCCTCTCCACAATCAGGACATGGAGAGCAGCGTGCCCGGCCTGTTCGTCGCGGGCGAGACCACGGGGATCGGCGGGGCTGAAATGGCATCGTTCGAGGGGGAGGTGGCCGGTCTGGCCGCCGCCCGTCTTTTGGGGCATGAGCTGAGTCCGCAGCTGCAGGGAGAGATGGAGCGTGCGCGCGCTCGGCGCCGGCATCAGGAGGGCTTCGCCAGGATGCTGGACGACCTGTTCGCCATGCGGCCGGGGATATATGAGCTGGCGAGGCCCGACACCGTCATCTGCCGCTGCGAGGAGATTGCGGTTCAGGACATCGTGGTGGCGGTGGATCGGGGCGCGGGGAGCGCCAACGCCCTGAAGGGATGGACCAGGGTGGGGATGGGCCCCTGCCAGGGGCGCATCTGCGGCAACCTGGCTGCCCACCTGGTGGCGCGGGAGACCGGCCGCCCCCTGAAAGGGTTGCTGGACTTCTCTCCCCGGCCGCCCATCAAGCCGGTGCCGCTGGAGGCCTTGGCGAGTCTCGATCTGACGTAGGTCAGGGCGCTGTGCCCGCCCTACATTACTCAAGAACCTAGAACCAAGAACTGGTAGGAGGCGGCGATGCGCCTGTCCAACATGATCACGGCAATAGATGCCCACGCCGCCGGCGAGCCGGGCCGGGTTATCGTGGGCGGCGTGCTGGACGTTCCCGGCACGACCATGTTCGAGAAGATGGTCTATCTACGGGAGCACCACGACGACCTGCGCAAGCGGATGCTGCGGGAGCCGAGGGGCTACCCGGCTCTCTGCTGCAACCTGGTGCTGCCCTCAACTCATCCCGATGCGGATGCCGGCTTCGTGATCATGGAGCAGGTGGAGTACCCGCCCATGTCGGGCAGCAACACCATCTGCACCGCCACGGCGCTGCTGGAGACGGGCATGATCCCCATGGTGGAGCCGGTGACGGAGTTCACCCTGGAGGCGCCGGCCGGGCTGGTGCGGATCAGGGCGGAGGTGTCCAACGGCAAGGTGCGGGGCGTGACCTTCCGGAACGTGCCGGCCTTTGCTACACACCTGGATGCGAAGGTGGAGGTGCCCCACCTGGGAACAGTTACGGTGGACGTGGCCTACGGCGGGATGTTCTACGTGATCGCGGATGCGGCCTCCGTGGGCCTCAGCCTGACCCCGGATGAGGGAAAAGACATCTGTCGGATTGGGGAGATGATCAAGGCCGCAACTCGGGAGCAACTGCCGGTGGTGCACCCGGAGAACTCGGGGATCGCCGGGGTGACAATTGCGGAGTTTTCGGCGCCGGCCGTTCGGTCCGACGCCGCGATGAAGAACACGGTGGTGGTCTCCAGCGGTGCGCTGGACTGGGACCGCCCTGATACCTGGACCGGCGTCCTGGATCGATCCCCATGCGGGACCGGCACCTGCGCTAAGATGGCGACCCTCCATGCCCGGGGGAGGCTGGGGCTGAACCAGGACTTCCCCCACGAGGGGATCCTGGGGACGCTGTTCACCGGGAGGTTGGTGGGGGAGACCCGGGTCGGGCAGTACCCCGCGGTGATCCCTACGATCACCGGCCAGGCGTGGATCTACGCCATAACCCAGTACGTGATGGACGCCGAGGACCCCTTCACGGAGGGTTTCACCGTGGGGGACATCTGGGGAAAGAACGTGTAGCTAAGGGGACGTGGGGGACGGTTCTGGAGTGCGGCTTGACGCCTGCGCTCCGAGGCGGCTGAACCGTGCCTTCACCGGCGTTTCCGCGGTGACGACGCCGTGACCGGCAACTACACTGGCGTTAACCTGGTGGTATATTTTCGATAATCAACCACGCTGGGGCGGTGAGCCCCGGCTTTGCGGTAGCATCCCTCATATTCAAGAGGAGGTCATTTATGGTTCGCCCGCTTCGTGGTATTCTCTCCGCCCTGGCCACCCCTTTCTCCGCCGACGGCAGCAAGATCGACGAGGGCGCCCTTCGCGAATTGGTCGACGGCACCATCGCCGCCGGCATCCACGGCCTTATCCCCTGCGGCAGCACCGGCGAGTTCCCAGTCCTCAGCATCGAGGAGCGCAAACGGATCACGCAGATCGTCGCGGATCAGGCTCGGGGCAGGGTTCCCGTGGTTCCGCACACGGGTTCCTGCAGCACCGCCGACGCGATCGACCTTTCCCGACACGCCGAGAGCCTTGGTGCCGACGCACTGATGGTGGTTCAGCCCTACTACGAGTCTATCAGTCTGGACGAGCTGTTCGGCTACTTCAAGGATGTCTCCAACGCAGTCCACATTCCCTTGATGGTCTACAACAACCCGGCAGGCACCGGCATGAACCCGCCGGCCGACTTCCTGATCAAGCTGTGCCGGGAGATCGAGAATGTCCGCTACATCAAGGACTCCAGCGGCGACATCTCCAACGTGCAGGAGCTTCTATTCAAGTACGGTAACGAGGTGACCATCTTCAACGGCTGGGACACCATCGCTTACCCCGTTCTGGCCTTGGGCAGCAAGGGCGCCGTGTGGGGGGCAGGCAACGTGGCGCCGCGGCAGTGCGCGGAGCTGTTCAACCTGGTGCATGCCGGCAAGCTGGACGAGGCTAGGTCTCTCTGGGTGGAGAAGCTGTGGCCCGTGAACCAGTTCCTGGTCACCGAGGGCTACACCGCCAGCGTCAAGGCCGGCGCGAACCTGATCGGCTTCCATGTGGGCAACCCTCGTCCGCCCTATCGGCCCCTCTTGCCCGACAAGGTGGAGGAGTTGCGGCGGCTGTTGATCACCGCCGGCGCCATCGAGCAGCACCTCCCGCCCAGGTGTAGTTGAACGGGGACCGGAACTCAGGGGAACTCGGAACGGAGGTGCTGGGATGAGTGGAGCGGCCCGATTTCCCGATGTGGTGGTGATCGGCGGTGGCATCATAGGTGCCGCCTGCGGCTATTACCTGGCTCGGGAGGGTCTCTCCGTTCATCTCCTGGAGCGCTCCTTCCTTGCGTCTGGGACTTCCGGCGCCTGCGAGGGAAACCTGCTGCTTTGGGACAAGGAGCTCTTCAGAGAGCTGCCCATGGGCCAACGCAGCTTCCAAATGTGGCGGGAGCTGGTGGACGAGCTGGAGATCGACTTCGAGTACCAGCCCAAGGGCAGCGTGATGGTTGCCGAGAACGAGCGGAGTCTCGCAGCGGTGGAGCAGAAGGTTAGGGACCTGACGGCCGCGGGGGTTCCGGGCCAGATGCTGGATCCCAAACAGCTCCAAGAGGAAGAGCCGGCCCTCGCCGACGACCTGTTGGGGGGAGCCCTCTTTCCGGAAGACGCCCAGGTGGAGCCGCGCTACGCCACCGCCGCCCTGGCCGAGGGCGGGCGGCGCCACGGTCTTGTGGTGAGGCAGAACTGTCCGGTCAGGCGAATTGTCCTCAGCCCCTTGGCCAGGGTTGAGGCGGTGGAAACTTCCTCCGGCCTGATCCCCACCAGCGCCGTGGTGATCGCGGCGGGCGTGTGGACCCGGGACGTGGCGGCCACGGTGGGCTTGGACGTGCCTGTCCACCCTCGCAAGGGTCAGATAGTCGTGGCGGAAAAGGCTCCCTACCTGTTCCGTCGCAAGCTTAGCGAGGCGGGCTATACCGCTGCGGTGGAGAGCAGCGCCGCGGCCCTCCAGGTGGCCATGGTGGTGGAATCCACCCGCAGCGGCACCCTCCTGTTGGGGAGCAGCCGCGAACTGGTCGGCTACGATCGAAGTGTGAGCCTGAGGGTGGCCGCGGCCATCACCACTCGGGCAATGCGCTTCTTCCCAAGCCTGGCCGGGCTGCGTGCCATCCGCAACTACTCCGGACTCCGACCCTTCAGCCCCGATCACCTGCCGATCATCGGACCGGTGGCCGGCACGGAGGGGCTTTACGTCGCTACCGGCCACGAGGGCGCGGGGATCGGGCTTGCCCCGGCCACTGGACGGATGATCGCCCAGTGGGTGACCAGACAGCCGCTGGACTTCCCTGCCGAGTGGTTCCACCCAAGCCGCTTCGGAGCCGGTCCAGCGACCCATGCATCGCCGCCCGTGGAGAAGAAGCGCGGCCCCAGCAAGCCGAAGGCTCCGGGGACACAGTAGCCCTGGTTAGATGACCATTCACAGAACAGAATAGACAGGATTGTAAGGATAGACAGGGTAGCGTATAAGGATGGGGAATTGCCCTCCATGTTTGCTTTCCTACTGTGTAGCTGTTGTTGAGGAGGCTGGGGGTTGAGGTTCAAGAGGCTGTTTACAGCGATAGATGCTCACACCGTGGGTGAGCCCGCCAGGATCATTGTGGGGGGTATCCCATACATCCCGGGTGACACCATGTTCGACAAGAAGCGGCACATCGAGGAGCAGTGGGACGACATTCGCCAACTGCTGATGAACGAGCCTCGCGGCCACAGCGCCATGTCCGGCGCGATCATCACCGCTCCAACCACACCGGGGGCGGACATCGGGCTGGTTTTCATCGAGGTGAGCGGCTGCCTCCCCATGTGTGGACACGACACCATCGCGGCCTGTACCGTGCTTCTGGAGACCGGCATCCTGCCCGCCAAGGAGCCGATCACCCATCTGGTGGTGGACACCCCTGCCGGGGTCCTTCAGGCTCAGGTTGAGGTGAGTGAGGGCGGAGTGAAGGGCGTGACCTTTCAGAACGTCCCCTCCTACCTGGCTCTGAGGGATGCCGAGGTGGATGTGCCTGGGATTGGGCGGATCGTGGCCGACGTCGCCTACGGTGGGAACTACTTCGCCATCCTCCCCGCCGAGATGGTGGGCGTTCCCATCGAGCCGCAGAGGGCCAGCGAGTTCGTCCAGATTGGGCGTCGGATCCGCGCCGCGCTCAACGAGAAGTACGAGGTGATCCACCCGGAGAACCCGCTGATCCGAGACGTGTCCCACGTGATGTTCACTGCGCCGGCTACGAACCCAGCCGCGACCATGAAGAACACCGTGATCTACGGTCTGTCGGGCATGGATCGCTCGCCCTGCGGTACCGGAACGTCAGCCCGCATGGCCCAGCTACACGCCAGAGGAGGGCTTCCACTAAACCAGGAGTTCGTCCACGAGAGCATCGTCGGCAGCCT
>Ga0209014_10001330_pt1 | contig 14551 bp, 15 predicted proteins | sample BarGraNGADG00212_FD_184491 | JGI IMG/M metagenome (GOLD analysis project Ga0209014, IMG submission 184491) | Arctic peat soil microbial communities from Barrow, Alaska - Barrow Graham LP Ref core NGADG0002-212 (SPAdes) (version 2) | ecosystem: Environmental > Terrestrial > Soil > Wetlands >...
TCCGTCACGCGAGGCGGCGGGTTGCCGATCCGCGGCCGGAGGGTCGTGCCCTTGCAGCAGATCGCGCCGATCCTCTGGACGTCGACCACTTCGCCGTATTCCACGCCGTAGCCGAAGGTGCCCGAGGCGACCATGATCGGGTTGACCAGCCGCAGTCCACGCTGTGGCGCCAGTTCTACCGAAAGGTCGATCAGGTCGAGCCGCTCGCGCTCGGCGAGCGTGGGCCGCGCGGACGGGCTCGTGCCGAGGTCGGCCACGGCAGAGGCGCCGGTTTCGACGCGGGTTCGGACCGGCCGATCGAGCGGCCCGATCGCCCTCTTGGCCTTTCGCACCGTCGGGATCCGCTTCGATTTGTCGGTGTCTTTGCCGATCCGGAATTCCGAGTTGTGGAAGTCCGACGCTGTCACGACCTTCTTGCGGGCCTTCACGCGATCGACTCCCAGGCTATCTCCTCGGCCGAGAAGACGGGTCCCTCACGACAGACGCGCAGCGGGCCTTCGGTTCCGAGGACGACACAGCCGAGACACGCGCCTACCGCGCAGCCCATTGTCTGTTCCATCGAGACCTGCAGGAAGGCCTTGCGCCTGGCTGCGGGCGAGCCCAGCGGATCCTGCTTGCCGCCACCACGTTTTCGTCCGAGCTTGGCGACGCCGAGCCGTTCGCGTCGTCCGGCGGCGAGCTGGGCGAGTCGCTTCAACATCGGGTGTGGACCGCAGGCGAAGGCCTGATCGGCCCAGGCCTCGTAGTCGGCCACGAGCTCGGTCACGAAGCCGCGGTGGCCCAGCGACCCGTCGTCCGTGGCGACGACATACTCCACCTCGTCGGGGAGCAGGCTCGAGGGGTAGACGTGGGTGGCGCTCAACGCCCCGAACAGGACGACGACCTGGCGCCCATCGCGAACCGCCTCGTCGGCCAGCATCCGCACGCCCGCCATGCCCAACCCGCCGGCAATCAGCAAGAGGTGCTTGCTCCGCGGATCCACCTCGAACGGACGGCCGAGCGGCCCGAGCATGTCGAGCCGCTCACCCTCGCGAACCCGCGTGAGCCACTCGGTGCCGCGGCCCACGGTGCGGAAGTGGAGGGTCACGATGCCCGTGGCCGGGTCGGCGGTGTTGATCGAGAACGGGCGTCGCAGGACCAGCCCGGAATAGTCGCCCGTGCGGACGTGGACGAATTGGCCGGCGCGTGACCCGGTGGCAAGCTCGGGAGCGTGGAACGACTGGAGCCACTGCCCCGGCAGGATCTGCCGGCTTTCGACCAGCTCAGCCGAGACGAGGCGCATCGTCACCGGGGCTTTCCGTCTCCCTCGTCGTCGCCTTTGGCCTCGTCACCTTTGGCCTCGTCACCGGCCTCGCCGATTTCCGCGTCCGCGTCCGCTTCCTCTTCGTCGTCCGCTTCCTCGCCCTCGTCATCCTCGCCGGATCCATCTTCGGCAAGGTTCGGGAACGATTCGGCCAGAGTGTCCGCAAGGTCGCCGAAGACGTCGGTCGGGTCGTAGAACTCGACGATGGCGTCGGGGCCGTCGAGCTGACGCCACTGACCCGACTCCGCCTCGGCCTCAGGGATCACCTCGGCCGCGAACGCGCCGGATGCCTTGAGGGTAAGGCGCTCATCCTCGTCATCGACGATGATCAGATCGCCCAGGACCGACGCGTACTGCGAGGCAGCGGCCTCGAATTGCTCGAGAAGGTGCGCCTCCGTCTGCTGGCTTCGTTCCTGGAAGGCGAGCGCGAGATCGTAGAGTCGGGCAGCCGCCTCTTCTTCGGTCTCCGGCGGTTCTTCGTACTCGTGTGCGGCGGCCCAGTCGTCGGCGGCCGCGGCATAGGGATTTTCGCCGCCCTCAGCTGCAGCCTCCGCGCCTTCCTCCGGCTCAGCGCCTTCCTCGCCCTCGCCCTCTTCGACCGCGGCACCCGTGGCGTCGCCGAAGGCGGCGAAAACGTCGGCCAGGTTGTAGAGCTCGACCAGCTCGGAAGGGCTCTCGATGACCTCGGTCTCGGTGACCCACTTGCCGGTGGCCTCATCGAGGTAGCGGCTTCGGCTTCGGAAAGACAGATCCGCAGCGACGGCCAGATAGTCGACGTCGTCGTCGATGAGGACCACGCCGCCGATCTCGGCAATGCGATCGCCGTTGGTTTCGAGGAAGCGGCGGAGCTGAGCCGAGGCCTGCGCCAGGAAGTCGGATCGCTCGAGAGAGGCATCGGCTGCGAGTTCGCCGAGCAAGTCGTTGCGGCTCGTATCCATCTGTTCTCTCCCTATCCCTTAAATTCGAGATCCGGGCCGATGCGCTCCCGGAGGAACATCGAATGATGCCGCTCGAACATCCACTCCCCGGCACGGTGGCCGAGGGCGCGGCTCGCCTCGTCAGCTTCGAGCTTGTCCAGCGTGGCGTAGTCGGGCAGGTCCAGCAGGATTACGTTGTCGAAATCCCAGCCGTGGGCGACGTTATACCAGCCCATGAACTTGATTCCGAACTTCTCCTCGTACTGCTTCATCTGACGAGGCATCAACGTCTTCATGAAGAACTTGAAGAACGGGTCACGCCCACGACGGACCGAGAAGAAGGTCGCAAGGACTGGCACGGCTTCTGGGTTCTCCTCACTTATGCGGAGACATATTCTCGCACGCCCGCAAGCGGCACGGTTCCCATTGAATGTGGGCCGAGCGCGAGACGAGCGCCGAGGGGCAATAGGCCTCAGGTCTGGTCTGTTTCGAGATCCTCGTAGGCCAGGCGACCGCCGGCGATCGTGAGCAGCACACGCCCCGACAGCTCGCGCCCGAGCAGCGGGGAGTTCTTGCCCTTGGAACGCAGCGTCTCGTCGGTGACACGCCAGCTATCCGCGCGGTCGAAGACGACGATGTCGGCGGGGGCGCCCTCGATGAGCCCGCGGCTTCGTGCCGCCGAGGTCGCAGCGACGCCGGGCCAGCTGCCGACGACACGTGCAGGACCGCTGGTCAGCGCGGCAATGGCTTTGGCGAGCGGCAACTTGCCGGCGTCCACGAGGGCCAGCAGCACGCCCAGCGCCGTCTCGATGCCGCTGATCCCGTTCGAGGCGCGCCCGAACTCCACTTCCTTGTCCACGACGGTGTGCGGCGCATGGTCCGTGGCAACGGCATCTGCCGTGCCGTCGAGGAGGGCGGCCAGGCAGGCCGCTGCGTCGGATACCGTGCGGAGCGGCGGGTTGACCCGGAGCGAGGTATTGAAGGGCGCGGCCGTAAGCGCTCCGTCCGCCCACGGATCGCGTGGCTTCCCGTCGGCGCCGAGCGCATCCCACGACCAGCGCCGCGCGCCGGCGAGCCATTCGTCGGTGAAGGCCAGATGGTGCGGCGTAACGTCGCACGTGACCGGCAACCCTGCGGCTCTGGCTCGTCGCACCAGGTCGAGGGCGGCCGCAGTGGAGACGTGCGTCAGGTGGAGTCGGGCCCGCGGCTCGTCGCCAAGGGCGTCGGCGAATACGGCCAGGTCGCGCGAGACGGCGTTGACTTCGGCCGCAGTCGGCCAGCCGGCAAGACCCAGGACCGAGGCCACGTAACCTTCGTTGGCCTCCGCACCGGCGGTCATCTCGGAATCCTCGGCATGGTCCACGACCGGCAGGCCGAGCATCCCGGCGTATACGAGCGCGCTGCGCAGCAACTTGCTCGTCCGAACGGGGGCACCATCGTCCGAGTAGCCGAGCACGCCCGCGTCGGCCAGCTCGCCCATCGCCGAGAGCTGCTCCCCCGCCCGACCGACGGAAACGGCGCCGTAGGCGAGGACCTCCACCGGCGAGCCACCTGCGCTGGCAGCCGATCGAACGCGATGGAGTACGCCCGGCTCGTCGAGCGCCGGCGACGTGTTCGGCATGAGCGCGACGGCCGTGTAGCCCCCGTGGGCCGCAGCAGCACAACCGGTCGCGACGGTCTCGGCATCCTCGAAGCCGGGCTCGCGGAAATGGGCGTGGAGGTCGAAGAAGCCCGGGGCGACGACGACACCCGCGTCGGTCACGCCGGCCGCATCCTCGCCTTCGAGCCAGACGATGGACTCGAGCACGCCGTCGATGACAACGATCTCGCCCGGGCCTTCACGCCCGGAGACGGGGTCGACCAGCCAGGCCTTCTCGAGCTCGAACCGTTCGACTGTCTCGCCGACTTTGGGACTCCGGGATGAGTTCTTGTTGGCACTCATCGCGGCACATCGCCCGCGTGAGCCGCCTCGTGCGAACCGGCGAGCAAATACAGCAGCGCCATCCGAACCGCGACGCCGTTGGTCACCTGCTCGGTGATCACGGCTCGACCGCTGATGGCAACGTCCGGGGCAATCTCCACTCCCTCGTTCATCGGCCCGGGGTGCATCACGATCGCCTCGGGGCGGGCTTGGGCGACACGCTCGGCTGTGAGCCCGAAGCGGGCCGCGTACTCGCGCAGGGACGGAAGCAGACCGCCCTGCATACGTTCACGCTGGATCCGCAGAGCCATGACCACGTCCGCGTCCCGCAGGGCCTCGGTCAAGTCGCTGGTGACGTGGAACCGGCCGTGGCCCGGGATCGCCCCTCCGCCCCACGCCGTCGCCCAGCGATCCATGCCTCGCAGAAGCGTGGCGGGGCCGCACAGCCACAGGTCGGCTCCTGCCGCGGTCAGGGACCAGATGTTGGAACGAGCCACTCGCGAGTGGAGGATGTCGCCGACGATCACGACCTTGCGGCCATGCAGATCACCGCCGGGGAGATGCTGGCGCATCGTGTACAGGTCGAGCAGCGCCTGAGTCGGGTGGGCGTGCCAGCCGTCCCCGCCGTTCAGGACGTGCCCGCCGAAGACATCCGCCGCCAGATACGGTGCGCCCGATACGGAATGGCGCATGACGAGGATCTCGGCGCCGAGCGCCTCCAGCGTCCGGATCGTGTCCACGAGCGACTCGCCCTTGGTCACCGACGACGTGGCCGTGGAAACACTGACCACGTCCGCCGACAGGTTTCGGGCCGCGGTCTCGAACGAGACCCGGGTCCGGGTGGAGGCCTCATAGAACAGCGTCGTCACCCGGCGCCCGTTGAGCGCGGGGACCTTGCGGATCGGCCGGGCAAGGATCCCCTTCATCTCGTCGGTGGTCCGCATGATCAACTCGATCTCGGGCCAGCTGACCACGTCCAGATCGAGCAGGTGACGATGGTGCCAGACCGCTCCCTGGCCTTGCCCGGCGGTCCTGGCTGCGGCGGCAACCGCGGCTTCAGTCTCGGTGGTCACTGGTTTCCCGCCGCGGGCTCCGCAGCGCTCGCCCGCCGCGAAATGCTGACTTCGTCGCGACCGTCGGTCTCGGCCACGTGGACCTTGACGATCTCCTCGCGCGAGGTGGGCACGTTCTTGCCGACGTGGTCGGCGCGGATCGGCAACTCCCGATGCCCACGATCGATCAGCACCGCCAGGCGGATGGCCCGCGGTCGCCCAAAGTCGATCAATGCGTCCATGGCGCAGCGGATCGTGCGGCCGGTGTACAGCACGTCATCGACGAGGACAACGGTCGCGCCGTTCAGGTCGAAGGGTAGATCCGTGCCCTTGACGATCGGCTGCTGTGCAACAAGGGAGAGATCGTCGCGATAGAACGTGATGTCGAGCGCTCCCACGGGAACACGGACACCCTCGTGTTCCTCGATCGCGCCCGCGATCCGTCTCGCAAGGGGAACGCCGCGACGCTGGATCCCAACCAGCGCCAAACCCTGGGTGCCGGCCTGCTTCTCGACGATCTCATGAGAGATCCGGACGATGGCTCGCCGGATCTCGTCGTCCGTCATGATCTGCCGGTCGGTCATCGACTGCCGCTGCCTGGCACAGGCGCACTCCTCCTTCCCGGCCTCTCCGTGCCGGTCGTTAAAGGTTGTGCGAAGGATACAGCGCCGGGCCCCCGATCGCCCCGCGTCTAGCTGCCCGGACCGTCAGTGGCGGAGGTCGTCGGTGCCAGGCTGGCGGTAGGCGTCCCAGTGGCCGTTGCGCTTGCGCTTGCGGAAGCGCTTGGGGACGGACTTGGTGACGGACTTGGTGACGGACTTGGTGACGGACTTGGCGGAACGGGTGTTGCCGGCGTCGGCGGAATTGGCACCAGGAAGGTCTTGCCGTCGCTGCCCTCAGCGGGCGTGGTGTAAACGAGGAAGCCCTTGTCGAACTGAATGCCGGAGAGCCCGCGCGCAGAGAAGAGCGGCATTCCCGTAGCCACCTGTCCGGTCGCGCGATCAATGGCGAACAGGCTCACGACGCCCACGGTGTCGCTGCCCGGGTCGGCGACCCAAACCGCGACGTGCTGGCCCGTCGCATCCCAGCGCGCGACCCAGTTCGTCACCTGGTCGATGGCGGCGACCTGAAGCAGCTCTGGCAGTATCGGCGAGGCGGTCGGCTCCGGAGTTCCCGTGGCGAGGCTGCCACTGTCCGTCGCAGTCTCGCTCGCGGTCGCGGTTGCCTGGTCCGAAGCGCTGGATTTGGGGGTCGGGCTCGGGCTCGGCTCCGGGCTGGAGGTCGCAGACGGCCCGGCCGTTCCTGCGGGCCACCCAGGCTCCAACGTCAGGTTCGCCCACGAATCCAGATAGAGATTGCCCCTGCCGGTGTGGAGCTGCCCCGAGGCGGCATCGAGCTCGATCGTCCCGGACCAGTAGATCAGGAACGTGCCCGTCGGATCCGAGACCGGAAGCCACATGTGCTGATCGATGCGCTGCCACGTTCCGGCAGCGGGATCGAAGAGGTAGGACGTGGCCGACGGGCCGCTCGTCTGAGGAGTCACGGCGGATCCGCTGGTACCGCTCGGCTCGTCCGTCCCGTGGCTCGTCCGAGACGCACTGTCTGTCGGTGCGGAGGGGGCCGAGCCGGTCGACGTCGGCGCCGATGAACCCAGAGGGCTTGCGCTCGCGCCCGAGCCGCTCTGGCCCGCGGTAAGTTCGCTGATGAGGATCCGGGAGCCAAGCCAGCCCGAGAAGAGATCGGCGTGGCCGACCGTGACGGCATGGGCCTTTCCCTGGCCGACCCGCCACACGAACACGTCCGGCCCGGTGCGATGGTCCTTGGGCACGGCTGAGAACGCCACCCACGACCCATCGGCAGAGAATTCCGGATCGCGCACTACCTCGTAGCCGTTGAGGATCGCCGTCGGTTCAGTCACGGCTGACACTGGAGACGCCGCGAGCGTGGGGCTGACGGTCACCTTCGCTGATGGACTGGGGGTAGACGCCGCGGTGGGGGTCGCCTTGGGGGTCGCCTTGGATGTCGCGGTAGCAGAGGCACTCGCCCTGGCCGTGGACGTCGCTGTGACGGTGGGAGTCGGCGGGGCAAGCGTGACGACTGCCGTCGCAGAGGTGGTTGGGCGCGGGGTCAGGTGGTCGATTGCGACCGTCGGAGCCGTCCCAGGCGCCAGAGGAAGAACGACAATCGTGTCGCCGTTCCACACCGCAGCCTGTCGGGCATCGGGGGCGAGGGCGGCAGAGACCGGAGTGGTGCTCGTGATCGAGCCCACGGTCGTGCTGCTGTCGCTCGAAACGGAGCAGCCGTTGATCGAACCGTCCGCACACTGCGCCGAGCTGCCCCGAATCTGGTACAACGTCCCGCCGTCCTGCACCACCCAGTAGCTCTTGCCCTCCACCGTGCCCAGCGGCGCCTCAGCCGACGGCGAGGCGGACGCCGATACCACGGCGACGATATCGCTCGGCGCGGCCGAGCCCCTACGATGCCCCGGCACCTGCGAGAGCAGGGAGACACCGGCGATGGCCACGACCAACCCGACGGCGACCGCGGTACCGACAAACGATCGATTGGCGGCCGACACTCCCAAGCCCAACCGGGCGACCATCCCCTTGTGGGCAGCCGACGGATCGACAGCATCAAGGGCAGCGGAGGTGCGCGCCCACAGATCTCGCGGAGGCTCCGGAAGCGCGAGAGAACGCAGCTCGCCGTGCATGGCACGGTACTCGTCGGCGATAGCCCGGCACCCGTCGCAGCCCTCGAGATGCTCCGCCAGCCACGCGGCGTCGCCGGGCTCGAGGTCCAGGTCGATGGCGTCGGAGGCGAGCAGCCGGGCTCGCTCGTGGAGAAGCTCGGACTCTCGGGGGGCGCGACTCATGTGGCTCATCGCTCGATCCCCTGCGAATCGTCCGAGTCGCGCTTTGCCGCATGGCGCGGATCGCCGCCGGTGCGTGCGGCGTAGGTGGCATCGAGCGCGGCTTCGCGCTCCTTTTCTTCCCGGCGCTCATCCGCGAGGGCCTGGCGGAGGCTCTCGCGGGCCCGGGTCAGAAGAGCTCGCGCCGCCACGTGACTCACGCCCAGGGCCTCGGCAAGCTCAAGACCGGTCATGTCGTTGACTTCGGCCATCAGCAGGGCCGCCCGCTGTCGCTCGGGGATGCGCGCCAGCGCCCGGGCCAGCGGACCGGACAGCCGCATCTCCATCGCCAGATGTTCGGCGGAAGGGGCGGCACCGTGCGACTCTCCGGTCCACGGCAGGAAGCGAACGATGCGGCGGCGACGCAATTCGTCGAGCACGACGCGGTGGGCGATCTGGTACAGCCACGCTCGCGCCTTGGCCCGGTCTTCGAGGCTGTCAAGGTGGCGGTAGGCCTTGATGAAGGTGTCCTGAGCGAAATCGGCGGCCAGTTCGGACTCCCGAACCATCCGATAGATATAGGCGTAGATCTCGCCGTGATGGCGGGCGAAGAGCTCCTCGATGAAAGCGCGGTCGGCGACACTTTCGACCGCGTGCTGAGCCTCTTCGTCGGGCGTGGCCGTCATGCCAATCCCCAATGGCCAAGTCGCGGTGTTGAATGCCACTGCCGTGCCGCCCCTGCCTTTCGATGCCAACCAAGATCTGGCGCTCCCCCGCACCTGATCGTTGTGACGGCGCCCCGGCATTCCCTGTGACGCCCCGATCCGGTTCCCCCTCGTCTCATAGCGCGTCTGTAGTCTCCCCTGCATGGCCCTGACGCAGTAACTCCTCCACGGCCTCCTCGGGCGAGACCGGGTTGACGGGTAGGCCCGTCCCCAGCTCGAGACCGGCAATCTCGCGCAGCCGCGGATGGATCTCCCAGTGCCAATGGTACGTCGCGTCGACACGCTCGCGAAGAGGTGCGGTGTGAAGAACGAGGTTATGCGGTGGGCCGTCGAGGCGGGCCAGCCTGCCGAGAACCTGTCGCAGCGCTTCGGCGGTTGACGCCACGTCCACGTCGGTGGCGCGGGCAAAGTCGGCCGCGTGGCGTCGCGGCACGATCCAGACTTCGAACGGCGACCGCGAGGCATACGGAGCGAAAGCCACGCTCTCCGCGTCTTGCCAGATGAGGCGCGTCCCGATTCGAGCTTCCTCACGCGCGAGCCGGCAGTACGGGCACTCGCCTTCTCGGATCAGGGAACGGGCCGCACCGCCGATCTCTTCGGCGACTCGATGCGGAATCTGAGGCAGGTCATACAGATCCAGGCATAGATGATTGGTCCGGGCTCCAGCCTGCGCGCCCCAGTTCTGCACGACCTGGAGGTACTCGGTCTGTCCGACCCTGGCGGCCTCGGCAATCGCATCGCGCGCCAGCGCGAGCATCTCGCATAGCGGCTCGCTCCCGATGCGCTGCAGAGGTCGGTGCTCTCCAGGCGGCGCCACGATCGTTCGCCAGCTGCCCGAGGCGCGAGTCTGCGACATGGCGACCTGAGCGAGGCCCTTTTCCATCTCGCGCGCCTCGTTCTCGGACCCCACAACATGGAAGGCGTAGTCCTTCAGGGTCCGCAGCCGGATCCCTTCGCCCGGCGGGTCGGTGCAGTTCTGACACGGCCCCGCGTCGTCCACGGGAGCTGCCGCCAGCGAGAATCGGCCGCGCTCGAACTTGCGATCGACAACGGTGGCCACCCACCAACCCGTGATGGAGTCGCGGCGCAGCTCGAAGAGCCCGGCCCCCATCAGACGGCTCCCGCGGCGAGCGCCATGACGGCCCGCTCCGCAAGCAGCTCCTCGAGAGCGGCGCGCGCTTGTACTGGATCCGCGCCCGGGGATAGCGATCCGGCCAGCGTCGCACCAAGGGCGACCGCCAGCGCCGGGGCAAAGGCCGCAGCCGCGCGAGCGACGGATTCGGTCGTGGGCGAGGAGGGCTCGCCGAGCTCGCGCGCGATCGAGGTCGATTCGACGCCGGGCATGCCGCAGGCGTCGATAAGCTCGAAGTCGGAAAGACGGACGCTCACGTTGAGTGCGATCCCGTGGTAGGTCACCCCACGCTCGACGCGAACGCCGATGGCGCCGACCTTGCGACTGCCGTCTCCGCACCAGCAGCCCGGGTAGCCCTCTTTGGGGCCGGCCTGCACGCCGAAGGATCGACATGTCTCGACCAGGGCGGTCTCGAGGGCCCGAACGAGAGGCCGAACGAGCAGCCCTCGGTCCGCGATGCGCATGATCGGATAGGCCACGAGCTGGCCGGGGCCATGATAGGTCACCTCTCCGCCGCGCTCGACCTGGATCAGCTCCATGCAGCGGGCGGCGAGTTGGGCGGGGCCGGCCAGAACGTGCGCAGGGTCGCTGTGGCGGCCGAGCGTGAGCACCGGTTCGTGCTCGAGCAGCAGCAGCTGATCGCCGATGCCGCCCGCGGCGCGAGCCGCCACGATCCGATGCTGCAGATCCCAGGCATCGCGATACGACGTCCGACCGAGCCACCAGACGGTGATCGGCGCAGACGAAGCAACTGCCTGGGCGGGGTGGTCCAGGGCGCGACGATCCATGTCGCCACGATAGCAGGAGCAGACCCAGGCGCATCGGTCGGAGCCAGGCTGTGGCGCGCCGCAACTCCACATGGGACCCGCTCTCGGCGGCGGCGACGACGGCGCCGAGAGGCTGCCGGAGATGGCTAAGATTTGGAGCATGCCGATTGGGCCTGAGACCGCCGACTTCCTTCTATCGTCCGAACCCTGGACCCGATATCGAACCCGCCGGGATCTGCTGGGCGAGGCGCGCGGTTCCGACGCGGTCGCGACCGATCGAGTGGCGATGCTCGAGCATCCCTTGGTGGCTCAACTCGTCGCCGACGTGGGCGACTGGCCGGGCCCGGTGATTGAGCGGCACGACAAGCCACGCTGGTAATGCACAAGCTGTGCCAGCTGGCCGAGATGGGCGTGGACCGCAAGGATCCAGGCCTGGAGGCAGTGGGCGAACGGGCCCTGGCTCGCATTTCGCCCGAGGGACCGCCCGAGATACCAGTCAACATCCCCCGAGCGTTCGGCGGGACGGGCGAGGACCTCTGGACATGGCTCATCTGCGACGCGCCGGTGACGCTATACGCTCTGGCCACCATGGGCTGGACGGGCGATCCGCGGGTTCGCGGCGGCGTCGAGGCCCTGGCCGGGCTGGTCCGGGACGGTGGCTGGCCGTGCGTCGGAGCACCGTCGATCGGGAAGTTCCACGGGCCGGGCTCGCGTTCGGAGCCGTGCCCAATCGCCAACGTTCTGATGCTTCGGCTGCTGTCGGCGTTCTACGGATTCGAGGCCGAGAAGGCAGCCGGGATCGAGTGCCTGCTGAGACTGTGGGAGCACAGCCGCGAGCGGGCACCGTATATGTTCCGGATGGGAACCGATTTCCGTAAGCTGAAGGCGCCCACATTCTGGTACGGCCTGCTGTCGGTCGCGGACGTCCTGTCGCGCTACCCGGCCGCAATCGCCGATCCGCGCTTCGGGGATATGGCGGCCGGTATCCGTTCGAAGGCCAACCCGGACGGTCTCTTCGTGCCCGAATCGGTCTACCTCGCATGGAAGGAGTGGGACTTCGGGCAGAAGAAGGCGCCCTCGAGTTGGGTGACTTTCCTGGCGACCCGCATCATCGACCGGGCGGGCTTGGCGTAGGCGCGGCTGGCGCCACCACACCCCAAGCTCGATCGGAGATTGGCGGCTGCCCGGCCGAATGACCCGGTCGTGGTCATTCCCTGGACCGCCCTGTGGCCCTCCCCTGGAACAAGGCCGTCCCAGCACGTATCCAGCCAGGCGACTGGGGACGCAGGCGCAGTAGGGTGACGTCCGGCTCCGCGCCCCCCGGGCCGTCCAATCCCGCTGCGGCCTGCCGGTCGGGCATGGTGGGGCGAACGTGGCGGAGGCGTGAGGACCGCGTGGGCGGGCCCACTCGGTGGCGCGTCGAAGGCCCGGACGGCCAGCGCTATGAAACCATCGTGCGCGACCGAACGGTGAAGCTCGGCGATGCGACCAGGCGCTCGGCCTCGCCAGCGGCTGGCTGCGGACAAGGATGGTGTCCACAGCGGTCCCTGCACCAGGCGGTCCAATCGCCCGCGGCGCCCGTTTCGGCGGCAGACTGAGTTCGTGCGAATCGTGCTCGTCGATGACCATGCCCTATTCCGCGACGGAGTCGCGTCACTGTTGTTGGCCTGGGGACACGAAGTCGTCGGTCAGGCCTCCGACGGGGGCGAGGCGGTCGAGCTTGTCGGTCAGACCTCGCCCGACGTGGCCCTGATGGACGTGCGGATGGCCAACGTGGGTGGTATTGAGGCCACGGCCAGGATCAAGGAGCGCCATCCAGAGGTTGCGATCGTCATGCTGACGGTCAGCGAGGATGAGGCCGACCTCTTCGGCGCCATCAAAGCCGGCGCCCAGGGTTACCTGCTCAAGAACCTCGAAGCGCCACAGCTGCGATCCATGCTCGAAGGGGTGGCTCGTGGTGAGCCTGCCATTACGCCGGCCACTGCCGCCCGAATCATCGACGAGTTCCTGCACACGCCGAGCGCCAATCCGCAGGCGAGCCGTCTGACCGATCGCGAGTTAGAGGTCCTCCTTCTCGTCACCGCCGGCCTGCGCAACCGCGAGATCGCGGTCGAGCTGGGCATCAGTGAGAACACCGTCAAGTTCCACCTAAAGAACATCGTCGAGAAGCTGCACGCCCTGAACCGGGCGGATCTTGCTGCCCGCGCCGTGCGCGAGGGACTGGTGCCGTAGCCGCCTCGCGACGTGGTCTCGCACGAGCGACCTCACCGCGATTCGCCGCCCCGGCACCATCGGCCTCCACCGTGACCGACAGGACGCTCGCTACCGCCGGGTCGAACTGATTCTTGGCAGTGTCGGCGCATACTGAGTTCTGTTCTCGAATCATCCAGCCTTCAGGTTAGACTTCGTGCAGCCTCGTCGGCACTCGACGTGAGGCTGGGGCCCGCGGCAGAGGAGCGTTCGTGGACACACAGGCGCTGGACCAGCAGCTCAGGCGCACGTCCGTCGGCCAGGTGCCCATGGATCGGCTGCACTCGATCTTCGATGCCATGTTCGACGGCGTCTGGCTCGTGGCCGCCGACGGTCGAACAACCTACGCGAATGGGGCAATGGCGGGGCTCCTGGGATCGACGCCGAACGAGATGCGCGGTCACCGATCACCGACTTCCTCGATGAGGCCCTGTGGGCTGAGGTCGAGGGCTTCCTGGCGCGTCAGCTAACCCACGCCGGCGAGCGAATGGAGCTTCGGCTTCGCCGGGCAGACGGGAGCGATCTGTTCGGCTTTGTGGCCGGGAGCCCGATCACGACGGACGAGGGCGTCTATGTCGGAACGATGCTGAATGTCAGCGACGTGACTGGCAAGCGCAGCATCGATGCGCAGATGCTGCAGTACCAGCGCCTGGAGGCCATCGGTCAGTTCGCCGGTGGGATTGTCCACGACTTCAACAATCTGCTGACATCGATCCACGGGTACGCCGAGCTGGCCCGCGCAAACCTGCCCAAAGGCGACCCGAGTCGCAACGACCTTGACCAGGTGCTCGCCGGCGCCGCACGGGCGAGCGCCATCACTCGCAAGCTCCTCGCATTCACCCATCGACAGATCCTCGTGCCGGTGGACATCGACCCGGCTCAGGTCATCGCCGATCTGGTCCCGATGCTGAAACCGCTCATGGGCGACGACATCAACGTAGTGGTGGAGGTCGAGGCGGAGCACGGCTGGATTCGGGTCGATCCCACTCAGCTCGAACAAGGTCATGCTCAATCTGGCGGTCAACGCTCACGACGCGATGCCGACCGGTGGGACCATGACCATAGCGGTCGGCGACCTCGGGTCGATCGACCCAGACCGACCCGACCCGGATCTCAGCGCAGGCCCGTTCGTTCGGATCAGCGTTTCCGACACGGGAATCGGCATGGACCAGGCGACGAGGGCCCGGATCTTCGATCCCTTCTACACCACGAAAGGTCCGGGCAAGGGCACCGGTCTCGGACTCTCCACGGTGTTCGGCATCGTCGCCCAGTCGGGCGGGCACATCCAGGTCGAGTCCGCTCTGGGGCGGGGCTCGACCTTCCACGTCGATCTGCCGCGCCTGGGGACTGACTGCCCCACTGCATGCCGCCGAAGCGACGTCCCGCCGATCAGACGTCGTCCTTGTGGTGGAGGACGATCCCGCGGTACGAGAGTTCGCGCGCCGAAGTCTCGAAGCCACGGGATACACCGTTCTCGCGGCAGCTGGGGGTGAGGAGGCACTGCGGGCAAGCCACGGCTGGTGCGAGGGGATCGACGTTCTTCTTACGGACATCGTCATGCCTGGTGCCCACGGGCCCGAGTCGGTGACCAGGATTCGTGCGCAGCGGCCCGGCATCAGTGTGGTGTTCATGAGCG
>Ga0209014_10001332_pt1 | contig 14548 bp, 12 predicted proteins | sample BarGraNGADG00212_FD_184491 | JGI IMG/M metagenome (GOLD analysis project Ga0209014, IMG submission 184491) | Arctic peat soil microbial communities from Barrow, Alaska - Barrow Graham LP Ref core NGADG0002-212 (SPAdes) (version 2) | ecosystem: Environmental > Terrestrial > Soil > Wetlands >...
TTTTTTGAATCGCTTTTACCGCATTACGAGACGGATAATTATCTATTTGTCCATGCAGGCTTAAAGCCCGGCTTGATTTTAAGCCGGCAGACAATACACAATTTGTTGTGGGTACGGCACGAGTTCATAGATACGGATTATGATTTCGGTAAAATGGTTGTCTTTGGCCACACTCCCTTGAGTTATCCTCTGATTATGCCGAATAAGATAGGGATTGATACTGGTGCCGTTTTTGGCGGTAAACTCACTTGCATTGAGTTACCGGCGGTTAAAATCTATCAGGTGTAAAAAATGAAAATTATTGAATGTGTTCCCAATTTCAGTGAAGGTTGCAATAAAAACAAGATTAAAGCTATTGCGAAAATATTTGAATCTTTTCCCGGCGTGCGGCTGGTTGATTACAGCAGCGATGTTGACCACAACCGGAGTGTCTTTACTTTTTTGGGACAGCCCGCTGATGTATTGGATGCCGCGCTGGCAGCTTCAGGCAAAGCACTGGAGTTGATTGATATGCGCAAACAGACTGGCGTTCATCCGCGATTGGGGGCAGTTGACGTCGTGCCCTTTATTCCGCTGGGAAAAACCAAGATGGAAGACGCCGTCGATTTGGCGCATACTTTCGGGCGTAAGCTTAATGAACTCTTCGGTGTTCCTGTTTATTTTTACGGTAGCGCGGCGTTAATTCCCGAGCGCGGCGAACTGGCGATTGTCCGGCACGGCGGATACGAGGCGCTGTCGAAAAAAATGTCCAATCCGGTAGATGCTCCCGATGTAGGCAAACCAAAATTCAACCCGCGCGCGGGCGCAACGGTTGTAGGCGCGCGAGAGCCACTGGTTGCTTATAATATCAATCTCAATTGTGATGATTTAAGGCTTGCTCAAAAAATTGCTTCACAAATACGGGAAAAAAGCGGTGGTCTGAAGCACGTGCGGGCAATTGGTGTTATCCTGAAAAGCCGCGGCATCGCGCAGGTATCGATGAACCTGACTAATTGCAAGGAGACGCCGCTCAAAGCCATTTATGATCAGGTAGAGACGCTGGCATCTGATCGCGGTATTGAAATTTTAGAGTCGGAATTGATTGGCCTTGTGCCGAAATGCGCTTTTGCCGGGACGAAACCAAAAAACCTCAAGCTGGTTAATTTTGATAAAGAGCGTTTGCTCGAAACTCACTTAAAGGCTTTCTCCGGTTAGATGGTTGACAGTCTGAGCAAAGCATGTTATTTCACACCTAAATCAAAGTGTTGTCTTTGTGGGCAAAGCCCGCGGCCCGAAAACTTGCTATCCATGTTTGTTTCAGGCAGCCCTTTTCTTCGTCTTTTTGCTATCATCTTTGATTGGAAACCGGAATTAAAGTGAGGCTTCTCCGTTATAAAAAAGTTGCCCCTGTAGCTCAGTAGGATAGAGCAACGGATTCCTAATCCGTGTGCCGCGCGTTCGACTCGCGCCAGGGGCACCAATTTATTTATGCTGTCAGTCTGTTCCTGTATGTTTTGTTTTCTCCAAGGAATACAAGATATAACTCAATGTCATTGACTTAAGCACGACAGCCCCCCTCTTTACTAAAGAGGGGTTGGGGGAGATTTTACGGAATGCCTTTCAAGTCCCCCTTTATAAAGGGGGACTTGAAAGGTAAAAATCCTTAAGTCAATGACATTGAGATATAACTGCCAGGCGAAGCCTAATCGGTGACAACTTATTTAAAACTGAATCCTAACTTAAATACTGGATCGGTTGGGGGGCAGGTCAAGGTTAAGAAGGTTTGAGAGAGACGGGAGCTAAGTGATCTGCTTTCATCTTTTTTATTGAATGGTATAATATTATTTGATTTTGAATAATTTTGTTCATTGAATGGCAAATAATAGTTATTATTACATTAATATTTTGTAACAGCAAAGCCTCGATGAACTGACTTGGGGTTAATAAATAATATTATTCATTCTTCTATTCCGATCCTTAATATTTATTCTTTTAAATTCAATATGTTATATGTAATACCTTCCATGGCATGGTCGATGCATAATCTGAATCACAGAAGTAACTGATTGAGTAAAAACAAATAATTTCGATACTCTCCTGAGCAATGAACTGAAAGTGCGATGAGTGACCAGATAGGAAGCAGGCCCGTGGGTATCTTCAAAACGAGAGATTCTTCTACAGGAGATATGTGAAAAATGGAAGATAAGGATGTCATTCTTTACGACAAAAGAGAAAGTATCGCCTTGATATCTTTCAATCGGCCAAGGCCTTGAATGCGAAACGTGCTGTTGATAGAATATACCACCTTAAAAACCCGTTATTGCAGCCGTCAATGGCTTTTGCTTTGGCGGCGATCTGGAGAATATGCGTTGGCTTGTGATTTCAGGATCGCCTCTGAAAACGCAAATTTTGCTCTTCCGGAGATTACCCTTGGCATTATATCCGGTTCGGCAGGAACCCAAAGGCTTCCATGGCTAATCGGCATGGGCAAGGCAAAAGAGATGATTTACAGCGGGGTCGCTATTAACGCCCAGGAAGCTCTTAACTTGGGGCTTGTTAATTATCTTTTCAGCAAAGAAACCCTGATCACAGAGACCATGACACTGGCTGGCAAAATTGCAGTCAGAAGCGCCGTTGCGCTTTCGCTCGCTAAATCATCCATTAACAGAGGGACGGAAGCGGATATCGACACGGCATCCATGTTTGAAATCGATTGTTTTGCCCTGTGTTTCACAACAGAAGAACAAAAAGTGGCGATGGCTGCATTTGCGTCGAAAAAATAGATCCATACGTAAATGTCCAGTTACACAAGGAGGAAAAAATGAGTGATAAAGTAGTCGTAGTGGGAGCAGGAACCATGGGGGCGGGAATTGCCCAGGTTGCCGCTGAGGGAGGATTCACTGTCACAATCGTCGATACTACCAAGGAATTCCTTGATCGCGGTTTTGAAAACATCAAAAACTTCATCGGACGAAAAGTGACTAAAGGTACACTGACGCAAGCGCAGAGCGATGATATCCTTTCACGCATTTCCGTATCAACCGATATGGATGCGGCTGTTAAAGACGCCGGAATGGTTGTGGAGGCGGTCTTTGAGAATGTTGATCTCAAACAAGGAATTTTTAAGAAACTGGACGCCATCTGTCCCAAAAACGTTATCCTCGCCAGCAATACATCCACCATTCGCATTTCAACCCTTGCTTCGGTGACCTCAAACCCGGAGCGTGTGATCGGTACCCATTATTTCAGCCCCGTCCCCCTGATGAGACTCGTTGAAGTTATCAGCAGCGACAAGACAAGCAAGGAAACAGTAAAAACAACGATCAAACTTTGTAAGAAATTCGGCAAAACACCGATCTTGGTCAATGACATCCCCGGATTCATCGTCAATCGTTTCCTGTGTCTGATCTATAACGAATCGTGCAACATGATTCTCAATGGCAGCGCCGGAGCGGAAGAAATCGATCAGGCGATGAAGCTCGGCTGCAATTGGCCCATGGGGCCCAATGAGATCATGGATCTTGCGGGTATCGATGTCTGCGGTTTTGCCATGAACGCCATGTATGAAATGACGGGTGAAGAACGCTATAAGCCTTCTCCGCTGTTCAAAAAAATGATCGATGGAAAACAATTGGGCAGAAAAACCGGCAAGGGCTTCTACGATTACGGCAAAAAGTAAGAGCTTGCGGCCGACAAGCAGGAACCGATCAACGAAAAAGGAGTTTTGATGAAATGAACGATTTATTTGATCTGAAAGGAAAGATTGCCTTGGTTACAGGGGGAGGCAGAGGACTTGGAAAGTATATCACCTCAGGACTTGCGGAGGCAGGTGCCACGGTGATTATTACTTCAAGAAAAATAAAAAACCTGGAAGCCGCGGCCCAGGAAATTGGGGCGAAATATAACGCCAAGATTGTTCCCATTGCTTGTGATCTGGCCAAGGAAGAGGATATCGAAAATATGGTCAATGCAGTGATTGCGAAGTTTCCTCGCATCGATATCCTGGTCAACAATTCAGGTGCAACCTGGGGCGCCCCCACGCTTGAATTCCCTATTGAGAAATGGGACCAACTTTTTAACATCAATGTACGGGGTGTTTGGATCTTATCCCAGAAAATTGCCAACCAAATGAAGAAACAGGGCGGCGGAAACATCATTAACATTTCATCTGTTATGGGCTTCAGGGGATCAGAGGAGACCGTCCATCCTTCAATACCCTATAATTCAACCAAGGCCGCTATCAATATTTTGACGATGAACCTTGCCGTAAAACTCGCGCCGTATAACATCAGGGTTAATGCCATTGCTCTGGGATATTTTCATACGGATATGACATCTTATCTTGAAGATCCGCAGTTCAATAAAGAATACGAGATGCTTCTTGGCATGACGCCCATGCGCAGGTTTGGTGATGAGAAAGATATCAAAGGTGTGGCGGTTTTCCTGGCTTCCGATGCGTCGGCGTATGTGACCGGCCATGTGTTGGTGGCCGATGGTGGGTTCCTCGCAAAATAAGTGGGAATGATAACAAGTAAGTAAAATGCAGGAGAAGATGAATGGATTTCATATTAAATGATGATCAGAAAATGCTCAGAGACACGGTCCGGCGTATTGCGGAAAGCGAATTTAGACCCCATGCCGCAGAAGTTGACCAAACGGAGGTATTTCCCCGAAACGCCCTTAAAACGCTTGCCGAGAACGGTCTGATGGGCATTCAGGTTCCGGAAGAGTTCGGCGGCGCCGGCGCGGGAATGTTGTCGCTTATCCTTACGGTGGAGGAAGTTGCGCGCGTCTGTGCATCCACATCGGTAATACTGACCACCCAGGCCCTGGCGAGCGATCCGCTGCTTTTGGCTGGTACGGATGAGCAGAAGAAAAAATATTTACACAGGCTCGCATCGGGTGACAGCCTCGGCGCCTGCGCGATCACCGAACCGGGGGCGGGGTCTGATGTGTCGGGCATGAAGACTCATGCCAAAAAAGTTGATGGCGGATATCTCCTCAACGGGTCGAAAATTTTTATCACTAATGGCGGCGAAGCAGACATCATTACCGTTATTGCTTATACAGATAGGGAGAAAGGCAATAAGGGCATCAGCATGCTCTTGGTAGAAAAGACCGACAAAGGTTTTACTGTCGGTAGGCAAGAGCATAAGATGGGCATCCACGGATCTGATACACGAGAATTGACCTTTGAAGACGTTTTTATTCCCGAGGAAAGATTGCTTGGCGGCGAAGGAAATGGGTTCAAGATCTTGATGAACACTTTCAACTATACAAGACCTGCTGTTGGCGCTCAAGCTCTCGGCATTGCCCAAGGAGCGTTGGAGGCGGCTATCACGTATGCAAAAGAGCGGGTGCAGTTTGGCAAGCCTTTGGCGTCATTCCAAGGATTGCAGTGGATGCTGGCGGAAATGGCTCTGGGCGTGGAAACCGCGAGGACTATGGTCTACAGGGCGGCGTCAACAATCGATGTTGAGCCCGGTTCACCTGACATACCTCGAATCTCCTCGATGGCGAAATGGTACGCCTCTGATGTGGCAATGAAAGTAACCACCGACGCTGTTCAGATCTTCGGCGGATATGGCTACAGCAGGGAGTATCCCGTTGAAAGAATGATGCGTGATGCAAAAATAACGCAGATCTATGAAGGAACAAACCAGGTGCAGCGCATTATTATTGCGGGACAGATATTGAAATAAGTTGGTTTATCGACCTGAATGATTATGTGAATCAAAATAAGGATTATGAACCACTGGAGAAATAGACGGGACAATCTTTGCCAATGACGCACAGAAGGAGGAGGAGAAATGATTAAAAAAATATTGCTTGCGGTAGATGGCTCGGCAACATCACGGAAAGCGGTAGATTACGCGATGGACGTCGCAAAAGGGTTAGGTTCTGAAGTTATCATTCTTTCCGTTATCGATGAAGCATTGATGAGGAGTTACATGAACCTCGTGGCTTTAGACCCGATGGATATCTCTGAACCGATTGAAGAAAGGATGAAAAAAGCGGCTGAAGCCAATGCCAAAGAGGCTAAAAATCTATTCAAGGAAAGAGGTATACCCGCGCAAATATCTATCAGGTCAGGACATCCAGCTGAGGAAATTGTTTCAGAAGCCGAGACTGTGAAGGCCGACATGATCATCATGGGTTCCCATGGAAAAACTTCTTTGTCCATCATTGGAGGCGTAACCTTTGGCGTCATTCACAGAGATACAGAGATTCCTGTGCTTGTGGTTAGAAAATGATGCTTCGATGGTGCAAAGGAAATATCCGCTAAATTTTAGAAAATAAGGAGCAAAGAATATGGGCTTCAAAAAAAGTAAGGATGACATAGTTTGCGTGAGCGCCGTCAGGACGCCATTCGGCAGATTTGGCGGATCCATGCGTGATATTGATGTTTATGACCTCGGTGCGATTCCCATGAAAAACGCCATGGACAGAATCAATCTGGATCCTGAAAAAATCGATGAGGTGTGGTGGGGAAACGGAGATACCACCAATACAAAAGATCCCTATACACCGGTCGTTGCACGTCAGACGATGCTCAAGGCCGGAATTCCGGCAGAGAAACCATCTGTCGCGTTTGATCAGGCTTGCATTTCTGGGATGGACGCCGCCAAGTACGGTTCCCGAAGCATTCTTTTGGGCGAAGCCGACATCGTGATGGCAGGCGGTTCGACCAGCTTCAGCACGGTGCCTTTCCTGCTGCGGGGCATCCGCTGGGAAGGCAAGCGGCACAGCTCGTTCTTGATGGAAGATCCTCTCATTCCACTTGGTTATAAAGATTATGCGCCTGTTGCCGTTGATTCCGGGAATGTGGCTATTGAATACGGCGTATCCCGAGAGGAGCAGGATGAATTTGCGTACGCCAGTCACGTGAAATATGGCAAAGCCTGGCAAAGGGGATTTTTTAAAAATGAAATAGTGCCTTTGGAACTAACGAAGAAAGACAAGAAAGGTAACGTTGTTTCCAGTAAATTACTTGAAATTGACGAACAGTATCGGCCCGACATTAAACTGGAGGATCTTTCCAAATTGAAGCCCGTATTTGGCAATCCTACCTGCACGGCGGGCAATTCACCGGGAATGAATGACGGCGCCACTGCCCAGATCCTGATGAAGCGCGAAAAAGCGAAAGCATTGGGTCTGAATATTCTCTATACGATCGTAACCATGTCCTCAATCGCGCTGCAACCCCGCATTATGCCCGTATCACCGGCCTTTGCCATTAAGAAATGCTTGGACACTTCGGGGCTTACGATCACTGATATAAAATTCGTCGAAATCAATGAGGCCTTTGCCTGTGTGCCTCTCGTGTCCGCAAAACTTCTTTCCAATGATCGCTTCCTCTCTTCCAGCTATGACGATATGGTGAAAGAGGCGTCAGCCAAGCCGATTCTCGATAATGATCCTGAGAAATACAACATTCTGAAAAGCAAGTTGAATGTCAACGGCAGCGCGGTGGCGATCGGCCATCCCAATACGGCCAGCGGTGCGCGTCTGATGATGACCTCCGCGTACAACCTCCAGGAAAACGGCGGCGGATATGCCGCCTGCGCGATTTGCGGCGGTTTGACGCAAGGCGCAGGGTGCATTATCTGGGTCGAATAAAGCGTGGGCGCAAATAAAGGAGGTTTTTGAAAATTAATTAAATTTACAATCACTAAAAAAATTATAGAGGGGGAGGAATAGATAAGTGGAAAACAATTATGGTCAGAAGTTCATTCCAATTCCGAAAGAAGATGCATCGCTCAAAGGCATCCAGATATTAGTCTGGATCTTTGCCTGGTTTGCTCTGGTTCTCGACGTTATGGACTGGCAGATGGTATCGGTTTCTGCCAGTCATATCTTGGCAGAGTTTAAATTTCCAAAGGCAGCCATGGGTTTAATTCTGGGTGCGCCGTTGCTTGGCGCTGGGATCGGAGGTCTTTTATCCGGTTGGTTATCAGATAAATTCGGCCGCGTCAGAGTGATGGTCTACTGTCTTGCCTGGTATTCCGTATTTACTGTTGCCTTTGCCTTTGCCAACAGTTTCGAAATGATGCTGGCACTGAGGATTCTTGTGGGGGTGGGATTAGGTGCACAGTGGGGTGTAGGTAATACTCTCGTGGCAGAAGTCATGCCTGCGCGCATGAGGATCATGTGTTCGGCAGTGATCCAAACGGGCTTTGCTTTCGGCCCTATGTTAGCCGCATTCTCGGCAAAGTTAGTTCTGCCGGCATACGGATGGAGACCGTTATTCTATTTGGGAGCAGTCGGTTTGATCATGGCGATAATTGCAAAAATTTGGATTCCCGAACCGGAAGCCTGGTTACAGAAACGTCATGAGGCGAAGACAGGTATTGTTAAACTAGGGAGCATTCCGCAGCTTTTTTCCCGTAAACTCAGGGTGAATACGATTTGTGCTTTTGGTTTGGTGTGGTTCACATTGCTGGCTTACTGGGGTGCCATGAGTTGGATACCCAACTGGCTGGTGGCGGAGAGAGGAATGAACATCGTCAAGTCAATGGATTATCTCATGTGGCTTAATGTTGGCGGTGTTATTGGCTATATCGTATTTGCGATCATTGCGGACCGGTGGGGCCGGAAACCTCCCGCCTACGTGGCGCTTATTGCTTCTTTTGTCGCGGTCATCTGTTTTGTCAATATTAAAGAACCATCTGCGATGCTCATCTTCGCGCCGGTCTTTGCTTTCATTACCTATCCGATTTTTGGGCTATATGGTGGTTATATGTCGGAACTCTTCCCGACAGAAGTGAGAGGTACGGCAGTAAACGGGATTTACAATCTTGCCAGGATGACGGCATTTTTTGCTCCAGGCGTCATGGGCGTCATTGCCGCCTCCTTCTCAATGACGTTTGCAATTGGCGCCTGCGCGATCCTTTATTTATGCTCCATTATACCGCTGTTCTTTTTGCCGGAAACCATTAAGCACAGGGAATAGAGAGCCGTTTTCCTTTTGCTTCGATAACCGCAGTTAGTCCGTTTGCGGACCAAGTGCGGTACAGAGTTGATTGAAGACTTCAAGGTTTTGATGATGCGGTTCACTAAGATCGCTTGGAGTCTACTAAAAGTGATCAATCGAATAACATGGAAATGGAGATAAAGTAAAACATGGAAAAAAGAAAAAAGTTACTGGATGGCATCAAAGTCGTAGATCTGACGAGAGTATACACAGGCCCATTTTGCAGTCAAATCTTAGCCGATATGGGAGCGGATATTGTGAAAGTCGAGGACGGGGGCCCGAATACCAATGAGAGAAGCTGGCCACCTTTTGCTGATGGAACGCAGGAATCTACCTATTTTATTGGTCTCAACCGCGGCAAGAAGAGTATTGAATTGAACCTCAAAGAGGCAAAAGCCCTAGAAATATTTTATAAGCTTGTAAAAGATGCTGATTTTGTAATGGAAAATTATGCTCCGGGCGTCGCCAGTAAACTCCTTGTCGGTTATGACGACTGCAAGAAGATTAATCCGGATATTATTTACCTTTCCATTTCTGCTTTCGGCCAATATGGTCCGTTAAGTAAGCTTCCCGGGTACGATATGTTGGCGCAGGCCATGGGGGGATTGATGAGCATCACCGGTTACCCGGAAATGCCCCTGAGGGTCGGTTCTTCCATTGGCGATGTCATCGCCGGGCTGTATGGATGCATCGGTTTACTGGCCGCTCTTAATTACAGAAACATAACGGGAGAGGGGCAATATATCGATGTGGCGCTAGTGGATTGTATATTCACATGTCTTGAAAACAATGTTCCCGCCTACACAATTTGCGGCAGAACACCCAGAAGGATGGGATGTAGACATCCGGATGGGGGGCCCTATGATGTTTACACCTGTAAAGATGGGTATGTAGGTGTGGTTGCCTCCAATGAAAAGCTGTGGGGAAATATGTGTGCAGTGATGGGCATGCCGGAATTGGCCAAAGATCCCAAATTCGACAGCAACGCTACAAGGATGCAGAATATGGAAGAAATGACGGCCATCATCAATACGTGGATGAAGAATTATTCCGTTGATGAGGTTGTGTCCAAACTGCGTGAGGCGCGGGTGGCTGTCGCTCCTATTCTGGAGGTGCCCCAGATCTGTGCCAGTGAAAACACGGCCAGCCGCAATATGCTCGTTGAGTATGAACATGCGACGGCTGGCAAAATCAAAGTAGCGGGCAATCCGGTCAAATTCGGAGCCTATGATGCCATTGCTGAGCTTCCCCCGGCCTTCAAGGGGCAGCACACCCCGGCAGTTTTGGCGACGCTAGGCTATAATAAAGATGAAATCAAGCAACTATTAGGCTCCGGCGTAATTGGCGACGGATTTATAACCAGAGCGAAAAAATAGCTGTATCATTAACGTAAACAGAGGCTATTTATAAGATTTGCCGTTACCCTGAAGCGATTCTCTATGAGTTTAGAGAACCTCTGGTATGAAAGAGCCAGTCATTGACAGTCACAAATTAGCCCTTCTTCTTCCCCTTAGGTCCGGGATGGGATGTAGTTATCCCGTCTCGGCATCCAGAGGATTGGCTCCTTCTACCCTGAGATTGATTTCCGGCCAGAATAGAGAGGGAAAAAGAACTTCAGGTCAAAAATGACTTTCTCGTTTTTTATAATGGATTAAAAAACAGAGGTTCAGGATCTTTAAAACTGCTAGCAGAGCCGGATACGAAAAATATGGCTCTGCTGATTCTGTGATGAACAGGTATTTATTGAATGATAAAATTTAAAAGAGAAATATAAAATGGGTATGATCGGTAAAACAATAGAACAGCTCAATATGGGCGATGTGGCTGAATTCTCCAAGACGGTTGGGGAATCTGACGTTTATATTTATGCCGGGATAACGGGTGACTTTAATCCTGTGCATATCAATGAAGCCTATGCGTCGCAAACTTTTTTCAAAACCAGGATTGCCCACGGTATGCTGGTTGGGGGGTTTGTTTCTACCGTCATCGCAACCCTTTTGCCAGGCCCCGGGACGATTTACATCCGACAGGAACTTAATTTTCTGGCACCCGTCCGAATTGGGGATACCATTACGGCCAGTGTAAAGGTTGTCGAAAAGATTGAGGGGAAAAACCGTCTTCGGTTACGGACGACCTGCACCAATCAGAACGATGTATTGGTCTTGGATGGCGAGGCAATAGTCAGTCCCCCGAAAACCCCCAAGGTTTCGTGAATCGATCATTTGATTTGTTTTACCACCGTTTTGCAATAACCCCCGGAACAGTATGAAAGCGGACTGCCATAAGGGTAGTTTGGCTTGACTCTGATAGGCTATATGGGCTATTCTACAAACATCTGACGCTTTCTCTTTTATAGCGCGCCATACCGATATGACAGCTGTCCTGACAAGCGTATGAGGTACTGATGCAATCGAACAAGCAGCTTTTAGAGAAGATTGATCGCTTTAAGGGTGAATTGGACAAAAGAGGACAAATTCTGGCTTCCGTATACGGAATCAGCCAGTTGTTGAACCGTCCTGCCAACCGGGATAAGATTCTTAAGTCCATCCTACACGAGTCTCAAAAAATATTCGGATTTACACGATGCGTTATCCTTTTGATCAACAAGGAGGATAATAAGCTGGAAGCTAAGTATTGCCTTGGTTATACCCTCGAAGAGGAGGAACGCGCCTTTGCACATCCTCTGCGTATAAATACGCAGTTATGCCGGGAAACTATCGTGGCGAAAACGGGGAGAACTATTTATATTCGAGATATTGAAAATGAAACGGACTTAACCGAATTTGACCGGAAAATGGAAAAATTCTGGAAAAGGGTTTCTACTATTGCCGTGCCACTGAAGATCAACCGGGAAATCATCGGTGTCCTTGAGGGTGATAGACGACAAAAAATGGTGCTCTCAAAGAGCGATATCAAATTGCTCACATCATTTGCCAACCAGGCGAGCATCATACTGGAAATCGCCCGCTTGTATTATCAGATCGCGGCAGAGCGTAATATCGCAGAAAACATCCTTGAGAGTGCACCGAATGGAATTCTGGCCATAGATCAGTATAAAAGGATCGGCTCCATAAACCGAAAGGCTGAAGAAATCATCAGAATGAAACGGCAAAGGGTCTTGGGGAAACCCATTGCCGATATTTTTAGGCATGACATTGTTGATATGTTCAATGACAGTATCGATAATCATAATACTGTGAAATATTTGGAGGTTGTTCGTGATAAGAAGGACGGAAGGACGGAAGTATACGGGGTGAGTTCATCAAGGCTGAAAAGCCCTCTCAATGATGGGGCAGGTGCAATCATCACGCTTCAGGACCTGACGGAGATCAAGCAAACCGAGGAGATGCTGAGACGCGTGGATAATCTTTCTTCTCTTGGTCGAATGTCTGCCAGTATCGCCCATGAAATCAGAAATCCTCTGGCCAGCATCAATTTTAATGTGCAGCTTCTATCGAAAAAAATGGTTTACGATCAGGAAATGCAGCGGATCTCGAACAATATTCTGGAAGGGATTGACCGAATCAACATGATCATCAAACTAACCCTCGATTTTTCCAAAAATGTCAGTCCTTCTATGACATATGGCTATATCAATGACATAATAGAAGAATCCATTACTCTGATCGATCAACAACTGAAGAGCCAAAAAATAGAAGTCAAACGGGATCTGTGTAACAGTATTCCCCAATTATTGTTTGACCCTCACCAGCTTCGTAATGCTTTCGTGAACATCCTTCTGAATGCGGCGGAGGCCACACCCAGAGGCGGAGCTATCAGGATCAGTAGCAGAATCGAGCAAAGTACAATGTTTGGTGGTACAAGAAGCCTTCTGTTGTCTATAAAAGACAACGGAATCGGCATTCCTCAGGAAAATCTCAAGAAGATATTCGATCCGTTTTTTACAACTAAGCAGGAAGGGACAGGCTTGGGGCTTTCCATTGTCCATAAAATTCTTGAGCAGCATAATGTATTAATTGATGTCAAGAGTAGGGAAAGCAAAGGCACAAACTTTTGTATGATTTTTCCACTAAAAGGGAATGGAATGCAACATGCAGAGATATAAGATTCTAGTTGTTGATGATGATAGGCTATTGCAGGAGTCCCTGAAGGACGTCCTGAACGATAAATACGATACAATGATTGCCGGAACCGGTGAAATAGCCATCAAGATGCTGAAAAAGTACCCCATAGACCTGGTCCTTTTAGACATCAGGCTTCCTGGAATGGACGGTATTGAAACGTTGCGGTTGATTCGCGAAGTGGGCGTTGAAGTAGCCGTTGTTATGATGACAGCCTTTGAAGACGTCAAGTCGGTCATAACGACCATAAAGATGGGCGCCTTCGATTATCTTGTGAAGCCTCTTGATATTGATGAATTGGAAGTCATCATCGAAAAGGCCTTGGATGTTCTGAACCTCAAACGGGAACTGCAGAATATCCATAGACAGAAGGCCAAGGAATTCAATATTGATAATATTATCGGCCAGAGTAGCGGCATGAGGGCAGCGTTGAAAATGGCCGACACTATCTCAAAAAGCTTCGATACGACAGTCCTTCTGGAAGGAGAAACGGGAACCGGCAAGGAAGTTATCGCAAAAACCATCCATTATGGAAGTAACCGTTTGAAGAAGCCTTTTATCGGCATTAATTGCGGCGCCATCACTAAAGATTTGATGGAGAGCGAACTCTTCGGCTATGAAAAAGGAACATTTACCGGCGGTCTCCAGAACGGGAAAAAAGGCAAATGTGAACTGGCGGATGGTGGAACGTTGTTCCTTGATGAAATCAGCGAGTTATTGCCTTCGGCTCAAGTCAAACTTCTACGGTTCTTGGAGGAGAAGGAATTTTATCGAGTCGGAGGAACGGAAAAGATTCATGTTGACGTTCGTATTATCGCCGCCACGAATCAATCATTGGAAGAAGGTATCCGAAGGAAAATCTTCCGGGAAGATCTATACTATCGGTTAAACGTGGCGAAGATCATTTTACCGCCGTTGCGGGAAAGAAAAGAGGATATCATGCCCCTAGTTAAGCTCTTTATGGATCAATTCAATGGAAAGTTTCAAAAAAAATTTTGTGTGGTAACCGAGGATGCCAAAGAAATTTTATTGAATCATTGCTGGAGTGGCAATGTGCGAGAGTTGCGAAATGCGATAGAACGCATTGTCCTTATGGAAAATGAGAAATTGATCTCGGCGGAGTCTCTCTGGTTTCTAAAGAGCTCAAGAAACTTTGTATCTCCACTTCATACTGAACAAGAACAATTGACGGACGGTGGCATACATGGGGGTGTACATCTAACTGATTATAATAAACATCTTATTCTGCAAGCCTTGGACAAGTCAGGAGGTAATAAGGCGCGAGCAGCAAAGTCTCTGGGAATTTCTAAATCACAACTAATCTATCGGCTAAAAAAAATGTCCAATTAGCACCATGGCTCCGGTTCTGGGCCGGTTGTCAATAGTAGATATCAAATATGGGCTCACTTTATGGTAAGCGAAAATTGCGTGAGTAATTTGCTCAAAAATGAATAATATTATTTAATATTTTTAACAATTATTTAAGTTGAATGCAGGGCACAAAAATCTTGTC
>Ga0209014_10001335_pt1 | contig 14538 bp, 18 predicted proteins | sample BarGraNGADG00212_FD_184491 | JGI IMG/M metagenome (GOLD analysis project Ga0209014, IMG submission 184491) | Arctic peat soil microbial communities from Barrow, Alaska - Barrow Graham LP Ref core NGADG0002-212 (SPAdes) (version 2) | ecosystem: Environmental > Terrestrial > Soil > Wetlands >...
GCGGTTCTGACACTTGACCGAGTTTCGTTCCAGACTAAGTTGAATCTTCGCCGGACGGCGGTGAATCCTGACTTGTCACTCCCCAGGCCTGCCTCGAAGGAGCAAACTCGCCGTCGGATGGCGATGGGCCAAGCCCTCGTCCAGGGTCGCCAAGGTCGCGCCGTTGGCTGTCGCGAGCCCGACCAAGTAGAGGTCCGTCACCTCGCGGTGGCCGCGAAGCCCGGAGAGGTCGAGATCGGCGTACGAGACGATGTCGGGCCAGAACTCGACTGACGGCAGCGCGCGGACGGCCGTCAACACTGCTGCTCCGGTCGCGGCCATCTCCCCTACCCGGAGAATGAATCGGAGCAGCGCCCCCTCCACGATCGGGCAGACGGCGAGTGGTCCGGCCTGGGCCGCCCAACGACTCACCACGTCGTGATGCTCATGCTCCTCGACGACGAGAGCAATAAGGACGTTGGCATCCAGCAGGTATGTCACTCGTCGTCCAGCGCATCGGCAACATCCTCAGACGTGACGCGGCGACCGAGCTTGAGCACCGGAAACCCGGACCTCTCGTCGACTGCGAGGCTCACGGGCTCGTCCAGCTGTTGGAGGCCGCGTACGGTCAGATCGGCAATCGTCGCCGACAGCGACACTCCCCTGGCTTGGGCGAGTTCTTGAGCCCGGCGGTGGATGCCAGGGGGAAGATCAACAGTCGTGCGCATGCTTGCATCATACCTGCATCAGTAGTGATGCGCACGCATCACCAGTCGAGAGGTCAGTTCTGACGCGACACACCGCACGTGCCGGGCGTGTCGTGGCCGCTCGACCGTTCGCCCTCCCCTGGTGGCCTTGCTTCAGCGTGAGGACGGCTCGTTGCGGACGCTGATGAGGTCCTTGCAAACACGGCCCTGGGCTACCTTGAGCAGGACTGTGACGCTACCTTGAGCAGTCCTGCACGACACATGATTCGAATTGGCTTTCGATGAGCCAGCTTCCAGCAAGCTGGCCTCGCGACGGCGCCCTACGACGCGTTCATCAGCGGCAGGTCGAGGTCGTACGCGAGGACGACAGCCCTAGCCAACAGGCTCTCCTGCTCTGCGGTGAGGAACCCGATCGTGCGCCCGAGGAGGTCGACCGGGATGGTCACCACGTTGTCCAGCGAGACGACACTGGGGTGATCCAGCCCGTTCTCCACGCCGACCGGCACCTCACTGCACAGCCCCTTAGCGGTGGACGTGATCGGCGCCACGGTGACCTTGGTCATGGCCGCACGGGCTGGATCGCGCGTGAGCACAACCACCGGACGCGTCTTGTCCAGCCGCGCCAGACGAATCTCGCGCACGGACTACTCGTCCACGGTGAAGCGTCCCGCGGACCACGTCACGAGTGCGTCGAGTTCGTCAGTCGCACCCTTCTCCCGCAGGATCGCAGCATCCTGCTCGGCGGCCAGTCGTCGCATCTCCCGTTCCAATGCCGAGGCGACCAGCGCGGCCCGACTCGGCGCCGTACCCTCAGCGACCGCACGGTCCAGGAAGGCCACCATCTGTTCGGGCAGCCGCACGGCGATCTGTGAACTCATGGGTTCATCCTACAGCGATGCATCCCAAAACGGGATTCACTTGCGTTCTGGGTCCTCGAGGGCAGAGGCCAGCGCATCAACCACCTGGTGGATCTCGGCTTCGGTCGTAACGAGCGGCGGGGCAAGGCGGAGGGTCTGGCCGTGGGTGTCCTTGGCGAGTACGCCGCGGGCGATGAGGCGCTCGCAAACCGCGCGACCACTCCCCTGCTCCGGGGCGATGTCGATGCCGGCCCATAGACCTGCTCCGCGTACGGCCAGGATTCCGTGGCCGACGAGTTCCTCGAGTCGGCTGTGCAGCACCTCGCCGAGCCGACGGGCACGGGCTTGGTACTCCCCCGTCTCCAGCAGCCCCACGACAGCGTGCCCGACGGCCGCCCCCAGGGGATTGCCGCCGAACGTGGAGCCGTGCTCCCCCGGCTTGATGACGCTGATGACGTCGTCGCGGCCGACGACGGCCGAGACCGGGACGATGCCGCCGCCGAGTGCCTTGCCCAGCGTGATGAGGTCCGGCTGGACGCCGACGCGTTCGGTCTCCAGCGTCGCGCCCGTACGTCCCAGGCCCGACTGGATCTCATCCGCGATGAACAGCACGTTCTTCGCCGCCGTCAGCCGGCGCACCTCGGCGAGGTACCCAGCCGGCGGCACGATGATCCCAGCCTCGCCCTGGATGGGCTCGAGCAGCACAGCCACCGTGTCGTCGTCCAACGCAGCCGCCAGCGCGGCCGCATCACCGTACGGGACCGTGACGAAGCCCGGTCCGTACGGCCCGAAGTCGTCGCGAGCTTGTGGATCGTCGCTGAACGACACGATGGTGGTGGTGCGGCCGTGGAAGCTGCCCGAGGCGACGATGATCTTCGCGCGATCGGCGCGCACGCCCTTGACGCGGTAACCCCACGCGCGCGAGATCTTGATCGCCGTCTCCACGGCCTCGGCGCCAGTGTTCATGAGAAGGACGCGCTCCGTACCGGTCAACGCGGCCAGATCCTCCATGAACGGACCCAGCCGATCGTTGTGGAACGCGCGGCTCGTCAGCGTGAGGCGATCGAGCTGCGCATGCGCGGCAGCGACGAGGAGCGGATGCCGATGCCCGAAGTTGAGCGCAGAGTACCCGGCGAGGCAGTCCAGGTAACGACGGCCCTCGACATCGGTGATCCACGAACCCAAAGCCGTCGCAGCGACCACCGGCAGCGGGTGGTAGTTGTGGGCGCCCCAGCGGTCGTCGAGGGCGATGTAGTCGGCCGAGGTACGCGGGCCCTCGTCGGGCATCACGCTCACCACCTCAGCTCCAGGGTGCAGCACTTCACTCCCCCACCTCCGAGCAGGAGCTCGGACAGGTCCACTCCGTGGGGAACATATCCCCTCCGCTCGAGGTCGCGGGCGAAAGTCTCCGCCTTGCTGGCGACCACGACGTTGCGGCCGTCGCTGAACGAGTTGAGTCCGAGTACGGCGGCGTCCTGGTCCGTCGCCAGGACGGCGTCTGGGAAGCGGCGCTCGAGGATCGAACGGCTGGCGTCGTCGAAGGCGCGAGGAAGGTACGCGACCGAGGCCGGGCCGCCCGCGTCGTCGAGGACGGCGAACGCCGTGTCGAGGTGGTAGAAGCTCGGGTTGACCAGGCGCAACGTGACGATCTCGCGGTCGTAGATGCGGGCCAGTTCCGCATGGCTGGCGGAGTCGCTGCGGAATCCGGTCCCAGCGAAGATCGTCTCCCCCACCTTGAGGAAGTCGCCTTCACCTTCGTTCACCGACACCGGCTCGACGACACGCAGTCCCCGCTCCGCGAACCAGTTCGAGTAGGCAGGACCCTCGGAACCCCGCTCGGCGTAGTGGAACCTCGCGCCGTACGCGATGCCGTCGAGCACGAAACCGCCGTTCGCCGCATACACCATGTCGGGCAAACCAGCGAGCGGGTCGATGAGCTCCACGTGGAAGCCGAGCCGCTGGTACGTGTCGTACAGGGTCTGCCACTGCCTCAGCGCCACGCCCGTGTCCGTGGGGTTCGCGGGCTCCATCCAGGGGTTGATGCGGTAGCTCACCGTGAAGTGCTCGGGCCGGCACATCAGCACTGTCTTGGGCGTTGCCACGCGCTCCTCGAGCGCCTCGACCTCGGCGTCCATCAGGGTCTCTCGATCTTCAACTACCGTCATGAAGCCATCATGACAAGGGAATCGTGACGAATCGTGCCAGCCTACGCACGAATCCTGCGCAATCAGCGGCACTAGGGATGCATCATTGCGTACGCTGCGGGGCATGGACCAGACCGACCGCGCCATCCTCGACGCCCTGCGAGCCAACGCCCGCGTCAGCTACGCCGACTTAGGAGCCCAGGTGGCCCTGTCCGCCTCCGCAGCCAAACGCCGGGTCGACCGCCTCGTCGAGGACAGAGTCATCCAGGGCTTCACTATCCAGGTGGACCCGGCGCTGGACGGCATGGGCACCGAGGCGTACGTAGAGCTCTTCTGCCGCGGCACGGTCGCGCCGCATGACCTGAAGCGGATCCTCTCGGCCGTTCCCGAGGTCGTCGACGCCGCGACGGTTACCGGCGAGGCGGACGCGATCGTGCGCATCCGGTCCCGCGACGTCGCCTCTCTTGAGGTGGCGCTCGAGAGCATTCGTGCGGCCACCACCGTCGATCACACCCGCTCAGCCCTCGTCCTGAGCCAGCTCGTCCGACGCACGGTCAACTGATCCGGCGACCGCTCCGATGCGTGCGTTCAGCGACATAAGGTGAGTCATGGCTAAAGAATCGGCATGGGTCCAGTCGTTCAAGGAAGCAGCGCTCGCAACAGCGGCCTGCGCGGTGGTCGGTTCCGTGCTGACGAACCCCCAGAGCAGCTGGTACTCCGGCCTGCGCAAGCCCTGGTTCCAGCCGCCGGGCTTCGCCTTCCCTGTCGTGTGGACACTCCTGTACGGCACGACCGCCCTCGGCGCTGCCGGCACCATGGCCAAGCTCCGCGAGCAGGGCCGTACCGACGAAGCTGACGCTTTCCGCACCGCCCATCGAATCAACCTCGCCCTCAACGCCGGCTGGAGCGGCGCGTTCTTCCGTAGCCACAAGCTCGGCTTCGCCACCGTGTGGGCGGCGATCCTTGCGGCCAGTTCGGCGGACCTGGCCAAGCGCGCTAAAGCCGTGAGCCCGACCGATAGTGCGCCCTTCGTCGCGTACGCGGCCTGGTGCTCCTTCGCGACCGTGCTGTCCGCGGCAGTCGCGGGTCTGAACCGCAAGCCCTAGGGGTTGGTCGCGTCAAGCTGAGCGCGGATGGCGCTCAGTCCTTGACGGCCGTGAGCGTGAAGGTGGCGGGGAGCCGCTCGGGACGTTCAGTGAGCCGGTACTCCCCCGTCTCCGGGTCGTACGTCATCGCCCCGAGGAAGGGCTGGAACGGCACGCTGTCATGCTCGACGAGAGTGGTGAGCCGCAGACCTGCTCCGAGAACGGCCATCACGATCTCGCCCAGGCTGTGGTTCCACTCCACCGATAGGGGTGACGACACGATCTCGTCTCCGGTGTAGGTCACCTCGTCGTTCCACTCCATGCCCTGCGGCTGCTCCCAGTACGGCATCTCCAGCGCGATCGTCACGTCGCCCGGACCGCTGATCCAGGACTGCTGGGCACGGTCGGGGTGGTCGTCGGCGACGGTCATGGCCAGGCTGGCGTTCAGCACCGGATGCATGTCGCGGATGAACAGGCGACCTCCCGGACGGAGCAGCTCCGCCACCGTACGGGCCCAGCGCTCGATGCTCGGCAGCCAGCAGATGGCGCCGATCCCCGTGTAGACGAGGTCGTACGTGCGGTGGTCGAGCGCCTGGGGCGCCGAGTACACGTCGGACTGGACGTAGGTGATATCGGCGCCGGCGTCGGCGGCGAGCTGCCGCGCATGATCGATCGACGCGCCTGACAGGTCGACGCCCGTCATCCGTGCGCCGAGCCGATGCAGGCTCAGCGTGTCCGTACCGATGTGGCACTGGAGGTGGACGGTGTCGAGGCCGGCGACGTCGCCGAGCAGAGCCCTGTCGAACCGTACGACGTCGCTGAGCGCGGCTGGATCAGCGAGGTAGCGCTCGATGCCGTACGCCCGCGCGTGCAGCGGAGCCCGGCTGTCCCAGTTGGCCGCGTTGATCGCGAGGTAGTCGTCATTCACGCGCCGGAGCCTAGTGGCTGAGGGTCACTTGCGACTGCGGCCGGCCCGCTCGTACATGTCGTCGACCAGCTGGGAGAACCGGCGCTCGACCTCTTTCCGCTTCACCTTCAGCGTCGGCGTGAGCAGGCCGTTCTCGAGCGTGAAGTCCTCGATGAGGAGCCGCAGATCGCGGATCTGCTCGTACCCCGCGAGCTTCGTCGTGAGCGCGGCCACCCGCCGCCGGAGCTCCGCGAGGACCTCCGGGTGGCTGAGCAGCTCGTCGCGGTGCGACCAGGTCAGCTGCAGCTGGCGCCCGACGGTCTCCAGATGCGGCAGAGAGGGCGCGACGAGGAGGGTGAGGTACGGGCGGTTGTCGCCGAGCAGGAGCGTGTGCTCGAACAGCGGGTCTGACGCAAGGAGCCCCTCGATCGAGGACGGCGCGATGTTCTTGCCGTTGCTCGTGACGATGAGGTCCTTGATGCGGTCGGTGATCGTGAGGTAGCCGTCGGCATCGAGGTGTCCCACGTCGCCCGTACGCAGCCACCCGTCCACGAGCACTGCCGCTGTTTCCTCGGGCTTGTTCCAGTAGCCGGACATCAAGTTGGGGCCGCGGTACCAGATCTCGTCGTCGTCGCCGAGCCGCAGCTCGCCACCGTCGACGACGCGGCCGACCGTGCCGAACCGATGCATCCCCTGGGCCGGAAAGCTCACGAGCGGTGACGTCTCCGTCAGCCCGTACCCCTGGAGCACGAGCAGCCCGCACGCGAAGAAGAACTCCTCGACGTCCCGGCGCAGTGGCGCGCCGCCGCACGCCAGAACGGTCTTCGAGCCGCCCATCGCGTCTCGCACGCTGTGCAGGACGAGCTTGTCCGCCAGGAGGAACCTCAGGTGCAGGTACGAATCGGGGCTGCGCCCTTCGTCCAGGGCCAGGTGGTAGTCGTGCCCGATCCGCAGCGACCACGCCATGATGCGCTTCTTCAGCCACGAGTCGGCGACCTTGTCGTGGGCCGCGAGGTAGACCTTCTCGAACAGGCGCGGCACGCTGACGAGCAGGCTCGGCTTGGCGCGCACCATCGACTCAGGCACCGTACGGGGATCCGGAACGTACGTGTTGAGCGATCCGTTGTCGAGCACCACGTACGTCCAAAGCCGCTCCAGCGCGTGGCTCAGCGGCAAGAAGCAGAGCGAGCGGTCGTCGGTCGTGATGTCGAAGTAGTCGTTGAGGACGTCGATCTGGTGGGTGAAGCCGCGGTGCGTGAGCATCACGCCCTTCGGCTCCCCCGTCGTACCGGAGGTGTAGATGACCGTCGCGAGGTCCTCCGCCGAGGCGGCCTCAAGCCGGGCATCGACGGCCGAGGTGTCGACGGGTGCGGCAGCGAGCTCTTCGGCCAGTGTCGAGGCGCCCTCCGGATTGGACAGCGCCTCGAAGCTCACCACCCGCTCTACTGCCGGGAGCTCAGCGCGGACGTCGGCTACCTTCGCCAGCTCCTCGTCGCCACCGACGAAGATCATGCGACACCCGGAGTCGGCGAGGATGTGGCGGGCCTGATCGGCGGTGCTGGTGTCGTACACCGGCACGGAGACCAGACCTGCGGACGCGCAGGCAAGGTCTGTGAGCGTCCACTCGGGAAGGTTGGGCGAGAAGATCGCCACGCGATCGCCGGGCTCCAGCCCGAGATCGATCAGGCGCGCCGCGAGGCGACGTACGTCCGCGGCCAGCGCACCGTACGTGCGTACCTTCCAGCCCTCCCCCTCAGCGACGCGCGTCGCGGGTAGAGCCGCGTGCCTAGAGGCCGATCCGGCGAACCTGACGGCGAGGTGTCCAGCGTCCATGGCGGTTCCTTTTCCGTCGTGATCCACCTAACTTACCTCACCGTAGGTTCCGCGTTCACGCCAGATGAGAGTTGCGTTTGCGGACCCCAACGATACCCCGTAGGGTATCAATGTGCGGCAGTGGTGCCGCCAGCGAAGGAACTTCTCATGGCAAAGATCGTGGTCCTCGGGGCAGGAGTGTCAGGGCACACCGCGGCCCTTCACCTCAAGCGGCTCCTCGGGTCGAAGCACACCATCACCGTCATCTCCCCGAACTCGAAGTGGAACTGGATCCCCTCCAACATCTGGGTCGGCGTGGGCGAGATGGAGAAGAGGGACGTCGTCTTCCCGCTGGCACCCGTCTACCAGCGCAAGGGCATCGACTTCCGTCAGGCGAAGGGTGTGGCCATCCGTCCGTACGGAGATGCCGAGAATCCGCAACCAGCGGTCGACATCGAGTACACGCTGCCGGAGAAGGCGGGTACGACCGAGCGCCTCCGCTACGACTACCTCATCAACGCGACCGGCCCGAAGCTCCGCTTCGAAGCGACCCCGGGCCTCGGTCCTGACGGCCACACCGTGTCCGTATGCACCGCCGACCACGCGGTAGAGGCCGCCGAGAAGCTGCGCGAGGTCATCGCGAAGCTCAAGGCCGGCACCCCGCAGACGCTCGTCGTCGGTACGGGCCATGGCACCTGTACGTGTGAGGGCGCGGCGTTCGAGTACGTCTTCAACGTCGATCATGAGCTGCGCCAGGCCGGCGTCCGCGATCTGGCACGGGTGGTCTACCTCACCAACGAGGCGGCCCTGGGCGACTTCGGCGTCGACGGCATGGTCTTCGACCAGCAGGGCTTCCAGACCACGAGCGAGCTGTGGACCGGGTCCCTGTTCCGCGAGCGCGGCGTCGAGGCGATCCTCGGGTCGCACGTGTTCCAGATCGACGAAGGCGTCATCCACTACGAGACGCTCGACGGCGAGAAGCACACGCTCGACTTCGACTTCGGGATGCTGATCCCGCCCTTCGGCGGCCAGCCGCTCAAGGCGTACGACCGCGAGGGCACCGACATCACGTCCGACATGTTCGCCCCGAGCGGCTTCATGAAGGTCGACGCCGACTACACAGCGAAGCCGTACGAGGAGTGGAAGGCGGAGGACTGGCCCAGCACGTACCTCGCGCCAGGGTTCGACAACATCTTCGCCGTGGGCATCGCGTTCGCCCCGCCGCACCAGATCTCGAAGCCACGCAAGACGCCGAACGGTACGGTCATTGCCCCGTCTCCCCCACGTACCGGAATGCCGTCGGGCGTCATGGGCAAGACCGCAGCGCTCACCATCGCTGACCGGCTGAAGCACGGAGCAACGTCGCCAGCACGTACAGCCTCGATGGCAAAGATGGGCGCCGCGTGCGTGGCGTCCGCTGGTACGGGCCTCACCAAGGGGTCCGCGGCTGCGATGACGATGCTGCCGGTCGTTCCTGACTACGTCCGCTACCCCACTGGCCGCGACGAGCGCGAGACCCGCGGCGAACTCGGCCTGCACGGCCACTGGGTGAAGCTCATGCTCCACTACCTGTTCATCTACAAGGCCAAAGCCCGTCTGGGCTGGCAGCTGATTCCGGAGTGATGATGTCCGAGACACCGATGTCCCCAGTCGCCGACCTCTCGAGGTCGCCCCTGCCCACCAAGAAGACCCTGCGGCAGCGGCAAGCGCTGCTCCCTCAGTTCTTCCGGTTCGTGAGCTTCGACCTCCGGATCATGCGCATGGTGGCCAAGGGCCACCACTGATCAGGGCAGACCTGCCAGACGGCCGAGACCGGCAGCGATCGCTCCGACCAGGACGACCACGAGGTAGGGCGCCTTGAGCCAGAGCGCTATGGCGGCGGCTCCGAGCGCCAGGAGACGCGAGTCGAGCACGATCGCCTGGCCCTTGCCTACCGTGTTGAGGATCGTGAGCGACGCGAGCAGGCCGACGGTCAGCCCCATCGCAAGCCGGATCACCACCGGGCGATCGAGCAGCTTTCGGGGCAGCAGGTAGCCGGACAGCTTGATCACGTACGCGGCGGCGACCGCGAGCAGAATCCAGGACCACAGGTTCATCGCGCAGCCGTCCGTCGCTGCTGCCATGCCCACCAGAGCGCCGTCGCGCCAGCGGCTACGAGCACCGGGATGCCCGGCGGAACGACCGGCAGCACGATCACGGTGACCAGCGCAGAGACGACGGCCAGCGCCACCGGGTCGCGGCCCGTCAATCGCGGCCACAGCAACCCGAGGAACGCGGCCACGGCTGCACCGTCCAGCCCCCAGCGTCTCGGGTCGCCGATCGCGTCCCCGGCCAGGGCCCCCACGAGCGTGGAAGCGTTCCACAGCACGTAGATGCCGATACCGGCGGTCCAGAAGCCTCGTACGCGTTCGTCGTGGTCCGTCTGGGCCGTGGCAGTCGCGATCGACTCGTCGATGGTGAGGTGCGCCATGAGCGGTACCAAGGGGCCCGGCGGTTCGATCAGCGTCTTGAGCGACATCGCGTACACGCCGTTCCGGACTCCCAGAAGGGTGGCCGCAGCCCACGCCGCGGCACCTGTCCCACCTCCGCCGATGACCCCGATGAACGCGAACTGCGACCCGCCGGTGAACATGAGCAGGCTCAAGGCGCAGGTCTGCAGCACCGAAAGGCCCGAACCCGTCGACAGCGCACCGAACGACACCCCGTACACACCGACGGCCGCAGCGATCGACAGCCCCATCCGGGTCGCGGGCGTGAAGCGGGCCATCAGACGAGGGGCTCCGGCGACACGTCGGCGTCCGCGCCCTCGCCGAGCTTGACGAGCGCCACCCCGCCGAGGAGTACGAGGCCGCCGAAGAGCTGTACGAGCCGTGGCAGCTCTCCGAGCAGCAACCACGCGAACAACAGGGCGAACAGCACTTCGGTGAGCGCGACGAACGAGGCCAACCGGGATCCGAGACGGCGACTTGCGGCGATCCCGCTGGCGTACGCGATCGCCGCCGTCAGCACGCCGAGGGCGAGCACATCAACCCACCAGGGCACCGCGCGCCCACCGAGGGCTGCCGGTGCCGAGGCGAACGCCATCGGGATCACACGCAGCACCCCACCGAGCGCCAGTCCGAGCGCACCGACGACCATCCCGCCACCGGCAAGCGCGATCGGCGGAAGACCCTGGGCGTCATGAGCCCCCAGCACGAAGTACGTGGCGGCTCCGATCATTCCCACGAGTGCCCACGTCGCGCCCACGGGATCGACGGGCCGACCGGTCACGACATCCAGGACCAGCAGCAGACCTGCGAGCGCCACCACCGCGCCGATCACGGTCAGGCGACTGGGGCGGTGCCCATGACGTACCCACAGCCAGCCGATGATGACCACGGGTGCCGTGTACTCGAGCAGCAGCGCGATGCCCACAGGCAGCCGCGAGACGGCCTGGAAGAAGCAGAACTGGGTCCCGGCGACCGGTACCAGGCCGAACGCGAGCACCAGCCAGGTGTGCTGACGGAGCGCTGACCAGCTCCGGCGCAGGCTGATCACGGTCGGTACGAGCAGGACGAGGGCCGCGACGGTCACCCGCGCCAGCACCGCCGCACCAGCGGTCCACCCGGTCTCCAGCAGGCCCTTGCCGAGCACACCGGACAGCCCGAAGGACGAGGCGCTCAGCAGCGCGAACCCCAAGCCACCGGCCCCCGCCTGACGCACCACTGCTAGGCGCGTGGACGTCGCGTCATCGGTTGTCGGCACGGGGTGACGTTACTGCCCACGGGTAGGTGCCAAGAGCCCCATTCCACGAATCCGAGGTGCCCGTCGCGAGGGTGCGCCTACGCTGGAGCCGTGACGCGCGCGTTGGGTCCGATCGTCTTGGTGATGGTGGCACTTCTCGGCGCCTGCACGCCTGGTGTATCCGCCACTCCCCAGCCGCAGTCCCCGACGACGATCGTCTCCACGGCCGCACCCTCCCCGACCACGGCGTCATCTGGTACGACTGCTCGCATGACCGCGCCCACCGGAATCCCCGCCACGCACTGGGCCGCAGTGCTCAGCGACTTAGCCACCCGAGGCATCGTGACCGACGGGATCGAGGTCGTGACCGCGCGATCCGTGACCTGGCCGAACGGCGCCCTCGGCTGCCCCAAGCCCGGAATGGCGTACACCCAGATGGTCATCGACGGCTACCAGGTCGTCGTCACGGTCGGCGGGAAGACGTACGACTACCGCTTCGGGTCCACAGCGACGCCGCGTCTGTGCGAGCTCTGACCAGGTCCCCGGCCCCCCGGGCTGACGACCTCCCACTGATAGCCTGAGCCCGCAATCGCAGTTCCCCTGCGGGGAAGTCGGTGCGAGTCCGGCGCTGACCCGCAGCCGTGTGTGACGAGTCGTCACGAGCCGGAATGCCGTAGGGGAGGTACGCAATCTGTCGAGGACTACAGACCTGGTGCACGCGCGGCCGATCGATCGGGCCGACATCACTGGACTGGGAGAGGGGTCGTATGAGGGCTGTTCGCCCCGCGGCCATGGCACTCTTCTTCCTCGTCGTCCTGATGGCCCTCATCTCGCCGCGACAAGCAGTGGCGGGGGTTGCCGAGATCCCGGCCGCGACGGTCTCTGCGCCGGCGCCGGGGGGCGACGGAGCCCAAGGCCCACAAGCGACCTCACTCCCGGGCACAGAGGACGCGTCGCAGGCGGCGATCGACGACATCCTCACCGAAACAGCCCTCGTCCTCGTCAGCGGTGCGGCGGCGATCGTCGGCCTGATGCGGGGGCGGCTGTGAGCGCCAGCGTCTCCGCCGTACAGTCGGGCTGGGTACGCCACCGCCTGCCTCGTTCCCTGCACCCCGTCGCCTGGTGGCTCTGGGCGCTCGGCATCATGACGACCGCGAGCCTCACGACGAACCCCGTCATCGAGGGACTCCTGCTCGCCGTGACGACCTTCGTCGTGGTCTCCCGGCGCGATGACGGGCCCTGGGCTCGCTCGTTCCGCCTCTACGCCGCGCTCGGCGCCGCGGTGTTCGTACTCCGAATCGTCTACCGGCTCCTCTTCGGCGGCGGCGACGGAGACCATGTGCTGTTCACGCTGCCGCGCATCCCGCTTCCCGACATCGTCGCCGGCGTCCGCCTGCTGGGTCCCGTGTCGCTCGAGTCGCTCCTCTCCGGCGCGTACGACGGACTCCGCCTCGCCACGATCATCGTCGCCGTCGGCGCGGCGAACTCCCTCGCCAGCCCGCGACGCCTTCTGCGCAGCCTCCCGGCTGCCCTGTACGAGATCGGCACGGTTCTCGTCGTCGCCGTGACCGTCTTCCCCCAGCTGGCGGAGTCGTCGTTACGGGTCGCACGGGCGAGGCGCCTGCGGATCCCGAATGCCACCCCACGCACGTGGCGAGCCCGGGCTCGCGTCGTACGCGGCCTCGTCGTACCGGTCCTCGCGGACTCCCTTGACTCCGCCATCTCGCTCGCCGCATCGATGGACGCGCGCGGATTCGGGCGCGCCGACGGCGGCAGCCGGCGTCACAGGATCCTCGCGGCCGTCACCGCCCTGGTCTCCCTCGTGTCCCTCATGTTCTTCGCGTACGACCTGGTCGCAGGGATCTTGCCAATCCTGCGCGTGGGCTCGCTGGTCACCTTGCACCTTCGCGACCTCTTGGTCGTGGTGGGAATCCTGGCGGCGTTCGTGAGCGTCCGGCTGTCGGGCCACGGCGTGCGGCGGTCCCGGTACCGCCCGGACCGCTGGCGGATACCGGAACTGCTCACCGTGGCGTGCGGCTTCGTACCCGTGGCCGCGATCATCACCGTCGGCGCCGGACCCGAGGCCGCCGCGCTCTATCCGACGGTGCTTCCGACCCCGGACATCCCCACGCTGCCCGCGGCCATGCTTGTCGCGACGCTGATCGCGCTCCTCCCGGCAGTGCTCACCCCGCCAGCCCTCACGACCGCCGTGGAGGTCACCGCATGATCGAGCTGCAGCACGTCAGCGTGACGTACGCCGAGGCCACCAAACCAGTCCTCGATGACGTGAGCCTGCGCATCAGGGAGGGAGACCTCGCCCTGGTCTCCGGACCGACCGGTGGCGGCAAGTCCACGCTGCTCGGCTGCCTCACCAACCTCGTGCCCCGCTTCACCGGGGGAAGGCGCACCGGCAGGGTTCTGCTGGACGGCTCCGACATCACGACGGCTGCACCCCGAGACCTCGCCGACCGGATCGGGTACGTCGGCCAGAACCCCCTCGCGGGCTTCGTCACCGACACCGTCGAGTCCGAGCTGGCGTTCGGCATGGAGCAGCTCGGCGTCGATCCGAACCGGATGCGGGTGCAAGTCGAGGAGGTCCTGGATCTCCTCGGCATCACAGATCTCCGCCGGCGTGCGCTTCGTACGCTCTCAGGCGGCCAGCAACAGAGGGTGGCCATCGCGTCGGTGCTCACCGCGCGACCACGCGTGCTGGTCCTCGACGAACCCACCTCCGCGCTAGACCCCGTAGCCGCCGAAGACGTCATGTCGCTGCTCCGCAGGCTCGTGCACGACCTCGGGCTCACCGTGGTGCTGGCTGAGCACCGCATGGAACGGGTCGTGGAGTTCTGCGACAGCGTGGTGCTCGTCAACGGGACAGCCGTACTGACCGGTGCACCCCAAGACATGCTCGCTGTCTCGCCGCTCGCTCCACCCCTCGTGGAGCTCGGCCGCCGCTCCGGATGGTCGCCCCTGCCGTTGACGATCCGTGACGGTCGCCGCGCGGCGGCTGCCGAACGGGATGCCTGGCGCGACGATCCCCCGCTGCTGCCTGCAGCCCGACCAGCCGTGGGTGACGGCCTGGTCGCGGACGGGATCGTCGTCACGTACGGGTCGGTCGTGGCTGTGCGTGCTGCCACGCTGCAGGCGCGCGCCGGGCACGTCACGGCCCTGGTGGGCCGAAACGGCTGTGGCAAGTCGTCGCTGCTCTGGGCCTGTCAAGGCGCCGGGAGTCGCAAGGCTGGCACCGTCACCATCGGAGGGCGTCCCTCGAAGCCGGGTGACATCGCGCTGGTCCCCCAGACCGCCTCGGACCTTCTGTACCTC
>Ga0209014_10001336_pt1 | contig 14527 bp, 16 predicted proteins | sample BarGraNGADG00212_FD_184491 | JGI IMG/M metagenome (GOLD analysis project Ga0209014, IMG submission 184491) | Arctic peat soil microbial communities from Barrow, Alaska - Barrow Graham LP Ref core NGADG0002-212 (SPAdes) (version 2) | ecosystem: Environmental > Terrestrial > Soil > Wetlands >...
GGGGGCGAGCCGACGCAGCGCCGTCTCGGAGCCCAGCGCGGCAAGCCGCGCCGCGCGCCGGCGCTGCCACAGGAACGCTGCAAGCGCACCAAGCGCCGCGACGAGCACGGCGACGACGAGCAGGAAGGGACGCTCCCACGCAATGGTCACGGCAGCGGTCCCCGCCAGGCGAGCAGTGCCAGCTCGAGCACCAGCGCGACAAGCGCGAGCGAGAGCGGGTAGACGTACAGTTCATTGTACCGCACGAAGCGCGAGGCGCGCACCGGCACCCGCTCGAGCTGGTCGATCTGTTCGTAGATGCGCTGCAGCGCCGCGCCGTCACGGGCGCGGAAGAATCGCCCGGCGGTACCGGTGGCGATGTCCCGCAGCAGCGGCTCGTCGATCTCGACCTTGCGGTTCTCGTAGCGCAGGCCGAAGACACCGCGCCCGACGGGCACCGGCGCCATCCCTTCGCTGCCGATCCCGATGGTGTAGATGCGGATGCCGAGCGACGCCGCAGCCTGCGCGGCGGTGCGGGGGTCGATGGCGCCCCGGTTGTTCACGCCGTCGGTGAGCAGCACCATCACCTTGGAGCGGCCCGGCGCGTCGCGCAGCCGGTTGGACGCGGTGGCGATGGCGGTGCCGATGGCGGTGCCGTCCTCGAGCTGTCCCGACTGCAGGTTGTCGATGGCGGTGAGCACCACCGGATAGTCCACCGTCAGCGGCACCTGCGTGAGCGCCTCGCCGGAGAACGATACGAGCCCCACGGCGTCGGAGGTGCGCCCGAGGACGAACTGCTTGATCTTCTCCTTGGCGACCTCGAGCCGGTTCTGCGGCTGAAAATCCTCGGCGAGCATTGAACTCGACAGGTCGACGACGAGCATGATGCTGATGCCGTCGCCGATCACCTGTTCAGTGCGGGCGCCGAGGCGCGGCCGCGCAAGGGCCACGGTGCCGGCGACGAGGGCGATGACGCGCAGCCACAGCAGGGCGCGCGCCGCCCACCGGCCCCGCCCCGGGCCGCGCCGCAACAGGTCGACCCGCGAGAAGAGGATGGCGTCGGGCCGTCGCAGGCGCCGCCACCAGAGCCACCAGGCAATCAGCGGGAGTGCGAGCAGCCAGGCCGGCGTCGCCAGTTCGCTGCCGTGCAGGAAGCCTGTCACTTGCGCCCCCGGCGCCGGTGCGAAGGCACCTTGTCGGCGGCCGCCAGGCGCACCTCGTACGCCGTTTGCACGTCGCGCACGACGCCACGCGCGGCGCGCGCCACCGCGCGAACCCCGTCCACACTTACCGCCACACCGGCAAACTTCACCGCATCAGCCTGCTCCAGCACGCGCTGCACCTCTTCGGGCAGGATGGGCAGTGCGTTGTCGGCCAGCGCGCGCACGTATTCGGTCGTGGTGAGCCCGATGGTGGCTGCTGGAAACCGACGCGTGAGGTACTCGCGCATTACCTCGCCGTAGGCGAGCACCGCGTGTCCCGGCTCCCCTGCTTCATCGAGTGCGAGTTGGTCGATGGCGGCGAAGGCCGCCTCGGCATCGACGAACGCGTCGGGCGGCCGCGTGGTCGCCCGACGGCGCCGCAGCGCACGCGCCGACAGCCACAATATGGCGAGCACGGCGAGCGCCCCCAGCGCCCAGCGCCACCAGGCACGCGGCGGATCAAACGGGGCCCGTGCGTCGCGTGGGACCCGCTGCGCCGTGTCCGCAGGAAGCACGGACGTGACGAACACCTGCACGCCGCCCGTGCCGAGCAGTTCGGCGCCGCGCGACTGCTCCCAGCGCAGGTCGCCGAGCGGCACGGCGCGGCGCCCAGGCTCCCAGGCAACGAGACGATAGACGGCGGTTCGGTCGAGCAGGGCGCTGGTGGAGTGGTCCTCAATCGCTCGCGGGTCGACGGCCTCGATGCCGCCGGCAGAGTCGGGTACCGCTGGGAAACGAATGGTCGCGCCGGGAACGGCGCGCACCCGCAGTCGCACCGTGAAGGGCTGGCCCACGGCAACGGTGTCGGGCCGGACTTCCACCGACACGATGGGGCGAGCGAGCCCCTCCTGCGGCGCCCACCGCAGCGCCACGAGCAGCAGGAGCGGCGCGAGCGGCGGCATCAATGCCGCGCCCGCCGCCGCGCTCGCGTCTCGCGCGTGGCAAAGAAACGCATGAGCGCTTCCACGTAGCCGTCCTCGGTGCGCACGCGCACTTCGTCGACGGCGAGACGGCGGAACCGCGAGGTGCGCTCGGCGCGCTCCACCTGTTGCGCCTGCGCGTACGTTGCGCGCACCGCGTGGTCGCTGGTGTCCACCTCGAGGTATCCGCCCGTCTCGGGATCCACAAGCCGCGCCACGCCCAAGTCGGGGAGTTCGCGCTCGCCGGGATCATCGAGCACGACGCCTACCACGTCATGCCGCTGGCGCAGGCGCCGCAGCGCGCGCTCGGGGTCGGGCGCCACCCAGTCGGAGATGACGAAGACGACGGCGTGGTGCGACAACAGCCTTGCCGCGTGATCGAGCGCTCCGGCGAGGTCGGTGGTGCGCTGGCGCGCCGGCCAGGCGAGCACGTCGCGCACCAGCCGCAGCGCATGGCGGCGTCCCTTGCGCGGCGGCACCACGTGCTCGACGCCGTCGGAGAAGAGCACCAGGCCCACGCGGTCGTTGTTGCGCGTGGCGGTGAGCGCGAGCACCGCCGCCAGTTCCGCCGACAGCGACCGCTTGTCGCGCTCGGCGGTGCCGAAGCGCGCGGAGCCGGAACAGTCCACGAGCAGCAGGACGGTGAGTTCGCGTTCCTCGACGTAGCGCTTGACGAAGAGCCGGCGCATGCGCGCCGAGACGTTCCAGTCGATGGTGCGCACCTCGTCGCCCGGCTGGTATTCGCGCACCTCGGCGAACTCCATGCCCTGCCCCTTGAACACCGAGTGGTATTCACCAGCGAAGTGGGAGTTCACCAGCCCGCGCGTGCGCAACTCGATGCGCTTGACCTGGCGCAGGATCTCGGGCGGGACGCTGGCGCCGACGTCCGGAGCCGTGAGCGCCGCGGAAGCCGGGGGCGCCGGGACGGCGGCCGTGATCACGGCGCGGGGACGGCGTCGAGAATGCGGGTGATGACCTCGTCCGGCGTGACGCTCTCGGCTTCGGCTTCGTACGTCAGCAGCACCCGGTGCCGAAGGACGTCGGGCGCGAGCGCCTTCACGTCGTCGGGCGACACGTAGTCCCGGCCGCGCAGGAACGCATGGGCGCGCGAGGTCTGCGCCAGCGCAATGGTGGCGCGCGGAGACGCGCCGAATTCGATGAGCGGCCCCAGCTCGGCGAGCCCCGCGTCGGCGGGCGCGCGCGTGGCGTGCACCAGATCCACGATGTAGTCGACGATGCGCTCATCGAGCCTCATGCCGGCAATGGCATGCCGAGTGGCGAGGATCGCCTCGGGCGTGGCCACGTGCTCCACCGGGATGGCGTCACCCGATGCCATGCGCCGCATGATCTCCTTTTCCTCGTCGCGCGACGGATACCCCACGCGCAGCTTCAGCATGAAGCGGTCCACCTGCGCCTCGGGCAGCGGGTACGTGCCCTCCTGCTCGATGGGGTTCTGCGTGGCGAGCACGAGAAATGGCTCCTCGAGCTTGAACGACTGTCCGCCGATGGTGACCTGCTTTTCCTGCATCGCCTCGAGGAGCGCCGCCTGCACCTTGGCCGGCGCCCGGTTGATCTCGTCGGCCAGCACGATATTGGCGAAGATGGGGCCGGGCTTCACCGAGAAGGTGGCCGTCGACTGGTCAAAGACCTGCGTGCCCACCACGTCCGCCGGCAGCAGGTCGGGCGTGAACTGGATGCGGCTGAACGTCGTGGAAATCGTCTCGGCCAGCGTGCGCACGGTGAGCGTCTTGGCGAGCCCGGGGACGCCCTCGAGGAGCACGTGCCCGCCGGTCAGGATGGCGATCAGGAGCCGGTCGATCATGGCATCCTGGCCCACGACACGCTTGGCGAGCTCGGCGGCGATGGCTGGAGCGAGGGAGTTCTTCAAGGGAGAACCGTTGGCAGTTGGCAGTTGACAGTCGACAGTCGACAGTCGGTTGGGAACGGATAGCGTAGAACGTACAGCGTACAGCTTACAGCTTCCTTTGCAGTTGCAGTTCTACCCCGCAGTCACGTCCGGGTTGATCCCCAGCGATGCAAGCACCGCCAGCTCCCGCGCCGTCAGCTCCCGCGACGCTCCCGGCGGCAGCGATCCCAGCCGCACCGGGCCGAACTGCGTGCGGACGAGCCGGCGCACTTCGAGGTCGAGCGCTTCGCAGAGCCGTCGCACCTCGCGGGTGCGCCCTTCGCGGATGGTGATGGTCATCAGCCACTGGCGATCAGTACCCTGCACCGCGTCCACCGCGTCCGGTCGCACGAACCCGTCCTCCAGTTCCACGCCGGAGCGCGCGCGCCGCACCGCGGTGGGCACGTCGCCTCGCACGGTCACCACATACGTACGTTCGATTTCCGAGGACGGATGCGTGAGCCGGTGCGCCGCCTCGCCATCGGTGGTGAGCAACAGGACGCCCTCGGTGAGGTAGTCGAGTCGCCCCACGTAGGTGAGCCCGGGCACATCGGGCACGAGGTCGAAGACCGTGCGCCGGTCGGTGCCGTCGGGGCGCGAGGTGAGCACGCCCTGCGGCTTGTGGAGCACCAGCCAGGTGGCGCTCCTGGGGCGCGCCACCGCCTGGCCGTCCACGGTGATCACGTCGCGCGAGGGGTCGACACTCTGCCCCGTGCGCGCCACTTGCCCGTTGACGCGCACCCGGCCGGCTGCCACCAGCTCCTCGGCCTTCCGGCGCGACGCGATGCCGGCGCGGGCCAGCGCCCGGTGAATGCGCATTAGTCCATCGGTCACGTGGCCCGGTCCCCGGCCGTGACCGACTCCATCGTTTCCGGCTCGCGCGCGCGCAGGGCGATCGCCAGTTCATCGGTGCGCGGCAACTCCTCGAGGTGGCGCAGGGCAAACTGCTCGAGGAACGCGTTGGTGGTGCCATAGAGCAGCGGCCGGCCGAGTCCCTCGGAGCGGCCCAGCACGTCGATGAGCCCGCGCTCGTGCAGCGACTTGAGTACGCCGCCGACGTCGACGCCGCGAATCTCCTCGATCTCGGCACGCCCAAGGGGCTGGCGATAGGCGATGATCGCCAGCGTCTCCAGCGCCGCCGGCGACAGTCGCTTGGGCCGCACCGCCATCTGCGCCCGCTCGATGGCCTCGGTGTACTCGGGGCGGGTCAGGATCTGCCAGCCACCGCCGGCGTCCACGAGTTCGACGGCGTGGCCATCCACGTCGTAGTGCTCGCGCAGTTCATCGAGCGCCGACTGCACGGCGGCCGGCGACGCCTCGGCGTCGAGGGCGGCGAGTTCCTCGGTCGGCAACGGACGCGGGCTCGCAAAGAGCGCCGCTTCAAGCAGCTTCGCCAGCGAATTCACGGCGAATCTCCACGGAAGCAAAGGGACGAAGTTGGGCGAGCCGCAGCTCACCACGCTTGGCGAGTTCGAGGAGCGCGAGGAGGCCCGACAGCACCTCCCACGGCTCGGCACCCGCCTTCACGACGTCGCGAAAGCGGGCGACGGCGCGCAGGGCCATGACCGTGCGCACGATTTCGATGTACCCATCCACGTCGATGGGGCGCGCAATGACGTCGTGCAGGTCGGGCTTGTTCACGGCACGCAGCACACGATCGACGGCCGTGAGCAATTCGGCCAGCGAGAGTGCCAGCGGCGCCAGCGGCAGCGGCATGAGCGACGCTGGCACGAAGCTGCGCGCAAAGCGGTTGCGCCGGTCCTCGCCGAGCCGCTCGAGAACGTCCACCACTTCGCGCATCTGCTGGTACTCGAGCAGCCGGCGCACCAACTCGGCCCGCGGATCCTCCCAGTCGTCGTCGCCGTCGCGGCGCGGCAGGAGCATCTGCGCCTTGATGCGCAGCAGCCTGGCCGCCATCTCCAGGTAGTCGGCGGCGTCGTTGAGCCTGAGGTGGTGCATGCGCTCGATGAACTGCTGGCAGATGCGGGCCACCGGGATGTCGTAGATGTCGACCTTCTCGTCGCGCACGAGCGCGAGCAGCAGGTCGAGCGGCCCGCTGTAGTGCGGGAGGTCGACGACGAAGCCCTGCGCCGGCGCGCCGGGCACGGCCACGGCAGTCAGTTGGTCCACGGGCTCGACAGGACGTAGGGGGAAACGACGGACGACGCGACGCCGTTCAGGAAGAATACCGGCGCCATCAACGCGCTGAGCACCGGGCGTCCGAAGGCAATCAGCGCCATGAGCAGCAGGAATCCGTACCGCGCGACGCGCATGTAGCTGAAGGCCCAGCGCGGCGGGAGCAGGTACTTCATGACGTGCGATCCGTCGAGCGGCGGAATGGGAATCAGGTTGAACCCGGCCAGCACCAGGTTGATGATGATGCCGTAGCGGAACATCATCTGCACCAGCGAGACGGTATCGTTCAGCGCCGGCAGCGCCCGGCCGAGAAGTCCCAGGGCAACGACCAGCGGCACGAGGAGGATGGCCACCACGAGGTTGGTGGCGACGCCGGCCAGCGAGACGATGATGTCACCGCGCCTGAAGTTGCGGTAATTGCGCGGGTTCACCGGTACCGGCTTGGCGCCGCCAAAGGCGAAGCCCAGGGTGAAAAACATGATGACGGGGAGGAGAACCGTCATCCAGGGGTCGATGTGCCGGAGCGGGTTCCACGTGAGCCGCCCGAGCATGAGGGCGGTATTGTCGCCCTGACGATACGCGGCGTAGCCGTGCGCATACTCATGCGCGACCATGGAGAACAGCAGGATGGGGACGACGAGCAGGAATTGCTGGAAATTGGTCACGCGGTCGTCGCCGGGGGAGAAAGAGGCCCATCGCGGGCAGTCGAGGCGAAAGGTAGGCGAGGTGGACGGTAGACGGTAGACGGTGGACGGTGGACGGTGGACGGTGGACGGCGAGCGGTTGCCAGCATGGGGCCGGCGACTGTACCTGATGCTACCGTCAACCGTCTACCGTTTACCGTCTGGTTTCCACCTTGACTTGGGTTCCAGCTCCGGTGATATTGAATGGCTAGCGCCACACGGCGCATGATTGAACCAACCAGGAGAGTTTGCAGAGTGCCGAGAATCGCGTCCGCAAAGAAGAACATGCGCAAGACCCGCGCAGCGACCGTGCGCAATCGTGCGCAGCGTGCCGCGCTGCGGACTGCCCTCAAGAAGGCCCTCACGCCAGCGTCCTCGCCCGCCGAGCAGCGCGCGGCCGTCCAGCTCGTCGACCGCGCGGCCCGCAAGGGACTGGTGCACAAGAACGCGGCGGCACGGCACAAGAGCCAGATCGCGCGCAAGAAGGCGTAGGACAGACCACAAGACCACAAGACCACAAGACCACAAGACCACAAGACCACAAGAACACAAGAGCGCGAGAGACTTGGTCTCTCGCGCTCTCTTCGTTTCTCTCGCGGTCTCGCGCTCATGCGGTCTCGCGCTCTGCTCGCCGCCCTACATCGCGGCGAGCTCGCCCCCGCACCGCTCACAGTACCACTCCGTCGGGAAGTTCAGCGTGCCGCACTCCTGGCATTTGAGCGACTTGATCGCCTCGCTGCTCCGCGGCGTCGGTCGGCCGAAGAAGCTCTCACGCGGTGGCGTCATTTCCTGGCTCACTCGCGGTTCGGGCATCGGATCCGGATACTCGAACGCCGGCTCGGGCAACTCAGACGCGCTCTTGGAGGCGCGCGGCGGCTCCGGAGGCACCACCGGTTGCGCGGTGTTCACCGAGATCCGCGGCGCGGCCAGGGGCGTCGGGCGCCCCCCCACGGTCTTGAGAAACGCCAATTCGTCGAAGCTCGGCTCCAGCGGCATCGCCCGTTCTACGGGCGCGATGAAGGACTGTTCCTGGATGGGAATCACCGGCCGATCGGGCTCGGAGGTCTGAGCCTCGGTGGACACGGACGGCGTCGGCCTGGAAGACGCCGCCTGTTCGAGTTCCACCAGCGGTTCGGGCTCGGCGCTCGACGGAGCGTCAGGTTCGGCAGGTTCCGTAGCCCCGGCAACCTCACCAAGCACGGCGCGCAACCGACCGAGTTCATCGCGCAGTGCATCGCGCTCGCCGGTTGCCGAAGCAATCTCTTCGTCAAGCCGCGTGCGTCGCTTCTCCCACTCGCGCTCCGAGAACTCGCCCACCGCCGCGCGCAGTTCGGCCTCGGCACGTTCCTCGCTCCGGCCGGCCAGCACCTGCTCCTTGTCGATCAATCGCCCGGCCATCTCGGCGGCCACCAACTGCACGGCATCGGAGGTCGCCACCAGCTTGGCCTGCACCTTGTCCAGCTTGAGTGTGTAGTCGTCGAGCACCCGCTGGTAGACGGCGGGTGACGTCTCGTGACGGCGCTCATCGAGCGCCGTCATCCAGCCGGCGATCTTCTGCCGCTCGGCCAGGAGCTTCTCGACGGACTCGAGCGTATCGCGTTCGGGCTGACTCATGGGCGGTTCACCTGGTCACGCGCCGCGCGCCGCCCTGCGCTGTGCGTCGAGCACGGCAAGGGCGTCGACCGGCAGGGTCGGTAGGTCCGCCAGGGCACGGGCCGCCCACATGATACGGGCGCCGTGCTCCAGGCTCTCCATGCGCTGATGCGCGTCTCGCAGTGACCGACCGACGGTCAGCGCGCCGTGGTGGGCCATCAGGAAGGCGTCGTGCGACGCCCAATAGGGATCGAACGCATCGGCAACGGCAACGGTGCCGGGAGTGGCGTACGGCACGAGCGGCACGCACCCGACCCCGGCACGCAGTTCGGCAAGGGAAGCGCCGTCGAGCGCCACACCGGAGACCGCGAAGGCGGTGGCCATTGGGGGATGCGCGTGGACGACCGCGTGCACATCGGCACGGCGCTGGTAGGCGCGCAGGTGCACCGCCAATTCGGACGAGGGGCGCCGTGCGCCACGGCGCACCGTGCCATCGAGTCCGAGCTCCACGAGATCCTCCGGGCGAACGTCCACCTTCGACAAGCCGGCCGGCGTGATGAGCAGCAGGTCATCAGCGAGACGGACGGAGACATTCCCGTCCTGGCCCGCAATGAGTCCCCGTTCATACAGGCGGCGGCAGACGACACAGACCGCCTCCCGGAGTTCGTTGGTCCGGAGCGTGGCGGCTACCCCATCCGCTGGAAGACGACCCGACCATCCACGAGGGTACATCCCACGCGCCCGTGGAGCGTCTTGCCGGCGTACGGGGTGTTCCTGCCCTTGGTCAGGAAGTCGTTGGGCTTCACCGTCCACGCCAGGGCTGGGTCGAAGACCGTGATGTCGGCCGGCAGGCCGCGACGGAGCGTCCCTCCCGGCAGGCCGAAGATGCGCGCCGGCGCGCAGGCCATCCGGTCGACGAGGGTGCCCAGCGTGATGATCCCGGACTTCACCAGCCACGTCAGGTTCACGGCAAGCGCCGTCTCGAGCCCCACGATGCCGTTGGGCGCGTTGCCGAACTCGCGGTGCTTGTCGTCGTTGTGGTGCGGCGCGTGGTCGGTGGCAATGACGTCGATGGTGCCGTCCTTTACCGCCTGCTGCACCGCCTCGACATCCGCGAGCGAGCGGAGCGGCGGGTTCATCTTGGCATTCGTGTTGTACCCTTCCACCTCCGCTTCGGTGAGCGACAGGTGATGCGGGCAGGCCTCGGCCGTCACCCTGATGCCGCGCTCCTTGCCCCAGCGAATGAGCTCCACCGACCCCCTGGTGCTCATGTGGCACAGGTGCACGTGGCCACCGGTGAGGCGGGAAAGCAGGATATCGCGAATGGCCATGATCTCTTCGGCCTCGGCGGGGATTCCCTTGAGGCCGAGCCGCGCCGAGACGAATCCCTCGTTCATGTCGCCACCGGCGGCGAGCGTCGGCTCCTCGCAGTGGTCGGCAACCGGGATGCCGAAGGTGCGGGCATACTCGAGCGCGGTGCGCATCAGCTGGGCGCTGACCACGGGACGTCCGTCGTCGCTGACGGCCACGGCGCCCGCCCCCACCATCTCGCCGAACTCGGCCAGCTGTTCGCCCTTCTGGCCAATGGAGATGGCGCCGATTGGATAGACGCGCGCCGCGTGCGCCGAGCGCCCCTGCTTGAGCACGAATCCGACGGCGGCCTGGTTGTCGGTCACCGGATCGGTGTTGGGCATCGCGCACACGGCGGTGAAGCCACCGGCCGCCGCCGCCCTTGCCCCGGACAGGATGGTCTCGACGTCCTCCCGCCCCGGCTCGCGCAGGTGGCAATGGACGTCGATGAACCCGGGGGCGACCACCTGCCCCGCGCAGTCGATCACCTGGGCGCCGTCGGGGCTCCCGATGGAACCGCCTACGCTCTCGATCCTGCCGGCGCGCACCAGCAGGTCGCCGGTGGTGTCGAGGTTGGATGACGGGTCGAGCAGGCGCCCGCCCTTGAGCAGCACGTCGCCGGGCGGCGTCCTCATCGGTCGCCGCCCTTGGCGGCCTCGGCAAGCGCCGGCGAGTTGCCGGCCAGCAGATAGAGCACGGCCATCCTCACGGCGACACCGTTGGTCACCTGGTCAAGGATCACGGAATGCGGGCCATCGGCCACCTCGCTGTCGATCTCGACGCCGCGGTTCATGGGGCCCGGGTGCATGATCAGCAGGTCGCGCGGCGCGCGGTCGAGCCGCGCGCGGGTGACGCCGAACACGCGGTTGTACTCGCGCAGCGACGGGATATACCCCGCCGTCATCCGCTCGAGTTGGAGACGCAGGATATTCAGCGCGTCGGCCCATTCGATGGCCTGCTCGATGCGGTCGAACACGTGCACGCCGAACTCCTCGATGGCGTTGGGCAGCAGCGAGCGCGGCCCGCAGACGGCCACTTCGGCGCCGAGCTTGGTGAGACCCCAGATGTTGGAGCGCGCCACCCGCGAGTGCAGCACGTCACCGCAGATGCAGACGCGCTTGCCGGCGAGCGTGCCGAAGCGCTGGCGCAGCGTCAGCAGGTCGAGCAGCCCCTGCGTGGGGTGCTCGTGCGTGCCGTCGCCGGCATTGATCACGTTGCTCTCGATGCGCTCGGCGAGGAAGCGCGCCGCCCCCGACGACCCGTGCCTGATGACCACCATGTCGATGCGCATCGCCTCGAGGTTCTTGGCGGTGTCCACCAGCGTCTCGCCCTTGGAGACCGACGACCCGGCCACGGCAACGTTCACCGTGTCGGCGGACATGCGCTTCTCGGCGAACTCGAACGAGATGCGCGTGCGGGTGCTCGCCTCGAAGAAGAGGTTCACCACGGTGGCGCCGCGCAGCGTGGGCACCTTCTTGATGGTGCGCTCGCTGATCTCGCGCAGCGGCTCGGCCGTGTCGAGGATCATCACGATCTGCTCGGCAGACAGGTGCTCGAGGCCGAGCAGGTCCTTGCCGAGCGGGGCCGTCACTCGCCCTCCGCGCCGCCCACGAGGGTCACTTCGTCCTTGCCGTCCAGTTCGCTTACGGCGACATCGACGTGACCACCCTTCGGCACGTCGATGAGCCGGCCGACGACGTCGGCATGGATGGGGAGTTCGCGGCCGCCCCGGTCGATGAGCACCGCGAGCATGATGCGCGCCGGGCGGCCGAAGTCCGCCAGCTCGTCGAGCGCCGCGCGGATGGTGCGCCCCGTGTAGAGCACGTCGTCCACGATGCACAGCGTCGTGCCGTCAATCTCCAGCGGCAGTTCGGTCTTGCCGACGATCGGACGCGGGCCAACGGTCTGTAGATCGTCGCGATAGAGCGTGATGTCGAGCGCGCCTCGCGGCACGGTGACCTTTTCCCGGGCGTCGATGACGGCGGCGAGGCGATCGGCCAATTGAACGCCGCGACGCTGGATGCCGACGAGCACCAGGGTGTCGGTACCATCGGCACGTTCAACAATTTCATGGGCCATGCGAGCCACGGTGCGCTCGAACGCACGGGCGTTGAGTACGATCGTCGATGCGATTGGCATACGCGGTAAATATGCCGCACGCGCACGGAAATGGACAACCGCTTGCGGTCAGGGGCCAGCGGCCAGCGGCTAGTGGCTAGTGGCTAGGCAGCGCGCGGTGTCCTGACGGCCGGAACGCTCGCGGCGCGCGCAAGGTACACGGTCTCGCGCCCTGGTCCGACGGCGTCCGCCCGGAGCGGGAACGGAATCCAGCCGATGATCGTCCCGCTGTCATCGCACAGGCAGAGCATCGATCCCGCCGTCGTCCGCATGAATTGCATTTCCATAAGAAGGGGCCTCGCTGTATCCGCCCGGCCGGCATCCGGTCGCCGGGGCGTTCACTTTGTATGACACGCTGACCTTCCCAAAGGTTTGCGGCGCACGTCACCGCGCGGTAACGTGCGGGCAACCATTGCGCTCCACGTCTTCCTCGACGCATGTCGGACTCCCACGCCCCGTCCATCAACTCGCAGCTGACGCGGCTCTCCATCGCGGCGTCCGTCGTGCTGGCCGCCGGCATCACGGTGGCAGCGGTGGCGAGCCACGGAACAGCGAGCCGGTGGGTGAGCGGCAGCCTGATGCTGGTGCTCATCGCTGGGGCCATCACCCTGGGCCGCAAGTGGATGCTGCTGCGCGCCACGCTCAACGAGACCGCGCGCACGATCCACGACTGGGAGCGTCGATACCGGGACGTCTTCGATCGCGCCGCCGACGCCTTGTTCGTCATCGAGCGGTCGACGGGCCGGGTGCTCGATGCCAACCCGGCCACCGCCGCGCTGACGGGCATCGCCCGTGAGGAGATGATTGGGCAGGTGCTCCCGGACACGCTGCTTCCTGGCGGCATCGGACAGCGGGTGGTGCGCTGGAGGCGTCCCGATGGGATGACGCAAACGTGGGGGGTGGCGGCCGGCGAGATCGTGCTCGACAGCGGCACGGCCACGCTCGTCGCGTATCGCGACCTCACGGGTCGCGAGGAGATGGCCCACGCGCAGAAGATGGAGGCCGTGAGCTCGCTGGCTGGCGGCATCGCGCACGACTTCAACAACCTGCTCGGCGCGGTGCTCACCGAGACGATCGCGGCGCGCACGCTGCTGCCCGAAGGCCACCCGGCGCACGCCGCACTCGACGGCATCGAGCACGCGGGAACCCGCGCCGCCGAGCTGGCCAAGCAGCTCTTGCGTTTCAGCCGGCACGATCCACTGCGACTTGCCCCGGTGGACCTGGGCCAGGCCATCGAGACCGTGGGGCGCCTCTGTTCGCGCACATTCGACCGCCAGATCGTGGTGGATGCCTGGGCGCCGAGCGACCTGCCTGCCGTACTGGGAGACGCTGGGGAAATCGAACAGGCGCTGCTGAACCTGTGCATCAACGCACGCGACGCGATGCCCGCGGGCGGGTCGCTGCGCATCGAGGCGCGGCGCGAGCTCTTTGACGCGCACCAGGCGCGTGGCGCCGGCGTGCCGCAACCCGGCACCTACGTGGTGGTGGCGGTCGCCGACACGGGAGTCGGCATGAGTGACGAGGTGAAGGCCCGGCTGTTCGAACCGTTCTTCACGACCAAGGAAACCGGCAAGGGCACGGGCCTGGGCCTGTCGCTCGTGTATGGGCTGATGAGGCAACTCGGCGGCGCAATCACCGTGCGCAGCGTGGTGCAACGCGGCACGCGGGTGACGCTGCTCTTCCCCGCGTTGGCGGAGCAGCCTGACCGGCCGGACACGTCCGCGGTCGCGCCCACGTGGAGCGCCTCGCAGCGACGTACCCCCTCCTCCAGCGTCAGCCGTCCGTTGATCCTGGTGATCGACGACGAGCGCGCGCTGCGCGAAATGCTGCGCCTGGTGCTCGACGTGTCGGGGTTCGAGGTCGTCGAGGCGGCCGACGGGGCCAGCGGCGTGGCCTGCCTGAGCGAGCGCGGCGCGGACGTCCGGGCCATCCTGCTGGACGTGCAGTTGCCGGGCGAACTGAGCGGCCCCGAAACGCTGGAGCACATTCGCGTCCTGGATCCCCACGTCCCGGTGTTGCTGTGCACCGGATTCGTGCGCGAAGACGAACTGGCGCGCATGCGCATGCTCAAGGTGGACGATGTGCTGCTGAAGCCGGTGGATGTCAACGCGCTGCTGGCGCGGCTCGACGCGGTGTCCCGCGCGCCGCGTGCCGGCGTGCCAGGGGGGCCGGGCGCCGGCGCGCCGAGCTGACCATGTGTGGACGCTTTGCGCTTTCCAAGAGCGATCGCATCGACTGGGCACAGTTCGGCGTGCGGCGCGGTCCCGCCCTGCCGCCGCACTGGAACCTCGGCCCCGGGCGCGCGATCGCGTCGGTGCGCGACATGGGCGAGGGTGCCGAGGTGGCGATGCTCACGTGGGGGCTGGTCCCGTTCTGGGCGAAGGAGCGCAGCATCGGCAATCGATTGGCCAACGCACGCGCCGAATCGGCGCCCGAGAAGCCCGCCTTTCGCGCGGCATTCCAGGAGCGCCGCTGCCTGATTCCCGCCGATGGCTTCTACGAATGGCAGGCCGTCACCGGCGCCACGTGCAAACAGCCGTGGTTCGTGCAGCGGCGCGACGACGGCATTTTCGCGCTCGCCGGTCTCTGGGAGCGGTGGCAACCGCCGGCGGGCGACGCGTTGGAGAGTTGCACGGTGCT
>Ga0209014_10001341_pt1 | contig 14503 bp, 15 predicted proteins | sample BarGraNGADG00212_FD_184491 | JGI IMG/M metagenome (GOLD analysis project Ga0209014, IMG submission 184491) | Arctic peat soil microbial communities from Barrow, Alaska - Barrow Graham LP Ref core NGADG0002-212 (SPAdes) (version 2) | ecosystem: Environmental > Terrestrial > Soil > Wetlands >...
CCTCCGGGCCAGTGAGTCCGCCCTGGTCGAGATCGCGAAGGGCACCGGCAAGGTCAGCGACCTCCTCGAGGTCGAGGCGCAGCTGACCGAGGTCCGGGGCCAGATCGAGCAGCTGGACGCGCAACGTACCCAGCTGAACGACCAGGTGGCCTACGGCACGCTGGTCACGACGTACGGCACCGAGGTCGTGGCCGTCCAGGAAGCCGCCAAGGGCTGGGATCCGGCCCAGAACGTCGATAATGCGACCGCCACGCTCATCGGGGTGGGCCAGGCGATCGCCAGCGCGGCGATCTGGTTCGCCATCGTGTGGCTGCCGCTCCTGCTGGCGCTCCTCGTCCTCGTCCTGGTCGTCCGGTTCGCCTACCGGCGGTTCGGTCCGAAGCCAAAGCCCAGCGAGCCCATCCCGGGCTGGGGTTCGGGCGGGGACTCGGGCGGGGGCGGCGACGCCGCGGCCTGACCCTCGTCGATCATCTCGGGGCACCGATCCCCGGAACCGGCCAAGAATCATCGATGATCGGGCGCTATCATTCCCGCCGCACGGCAGGGCCGCTGGGCCTGTCCACGAACACCGCCGGGTGGTTTGCGGCGGATGGCGTGGGGCCGGACCTGTTCGCCGCGGCACGCGATGCCGTCCGGCGCATGATCGACCGCCTGGGTGCCGAGCATGGTCTGGCGGCCATCGACGCCTACCTGCTGCTGTCCGTCGCGGGCGACCTGCGGATCAGCGAGATCGTGGACCAGCCGAACTGGATCGTGACCTGCTACTGCCCGAGGTCCATCTTCGGGTAGCACCGGCGGGCACGAGCCTGCAGACGGCCCCACGGGTCGTCCCAGTGACGCCCCGTGGACCGTCTCCCCTGTTGCCCGCCCCCCGCGAACCCCTACACCGCCTCGTACGGCACGTAGGCCGGCCGCCACATCGCCGCGGTGACCGCGCCCGGGACCGCCTCCGGCGCGAACCGCCGCCCGACCCCCAGGTTGCCCAGGTGGTCAACGACCGCGATCGCGATCTCGCGGGCGACGGCACGCAGGTCCCCGATGGGCGGGAACAGGGCACCCTCTGCGAGCATCTCGGGTGTGGTCAGGGCGGCCAGGCGCCGCGCCGCCACCAGGAATGCCGAATCGGGCAGGATCCGCGCCTCGGACACGATGGCGCCGAGGCCGATCCCGGGGAACACGTAGGAGTTGTTCGCCTGCGGGACCCGGCGCAAGACGCCGTCGACCACCAGCGGTGGGAACGGGCTTCCGGTGGCCACGATCGCCCGGCCGTCGGTCCAGGCCATCACGTCAACCGGCCGCGCCTCGGTGTTCGCGGTCGGGTTCGACATCGGGAGGATGATCGGGTGCTCGTGCGCCGAGGCCATCGCCCGGATGGTGGCCTCGCTGAAGGCTCCGGCTTTCGCCGTCGTTCCCAGCAGGATGTTGGGCCGGAACGCCACGACCACCTCGTGGAGGTCGTGCGGGACGTCCGGGTCCAGGCCCAGGCCCGCCACGACGTCGCGCGGCAGGGCCGCCTCCCACTTGTCCTCGTCCAGGTCAGGACGCCCTTCGACCACCAGCCCCTTCGAGTCCAGCACCGCGACCGCGGCGTGCGCGGCCTCAGCGTCCATGCCGTCCTCAATCATCGCGAGGCGCAGGAGGCGGGCGATGCCCGTCCCGGCGGCGCCCGCGCCCGCCAGCACGATCCGTGCGTCGACGAGGGGGCATCCCGAGATGCGGAGGGCGCCGAGGATCGTGGCCAGCGCGATGGCCGAGGTGCCCTGGATGTCGTCGTTGAAGCTGCAGACCCACTGGCGGTAGCGCGCCAGCAGACGGATCGCGTTGTGCTGCTTGAAGTCCTCCCACTGCAGCACGGCGCGCGGGTGGACCTCGCGGACGCCGGCCACGAACGCCTCGACGACCTCGTCGTACGCGGCGCCACGGAGGCGCGGATGGCGCCAGCCCACGTACAGCGGGTCCGTCAGGAGGGACTCGCGGTCCGTGCCGACGTCCAGCGACACGGGCAGGGTCAGGACGGGATGGATGCCAGCAGCGGCGGAGTACAGCGCCAGCTTGCCGACGGGGATCCCCATGCCACCCGCGCCCTGGTCGCCCAGGCCGAGGATCCGCTCGTTGTCGGTGACGACGATGAGCCGGACCTCGTCGCAGGTCGCGTGCCGCAGGATGTCCGGGACACGGCGGACGTCGTCGGGCGTGATCCAGACGCCCCGCGGGCGCCGGTACTGGTGGCTGAACTCCTGGCACGCCCTGCCGACGGTCGGCGTGTAGACGATGGGCAGCAACTCCTCGAGGTTCTCGCTCAGGACCCTGTGGAACAGGGTCTCGTTGCGGTCCTCGAGGGCGGCGAGGCCGATGTAGCGCTCCAGGTCGTCGCCCTTGCGGCGCACGTGCTCGAGCTCGAGCGCTACCTGGGCGTCGATGTCAATGACCTGCGGCGGCAGGAGGCCACGCAGCCCGAGGGCGTCGCGCTCGCCCTCGGTGAATGCGGCGTCCTTGTTGAGCACCGGGTTGGCCAGGATCGCGATCCCTCGCAGCGAGATGGGGGCCGGGCCCTTGCCGCTCCGGAGCGCGTTGAGCACGACGGGCGAGAGGACTTGGGCGTGACCGCGCGGTACGGCGGGCGTCATCGAGAAGGTCATGCGGAGATGCTCCCGGGGCGGCGCACGCGGTCGTCCGGGAGGAACGCCCAGACCGTGCAGTTGGGTGGGGGGCGCCGGGCTCGCATCAGCGGGCGACGACAACCGTGACGTGGGCGTTGGCGGCGACGTGCTCGGACACGCTGCCCTGGAGCGTGCGGGCCAGGGTGCCCAGACCGCGCGTCCCGATCACGATCGTGTCGTAACCTCGCTCGTCGGCCATGTGCTCGATGGTCTTGGCGGGGTCGCCGCCCGGCTCCAGCAGCTCGGCCTCGATGCCGGCTTCGCGCAGCAGCTTGCGGGCCTCGAGCAGCTCCTCCGCGTGGACGGTGCGGTCGTCCCAGGGGTCGATGGGTGCCCGACCGGGGTGGACCGGGACCACGCTGATCACCCCGACGCTTGCGTTGAAGTTCTTGGCAAGCTCGACGGTCTGGTCGAGCGCGCGCTTCGCAGGCTCGCCACCGTCATAGGCGAGCAGGATCTTCTTCATGACCTGGGCTCCTTTCGGGAGGCGGCACCAGCAACGGGCACCGGCGAACACGTCGCGGCTGGTCTCCAACAACAGAGCATCGGCGCCGGGGCCGGCGAGGGCCAGCGGCCCGCGGACCGGGCGGGGTGTGCCGAAGGGCACGATTCGGTCACGGCACGAAGGAAGGCCCGGGCATGGCACGATGTGCCGGATGGCCGACCAGCAGGCGCGCTACAACCGCATCGCCGAGGGCTACGCCACGTGGTGGTCCCCCGTGCACCGCGAAGCCACGCTGCGGCTCCTGGACGAGGCAGACGCGGCCGTGGCCACCGGGGCGCGGCGGATCCTTGACGTTGGCTGCGGCACGGGGGCGATGGCGGTTGTCGCGGCCGAGCGCTGGCCATCGGCGGTCGTTGACGGGGTGGATGCCTCGGATGGGATGCTGGCCATCGCGCGCCGGGAGCTGAACGACCACCCCGGGGGTGTTCGGGGTCGCGTCCAGTACACGCAGGGATTCGCCGACCGGCTGCCCTTCGACGACGGCACCTTCGATGTCGTGCTGTCGGCATTCGTGCTGCAGCTGGTCCCGTCCGGGCCGCGCGCCCTGCGCGAGATGCGGCGGGTGCTCCGGCCTGGTGGACGCCTGATGTCCGTCCAGTGGCTGCAGGGCGACACGCCCCTGGCCGCGGATGCCGCCTACGACGAGGCGCTCGTGGCTACCGGCCTGGAGCCACGGGACCCCGACAACGACCATCCCGACCTGGCGTCGCCCGCGGCCGCCGTCGCCCAGCTGCGCCGCGCCGGGTTCCGGGGCGTGACGGCACGCGCCGACCGCCTCGAGCACACGTTCACGCCCGAGGGGTTCGCCGGGTTCATCACCCGGTTCGACGACGAGGACCTGTTCGCCTCGATGGAGTCGACGGCGCGCACCGCCCTGGAGGCGGACCTGCTCCGGCGGCTGCGTGCGCTGCCACCGGACGGGCTCCGGCTCGTGCTGCCCATCGTGTACGCAAGCGGGCACCGGGGGTAGCCGGCACCCGGCGTTCCGGCCCCAGGATCAGCCCTCTGCGACGGGCGCCTCGACAGGCGCGACCTCGACGGCCTCGACGGCCTCGACGGCCTCGACAATCTCCTCGCGCGGCTCGAGGACGCGGGCGATCACGTCCGCGGGATCGGCCTGCAACGTCACGCCCTTGGGCACGACCAGGTCGGCGACGGTGAGCGTGTCGTCGTAGCCCACGAGCGAGCTGAGGTCGTAGTGGATGGTCTCCGGCAGGTCGGCGGGGAGGGCTCGTGCCCGGACCATCGAGACCGGGTGCACCAGCGAGCCGCCCTGGAGGGTGGCCGGGGCCACGCCGTCCGCGACCAGCTGGACGTCGACCGTGAGCTCCTCGGTCATGCGCACGGCGAACAGGTCCACGTGGAGCGGCCGGCGCGTGATGAGATGCACCTGGGTGCCGTGCAGCAGGACCGGGCGTGCACTGCCGCCGTCAACCGTGAGGTCGATCAGCGTGGACGAGCCGGTGTGGCGGCGCAGCTGGTCGAACGCGTGGGCGTCGATGGTGACCGGCTCGCTGGCGGTGCCGTGGCCGAACACGACGGCCGGCAGGCGGCCTTCTCGGCGGAGCCGGGCAACGGCCTTGCCGGTGATGGTGCGGCTCTCTGCCGCAAGATGGGGTCGGTCGGCCATGAGTCTGTTCGAGCCTCCCAGCTCAGGCGGCATCCTGCCAGCCCGGGTGTCCGGCGTCCGGCACGATGCCCGGCGCGACTCGGGCTAGCGGCCCGTCGCGTTCAAACCTCGAGGCTATCATGGGCGTCCACGGAAGCCCCTCGACGGCCCCGCGCCGCTGCCCGGTGTAGCATCGGCGAGCCGTGGCAGCCACCATCCTGATCGTTGAAGACGAGTTCGCCGTTGCGCGAGGGATCCAGTACGCCCTCCAGCAGGAAGGGTACGAGGTGACCGTGGCGCGTTCGGGCGAGGAAGGCCTGGACTTCGCCACCAACCAGGCTCCCGACCTGATCCTCCTGGACGTCCGGCTGCCGGGGATGGACGGGTTCGAGGTGCTCCGTCGCCTGCGCGCCGTCGGCTCCAAGGCCCCCGTCCTGTTCCTCACGGCCCGCGGCGACGAGTTCGACAAGGTCGTGGGGCTGGAGCTGGGCGCGGACGACTACGTCACCAAGCCCTTCGCCCTGCGGGAGCTCATGAGCCGTATCCGGGCCCTGCTGCGACGCGCCTACGGAGACCTGGCCAACGCCGCCGGCGGACGCGTGATCCGCCACGGCGACCTCGTCATCGATCTCGAGCGCCGCCGGGTCCAGCGCGGCAACCGCCGCATCGGGCTCACCGCCACGGAGTTCGAGATCCTGCGGCACCTCGCGACCCGCCCGGGCCGGGTGTTCAGCCGCCGGGAGCTGCTGGAGCTGCTCCGCGACTACGAGGCCCTCGACCAGGACGAGAAGACGATCAACGTCCACGTCAGCCACCTCCGCGAGAAGATCGAGGACGATCCCTCGCTGCCCCAGTTCGTGCTGACGGTGCGAGGTGCGGGCTACCAGTTCGCCGAGCGCTGACGTGGGTGACGCCCGCCCGCAGGAGGTGCGCCCGCGGGACGCCCGTCCGGCGCGCCGGCCCAGCGTCCCGCAATCGTTCCAGACCCGGCTGACCATCGCCTTCATGGGCGTGGTCGCCCTGACCCTCATCCTCGTGGCACCGGTCGTGGTCAACCGCCTGGACGACTACTTCCGCGTCCAGGAGGAACAGAGCCTCCGGGCCCAGGCCGAGGCGACCGCAGCCATCCTCGACCGGTTCATCGCCGACACGGTGGGCACCGACGCCGTGGTGATCAACGTGGACGGGAAGCTGCAGCTCAACCCCGCCGTGCGGTTGGCGCTCGTCGACGACAACATCCTGGACCTGGCCGCCCACAACGTCGCCCACGCGGACATCCGGCTGCGGTTCGGGCTCGCCCACCAGGAGCTCGACGGGCCGCTGGCGGTGGACCCGGACCCGACCCTGGGCTTCGACATGCCGCTGTCCGAGGACCCGGCGCGCGGCCAGCTGCGCGACCCGTCGATCACCCCGGCCACGGCGGACGTCGCCCGCGCCAACGCCATCCAGGACTGGGGGATGAGCGTGACGCTCTCCAACCCGTACACCAGCCGGGCCAACACGCTGGCGGCCATCACCGGGCTGCTGCTGCTGATGGCATCCATCGCGTTCATGGTGGCCGTGCTGGTGGCCGCCTACATCGCCCACCGCTTCAGCACGCCGATCACACGCCTGACGGAGGCCTCGCGGCGGCTGGCGGAGGGCGACCTCGGTTCCCGGGTGGCTACGGACGAGCTCTCCTCCGGCACGCTGGAGCTGCGGGAGCTGTCCACCCAGTTCAACACCATGGCGGACCGGCTGGAGGAGAGCGTATCGATCATCCGGCGCGACCGGGACCGGAGCCGGGACTTCCTGGCCGACGTCAGTCACGAGCTGCGGACGCCGATCGCCGCGATGCGGACCTTCATCGAGCTGCTGCAGGGACCGGCCGGGAAGGACACGTCAGCCCGAAGCGAGTTCCTGGACTCCTCCGCCGTCCAGCTCGACCGGCTCGACTGGCTCGCCCAGAACCTGCTCGAGCTGTCGAAGCTCGATTCGGGCCTGGTCCTCCTGGAGCTGCGCCCGGACGATATCCGCGGGACGATCGAGTCCGCCGTGGAGCAGCAGCTGGCCGCGGCCGAGCGAAAGGGGATCACGCTCACCGTGACGCTCCCCGATCGCCCGATCCGGATCCACCACGATGCGCCGCGGGTGGGCCAGGTGGTCACCAACCTCGTCGGCAACGCGCTCAAGTTCACCCGTCGCGGCGGGGAGGTCCGGGTGACGGCCCGCCAGGACTCCGGCGGAGGAGCCCGCATCGAGGTCGCCGACACGGGCGTGGGGATCCACCCAGCCGAGCTGCCGAGGATCTTCGAACGCTTCTACCGCGGATCCGAGGCCAACGAGGCTCGGGGGACCGGCTCCGGCCTGGGTCTCGCCATCGTCAAGTCCATCGTTGACATGCACCACGGCACGATCGAGGTGGAGAGCCGGGTGGGGCACGGGTCACGATTCGTCGTGACCCTGCCGCGCGACCCACGCGAGACCACCGGCCCGGAGGCCACCGAAGGGGATCCCGCCCGGAAGATGGATAATTCTTCACCTGCCGGCGCCCCGCCGCTGAACCCCGCTCCGGCACCCTAGATCTCATCCTCCCGTCGGCCGGATGCCGATCCCGGCCGCCGCCACCCAGGAAAGACAGCCCGCCTCATGAACGACGACCCGACCGAGAACCACGGCGAGACCACCGGCGAGACCGCCGGCGAGGCAACCGGGGGCGCCGACGCGCTTGACGAGACCCAGCCCCTCGATGTGCAGCGCTTCGTCCCGGCGCCGGAACCCCGCCCCGACGACCGCTGGGCCTGGGCGGCCCCCACCGCAACACCGCCACCGGATCGCTGGTACGAGCCTGCGCCGACCGAGCCGGGACCCGCGGCCGCGGGCAACACCACCGGCACCTCCGCTCACGGCGGCCCCGGGCCGTCGCTGTGGAGCCGTCCCGCCGCGCCGATCGCTCCTCCGATCGCACCCTTGATCCCCCCGGCTCCGGCCCCGGCGAAGCGCCGGGGTGGTGCGGGCGTCGGCACGATCTTCGCCGCGTCACTGCTCGCCGCGGTGCTCGCGTCCGGCGGCACGGTGCTGATCCTGGACAGGACGGGCGCCCTGGACCGGCCCGTCGTGATCTCCGGCACCGGCTCGGGCCAGCAGGTCAGCGGCCAGCAGCCGGTCACCATCGACGAGTCCTCCGCGGTCATCGACGCCGCCGCGAAGGTCGGCCCGGCGGTGGTCAAGATCACGGTCGATGGCCAGTCCACGGATCCCTTCGGGAGCGTGCCCACCGAGGGCGTCGGCTCCGGGATCATCTACGACGCATCGGGCTGGATCCTCACCAACCGCCACGTGGTCACCGGCGCCGACAAGCTCACCGTGGAGCTCAAGGACGGACGCCAGTTCGCCGGCACCGTGTACGGCATCGACACGCTCACGGACCTTGCCATCGTCAAGGTGGATGCGCCCGGCCTCCCGGCCGCCCCGATCGGCCACTCGGACGGCCTCAAGATCGGCCAGCTCGTGATCGCCATCGGCAGCCCGCTGGGCACCTACTCGTTCTCGGTGACCAGCGGGATCGTCTCGGGCATGGGCCGCGACATCCAGGTGGACAACGGGACGCGGATCACCAACCTGATCCAGACCGACGCGGCCATCAACCCCGGCAACTCGGGCGGTCCGCTGGCTGACGCCTCGGGCGCCGTGGTCGGCGTGAACACGGCCGTCGCCACGGACTCGAGCGGCATCGGCTTCGCAATCCCGATCGACATCGCCCGGCCGATCATGGAGCAGGCGCTCCGGGGCGAGGCGCTCTCGCGCCCGTGGATCGGGATCCGGTTCCAGCCCATCAACCTGCAGCTCAAGCAGCACCTCGGCCTGAGCGTGGACAGCGGCGCGCTCGTCTCCAACTCGGGCGGCACCGACTCCGCGGTGGTGGCGGATAGCCCGGCGGCGAACGCGGGCGTCCAGGATGGGGACATCATCGTGTCCATCAACGGGACCAAGATCGACCAGGAGCATCCACTCGACGCGCTGCTGGTCCAGTACGCGCCCAACGAGACGGTCGAGCTGGAGATCCTGCGCAACGGGAACACGATCAAGGTCCAGGTCACGCTGGGGACCCGGCCCGCCAACCTCTAGCGGCGGCCTGAGGGCCGCGTCCCCCGAGTGTCATCGGCTCGGGCAGCCGGCGCCGAGGGTGCGCGAGGTGGGTCAGGCGGTGGGATAAGCGGGTCAGGCGGTGCGACGGCGCCGGATCGCGATGCCCGCGGTCCGGAACGGGCCGGACAGCTTGACGTCGGGCTTGCGGATCCTGACGGCGACCTCGTCGGCCGGATAGCCCGCCAGCAGCTCGTGGGCGATCGCCTCCGCCAGCGCCTCGATCAGGTTGAAGCGGGTGGACTCGACGATCTGGCGGCACGCGTCGTACACCGCCCCGTAGTCGATGGTCAGCGCGAGCTCATCGGACAGGCCGGCCGGCTGGAGGTTCAGCGTCAGCTCGACGTCCACCTCGAACGACTGGGGCGTGACCTGCTCCTCCGGGAACACCCCGTGCGTGCCCTGGAAGAGCATGCCCTCAAGGAAGATCCTGTCGCTCACATTCCCGTCCCATCCGGCCACCCGACGGGCCGCCACCCCCGAAGGATCGCATCCGCCACGCGCGCCGTGCGGACGTTCTCGCGCACGTCGTGGACCCGGACGATGTCGACACCCGAGGCGATCCCGAGCGCCGTCGTCGCGGCCGTCGCCTCCACCCGCTGGTCCGGGGGAAGGTCCAGCACCTTGCCCAGCGTGGACTTGCGCGACGTGCCGAGCAGGACCGGGCGGCCCAGCACCCGCAGCGCCCCGAGGCCCGCGAGGAGCGCGAGGTTGTGGTCCGGCGTCTTGCCAAACCCGAAGCCCGGATCCACGATCAGGCGCTCCCAGGCCGCACCGGCGTCCAGCGCCCGATCCAGCGCGCGCTGCAGGTCCGAGACGACCTCCGCCACGAGGTTGCGGTAGCGGGCCTCCGCGCGGTTGTGCATCAGCACGATCGGAACGCCGCGCTCGGCGGCCAGGCGGACCATCCCCGGATCGTCCGCGACGCCCCAGATGTCGTTGAGCAGATGGGCGCCCGCGTCCAGGGCGGCGGCCGCGACCAGGGGGCTGGTGGTGTCGATGGACAGCGGCGTGGCCGGCAACGCCGCAGTGATCGCGCGGATCACCGGCACGACGCGGGCGGCCTCGTCCACCGGATCGACCGGGGCGTGCCCGGGCCGGCTGGACGCCCCGCCGATGTCGAGGAGGTCGGCGCCGTCGGCGACCATCCGCCGTGCCTGGGCGACCGCTGCCCCGACCGGATTGCCGGCCGCGAGGAGCCCGTCGCCCGAGAACGAATCGGGCGTCACGTTGAGGACGCCCATCACGAACGTGCGCTCGCCCCAGGCAAAGGTGGCGGGACCGATCGCGAGCGCCCCGGGTGCCCCGGGCAGGCCCACTCCGGCACCGTCGGGCAACCCGTACGAGGGCGTCGCCGCACCGCCCCCGTGCTCGGGCCGCTCGCGGACCACGCCGCCCTCGTTGGGGAGCTGCCGGTCGCTCATGCCGGGTCCGGGTCGCGGAGCGCGGGGTCGTCAACCAGCCGAGCCCGCGCGGCACCGACGAGATAGAGCGACCCGGCCACGACGACCGGCCCGGACGACCGGCCCAGGGCCAGACGCAGGGCGGTCCCCGGGTCCGGGGCGGTCAGCACCGTCGCCGTGGGAAGCCGCGCCCGCCAGGCGGCCGCCAACGCCTCCGGGGGCATCGCCCGCGGCAGGTCCACGGCCGTGCAGACGACGGTCGCCCCTTCGAGGGACCTGGACCGGGCGGCTGCCTCGATCACGCCCTCGACGTCCTTGTCCGCCATGGACGCCCAGACGATGGTGAGGGGCTCCGGCGACGCCCCGCCACCGGCGAGGTATGGGCGCAGGTCGTCCAGCGCGACGGCGAGAGCCGCGGCCCCGTCCGGGTTGTGGGCCCCGTCGAGGAGGACCTCCCGGGTGCCGCGGCCGGGCACGGCGACCTCGAGCAGCTCCAGGCGCCCCGGCCACCGGGCTGCCGCATACCCCTCGCGCCGTGCCGCCGCGGAGACCGTAGCGATCCCTGCGGCCTCGAGCGCGTCCAGCAGGGCGTCTGCCGTCGTGACGTTCGCGGCCTGGTGGCGCCCCCGCAGCCCGACGGTCGTGGGACCGAGGTGCGGCAGGTCCACGATCAGCGCGTCGCGGGTCCAGCCCAGCACGGGCGCGGACGACACCTCGGTCAACGGCACGCCAAGCCGCGCACAGCGCCGGCGCACCACGGTGAGCGCCTCGCCTGCGGCACCGGTGACGGCGTGGTCGCCCCGCTCGATGATCGCGGCCTTCTCGCGCGCGATCGCCGCGACGGTGGTCCCCAGGCGATCGGTATGGTCCAGGGTCACGTTGGTGATGACGGCCACGCCCCCGTCCCAGGCGTGGGTGGCGTCCAGCCGCCCACCCAGGCCAACCTCCACCAGCGCGACATCCAGCGCTGCCTCGGCTAAATGGCGGAACATGACCGCGGTCAGCAGCTCGAACTCGGTGGGCTGGCCGTGGCGCCGCGCGACGCGGTCGGTCAGGGGGATCGCCTCCGCCACAAGCCGGGCGAAGTCGTCCGCGGTGATCGGCTTCCCATCCACCACGATGCGCTCCCGGTAGGTCACGAGGTGCGGCTTGGGCGTCTCGCCCACCCGGTAGTCGGCGGCCCGGAGCGCGGAGGCTGCCAGCGCGATGACGCTGCCCTTGCCGTTGGTCCCGCCCACCAGCGCCCCGCGGACCGCGAGCTGAGGGTCGCCCATCGCCCGGAGCAGCGCCCGTACGCGACCGAGCCCCAGGCGGATGCCAAACCGGCCGCGCGCCTCGATGGCTGCGAGGGCCGCCGAATAGGTCAGGCCACCGCCGGTGGTGGACGGCGACGGATCGCGGTCGGACGCGCTCACTCGCGGGTCAGCTCATCCTCGTAGAAGACGCACTGGTTGAACCTCGGCGTCAGGCACACGTCGTTGACGAAGCCATCGTCGAGATGGACGCCGCCCCGCAGCTGGCAGCGGGACACGTTGTTCGGCTGGCGCAGCAGTCCCTTGAGCAGGTGCGGTGCCTGGATGGGGATCGCCCCACGGGACCCGGTCATGTAGAAATGCGGGCATACGTTCCGCCGGAGGCTGGGGAGGCCGAAACCGCCGCGCGCGGGAGGGCTCGACTGGTGCTGCGGCGGGGCGAAGCGCATCGGCAGGCCGGCATAGGACAGCCGCCGCGCCGCAGACTGCGGCGGCATACGCGGCGCCGCCGGTTCCGGGAGCGTGGGCTCCTCCGCCGGAGCCGTATGCCGCGCCTGCACTCGGGCGATCGGCGCATGGCTCCAGGCACCGCGATCACCCGGGGTCGGACGCACCGGTCTCCGGTCTCGGGGTTCCACTCGATCCCTCTCTGCGGGACCCCGGGGACAGCGGGGTCGGACACGCGGAGCGTACCACCGGGCCCCTGATCGCCACCGGGCTGGGTCGCGAGCCGGGCCGAGGCCTGGGCCGCAAGCCGGTCGTGCCCGGATCGGGCAGTTCGCCGCTTCGTGCGACAATCCTGCCCGATGGATCCCCGCTCCGGTGGTCGGCCTCCGCAGGTCCGCCCTCGCCCCGCTCCAAACGGTCGGTCGCGCCGCGTCAAGGCTCGGCCCAGCGAGCCGTCGCCGACCCGGCTTGGGCAGTACCGGCGTCTCGAGCGACGGCGCGGCCTCCCCCTCGTCGCCAAGCTTCTGCTGGGCTCGTCGATCGTCGTGCTGGGCGCGTTCATCCTGTGGGCCGGCAGCGGCGGTGTCGGCCCGTTCCTCGCCTCCATCGTCCGCGGCTTCGGCGGCTTCGTGCAGACCGTCGGCACCGCCGTCAGCAGCCCCGCGCCCACGGAGGCGCCGATCACCAGCGACGCTCCGGTCATCACCGCACCCCAGCAGGCCTACGTGAACGCGACGACCGTCGACGTGACCGTGACCGTGCCCAAGTCCATCGCCGGACTGCCTGGATACACCGTCAAGCTCTGGGTGACGCTGCCGGACACGGATCCCGCGGTGGTCAAGCAGGCACCCGTCGGGGCGACGTCCGTGCTCGTCATCCCGGCGGTTGCGCTTGCGAAGGGCCGCAACGACTTCCAGGCCTCCATCGCAGGGCCGGGCGGAGACAGCGAGCTGTCCACCATCGCCACGTGGGTGTACGACAACGTCAAGCCCAAGGTCCAGGTCACGTCGCCCAAGAACGGTGCGTCGGTCAGCAAGGCGGCCGCCACGATCAAGGGCACGACCCAGGCCGACAGCACGGTCCGCCTGGTCGACGATATCAACGGCGCGACCGCCACGACCAAGGCGGGCACGGACGGCCTGTGGGAATCGAGCATCGCCGTCGGCCAGGGCGTCAACACCATCACGATCACGATCACGGACCCGGCCGGAAACGCGAACACCGGGACTCTCACGCTGCGGCGCGGATCGGGCAAGCTCACGGCCTCGCTGACCGGCACGGCGTACCGGTTCAAGGCGTCGAAGCTGCCGGCCCGGGTCTCGTTCACCGTGGTCGTGACCGACCCAGGCGGCCACCGGCTGGCGGGCGCGACAGCCCTGTTCACCGTCTCGGTGCCCGGGCTCCAGGCGATCGTCTCCGGTCAGATCACCACCAACGGAAACGGCAGCGCGACCTTCACGACGTCCATCCCGAAGGGTGCGATGCGCGGCAGTGGCCTGGCAACCGTCCTTGTCTCGGCCGGCGGGCTCGGGTCCATCCCCGACCCCAAGGTGCTCACGGTCCAGTAGGCATTCGACTGGGCGTTCGATCAGGCGCTGATACGCCTCGACAGACGGGCCCGGCGCAGCTACGATCCCCGCATGCCGCTCTGGCGTTGCCCCCATTGCGGGACCCCGCAGGTCGAGAGCTCGCGCTGCTGGGTCTGTCGGCGCTCGACCACATCCTGCGCCGCGTGTCGGCACTTCCGCCGCGGCATCGCCGGGGGGCTCGGGTTGTGCGGGCTCGATCCGAAGCGCCTGGCACTTCGGGGCACCGAGATGCGTGCGTGCTGGGAGGCGGCCGCCACCACCGGCTCGCTCGGACCGGGCCCGTTCGGACCCGACGCTCCGGGAGCATTCGGCCCCGTGCCCGTCCCGGTGATGGCCGCGGCCGGGTCCTCCGTGGGACGGCCGGTTCGAACGTTCGTTCCAGTCGTGACGAGCGAGGCGGTGGGCGAGGAGCGGTTCCCGGGGATCGCGGTCATGGCCGCCACCGCCGAAAGCGACGCGGCCGCCCCAGCGGCCAGGCCCCGGCGGATCCCCGGCGGCTGGTCACTCTGGGGCGACCTGGAACCCTGAGCGGGCCCCCGTCAGGGGGTGCAGGTACCCACGACCGCCGGGTCGGACAGCACCAGGTCGATCGCCGAACCGAAGGGCTGGTTGGTGCCCGCGACCGGCGCCTGGCTGGTCACGATCCACGTGGGCGGGATCGGGTCGACGCCGGCCGGGTCGGAGCTGACGGTCCCGAGCGTGAACCCGTCAAGGTCGATCTTCGTCGTGGCCACGTCGAGCGTCCAGCACCGATAGTTGCCCGTGTTTCGCGGGCCCGGCGTGGGCGTGGGAGTGGGAGGCGGCGTGGGCGTGGGAGTGGGAGGCGGCGTGGGCGTGGGCGTCGGGGCCGGCGTGGGCGTCGGGGTGGGCGTGGGCGTCGGGGTGGGCGTGGGTATGGGCGTCGGGGTGGGT
>Ga0209014_10001343_pt1 | contig 14496 bp, 9 predicted proteins | sample BarGraNGADG00212_FD_184491 | JGI IMG/M metagenome (GOLD analysis project Ga0209014, IMG submission 184491) | Arctic peat soil microbial communities from Barrow, Alaska - Barrow Graham LP Ref core NGADG0002-212 (SPAdes) (version 2) | ecosystem: Environmental > Terrestrial > Soil > Wetlands > Peat...
GCGCAGATGGGCGCCGAGCTGCGGCAGGTGCGGACTAGAATGCCAATCGGGTCGCCAGAAATCAAGTCACGAGAGAGAAACATCCTCGTGCCGACCTCATCATCGCGGCCATTCTCTCGTCGTGTAACACGCTGCCACGCAATGATGTGCACGACTTTTCGACACCGATCGTTACTTCGACACGATGCGCTGAATATGCAGACCGGTTGCGTCGCGCATCCCCAGGTAGACGACGCCGCCCGCACCGAATCCGGCGATGGTCGTGCCGGCCGGTACCTGCACGCGATCCACGAGCTTGCCGCTCTTGTCGATCACGTCGTAGATCGCGCCGCCCGTCGTCGGCTTCGTGGGAATCGTCCGCACCCAGAGCCGTCCATCCATGTCCGCGCGGACCGCGCCTGGGCCGAACACCGGTTTGTAGTCCGGTAGCTCCGACGCAGCCACCATGTTGATTGGTGGAAGCTGCATTCCACCGGGTCCGCCGACGTCGATGCGCGTATTCGTGCCGCCGCCGGGGGGACCACCCGCGGACATCTCGCGTGTCATGGTGACCACCTGGCGACCGCCGACTGCGGCGGCCGCGTCGGCGGCCGCGGCGGCTACAGGTGCGTTTCCACCATTCGCCACCATCGCCGCGCGTTGCTTCTCCATCGCGGATTTCGTCGAATCAAGAAAGCGCGACTTGTCATCGTCGGTCAGGCGCTGCCACTCGTACGGAATCTTGTCAGCCACCGTTCTGACTCCGGCCGCGTCGACAAGCTCGACGTGGTAGTCGCTCCCGCGCACGAGAGCGACGGTGCCGTCGCTCAACACCGCCCACTCGTCCATGACAGGAAGTGGATTGTTCTGCATGTTCATGTTCATGCGACCATTGGCGTCCGTCGACGTGCTGATGTACGTCTTCGGGATCTTGAAGAAGGCAACGGTGTCGAGCTTGCGGGTGGCGAGGTCGAAGCGGACGAGCGCGGCGGTATCCGGTGGCGTCGGCATCACGAACGGCTGACCGGGCTGTGGCATCCGGATATTTCGACCGAAATCCGGTGGCGCGCGATACACGAGGCGTCCCTTCGCATCGAAGCCCGGATTGCCCCGCGGGCCGCCGATCAGAAAGTTGACGTCGTTCGCGCGCGGCGCCGCCATGGTCCGGATGATCTTGCCCGCGGGATCGATGACGAGCATGGAGAGGCCGGCGGGTTCGATGAACAGCGTCGAGTCGCCGCGATAGGCGATCATGCCGCCAGGACTCACGCCATAGGCGTTGTTCGTGCTGCTCGTGGAGTCGGCAACGAGGCCGATGACCTTCATCGCCGGGTCCATGAGCACGACACGACGACGCGCCTGATCGTTCACGAGGACGTTGCCGTTTGGAAGCTGGCGGACGGCTGCGACCGACCCGATGGAATCGGTGCTCGTCGCAACAGCCGCGGGAAGCTGGCGCAGCGTCACTTTCGTCGCCGCGGCGGAGGGCAGCGACCCAGAGGCCACCTGCGCGCCAACAATGCCCGCCCCCAAAGTTGATAGAACGAGCGCATGCTGCGCGCTCCTGGAAATCGACCGAATCATTGTCCGCTCCGAAGAATGCGAGATCACTGTGTTATCGCTCACGGTCCGTGACGAATCTCGATCCGCTGTCCACCGCCGCCACCAGACCCGCCCATGAATCCACCCATGAATACACCGCCGCCCGTGTTGCCAGCGGTTCCACTGCGAATGCCCGCGAGGTAGCGACCATCGAGATGGCTCGCGACGAGCGGCGGCAGCTTCCGCTTCTGGTCAGATGTCAACAGCCCGTTGAGCGTCGGCGCCAACGCGATCAACAGGTCCACCGACGATTCGCGCGCCGCCTTGTACGTGTGATATGCCTCGCTCTGATCGTACTCGTTCGGCAGTGCCGCGAGGTACTTCGCCACCGGCGTCCAGATGCTGTCGAGACGGATCGTGTACGTGCGGTTCATGCTTGCGATGCTGTCGGCCTGCGGGCCGGTGAGCTCGAGGGTATCGGCCTGGCGAAGGATCTGCGCCATGGGGTTCATGATACTGCCCGTCCCATAGATCATCTTGAGCATCCCTTCGGGTATCTTCTGCCCGTCGCGCGTGCGGCCGCGATCGAGCTGCTGCGTGAGCTGCTGGCGCTCGCGCGAGGGGCCGACGTCGACGCGAAGCTGCATTGTAAGCGTGACCGGAGCGCGGAAGGTCTGGAACTGCGGATTCGTGCTCCCGAAGCGCGGATTGACCTCGTACTTGTAGCGGTTGTTCGTCGCGTCGAAACCGCGGACATACAGCAGTGTGGGATCGGCGTTCGCGAACTGTCCCCAACCGTGCAACTTGTTCTCGCCATGGAGAAGGATGTCCGCCGCGCCCAGCGGGTTGCTGACCGAAAAGCTCAGCGTCGTGCGCTGCGGCATGCGCACCTTCATGGGATTGAACGAGATGCTGAGGTTCGCACTCGAGGTCCACGGACCTTGGCAGCTATTGCGCGCCGCAAGATGCCCGAGTTGGCTCGTGAGGCACTCCTTGGCCTGTCCGGAGCCGCTGGCAAGCAGGTTGCTGATGCCGGCAGCCACCGCCGGATCGGTCGCAGTGGCCGGATTGAAGATGAAGGCGCGATCGTTGGAGTACCCGTCGCCGTTCACATCGCCGGAGATGCTCGGCGTAAAGGTGGTTCCGCTGACGAAGCGGCCGGACCAGTTCACGCGTACGGCATCGTAGAAGTTGTAGCCGATGCTGTACGTGATCTGATGACGAGAGTCGAAGGCGCTGCGTGTCCATTCCACGTCGCGGGGATTTCCGACGGTGCTGCTGAAGCCGCGAACCTGCTCGCGGTTGTCGCCGAGCACATATGACGCCGACCAGGTGAGGTTCTGGCTGAAGCTCGTCGGAAAGAGCGAGACGCGGAGCTGCCTGCTGACGCTGCGCAGGTCCGAGCGCAGTTCACTCACGCGCGAGAACAGTGGACTCACGCGTGCATCGCCCGACGCGATCGCACCCGTCGCCGGCACGATGCTGGAGCTGTTGACGAAGACGGGACGACCACCCTCGTTCGCGAGATTGAACCGAATCACGGGCGCGAAGTTGAGATCGACGAAGCTGCTCTGATTCAGGTTGACGCCGTAGGTACCCTCGACGGTCATGCTGAACCGATTGTTGAGAATCGGCCCGTTCCACTGGAGGTTGCCGCGCACGCTCTTGCGATCCTGATAGTCCGGCGAGAAGAGCGTGACGTTGGGCGCATTGCTGGCGAACACGCTTCCGATCGAGCCGTCGGCGCACTGCGTCGGAATGCTCCCCGGATTCGAGAGGTACTGATCCCACTGCGGAATCGGCGCGGCGCCGCCGACGCAGCTGAGCTGTTGCACGGCGCCTGGCAGACCGGAGTTGTCGATCGAGCCGCCGATGACCGAGGCGCTCGGCGTGTTCTGGAAGACACCGACGCCGCCGCGCACCACCGTACGCGGCCCGCGCACCGCGCCATCGAACGCCGCGATCTGCGGCGCTTCACCGATCGTCTTCGAGAAGCCGATTCGCGGGCTCAGGTAGATGCGGTTCGGCACGACGTCATTGCGCACGTTGTAGAGACGCGAGACGTCGGCGTTGAAGGCTGGCACCGCGGAAAAGTGATTGCCGTCGATGCGAAGACCGTACTGGAATTGCAGGTCCGCGTTCTTCTTGTACGAATCGCCGAGCGAGATGGCGCCGACGGTTTCACTCGCGCTCTGCACGCGCGGGGAGAGCTGTCGCGTGTAGGAGGCTGGTCGATTCGCCTGCAGATCGGCCAGCGAGTTGAAGAAGAAGGTACCCAGGGCGTTGGTGGTCTGATCCTGCTCGTAGCCGTCCTGCCGCAGCTCGGTCGCGAGCTTGAGCCGGTGCTTGTTGTCCTTGCTGAACCACGAAAGCTGGTTCGCTCCGCCGACGCTGATGTTCGCGCTCATCGTGCTCAGGCTGGAACTGCCGCCGAAGCCGATGTTGCGAACGCCACTGGTGCCGTCAGCGAAGGTCGAGTTCACGAGGACGCTGCCATTGGGAAGCAGCGTGTATGGCGTTCCGTAGTTGCGGCTCGCGTTGAAGTTGAGGCTGCTCTCGCTCAGGATGGTGTTGTTGATATACGCCGTGTGGCTGCCCTGCAGGCCGCCGCCGTAGTTCGTGCGGTCGCCGCTATGTGCGGGAAGCTCGGACGTGAGCGACTGACCGACGGGCGTCTGCTTGTTCCAGTTGCCGTTGAATGTCAGGTTGAAGGTCTGACCCGAACTCGAGCCCGGAGGCGTGAGGTTCATGCTGCCGAACACCGAGCCCTGATCGCTCAGCCGATCGTTTGGAATGCCGCCGCCAATCGTGGACGGAATGTTGGCGAGTTGCGCGATCGTGAGAAGTCTCGCCACGGAATCCGCCGAGATGCCGGTGGCCTGGAGGCCAACGGGATCGGTATTGATCAGCGTCTGAAGATCGTTGGCGCGACGGCCGAGCTGGTACGACACGTTGTAGAACGCCTTGTCCATCACGATCGGACCGGAGACGGCGCCGCTGAGCGAGAGATTACTGTATTGCTGTCCGAGCGCACGCGCCGCACGGTCCGTCCACTGGAGCTTGGGCGAATCGACGTTGAGGCTCGTGCTGCGCCGAATGAAGTTGGATCCGGATCCCGGCTGGATGTTGAACTGTCCGCCGCTGAATCCACCGCGGCTCACATCATACGGTGTGGTGATGAGCGTCGTGGTGACGATCGCGTCACGGGGAACAGTCGAGCTGCCGAAGTTCTGCCCGTTGAGCGTGGTCGTATTCTGGTCGGCGGAAAGTCCGAGAACCGAAAAGCCGGCCGGATCACCGTCGGCGCCAGTGACCGGTGTGACGCCAGGGATCGATGCAGCCATCGCATTGAGGTCGCCGGCCAGCGCAGCGCTCACGGCCGACGCGTTGGCCGTCTGCTCGTTACCGCTGATGTCGGACGGCTTGTCGTTTCTGTTCACGCGTCCGCGTTCGGCAACGGCCTTCATCGTGTCGAGCATCACCATTCGCTCAAGTCGTGCATCCGCAACGAGGATGTCCTGGTCGGCGGTGCGCTTGACCTCGAAGCGCTTGGGTGCGAAGCCGATCGCGGTGGCGTTGAGGAAGTAGTCGCCCTCACCACCGGGAAAGGTGATGGTGAAGCGTCCACTCTTGTCGGTGCGCGCGGTGCGGTTCACACCACCTTGTACGGAGGTCGCGGTGACGTTCGCGTTTTGGATGGGGGCATTGTCCGGACCGGCGATGAGGCCGCGGATGACGTCGACCTGCTGGGCGGCGGCCTGGGTCGCCGCTGCGACAAGCGCGAAAAGAGCGGCCACTACTATAGCGGTGCGGCGGGACACGGGGGCGTGCGGGAAGGGGGGATAGGAACTACCGGCCTCGACGCCCGGTTTGACACCCGAATTCTGGAAAAGGTGCCTTCCCTTATTACGTAGGGGATGGGCGGAGCGTTTGATATCTAACCGGCTGAGCACACGGCTCAGCACAGCATATATCCAACGGCGCTGTCTCCCCGTGGGTTCCACACCACTAGATTGGAGCATGGTTACTCGGCGCCTGATGCTTGTGGCCACGATCGCGCTCACCGGTTGCGCGCCGCGGTCGGCTGTCATGCGGTCCGGCGCTCCGAGCGACGCGGCAGCGGCACGGTACGACACCATCCGTCCGCTCGCCACGCTCAGCAAAGGGTGGAATAGAATTCCCGGCCGGTTAGGCACTGGGTGCGCGCACGACTCGACCTTCGTCTTTCGCGTGCGGCCCGGGCTGCCGGACAAGGTGATGATCTTCCTCAACGGTGGCGGCGCGTGTTGGCGCGCGCAGGAATGCGATCCGCGCGGAAGGCCGACATACACGATGACGTCGGATTCAGCCAACGATGTGTCGGTACGCTCGGGGATCTTCGACGTCGCGAACCCGGCGAACCCGGTGCGCGATTTCACGATGGTGTTCATTCCCTACTGCACCGGCGACGTACATCTCGGCACGCGCGAGGTGGAGTACAAGTCGCATCACGGGAAGGGGGCAACGCGCACGTTTGCCGTTCGTCATGGCGGCGCCGCGAATGTCGAAGCGGTGCTCGGCTGGGTGTACACGAACCTTCGCAGTCCGCGCGTCGTGTTCGTGACGGGAGTCAGCGCTGGAGCAGTCCCATCTCCGGTGATCGCCGCGAAGGTCGCACGCCACTATCCGCGCGCGCGCGTCGTGCAGCTCGGCGACGCAGCCGGCGGATATCACGCCCCCGCAGTGCCGAATCTTCTCGCCGGTTGGGGAGCAACGGAGTATCTCCAGGACGACGCGGCCTTCCGCTCTCTCGACTCTGCGGACTTCAGCTTCGAGCGCCTGTACGTGGCCTCAGCGCGTGCGGCGCCACGGGTTCACTTCGCTCAGGTGAATACGGCGGAAGATGCAACGCAGTTGTACTTCCTCTCGCTGCTCGGCATCAAGGGGACGCCGCTGGTGAATCTTCTCGCGACGGATCTCGCGGAGGTGCGTGACGGCGTGCCATGGTTCAGGACATACACGGCGCCCGGAAAGGTGCACACGATACTGCGGTCGAACGCGATGTATTCGACGACGGTAGATGGCGTTCTGTTTCGGGAGTGGCTGGATGGGTTGGTGAATGGCAAGAGCGTGGAGGACGTTGGAGAGAAGTTGCTGGCCGCAAAGCGTTAGGCGGGTTCCGCGGTCGGGCTATCTCATCACAGTCCCGCCGTGAACGTGAACGCGACCACCCGTATCCCATCACGCGCTCTTCAGCCGCACTATCATCTTGCCTGTGTTCCCTCCGTCGAACAGGCCGAGGAACGCCGCAGGCGCCGACTCGATACCCTCGAAGATCGTTTCCTCCCACTTGATTCGCCCTTCGGCGAGCCAGCGGCCCATGTCGGCGAGGAAAGCGGAACGGCGATCTTCGTGATCGCCGACGATGAAGCCGCGCATCGTCAGTCGCTTGCCGATGGCGAGTGCCAGATTGCGTGGTGCGCACGGCGGCTCAGTCGCGTTGTACTGGCCGATCATTCCGCAGAGCACGACACGCCCTCGCGGATTCATCGCCGCGAGTGCTGCCTCGAGCTGCGCGCCTCCCACATTGTCGAAGTAGACGTCGATGCCGTTCGGCGCGAGCTCACGCAGTATGCGCGCCGGATTGTCCGTCGTCTTGTAGTCGAAGGCCGCGTTCACCCCGGCAACCTTCTCGAGCCACTCGATCTTCCTGGCGGATCCCGCGGAGCCGATGACGGTGCAGCCTTTGATGCGCGCAATCTGAACGGCGATCGATCCAACCGCGCCAGCCGCGGCAGAAACGAACACGATGTCCCCTTCTTTCAGCGCACCGATGTCGAGCAGGCCGACGTACGCGGCGAGTCCGGTCATGCCGAGAGCACCAAGGTACGCCGGCAGCGGCGCAAGCGTTGAATCAATCTTCTGGAATTTCCTGGCCGGCGCGACCACGCGCTCTCGCCAACCATACCGATGCAAGACGTAGTCGCCCGCGGCCAGTGCGCTGCTGCGCGACATGAGAACGCGGCCGACCGCCGCGCCGTCGAGCGGCTCGCCGATCTTGAATGGCGGCACATAGCTTGGCCGATCATCCAATCGGCCGCGCATGTATGGATCGACGGACATGAACAGATTCTCGACGAGGACCTCTCCCTCCGTCGGCTCGCCGAGCGTCACCTCCGAAATCTCGAAGACGGAGAGAGAAGGACGACCGACTGGACGACGCGCGAGCCGGACTTCGCGAAAGGTCTTCTTCTTCTGATGCAGCGTCACGCGTCCACCTCCTCATGGTGACTTGGGCGATCGTGGATCGGGCCGCGCCGTTCGCGCAGCATTCCAGCGTTTCGCCCCGTGCTCACCGCCGCGATTTCCGCGACGATCGAGAGCGCGATCTCATCCGGCGTCTCTGCGCCGAGATCGAGTCCGACGGGAGAGTGCACGCTCGGTGGCAATGTCGCGTCGGGACCTGAGAGGCGTGCCCCGAGCAGCTCGACCGTCCGTTTGCGAGGACCGAGGACGCCGATGTAGCCGGCGCCCGCGTCGAGCATTGCGTGGAGATAGGCGCGATCGTGGGAGGCGGCGTGCGCCATCACCACGGCCATCGTGCGCTCGTCCATTGTAACACGACCGCTCAGCGCGGTCGTGTCCTGCGAGAGATTCGCACACACGACTGCGCGCGCGTCGGGAAATCGTGCGGCGGTCGCAAAGCTTGGCCGGTGATCGACGACCGTGACGTGCCATCCCATCAGCGCTGCCAGTCGCGCGAGAGGAATCGCGTCCGTGCCGCCGCCGCAGATGACGAGCCGAGTTGCAGGCCGAATGACCTCACGCGCGACGTCGGTCTCGTGCTCGAGGAGCGCGCGGTCGCCCTCGATGATGTCGCCGCCCTCGCCGAGGAGGAGCCGCGTTCCGACTGGCGGATGACCGGTGTCCGAGCGCAGCAACGTCAGCAGCGTGACGGCATCGCGTCGCGCGGCAAGTCGCTCGTGGAATGCGACCGCGTCATCGAGTGCCGCACTCGCAAGCGGCTCGAGCAGCAAATCAATGATTCCCTGGCATCCCATGCCAAGCCCGAGCAGCATCTCGTCCGACGCGCGGGTGTCATAGCGTACGAGCTCGGCGCGTCCCCCCGAGAGCACGTCGGGCGCGCGAGCAACGATGTCGGCCTCGAGACAGCCGCCGCTCACCGCGCCGATCGTTTCGCCACTCGCGGTCACGATCATGCGGGCGCCTGCTCCGCGATACACGGAGCCTTCGACGGCCATCACGGTGACGAGCACGACGCTTTCGCGCTGCGTGGAGGCGGCGGACAGGGCGTGGCGGATTCGGTCGAGCTCGCGCATCAGTATAAGATAGTTATTGGAGCTTGGCAGAGATGACACCCCGTAAGCCAAACGGTCGCGGCGCCACATGGCACCGCGACCGTATCAACAGCGGGTTCCGCTGTCCGGCTATCTCATCACATTCCCGCTGTGATCGTGAACGTGACGACCCGATTGCGCGGCGCGACCGGCGCGCCCGCAGTCGCGCTCAGCGTGTAGACGATCGGAAGCGCCATCGCGCTCACGCCGGAAATTCCGGTGACGACATCCGCCGAGGCGATTCCGAGGTTCTTCGAACCCGCGCTGGCCGCGCCGGCTGGCGCAGCGAGCGAGACCGCCAGCGACACACCAGATGGCATCGGCTCATCGAGCGAGGCGGCGATCTTCTGGTTCGACTCGTTCGTCGTGATCGCGAAGCTCGTTCCGCTCACAGAAGCGCTGGTCGGCGCTCTGTTGACGATTGCCGTCCGCACCATGATTGGGCTGGTTGTGCCTGAGACGGCCGCGTGGGACATCGACACCACGCTGAACGTCACGGTCTGGGTCGCGGTCTGAGCCAAAGGGCTCTCGGAAACCAGACCAAGGGCCAAGACACCCGCGAAAGCTGCGTCCAGTCGATAGAATCGCATGCTCTGCTCGCCTGATTAAGCGCCGGAGCGGGACGTCATCGTCCGAATCTCTCTGCTTAATCAGTATCGAACACATCGGTCAGTGTCAAGATAGATGTCCCGGAACTACCGATAAATCGCCAATTTGTCCGGTAAATCTGACCGCACGGTCGGAAAAATTGTCGCGCAGACGCATCACTTCGTTGGATTGACGCGCCGACAGTCGTCGAACGATTGTCGTTAAGCGAGAATCATCTCCGTATCGCAACTACTTCGGAAAGGATACCTCGAACCGAGTGCCTTTGCCGGGCTCACTCTCGACCTCCAAAGAGCATCCCATGCTCTCCGCCAAGGCCCTTACGATCGGCAAACCCAGCCCGACGCCTTCGTAGTGGCGGCTCGTCGAGCCGTCCACCTGGGTAAAGGGCTCGAAGATCGTGGCGAGCTGGTCAGGATAGATCCCGATTCCACTATCCTCGACCACGAGGCTCCCCGGCGCCGTCTCTCCATTCCGGCGCGCTACGGTGACGACCACGCTACCGCGAGTGGTGAACTTGACGGCGTTGCAGATAAGCTTGTCGAGCAGCTTCGCGAGCTTCATCGGATCCACGCGAATCAGGTCATACGATTCCACTTTCAGCGTAATCTCGAGTCGTTTGCGCTCGGCCGTCTCGCGCCACTTGCCGACCAATTCCTCCGCGATGGCAGCGACGTTCATGTACGGCGGAATGGGCACATCGCAGACTTCTCGCGTGATCGAGATCGCGACGAGATCCTCGACGAGGCCGAGCAGGCGCTCGCCGTTAGTCCGGATCGCCTCGAGCATCAAGAGGTCCGCAGGGCGCTGGTTGCCGGTTCGATTCTCCTTGAGCACGCGCGAGAATCCGATGACCGAGTTGAGCGGCGTCCGCAGTTCGTGGCTCAACCGCTGGACGATGGCGTGATGCTCTGTCGGCGTCGCGCGCGACGCCTTCCTGTGCGATGCCTTGAGGGTCACGGTGGGCGGCTCGTTCTCGAAGCGGAGGGCGATACTCATTTCCTGGCCGGGTTGGAGTTACCTTCGATCATCTGAACGGCGCGCCGGCGTGGCACCGAACGGAACGCAATCTGACGTGTAACGGCGGGCTTTACACTGACTTCGATTTCCGCGGGCTCCCACCGGGTGCCCGCATGTGGCTCGCTCATGACCTTGAGCACGTACGACCCGCTGGCAACCTCGGCGAAGCGATAGCTGCCCGTTTCATCGGTGGTGGTGTAGAGCGTGTCGCGCACACCCACGAGCATGAGCGACACGTCGTTCAGCGGACCAGCATCGGCCAGGGAATCCGGTGCGTTCTCCAGACCAGTGCGCGCGACGGACATGTGGCGCACTGTGCCTTCCACGATTCCGGCGCGCTCCAGCGCAAGCGCGAAAGTGGTCGGAACCCGACGTGCGCTGTCCACCCGCACCGTCGGGTCGCCGGTGAAGACGGTCGCGGCCTGCGCGGTCTGTTGCGCGAGGGAGAGACGATACTCGCCAGCGGGAAGACCGGCGAATGCGACGCGTCCCTCATCGTCGGTGATCGCGGCCTGAGGTCCAAGCCGCACAAGCGTACCGGCGATTCCACGCCCCGTCTCCTGATCCACGACGCGCCCGCGAACGCGGCCAGCAGAGCGGGTGCGCCCGACCGGCATCTGTAGCGGCATGGAGTACTCGATGAATGCGACCTCGCGGCCGCGCGCGGCGTTGGCGGTGCCGGCCACGCGTACGCGCAAACTCACCGTGGAGCCCGTCGGCAGGGACTGCGAGAGTCCGGCGTCGAGCTGCGAGAAGCGCTCACCGGTTGAGAGGATCGACGTCTGGAAGCCGTTGAACGTGATGTGCGTGCTGGGACCGAGCTGCAGGCGCCCGTCGCCACCGAGGGTGACGATGCCGTCGGCGCCACGCGTCATGGACATGCCCTTGCTCGTTTCTCCATAGAGCGAGAGCGAGTTCACGCCAACTTCTGCGCTCGCACCGAGCGAGAGTTCGTGGTACCCGTGCCGGTCGGCCAAGCTACTCGACGCGATGCCGGCTCCGGCTCCGCCCCAGAAGCGCATCGCGCCAACGGTCTGCTCGGCGCGCGCGAGCAGGCCGCGCTGCAACTCGTCGTTGCGAAACGACGCGAAACTGCTCGTCCGCGTCTGCGCGGAGTACTGAAGGCTGTAGCGCGTCGCGTACTCCATCGCCACCGTGGACGACCGGAAGTACTGCGGCGCGATGAGGCCCAGACTCGCGCCGCTGACAAGATGCGACCCGACTGACGCGGTGAACTGCAGGTCGCTCGTCGCCCGCGCGGACAGGCTGGCGTAGTCGTGATCGGCGCCGCGAGTGATGCCGGCAAAGCGATCGTCCGCCGCGATGTGGCCAATATCGTAGTGCACCCGGTCGCCGCCGCCGCTAAAGTGCACCGTGGTCGCGGCGCCGCGGCCGAGCGGGCCGTTGCTTGCGGCAACTTCCAGCTCGACCTTCGTCTCTCCGGGCGGACTCAGTGTGAGTCCGGTGCCGAGGATCTGGCCGGCAAAGATTCCGCCGGTGCGCGTCAGGCCGCTCACTGTGAGCTGCGGCTCGGAAAACATGTCCGAGGCGCGCGCACTCACATAGGCGCCGCGTTCAACGGGCGAGTCAGGCTGAAAGCGAAAGCGCTGCGCGAAGGCGCCGGCGCCCAGCGCGCCCTCCTGCACATCGACGCCGCCACCGAAGCCCATCTGTCCGCTGCTCGACAGTGACGAGGCGCGGTAGAGCGCATCGCCGGCGCGCGCGGTGTAGTTCGCGCCTTTGAGCTCCACGCGGTATTCGTCCTGATCGCCGAACTGCGAGGCCTTGCCTGGCGATCCGCGCAGCACGAAGGCGAGCTGCTCGCTCCCGCCTTCGCGAAGCAGGCCGTTGCCGATCAGCTCGTAGGGCGACACCCCCGCCGCCGCGTTCGCAGCGCGCAGACGGAGCTGCGATGCGACCCGGTGAAGCGGCTCCGATGCGTTGGCCTTTTGTACGATCAAAACCCGTGTCGACGCAAAGGCGGTTACCGACGTGTCGGACTTGTCGGAGACGTACAGTTCCAGCACGTCATCCTCTGCCTGAAGACCCTTCGTCCGAGTCGCGACCCGGACGACCAATGGCAGGGATGCGCCAGCGGCGAGCGTCATCTGCGTGGAGTCGAGCGCGATGGAGCCGTCGAGCAGACTCGTGCCGCGCAGCATGACCGTCGTCCGGACGTTGCCGCGGTTCTTGAGGAGGAAGGCCGCGCGGTAGGTGTCGCCCGACACGGCGTAGGTCGGCCGATTGGTGGGCGACAGATCCAGGCCGCGTACCACGCTCACGTCCACAGCGAGCGAGTCGCGAACGACCACATTGCCGGCGGAATCCTTCGCCGAAAGCCCGATGACGTACCGGCCCGCCGGTGCGCGCGCGGGAACCCGGACGCTCACGATCCAGCTGTCGGTCTCGCCGGCGGCGAGCGCGAACGGCATTGCGCCGACCGGCGCCGACCAGTCCGCGGGAATGGTGATGCTCGGGACGAGCGCGACACGTTTGGCGGTGCCGTTCGTGACGCGGAGCGCGGTCGAGATCGTGGCGGCGGGCGCGGCGACGATAGCCGCAGTGTCCCGCGCGGCAACGCTCACGCGCTGCGCGGAGGAGGGAATGGCCCCGGCCATGACGAGCGCAAGCAGCGCGTAGCGAACCGGGAGGCGCATCATTCCGCTCAGAAATTCAGCTTGTACTGCGCGGCAAACACGGCGTCGTCACCCGAGTCGGCGAAGACGATGGCCTTGTAGCTGCCGGCGGGGAGTGCATCGAACACGAAGCGCTGCTTCAGCGAAGTGCCCGGGTAGAGCAGGCCGCGCTGCTGCTCTCGGCGGCCGCGCAGCACACCCGCGGCGTCGTAGAGCTCGATCCACAGATTGGGGCGGTAGGCGCGCTCGCCGGTGTTCTCCACGTCGAGCTCGAGGACGCGGTGCCCGGTGGAATCCTTGGTGAGCACCTGGTTCGCGAAGGCAACCTTGCGCGAGCCGGTCGTGGGAAGATGCGTGGCGAGCTGCACGGCATAGCGCACGACGGCGCCGATGCCAACCCGCTTGGCGGCGGCGGCCGGCGGTGCGGTCGTCGCGCCTTCAATCATGATGGTGCTCCAGTACGTGCCGCGCAGTGTGTCGATCGCGGGGACGGTAATGGTGTACCCAAGCGTGATCTCGCCGGAGGGCGGGACGACGACCAATGTGGCCGAGGGCTTGACCCATTTCGCGTTCGAGCGCGGGGTCGTGCCCGGTTCGTCGAAGTGCGAGGTGCCGTCGGCAAAAAAGAGGTAGTCCGACTTGTAGATCCGCACGGACTGCGGCTGTGTTGTCTGGTTGCGGATCAGGATCGTTCCTTCATAGCTCTGGCCCGGCGCCGCGGTGTGCTCTTCCACCGTGCTGCCCACCACGGCGATCTGCGCGCCGGCGCGCACCGGCTGCACCAGGGCGCCGAGGAGCAGGGCGACCGGGGCGACGCGGAGCAAGTGTGTGGGCGGCGAGGGGAATTTCATCTGGCGTCTCTTCGACTACGGGTAGTTGACAACTATGATGGTGACGGGATGGCTCTGGAGCGGGATAACAGCTACACGGTGATTGCCTAGTAGATCGTGAACCGGACCTGGCACGTCGATGACAGGACTCCGGCGGCGGCCGTTGCGCTGAAGTTGTATGTGATGCCGAGAGAAGTCGCGTTGGTTTTCTGGGGGATGCCCGTTACGACGACCGTAATCGCCCCGGTGCTCAGGTCCGCGTTATTGACATTCGTCGCCCCCGGGGGTGCCGTCATTGTGATAAACAGTTTCGTACCGGTCGGCATCGACAAGCAGGTCCCGAAGATCTGCGCCGAAATCGTGCCCGACTTGAGGTTGGCCGGCGTTGTGACGGAATAATTCGTCGAGACATCCGCGGGTGGCGCATTTGGCTGGAGGCCAGCGGTGGCGGAACTGATGATCATGGCGGCCGGCGAGGCCAGTATCGTGAGCGTCTGCGCCGTCGCCGGCCTGCTGCTGATGAGCAGTAAACCGAGCACGATTGGC
>Ga0209014_10001346_pt1 | contig 14483 bp, 17 predicted proteins | sample BarGraNGADG00212_FD_184491 | JGI IMG/M metagenome (GOLD analysis project Ga0209014, IMG submission 184491) | Arctic peat soil microbial communities from Barrow, Alaska - Barrow Graham LP Ref core NGADG0002-212 (SPAdes) (version 2) | ecosystem: Environmental > Terrestrial > Soil > Wetlands >...
CCTGCCGCTACCCTCTCCACCGGCCTGGTCTTTGTAGTATTGAGGGGACCCTTGCCGTCGATGGGCTGGCCCAGGGCGTTCACCACCCGTCCGATCAGTTCGCGGCCAACCGGCACCTCGACGATGCGGCCGGTGGAGCGGACCTGGTCGCCCTCCTTGATCTGGGTGAACGGGCCCAGGATCACAGTGCCCACGCTCTCTTCTTCCAGACTTAGAGCCTGGCCCATGACGCCGCCAGGGAACTCCAGCAGTTCGCCGGCCATCACCCCGGAGAGCCCGTGGATGCGGGCGATGCCGTCGCCCACCTCGACCACGGTACCGACGTTGACCGAGGTTACTACCTCTTCGAACTGCTCTATCTGCTGTCTCAGGATCGAGCTGATTTCGTCGGCGCGAACTGCCATAAGTTGTGTTCCTCTTCCTATGCTGTGGTCAGTTGACGCCGCAGCGACTCCAACCGGCCCTTTACGCTGGCATCGATCAACCGGTCGCCGATGCGTGCCACGATCCCCCCCAGGATGGAGGGATCCACCGACGTCTTCACCACTACCTGTCGGCCTGTCAGCGCGGAAAGGCGACGACTTACCGCCTCGATGTCGGCCGCGCCCAGCGGGACTGCCGAGGTTACCTCCGCGGTGGCGATCCCCCGGTAGTCGTTCAACATCTGCGCGTAATGCTCGGCAATCTGAGGCGCAATAGAGAAACGACCCTTGTGAAGCAGCAGCCGTACCAGGTTCAACGCCTCAGGGCTGGCCCCGACAAGGAACTGGGTCAGAACAGATTCCTTGGCCGACATGCCGATGGCGGGCGTAGCCAGTACGGCGGATATCTCCCTGTTCTGCTGAGCCGCCGCGATCCGTGCCAACTCATCCGACCACCGATCGAAGTTGCCCCTGTCTCGGGCTATTCCGAAAACGGCCTCGGCGTATCGCTTGGCGATGCCCGTCTTTGCTACCGCCAATTTCCCTCTACCTTAAATCAGTATTGCGTCACCACCAAGACACTGAGGCGCTAAGAATTTGTGTCTTGTTGGTGACGTACCTTACCGTACCGCCTCAGTCGTTGAGCTTCTGGCCGTTGCCCAGCGAGAATTCCTCGACCAGCCGCCGTTGGGCACTCGCATCCAGCGATTGGCCGATCACCTTTCCGGCTGCCGCCACTACCATGTCGGCCATCTCGCGGCGAAGCTCCGACACTAACTGCTGCCGCTCCTGATCCAGTTGAGCCCGTGCCTTGTCTACGACCTTGTCTGCCTCCGCCTGGGCGTCGTCCTTGGCCTGGGCCTTGATCCGCTCTGCCATCTGGGTGGCATAGCCCACAATGGCCTGGCCCTCTTTGCGGGCGACCAGCAGCTGGGCCCGGGTCTCCTCACCGGTGCGCGCCAACTCCACCTTGATGGCTTCGGCCCGCTCCATGCTCTCGGCGATCCGGCTGGACCGTTCGTCCAGCATCCGGACGACCGGACGGTAGAGGAACTTGGTCAGCAGCCCGACCAGCAAGAGAAAGTTGAAGGTGTGCCACAGCAGGCTAGGAAGATTGATGCCCAGCGCTTGCAGTGCCTCCACGAGTCCTCCTGTGTCTTAGCAGCCGGCCACCACCCGACGCCCATCGACCGAGAGGCCGACAGGCTACTGTTGAGCCGACCGCTTACAGATTGAAACCTATACGACCTTGCCCACGAGCAAGAAGGCGATGACCAGGGCGTAGATCGCCACTGCCTCGGCCATGCCCAGACCGATCAGCATCGGGACCAGGATGGTGCCGCTAATCTCGGGGTTCCGGCCGATGGCTTCCATTGCCTTGCCGGCGCCGTAACCGATGCCAATGCCAGGACCGATAGCTCCCAGTCCGATTGCCAGCCCAGCCGCGAGCGGAATGAACTGTGTCTCCAACTCTCAACCCTCCCAAACTAACAAAGGCCCCGTGGCCGAATCCCCACCCATGTCTTAATCCTAGGGGTGGGCTTCCTCGCTACCATGATGTGTGGTCGCAATAGTCAGGAAGACCAGGCTCAGCATCGAAAAGATCAGAGCCTGCACTATGCCGACGAACACCTCCAGGCCAAAGAACACTGCCGGGATGGCCACGGGGATCATGGCCGCCATCGTGGCCAGCAGCACCTCGCCGGCGAAGATGTTGCCGAAGAGTCGGAAGGCCAGTGATACCGGCCTGCTCAACTCGCTCAGGATGTGCAGCGGGTTCGGGACTATGAACTCCTTCAGGTAGCCCAGCGGCCCCTGGGTCTTGATCGCCCACCCCTGAGCCAGGAAGAATATGATCAGCGCCATGGCGGCAGTGACGTTCAGGTCGCTGTTGGCCGATCGCAGCCAGGGGGTATCCCCGTAGCCCGGGATCAGCCCCATCCAATTAGCGGTGAGGATGAAGAGGAAGGCAGTGGCCACGACGGGCAGGAACTGTCGACCACGACTTCTGCCCGCCGTCGACTCGCAGACGCCCAGCAGCAGCTCTACGATGTACTCCACCAGGTTCTGTAGCCCGGTGGGAACGACCTTCAGGCGACGGGTGACGGCAATAGAGACCCCCACCAGAACGGCCATGGTGACCCAGGCCGAGAAGATGGTGTTGGTAACGGGGAGAGGGCCGAGCCTAAACAGGACCGTAGCCCCTATTTCTATGTGCTCCATGCACCACCTGCTGCTAGTTATCCCTCAAGAGGACCGTCCCTTACCCAGGACGTCCCGGACCATCTGGGCACAGCCATAGAGCCCCGCAATCATGCCAAGAAGCGCGCCAAGCATTATGAAGAGCGGGCTGGTGTGGGTGATGGAATCTAGGTACCAGCCCGCGAAGAGTCCGACAGCGACCCCTGCTGCCAGGACGAACCCCAATTGTGACGCAACGATCAGCGCTTGCCAAACCGAGAGGTTTTTCACGTAACCCCTCGATAATGGTGGATTTGGTACAGTATTCGCATCATAACACATCGTGCCATTTGGGCCAATGGGCCAGATGGCTGCTAACAGTCGGTCCAAGGTCCCTTATTCGGGCTCTATCAGTCCGAAGTCGCCGTCCCTCCGCTTGTACACCACGCTGACCTTGTTGCTCTCACTATTGAAGAAGAAGAAGAACGCGTGCCCCAGCAGCTGCATCTGCTCCAGCGCCTCCGGGACGTCCATGGGCTTCAGGGCGAAGCGCTTGGCTCGGACCAGCTGCCCCTCCTCCTCCTCCTCTTCTTCTTCCTCTTCCTCTTCCTCTTCCTCGGCGGAGGAGACGGTCTCCTTCGGCCGCATGGTCTTGGATTCGGAGGTTCCCCTGTTGTGAGCCCCGAACTTGCTGTGCTTGTAGCGGGCTATCTGGCGATCGATCTTCTCGATCACCGCGTCCATTGCCGAGAGGCTGTCCCCCGCGTACTGCTCTGCCCTAATCAGGTTGCCGTTGACCTTAAGCGTGATCTGTGCCTCATAGCGACTGCCGGCGCTCTTGGTCTTGGCACTGGACAGCTCTACCTCTGCCTCGGCGATGTCAGGAAGAACACGCTCGAGTCTGGAGATCTTTTCCTCAACGGACTCCCTCAGCTTCTCGCTGACCTCCATGTTCTTGCCTTTGACCACCAGTTGCATGTCAACCCTCCGTCGGAAAGTGTCCATAGACGCGGACAGGCACCGCGTGGTGCCTGTCGGATCGCCTGTTTTAGGCTGGGGGTAACCAATCCAGCCGGAACATCTGCCACCGTTCCTGAAGCCAGATTACTAATCAGGATTTTACAGTATGGCGGCAAGATGCGCCAGTGTTCCCGGTCAAACATTCGCCTCTTCAGAGGGCGGCCGGAGAGGGCGCAGGGGATGGTGGCCCCATCGGGGGAGAACGGTTTCCGGCCGGTGTACGGCAACGGCGAAGTCCCGATCTACCGGCTGGAGCCGTCGCTGGCCGGGCTATCCGCCCCCTGAGTCTTGCGGACGAACACCGTCTCCAGTTTGCCCTGGAAGCGCTGCTCCCAGTCGGGGCTCTCGGCTAGGAGGGCGGCGATGGGTGCATCGCTCTCCACCAGGGCTACCCCCACCCTCTCCCTCTCGAGCAGTGTCTTCCAGCCTGGCCGGCCGTTGTAGGCCTTCATGTACTCCTCCACGAAGCCGTCCCCGTACAGGTCCGCCCGTCCGTCGATGAAGGCGCGCCGCTCCGGGTAGAAGCTCCACACCACGAAGCCACCCCAGTGATAGGCGTTGAAGAGTCTGCCGGTGAGGCCGGATTGCTGGATGTAGCGGACCCCCTCGGCGGGGTAGTCCACCGTCCGAGGTTGCGGGCCGAGCTGCGCTCGGTCGGAGATGAAGAGGGTAGACCCCAGCACCGCGATGCAGAGCGCCAGCAGCGCCCAGTTCAGCCGACGGGCCGGCGAGGGTCTCGAGTGCTGAGTGCCGACGGCAGACGGCTTAGCCAGGCGCAGCGCCAAGAATGGAGCCACGGCCAGGGCGTAGAAGGGGATGACCCGGGCGGACTGGAGCGACATCGCCGTCAGCACCAGCAGCGGCACGCCCACGGCCCAGTCCACGGCCCTTCGGCCCGGCAGAACCATCAGCAGCATCATGCTGGCGCCGAATACGAAGAAGAAATAGTCGTGGAAGTTGGGGGATTGCCACTCCCTGATGTAGCGCATGGAGGCGTTCTGGGTTCCGGCGTAGGTAAGAGGGTACAGAAGTATGGAGAGCCCCTGGGGGTTGGCCGCCGTGGCCACAAGGGTCGCCGCTGTCACCCCCGCCCACCTAAGGAAGCCGGTGCCGGGTGCCGATAGTGGAGTGCTCAGGAACCGCAGGCGGGGCACAAGACCCCGCCCACAATTACGGCCAGCGGCCTGTGCACCGGGTGGGAGAGAGCGTCCTACACGCAGTAGATTGATCGCCTCCCCAACCACGAACATTCCGAGGATCATCAACCCCATGATGTAGCCCGCGTGGAGGTTCACCCACAGCACCATGATGGCCGGAATCGCCCAGATCCATCGGTCGCGCCGCTGCCTCGAGCGCACAAGCAGAAAGAGGTACATGGCGAAGAACAGGTAGGAGAATACCTGGGGGCGGACGTTCCAGGCGCCCATCGACATGAAGGCCGCCCAGAAGGTGATGCAGGCGGCCCCCGGCACCCCCATCCCCAGCAGCCTGACTGTTCGGAACACAACCCAGAAGGCGGCCGCAACCAGGGATGCAAAGACGATCACCGGCGCCAGGTATCCGCCGGCCCGATAGATCAGGTAGATGGCGATCTCTGCCAGCCACTCGTGGGCGACCCACGGCTGGCCGGCGGCAGTGAAGGAGAACGGGTCAGTTTGAGGCACCGATCCGGTGTCCAGGATGAAGCGACCGGCGGCCATGTGCCACCACAGATCGGGGTCGGTTGACATAAAAAAATTGAGCAAGAAGATCCCGGCCAGTAGCACTACCTCAAGCACCCGTGAAGTGCTGAGTCCTGAGTGCTGAGTGCCCTCTCCCATTGTTTGTAGCTGTTCTCCTGCCATCGCCTTTACCATCTTGCGCTCAGAACTCAGAACAGTGCGTTCAGCGCCCAGCATCCAGCACTCAGCACCTCCTCAGAGGTCCCTCGCCACCACGATCCCCCACGCGGAGATGCACCCGGCTTCCCTCAGTGCGCGGGCACAGTCCTCCAGGGTTGCCCCCGTGGTGCACACGTCGTCCACGATCCCCACTCGACGCCCCGACAGGTTCGCCGCCTCACTGCAGTGGAACGCCCCAAGCACGTTGGATCGGCGCTCCACGGCCTTCAGCCCCGCCTGGGCGGCCGTCTCTCTCCTTCGCTCCAGCGGCTCGGCCACCGGCGCTCCCAGCAGCGTGGAGATCTCCCGAGCCAGCAGCGCCGATTGGTTGTAGCCCCGCTCCGCCAGCCGGCGTGGATGGAGGGGAACGGGCACCAGTAGGTCCACCTGAAGCGGCCTGCGCCGGAACTCCATCCCGACGAGGTTGGCCAGTGTCCCTGCCATCGTTTGCCTGTGCCGGTACTTGAAGCTGTGGATCGCCTTGCGCACGACCCCCTCATAGCTGCATGCCGCCCGGATTCCCGCAATAGGGCCGTTGTACCGGCGGCAGGTCGGGCATATTGCGCCGAGCCGGGATGGTCCAGCGCAGCGGGGGCAGGAGTCGGGTCCCAGGGGCCGGATAGTGGCCAGGCACTGCTCGCACAGATCCACCCCACGGCGCCCACATCCCACGCACCGTGAGGGGAAGAGGAATTCCAGCAGACGGCGGGGGTCAATCCTCAAAGACGAGTCTGTCTCCCACCCGAATCTCGCTTTCCTGAATGGTGCCGGCGCGAAGCTCCAGCACCGTCCGGGCGCTGAAGACGTAGCGGCTCATCCGAAAGGGGCTCATGCTTCGCACCAGATGAACCACCTCCCCAGCCCTATTCAGGAAGACGGCGTCGATCGGGAATGCCATCCCGAAAGTGTGGATGCCGGAGCATGGATCCAGCAGTAGCCCCTCGCCGGGAGCAAGCCCCTTCCGGCCCAGCAGCCCCCGAGACCTTGCCCACATGTTCTTGGCGTGCTCCACCGACCTGGCCACGGCTGCTCCACTGCAGCTGTTGGTCGCTTTCATCTACAGACCTCCTCCCATCAGCGACGGTATGGAGGGGCCGAGGATCACTATGAACATTGAGGGGAAGATCAGCAGGATCATGGGGAACAGCATCTTGAGGGGCGCCTTGGCGGCCGCCTCCTCGGCTCGCTGCCTGCGCAGCATCCGTATCTGATCGGCCTGGACAGTCAGCACCTTCGCCACGCTCACCCCCAACTGGTCGGCCTGGATGATGGCCGAGACGAAGGTGTTCAGATCGGGCACCTCGGTTCTGAGCACCATCTCCTTCAGTGCCTCGCGCCGAGTGCGCCCCATCCTGACCTCGGCAATCACCCGGCGAAACTCCCTGGCCAGGGCGTGGTTTGCCTTTTCGGTAAGCCGCTGCACCGCAGCATCGAAGCCCAGGCCCGCTTCCACGGAGATCACAAGCAGGTCCAGGGAGTCGGGCATTGCCCGCTGGATCTCCTTCTGCCTAGCCCTGATCTTGGAGTTGAGCCAGGCGTTGGGCAGAAGGTACCCTATCGCCAGCCCGACCAGTGCCATCAGCATCGTGGTGGGCAGGTCTGCGCCCGCCAACCCCAGCAGCAGGAACACCAGGGCGGCCGTTCCCAGCATGCATACACCTATCAGCCCCAGGAAGTCGTTGGCGCTCAGGTTGTTCGGGTTTCCCGCCAGCAGCAGCTTCTTCTGCATCTTGCTCCACCCTGGATCGTCGCTGTTGCCAGCTTTCTTCTTGGGGAGGAAGCGACGCATCACTCGGGAGACCTGGACGATGGCCGGCCGCACCACCCGTTCGGTGAACGGCTGCTCGAACTCGATCTCCTCCAGGGACATGGTCCGCTCGGCGAAGCGGGACAGCCTGGCTCTGATGGGATCGGGAGACGTACCCGGGAGGTAGAGCCCGATCACCACTATCAGGACCGCAGTTCCGGCCAGAATCGCCAGGAATATCGACATCCCTGCTCCTCCCTATACGTCGATCGCCACGATCTTGCGGATGACCACGAAGCCAAGGATTATCCCCAGCCCACCGCAAATCGGCATGAGGATGTACCAGCCTGGAGTGAACAGTTTCATTATGTACGATGGGTTCAGCAGAAGCAGGATTGCCATCAGCGCCAGGGGAAGGCCCGAGATAATGTAGCCCGCCAGCGACTGCTGGGCCGTGAGCACCTTGATCTCCCCCTTGATGCGCACCCTTTCCCGGATAGTGGTCTCTATGGTATCCAGGATTCTGGAGAGGTTGCCGCCGACCTCGTGCTGCACCTTGATCGCGGTAACCATCAGGTCCAGGTCATCGCTGTTGATCCGCCGAACAAGGTTTTCCAGCGCGTTCTCCGGCGCGAGCCCCAGTCCCACCTCTCGCACCACCCGGCCGAACTCCTCACCCATGGGGGGAGGGGTCTCCCTGGCCACCAGTTCCATCGCCTGGAGCAGGCTGTAGCCGGAGCGGAGGGAGTTGGCCATTATGCCGATGGTGCCTGAAAGCTGTTTGTTGAAATCCGACAGCCTCTTTCGCTCCCGCCCGAGCACGTACCACCTGGGCAGGTAGAGGGAGACCAGTCCGAATATGGCGCCCACCAGCGGGCTGCGGGAGACCAGGATAGCGGCCGCCACGGCGACCATTGCCACCATGGCGTTTATCACGAGGTACTCTGAGACGGTCAGCTTCAGGTTTGCTCTAGCCAGCTCCAGCGCGATCTGTTGCGCGAATCCTCTGTTGGCAACGGCCTTTTCCACGGTTCTGGTAACAGCGTCGGTCAGGGGCGCGCTTCGCTGCCGCTGCTCTGCAGTGTCGGCAAGCTCCGACCATGAGGGCTGCCGGCTGCCGTAGCGCAGCATCCGGGCGGCAAGACTGCCGCGCGAGGGCTGCAACGCCCACATGAGGCCCACCACGGCGACCATCAGCGCCAGAAAGACCGTGAGACTAAGCAGTAAGGGCACTCTCTCGCTCCCTCAATTCCTCTCGTAGGGCAAGGCGCTCTACCCTACATCACTAATAGAGCCTGTCGGGCACTCCAAACACAGAGGGTGGCAGGTGGATGTTGGCGTCCTCCAGCTTGGTCATGAAGCGCGGCCTGATCCCGGTCGGCTTGATGCGCCCGTTTATCTTGCCTGCCTCTTCCCCCATCTGCTCGAAGACGAAGACGTCCTGGAGGACGATGATGTCTCCCTCCATCCCCTGCACCTCGGTGACGTTGGTGATCCGCCTGGACCCATCCCTGAAACGTGATTGCTGCACGATCACGTCGATGGCGGAGGATATCTGCTCTCGTATCGCTCGAAGGGGCAGGTCCATGCCGGCCATCAGCACCATTGTCTCCAGACGGGCCAGGACGTCCCGGGGGGAGTTGGCGTGGCCGGTGGTGAGAGACCCATCGTGGCCGGTATTCATCGCCTGCAGCATGTCCAGCGCCTCGGCGCCTCGGCACTCGCCCACCACTATCCGGTCGGGTCGCATGCGCAGGGCGTTGATCACCAGGTCACGGATCCGTATTGCCCCCTTGCCCTCGATGTTGGGGGGGCGAGACTCCAGCGCTACCACGTGCTCCTGTTGCAGTTGAAGTTCCGCCGCGTCCTCGATGGTCACTATCCGCTCGTCGTCGGGGATGAAACCGGAGAGCACATTGAGAAGCGTGGTCTTGCCGGAGCCGGTGCCGCCCGAGACGATGACGTTCAGCCGTGCTTTCACACACGCCTTGAGGAACTCCGCCAACTCCGGGGTCATGCTCCCGAATCGGATCAGGTCGTCCACTGTCAGCGGGATCTTGGCGAACTTCCGTATGGTGATGGTCGGACCCACCAGCGAAAGGGGCGGGATGATGGCGTTCACGCGGGATCCGTCCGGCAGCCTGGCGTCCACCATGGGCGAGCTCTCGTCGATGTGGCGGCCCAGGGGCGAGACGATGCGGTCGATGATGCGCAGCACGTGTTCGTCGTTTTCAAACTCCACCCCGGTCTTGATGAGCTTTCCCTGCCGCTCAACGTAGACCAGCTTGGGGCCGTTGACCATTATTTCGGACACGCTGGGGTCTTGCAGCAGCGGCTCTATGGGGCCGAATCCTTGGATCTCCGCGTGCACTTCCTCGAACAGCTTCTGCCGCTCGCCCCGGGTCATCACGATCCCTTCCTGTTCCAATGTCTGATCGAACAGCAGCTGGATCGAGTGCCTCATCTGCGACTCGTCGCTCAGGTCGCTCTTGGGGTCCAGTTCGGCGATCACCTTGGCTTGCACACGGTTCTTCAGCTCCCTGGAGACGGCGCGGCTCGGGTCCGTCGCCTGAGCCGGCACTGCCCTACGGGCCATCGGCTCTGATGGCGCGGTGACAGGCCCGGGGGTGGACGGCGATTGTAGTGTTGCCGGTTTTGCCGGCACGGCCGCGGAATCAATGCGGTGAAGCAGTCCCATCAGTCAGCACCTCTCCTGGAGGCAAAGGGAGTGAGGGCGAAGAATCTGAGCCTGCCGAGCCCGAGCCAGCTCCTGGCTTTCCTGTTGGAGCGTGCGGGCTCTGCCGCCGCCCTCTCCGTGGCGGCGGCCAGATCCTCCTCGCTCATCACCGCGCGGGCGAGGTCGAGCAGGTTCTTGCTGACCGCGCTGTCCCGTTGGGAGACCACCACCGGTACCCCCTGATTCACGGCGGTCGTCATCAATTGCCCCGAGCTGACAATGCTGGCGGCGACCTTGAAGCGGATGTTCTGCTCCACCTCCTCCACCAGGATCCCGCCGCTGCTATCGGCCCGATTGATCACCAGCATCAGCTTCTCCCTGGAATAGTGGAGCGCCTCCGCCACCTCCAGGAACAGCTTGATGTTCTTAATCGCGGGCATCTCCAGGGTAGTTAGCAGGATGATGCGGTCGGACAGATCCAGCACCGCCAGCATCATGTCTTCGAAGCTCTGCAGGGTGTCCATCACGACGTAGTCGTAGTGCTGCTTCAAGAGGGTGGCTATGGCTCTCAGATGATCCGGGGCGACCAGCTCCGCCAACTCTGGCCGGGGAGGGGCAAGCAGCACCTTCACTCCCGAGCCGTGGTCGACCATGATCCTGTCCAGCAGATCCATGTCCAGCGCGTGCATGTTGGGGATCAGATCGGCAATTGTGCTCTTGTTCGGCAGGTTTAGCATCACCCCGACGTCGCCGAAGGCGAGGTTGCCGTCCACCAGCGCGACCTTCTTGCCGGTCAACAGCTTGAGCCCGATGGCCAGGTTGGTGGCTATCGTGGTCTTGCCCACGCCTCCCTTTGGGCTGAATATGGAGATCAGCTGCCCGGAGCCCACCGGCTGGACCGTAACGGCGGGCTGTGGGGCCGGCGGTGTGAGAGCCGCGGCCATCCGCGCGCGCTTGTCTGCCGAAAGCTCGTAGAGGTGGCGAATGCTGCCGGCCAACTCGTCGCCTGTAAAGGGCTTGATCAGGTATTCCCGGGCACCGGCCAGCATGGCACGCCGCAGATAGTCCGCCTCCCCTTGGACCGACATCATGATCACTTCACACTCTGGGGCCACCGACACTATCCCTTCGGTGGCGGCAATGCCGTCGGTCCCGGGCATGTTGATGTCCATCAGTATGACGTGGGGGTGAATCTCCCTGGCTTTCTGGATCGCCGTCTGGCCGTCGCCTACGGAAGCGACCACCTCTATATCTTTCTCGAAGTAGAGCAGCTTGCCGATGCTCTCGCGCGTATCGGCGAAGTCGTCGACGATCATCACCCGGATCTTCTCTTGAGCCAAGGGAAACCTCCGTTACTGCCCCCCGGTGAGCCGGCTACTGCAGCGGCTCCGCGAATGCGAACTTGTACCTCTTGATGACGTAGTTGGCGGTGATCGAGTCGGTAGACACCTCAGACGTGTCGGATGGGTGGCGAAGCACCAGGTCGATCATTCCGCCCGAGTCTTTGGCCCACTTTAGGATCAGCGCGTCTTGGTGTCCCACCTGGAAGGTGATCCCCTTGCCGGCCGCCGCTGCATCCTGCTGGCCCCCAGCAGGGAAGCTGCCCACCTTGAGGACCTCGACGTTTTGCACCAGGGTCTGGGTCACCTGGGGCATCGAGGCGGAGGCTGTCGGCGCCTGTCCTCCGGATGACTGAGCCGCTGCCCCGGTCCGAGCGAGGGACAACGTGAGCAGGATGTCCACCCTGTCGCCCGCACGTATGGCGCCGGTGCTGCTGAGCAGGTCGCCGCCCGAGAAGGCCACCGCCACCATTCCCTCCTTTAGCGCGAAGGAGGGTCCGGCTTTGCCACTTGTATCCGCGAGCTTAGATTGTATCAGAACCTCGTTCTTGTAGATGCGGGTGAGCGGGTACTTGCCCACCACGTTCTCCAGTTTCGCGGATGCCTCCACCGGAAGCAGATCTGCCGGAACCTTGGTGATCGCCACCGAGGACGCAGGAATGGCTACCCGCTCCGGCAGGTCCGCCGTGGCTATCACAACGTCCACCGTGGGGATCCGCCGGGCGATCTCAGCGGCCTGCTCTGCCTGCAAATAGACGAATACACCTATTCCCAGCGCCAGCAGGAGGCCGACGACCACCAGTATAATGCCGATTCTCTTCCTATTCATTGATCGCTCCTGAGGGTGTGGCCGTTGCTCTTCACTGGGTTAGCCTTATCGTTGACATGTTACTAGTGGTGGGAATCTGTGATGGGTCGCCGGCCACCACCATCCGCTCGAAGGTTCCATTGATCGCGTCCTTATTGGCTGAGGTCACACTGAACTGTGCCATTCCCACGACGCGATACTTGCAGTTCGCGCCTGTGCCTGTGCTCTTGCTGTACAGGACGATCGTGATGCTCTTTCCGATCAGCCCCTCCATCAGCCCCTCCATTGCCGATTTGGCGCTGTCCTTGACCCCCGGGTTCCCCTCCAGCCAGGATGGGAAGGGAAGCGTTTTGTTGGTTTCGGAGTCGCCGGGCGTTTGGTCCGCGAGGTCGTGGTAGAAGGTGAAGGGGTTGAGGTTCGAGCCGAACCCGTCCGTGATCCAGCCTGTCAGCTCCTTGGCGCCGTTGGAGCCCGCGTCGAAATCCAGCCATCCTGCGTTGCCCGGCGTCTCCTTCTCGCTGTTCCACAGGGGGTAGTTCGTTCCCACCTCGTAGCTCTTCGAGCTGTCGCCGTCGGGGTGATCCCTCACGGCGATGGGGGTCAGGTCAACCCCTGTCAGACTATCCACCAGCAGAGACATCGCCGTGGCGTGGGCGCCGGAGGTCATTGTATTGATGCCAACGATCCCGGCGAAGTAGGTGTTGTAGCTGATATAGGTCTTCACCGTGACACCGGCCACATCGCTCAGCGATCCGCCGTAGCTGTTCACCGGTCCCAGAATGTTTCCAGCAGTGCCCAAGAAGTTCGTATTGACAAGGTCCACTTGAGCGTACCCGTTGAGGTCCGCGACTCGCTCGATTTCGTCCACGATCTCGTCCACGATCTCGTCGTGGATAGTGGAACCGAGAGTGCTTGGGTCGCTCGTCCGGACCTTCAGGATGGCCGCCATGGCCGCGGCATCGGCGGCGTTCTGTGCCAGCCGGCGCTGGGAGTAAGCGTTGCCCAGGTCCACGACCACGGCCACGAATCCCATGAGCGCCACCATGCCGAGGGCAACAATGATCATCAGTTGGCCGGATTCTTTTTCTTTCATTCGATCGCCATCGTTGAACTAGATGTCATCCTCAGTATCGATCCCATCGCCTCTCTGGCCAGTGGGGTAATCGGGTGAAACTGATAGGTCACCGTGACCGTGACGGTGGTCCCCGAGACCCTGGCGCTTGGGGTGGTTGGCGAGATTGAGATCGAGGAGATGCCCGGGCTGGGTATGGGTCCCAGGAAAAGGGCCTGGGAGTTCACCGCGCTGATGACGGGCGCATCAGCGCTGATGACGGTCGCATCAGCTGTTTGCGGGAAGATCGCCGAGCGGGCGCCCTCTCTGGCGCAGTTGGCCAGCAGGGAGCGTGCCACCACGGCATGCCCTACGTCAACGACCCCAACCACTATTGCCAGGAAAATCGGCAGGGTAAGGGCAAACTCCAGGATGCTCTGCCCCCTGGACTCCGGCTTCTTCATCCCTTCGAACCCCCCGGACGGCTGCTAAAATGCCACCATGCTGGCGCTTCTCGATGCTGTCAGCCATCCGTCTGGGAAGATGGCCCCGAGGATCGGCGTAATCGGACGGAAGCGATAGGTGACTTTCACGGTAACGGTGGAACCCAACACCCGAACTCCCGAGGGGGAAACGGTTATCACGAGATGATCATCGGGGTAATCGGGGTCGTTGAAAACCGTCCCTGCATCTGCTTGCACAGCCGACAACACCTGAGGGTCACTCTTCCGAATATCCGCGGCGGCTCGAGCGCCGGAGCGGGCTGCATTGATCACCACGATGTCGTAGTAGTACACCCTGCCAAAATCCACCGCGCCGGCGAGTATCCACAGCAGAAAGGGCATCAGTAGCGCCAACTCTACTACACTCTGGCCGCGACTGCCTCGCCCTTCCATTTCCATTGCCAACTCCCTGAGATCTTCACCGCCCTCGGCACGCCCGAGGAGCTTCAAACTGGTTGGCGGATTGTAGGAACCGCCCCGAACCGGCCGCAATAGGACTTTGGTAACAGCATGGGAAGCGAAGGGACCCGCCCTTCGGCGGGTCCCTTCATCGCATCGTGGGTGCTTGGCGGGGGCCTTCCCCCTACAGCCGGGGTTTGGGGCGCCGAAACCGCCGACGCCCCCAGTTGTCTTTGATTACTTTAATGTATCGAGGCGCCCGCTTTGTTGAAAATGGCTAAGATGTTGGTACCCAGCAAAGTCACCCCCGCGATTACGACGACGGCGACCAGGGCACGCTGGTCAAGCAGGTAATGTCGGCGCTGAACATTGATCGCGAGCAGTTCAAGCCGGCGGCGATCCTCAATGAGATCAGCGCGGCCAAGAACCAACTGCTCACCGTGGCGGACTACAAG
>Ga0209014_10001347_pt1 | contig 14475 bp, 9 predicted proteins | sample BarGraNGADG00212_FD_184491 | JGI IMG/M metagenome (GOLD analysis project Ga0209014, IMG submission 184491) | Arctic peat soil microbial communities from Barrow, Alaska - Barrow Graham LP Ref core NGADG0002-212 (SPAdes) (version 2) | ecosystem: Environmental > Terrestrial > Soil > Wetlands > Peat...
GTCGCGCAGGTTGCTCGCATTCGATTCTTCGAGCGCGGATCCGGCCGGCTCTGGCTCGGTGCGCCTGTGGACGCGAGTACGCTCAGCGAGAATGCGCGTCGAGCGCATGACGCGCTCCGGGCGCAGGGAGCGTCGTTCACCGCGGACATTTCATCTGCTACCGGGCTGGGATCTCAAACTACGCGCGAGGCGCTGCGCGAGCTGGTGGCAGCAGGGCTCGTCACGAACGACACCATCGACGCGCTCCGCGACGTGCTGCGATGGAAGCCGGTGTTGCCGGTGAAGCGTGGCGACGAGCCTGATCCGGCACGCTGGCTGCCGGCGGACTTCAAGCCGTCCGAGAATCGGCCTGTTGCCCATAGCCGATTCAACCTGCGCCGGCTGCCGAAGTGGAGGCGCCCCGAGCGTGAGGAAGGTGCGCCTGGGCTGTGGGGTGGACGCTGGTCGCTCGTTCACACCGCTGGGACGCTGGGTGCGGAGTGTGATGAACAGGAACTTGCCGAGCAAATCGCCCGCAGGTGGCTCGATAGATACGGTATTGTGTCACGAGACTGGTGGAAGAGAGAACGACCAGCGGTAGGGTGGAAAGAGATCTACCATGAGTTGAAACGGCTCGAGTTCCGCGGCGAGGTGCAGCGGGGTTACTTCGTCGCTGGCCTCGCTGGCGCTCAGTTCGCGCTGCCGGAAGCGGTGGAGATGCTGCGTGCAGCCGGTCTGGACGGTGAGGACGTGATCGTCGCGCTGACGACATCGGACCCGGCGAATGTGTACGCGCTGCCGCTGCCGCTGGCGCCGGGCGTCGAGTCCGATCCGCTCGCGCGGCCGCGCGGTGCGGGAGCGATGCTGGTGACACTCGGCGGGCGGATCATCATTGCTGCCGAGGGCCGAGGAGGCCGGCTCCGTGTGCGGGAGGGGGCGAGCTTGGACGACGTGCGGGAGGCAGCGCGAGCGCTCGGTGAGCGGCTGGTTCGGCGAGCTGGTACGGCTCGGCGGCGGGATGTGATCGTCGAGACGATCGATGGCGAGAGGGCGGCGGGGTCACGTTGGGAGGCGGCCTTCCGGGAGGCGGGGTTCCGCGGGATGGGGGCAGGGTTGCGGTATTTCGCCGGCGTGTAGAAGGCAGGGGAGGCGATTTATATAAATATTTATTTATATAGACTTCTCCTGAATGATCGGAGATTCGACCCGGCAGCCTCGGTAGTCTCAGTAGCCTCAGCAGGCAACGCGGGGAGTGCGTAGGACAGACGTAGCTGCATCGATGGTTCGGCGACCTTACCGCCATTCTTGCACCCTGCGCGTATCCAACGTCCGAGGTTTCGCATGCGCCTTTGTTTCTTCGCTCCCGTCCTCGCCCTCGCTGTGCTGTCCGCGTCCGGCGCCGCCCAGTCGACCACTCCCGAGCTCTGGCGCCAGGTCGAGATCGTGCGCACCGCGCAGGGTGTGCCGCACATCCGCGCCGAGAACCTCCGCGCCGCAGGCTACGCGCTCGCATGGCTGCAACTCGAGGACTACGGACCGCGCACCGCGATGCAGATCCTGCGGGAAGCGGGGCGCATGGGGCTCGTCTTCGGGCGCGACAGCATGGAGCAGGACTTCACGGCACAGCGTGCGCGGACGCGGGCGATCGAGAGCTATCCGCGGCTCGAGCCGAACACGCGGGACATTTACGACGGTTTTGCCCTCGGGCTTGACCGCTACATCGCCCTGCATCCGGGCGAATACCCCGCGACGATGCCCACCGACTTCACGGGCTACGACGTGCTCGCGGGCGACATGGGCAAGCCGACGTACGCGATGGTGCGGCGCTTCCTGTCGAAACTCGACCCAAAGCAGTTCCCGCCTGAGCCGAGCCGTCGCGGAGCGCCGGGCGAGGGCGACGAGGAGCTAACGCGCGACAACGTCGGCTCCAACGCATGGGCCTTTGCCCCGAGCCGTACGAAATCCGGCAAGGCGATCCTGCTGCGCAATCCGCACCTTGCATGGAACTCCGGCTACTACGAAGCGCACATGACCGTGCCGGGGCACTTCGACTTCTACGGCGACTTCCGTATCGGCGGCCCCTTCGCTGTAGTCGGCGGCTTCAACCGTAACCTCGGCTGGTCCACCACGAACAACGCGCAGCGGCTCGAGGAGTTCTACGCGTTCGACGTCGACCCCGCGAAAGCGGACTACTACCTGATCGACGGCACCTCGCTCCCACTCATCCGCGATCTGGTGACGGTGGAGTTCCGGAACGGCGCGGGCGTGTCGTCCGAGACGCGCGAGTTCTGGTCCACGGCTGCCGGCCCGGTCATTCACCGTGCAGGCGGGAAGATCTACATCATCAAGACCGCCAACGACGGCGAGTACCGTGGCGGCGAGCAGTTCCTGCGCATGATGCACGCGACCTCGCTCGCCGAGTGGAAGTCGGCCATGCGGTTGCACGGGCGAGCAACGTCGAACTTCACGTACGCCGACAAGGCCGGGAACATCCTGATGGCCTGGAATGCGGCGCTCCCGCTGCTGCCGCACGTCACGGGCGGCGACTCGGTGGCCATCCCGGTGAAGTTCACGAGCGACATGTGGACGCAGTACGTGCCGTGGGACTCGCTGCCGCAGTTCCTGAACCCGAAGGGCGGGTACGTGCACAACGAGAACAGCTCGCCACACTTCACCAACATACGCGAGAAGATCGACACCACGAACAAGTACCCGAACCTCGAGAAGCCGTCGCTCTCGCTACGCAGCCAACTGGCGCTCCAACTCGTGGGCGGGACGAACAAGGTGAGTCTCGAGGACGTGATCAAGCTGAAGTTCAGCTACCGGATGCTGCTGGCTGACCGCGTGAAGCCCGACCTGCTGGCCGCCGTGAAGGCCACGAACCCCACCGGCGACGTGGCCGCCGCGGCCGCCATGATGGCGAAGTGGGACAACACCGCCGCCGCCGACAGCAAGGGCGCGATGCTCTTCGAGACGTGGTGGCAGCGCTACGGCGTGGGAATTCCGGACTCACTGCGCTATACCAAGGCGTGGACGTCGGCCGACCCGACGAACACTCCGTACGGGTTGTCACAGCCGGCCAAGGCGGCCGAGGCCTTTGTGTGGGCCGTTGGCGAGACCGCGCGCCGGTACGGCGCGTACGACGTGGAGTGGGGCGTGGTGCACCGCCTGCGCCGCGGCACCGTGGACGTGCCCATCGGCGGCTGCGGCGGGGCGCTCGGCTGCTTCCGCGTGCTCAACTTCGCGCGCGATCCCGACGGCAAGATGTCGGCGAACGGCGGCGACGGCTGGATCCTCGCCGTGGAGTTCGGCGACAGGCCGCGGGCGTACTCGGCGCTGGCCTACGGCGAGAGCCCGCGCCCGGAGTCGCCGTGGTTCTCCAGCCAGGCGGCCATGTTCGCACGAGGCGAGCTTAAGCCGGTGGCGTACGAGGCAAAGGACGTCGATGCGCAGGCGGTGGTGCGGTACCGGCCGGGAGAGAAGCCCTAGACAGGAACTACAGCGCCTTGGTCCCACCTTCGATTTCAGCTGCGCCGATGATCCCTCGTTCGAGGTAGATGGGCCGGACCAGCTCCTTCAGCGCCGGCAGACCGAGCCCGAACCAGACCGCGACGGCGAGGCAACACACGCCGCCGGCCAAAATCGTTTGTGTGGGGCCGATCCGTTCTGCAACGACGCCTGCGACGAGACTGCCGATGGGTGCCGTCCCCAGAAACGCCATCGTATAGAAGGCCATGACCCGGCCACGTAGCTCCTCGGTGACGATCGTCTGGATGATCGTGTTCGTCGCCGCCATGGTCACCATCATCCCGCCACCGACGAGGGGCAGAACGAGGAGCGAGAGCCAGAGCACGCGCGAGAAGGAGAACGCGACCAGTCCCACCCCGAATGCGGTCGTCGAAATGACCATCGCGTCGCCGAGCCCGAGCACGGACCGTCGTGAGGCGAGGTAGAGTGCGCCGGCCAGTGCGCCGACGCCTGACGCCGCCATCAGGAAGCCGAGCGTGTGCGGCCCGCCGTGAAGCGTGCCACTGGCGATCGCGGGCATCAGCACCGTGTACGGCATGCCGAGCAGGCTCACGAGGGAGAGCAGGATGAGCGCCGAGCGCACGGGCAGAAAGCGCGAGACGTAGTGGAATCCGGTACGCAGCTCGTCCAACATCCGAGTGTCGCGTGGCGGGAGTTGGCGCCGCTCCACTTGCATCGCCATTAGCGAAGCAAGGACGGCAAGATAGGAAATCGCGTCGGCAGTGAAGCACCACCCTTCGCCGACCGCCGCGATCACCACGCCGCCGATGCTGGGGCCAAGGATGCGGCTCGCGTTGACCATCGACGAGTTGAGGGCGATGGCGTTGGGGAGATCGGATCGGTCCTCCAGCATTTCGACGACGAATGCCTGACGCGCCGGCGTGTCGAACGAATTGATGATGCCTTGGAAGACCTGAAGTGCGAGCACGAGCGGGATGGTGATGCCACCGGAGAAGACCATCGCCGCCAAGGCGACCGACTGGAGCATCGAGAGCACCTGCGTGACGAGCAGGATGCGCCGGCGATCCCACCGGTCCACGAGCACCCCGGTGAACGGGGCGAGCAACAGGGTCGGAATCTGGCCGCAGAATCCGACGATCCCGAGGAGCAGCAGAGAGCCGGTGAGCCGGTAGACGAGCCAGCTCGTGGCGATGCGGGTGATCCACGTGCCGATGAGCGAGACGCTCTGTCCGCCAAAGAAGAGGCGATAGTTCCGGTGCTGGAGCGCGCGCGTGAGCATAGGGGTCATGCTGTATGAGCAACACCCGGACCCCCGTTGCGCGGTGCTTTTCATTTGACAGCACTGCGACGGCGGTTCAGTATCCCTCTTCCGATGAAGGCCGCGACGAGAAACCACACCGACGCTTTCAGACGGACCGCGGAGTTTGTGCGCTTTCGCATTCGTCACCCAAGGAGGCTCTTTATGCGACCGTTAGGCTTGATATCCGCATTCGCGATCGTGCTCGTCGCCTGCCGTACCACCTTGCAGGCCGGAACGGATGGTCCGTACAGGGTGCTCACGACAGCCAAGGTCGGCGGCGAAGGTGGCACTGACTACATCTATGCCGACGTCGCCGGGCGTCGCCTGTACATTCCGCGCGGTGGTGCGCGAGCGGTTCCGGCAACGAACACCACGCCTGCCAAGCCCGCGATCCCCGGTCGCATTACGGTCTTCAATCTCGAGACGCTTGCGCCCGTCGGCGAAATTCCCGGCACGGGCGGAAACGGCGTCGCGGTGGACCCGAAGTCAGGCCACGGGTTCTCGAGCAGCAAGCCCGTGTCGATGTTCGACACCAAGACGCTGCAGCTGATCAAGACGATCGATGTGGGAGCGGCCCAGCCCGACGGCATTCTCTTCGACTCGTTCAACGACAGAGTCTACGTCTTCAGTCATCCGACGAAGGACGCGACGGTGATCGATTCGAAGGATGGCACCGTACTCGGCACGATCGACTTGGGCGGCGTGCCGGAGCAGGGCGTCGCCGACGGCAAGGGGACGCTCTATGTCGTGATGCAGGATGCGGCGGGCAGCGTCACGGCGGTGGACGTCAAGACGATGAAGGCGACCGCGCACTATCCGTTCGGCGACAAGGGCGGCTGCAACGGGCTCGCCCTGGATGCAAAGAATCACGTGCTCTTCGCGGCATGCGCCAGATCGGGAAATCCGCCGGCAACGCCGCCGCAGCCCATGATGGTGATTCTCAGTTCCGACGACGGGAAGATCCTGGCGAACCTGCCGCTTGCCGGCGGCTCCGACGGCGCGGTGTTCAATCCCGCGACGATGGAGGCCTTCAGCTCGCATAGCAATGGCACGATGACCATCGTCAAGGAGAAAAGTCCGACGAGCTTCGACGTCGCGCAGAATCTTCAGACGATGCTGGGTGCCAGGACGCTGACGCTCGACAGCAAGACGAACCACCTTTTTGTCATGAGCGTGGAGCGTGGGCCGGCACCGCCGCCGCCACCTGGCGGAGGCCGTGGGGGCCAGGGCCTCGCAGTACCGGGGTCGTTTTCGATTCTCGTGATCGGCAGGTAAGTATGGCAAATGCGCGTCGCTGCCATCCATCACAGGGCGTCCTTACGAAATCCTTATGTCGCCCGCTCTCATCCTTGTAGCTTCCTTATCCTGGACGTGATAATGTAAAGTGCTGCGCGATACCGCTCGACCGCGCGCTGGAGACCCTTCAGGAATCATGTCGTCTACCTACCGTCGCCTCAAAACCGTCGTCTTCGGCCGGCCGCTCCCGAGTGAGCGCCTCGAGCACGAGCGTCTCAACAAGAAAACCGCACTCGCCGTTCTTTCCTCTGATGCGATTTCGTCCGTTGCCTACGCCACGGATCAGATCCTGTTCGTCCTCGGCGGAGCCATCGGACTCGCGGCGGTCAGCTACGTCCTGCCGATCTCGGCGGTCATCGTCGGACTCCTGGTACTCGTGGGACTCTCCTATCGGCAGACCGTCTTCGCGTACCCCAACGGCGGCGGCTCGTACACCGTCGCGAAGGAGAATCTCGGTGAGATGCCGGGACTCGTCGCAGCGGCGGCGCTGCTGACGGACTACATCCTCACCGTCGCCGTATCCATTTCCAGCGGCGTGGCGGCGATCACGTCGGCATATCCGTCGCTCGTGCCGCACACCGTCGCCATCTGCTCGCTGTCGATTTTCGTGCTGGCAACGGTGAACCTGCGCGGCGTGCGCGAGTCGGGCGCGGCGTTCTCCGTTCCGACGTACGCGTTCATCGTCATGATGCTCGCGTTACTCGCCACGGGGGCGTATCGGTATTGGTCGGGACACGAGCTCGCGTCGATCACGGCGGCGTTCAAGGTTGATCCCGTATCGGCGCGGCAGCACGGCGGTGGACTCTCGCCGCTTTCCAGCCTCGCGCTGATCTATCTATTGATGCGCGGCTTCGCCGAAGGGTGCGCGGCGATGACGGGAACGGAGGCGATCTCGAATGGCGTGATGGCCTTCAAGTCGCCGGCACAGAAGAATGCCGCGACCACGCTGGGCTGGATGGTGGCGATTCTCGCCACTTTCTTCCTTGGGGTGTCCTTCTTGGCGCAGCACTATCAGGTGATGCCGACGACGCGCGAGACGGTGCTCTCGATTCTCGGGCATCATATATTTGGCGGTGGGCCGCTCTACTACGCGCTGCAGTACACCACGTTCGCCGTGCTCGTGCTGGCAGCCAATACCGCGTTCGCGGACTTCCCGCGGCTGGCGGGAATTCTCGCGAACGATCGCTTCATGCCGCGCCAGCTTGCCGCGCGCGGCGATCGGCTCGCCTATTCAAACGGGATCCTGGCACTGGCGGGCGTCGCGTTCCTGCTGGTGTGGATGTTCCATGGCGACACGAATGCGCTCATCCCGCTCTACGCGATTGGCGTCTTCGTCTGCTTCACGCTCTCGCAGGCGGGGATGGTGGTGCACTGGCGCGCGACGCGCGAGCCGGGATGGGAGTGGAAGGCGTGGCTCAACGGGATCGGCGCGGTGGCCACGGGACTTGTATCGATCATTCAGCTCGTCACCAAGTTCACGACGGGTGGCTGGATTGTCGCGGTCATCATTCCCGCCATCATCCTGCTGCTCCGAAAGATCCACCGGCACTACACTGAGTTCGCGGAAGAGATCAAGTTCACGGGACAGAGCCCCATCAACCCGCTGCACCACACGGTGATCGTGCCGGTGAGTGGCATCACCAAGGCGACGTCGAGCGCGCTGGTGTATGCGACGACGATCTCCGACGAGGTGATCGCCGTCTACATCGAAGTGGACAAACGAGACACGCAGCGGATTCAGGAAGAGTGGGAAGCGTGGGACATCGGCGTTCCGCTCGAGGTGGTGCCATCGCCTTACCGCTCGATCCTCAAGCCGCTCGTGGAGTTCGTGGAGAACCTGCGCATGGTGACACCGGGCGAGCTGGTGACGATCGTGGTGCCGGAGATCGTGCCGAAGCGATGGTGGGAGCATCTCCTGCACAACAAGACGGCGCTCTACATTCGCACGGCATTCCTGTTCAAGCCGAACGTGGTGGTGACGGCGATTCCGTATCTCGTAGGTCACGCGTACCGTCTGCGCGAATGGATGGATCACGACCCCGATGTGGACGTCGACGACGAGGAAGGCGAGACAAGCGCCGTGGCCGGCGCTATCGTTCCTCATGGCTAACTCTCCTCGCGAGCAGGCGGTAGCCGACGTCATCCTCATCATCGACGACGAGCCGCAGATTCGGCGCGTCGTGCGGAACAGCCTCGTTGACGTGGCCCGCCGAGTGGCGGAAGCGGGAACCGCCGCGGAGGGAATCGACCTCGCGGCGGCGGAGCAGCCGTCGCTCATCGTCCTCGATCTCGGCTTGCCCGACCGCGACGGTCTCGCCGTCTGCCACGACCTGCGCGCCTTCACGTCGGTGCCGATCATCGTGCTCTCCGCGCGCCATTCCGCCCACGAAAAAGAAAAGCTGCTCGACGCGGGTGCCGACGACTACGTAACGAAGCCATTCAGCACGCTCGAGCTCAAGGCGCGAGTGCGCGCGCAGCTTCGGCGCGCCGCGGCGCATACCTCCGGTGCGCACCACGATGCACTCGTGACGGTGGACGACCTCGTGATCGATCTCGTGGGGCGCACGGTGAAGCGAGCGGGCGTCGAGGTGCACCTCACACCGACGGAGTGGAATCTGCTGCGCGTGTTCATCGCGCATGCGGGCCAGACGCTCACGCACTCGCAGCTCTTCAGCGCGGTGTGGGGCTCGGCGGCGGGCGACGCGCAGCAATACCTCCGCGTCTACGTTGGCCAACTGCGGCGCAAGCTCGAAGTGGATCCGGTGCGCCCACGTCTCATCCGGACCGAGCCCGCGGTGGGGTATCGCTTCGAGCTCGGCGAGTAGTGCAGCCATGACTGCCCCGCGCCGGCAGTTGCGCCAATGGCTCATCTGGTTCGGCGTGCTGCTCGTTGTTGGCGCGCTGATGTGGACGGTGCGTACGCGCCTCGACAAGGCGCACGTGGTGCTTGCCTTTCTCCTCATCGTGCTCGGCGGAAGTTCGGCAGGCGGCCGCGCGCTCGGCGTCTCGCTCGCGGGTGTTGCCTTCTTCGCCTTCGACTGGCTCTTTCTTCCGCCGTACAACACGCTCGTCATCGCCGATCCGCTCGACTGGCTGGTGCTGATCGCGTTCCTCGTCACGGGCGTCGTCGCAGCGCAGTTACTCGAATGGCGACGACAGGAGACGGAGATCGCGCGCCAGCGCGCCGACGAGATTGACCGTCTGGCCACGCTCGGTGCGGAGACGCTCAACGCGCCCCGCGCCGAGGACGCACTCGGCGCCATTGCGAGCGTGATTCGCCAGGCGATGGGTACAGAGCGGTGCGAGATATTCATGCGTCAAGACGGCTCGGGGTTGCGTCTTGCGGGCCGCGCACCAACGGACGGGCGCATTGAAGAGACATCCAGCCTGCTCACGTACACGGTGGACAATGCGGAGGCGGCCGCCGAACGGACGGACGGAACGCTGACGTTGATTGGTGATGCGCTGAGCGCGAGCCGTCTGATGGATCTAGCGCCGGTATCACTCGCGGATCTGCGTGCGCTTGGAATCCCGCTACGCGTGCGCAATCGCATTGTCGGCGCCTTGCGTCTGTCATCGTCGCAGGGGTTCAGCCTCTCGGACGACCAGCGACGGGTGCTGAGCGCGCTGTCCTACTACGCGGCGTTGGGCGCGGAGCGTGTGCGGCTTGCCGAGGCGGAAGAGGAGGCCGAGTCGCTGCGGCGAGCCGATCGATTGAAGGATGCGCTGCTGGCGTCGGTGTCGCACGACCTGCGCACGCCGCTCACCGCCATCAAGGGAATCGCGAACGAAGTGTGGCATGGTGGCGATCCGTTTCGCGCGCAGATCATCGAGGAAGAGGCGGACCGGCTCAACGTGCTCGTGGGTGACCTGTTGGAGCTCTCGCAGATCAACGCGGGAAGCCTGCGTGTGACGATGGCGCTGAATACGGCTGACGACGTGGTGGGCGCGGCGCTCGAGCGAGTGGAGGCGGCACACGGGCCGGGGCGCATCGAGGTACACATCGCGAACGAAGGAAGCATTCTCGTGGGCCAGTTTGACTTCGCGCACACGATGCGCGCGCTGACGAACCTGCTGGAGAATGCGCTCAAATACTCGCCGCCGGAGTCGCCGGTGATTCTGCGCGCGTGGCGAGAGGGTGATCGTCTGCGCATCACGGTCGAGGACGAGGGGCCCGGCGTCCCGCCGGGAGACGAAACGAGAATCTTCGAGCCGTTCTTCAGAGGCAGTGGCATTCCCGACGGCGTGCGGGGAACCGGGCTTGGACTGTCCATCGCCCGACAGCTCGCGGAGGTGCAGCGAGGGCGTCTGACGTATGAGCCGCGTGCAGGTGGAGGGAGCAGGTTCATGCTGGACCTGCCAGCCGGGACGCCGCCGGTCGAGTAGCGGGCCGAGTGGGGCGCGCGGTCGATCTGTGGGACGCCGCACGGACCATCAAGGATGACATGGCGCACATCAGCCCCTGCGTGTCGCATGACAAACGGTGACCGGGGCTTTCTGGATTGGCCGCTCCTCGTCTTATCATCCCGAGCGTAGCGCCTGCCCTCGCGCGAAGTGCTCCCTCCGGAAGACGCGCCTTTGTAAAAGTCTTATGCGCGCTCGGCCTACCGTGAATGCGGCCCTTATGGGTGCTCCGGTAGCCTCAGAGCATGATCGACATTCTCTATATCGCTGGCACAGTCGCCTTCTTCGCGCTCATGCTCGCCTATGTCGCGGGCTGCGAGCGCCTCGGCCGCTCCTCCGACGCGGCGACCGACACCCGGGAGACCAAGCCATGACCGCCGAAGCTGTCGTCGCACTCATCGTCTCAGCGGCCGTTCTGATCTATCTCATCTACACGCTCCTTCATCCGGAGGAGTTCTGACATGACAACGAACGGCTGGCTACAGATTCTCTTCTTCAGCGCCGCCATTCTTGCCGTCGCGAAGCCACTCGGGATGTATCTCGTCTCGGTGTACGAGGGACGTCAGCAGTGGCTGGCTCCGCTCGAGCGGGGTGTCTATGCGCTGTGCGGCGTGGATCCCGCCGAGGACCAGCATTGGACGCGCTATGCCGCGTCCATGCTGCTGTTCAGCCTCGCGACGATGCTGCTCACGTACCTCGTGCTGCGGCTGCAGCATGTGCTGCCCCTCAATCCGCAAAAGCTGGCTGCGGTGACTGATCGACAGTCCTTCGAGACGGCGGCGTCGTTCACGACCAATACCAACTGGCAGTCGTATGCCGGCGAGTCGACGATGTCGTACTTCTCGCAGATGACCCAGCTGGCATATCACAACTTCGTGTCGGGCGCGGTCGGCATGGGCATCGCCGTCGCCGTCGTGCGCGGGCTCTCGCGTCGTTCGGCGGGCCGCATCGGCAATTTCTGGGCGGACCTGGTGCGCGGCACGCTCTATGTGCTGCTGCCCGCCTCGCTCGTGGTGGCGCTGGTGTTCGTGCAGCAGGGCATGATCCAGAACTTCAAGCCCTACCTCGATCTCGTGACCCTCGAGGGCGCCAAGCAGACGCTCGCGCTGGGGCCGGTGGCGAGCCAGGAGGTGATCAAGCAGCTCGGTACGAACGGAGGCGGGTTCTTCAACGCGAACGCCGCGCATCCATTCGAGAACCCCACCGGCTTGACGAATTTCCTGTCGATGTTCCTGATCTTCGTGATCCCGTCCGGGCTCGTGTACATGTTCGGGCGGATGGTGGGCCACACGAAGCACGCATGGGCGGTGTGGGCCGCCATGTTCGTGCTGTTCTTCGCCGGCGTCTCCACGGCCTACTGGGCCGAGGCGCGTGGCAATCCCATTCATGCGGCGCGCGGTGTGAACGTTGTCGCCAGTGCGACGCAGTCCGGCGGTAACATGGAAGGCAAGGAGGTGCGGTTCGGCATCGCCAACTCGGCGCTGTATGCGACCGTCACCACCGATGCGTCGTGCGGCGCCGTGAATTCGATGCATGACTCGTTCACGCCGATCGGCGGGCTGGTGCCGCTCGTGAACATGCAGCTCGGCGAGGTCGTCTTCGGAGGCGTTGGCGCGGGGCTCTACGGCATGCTCGTCATGGTCATGCTCACCGTCTTCATCGCTGGCCTCATGGTCGGACGCACGCCGGAATACCTCGGCAAGAAGATCCAGGCGCGTGAGGTACAGGTGGTCATGCTGTTCGTGTTGCTGTCGTCCGTGGTCGTCCTCGGCATGACGGCCATCTCCGTCGTGATCGCACCCGGCCTGGCCGGCCTGAACAACACGGGGCCGCACGGCTTCTCGGAAATTCTCTACGCGTTCTCCTCCGGGTTCGCGAACAACGGCAGCGCCTTCGCCGGACTCACCGGCACCACGTACTACTACAACACGATGCTCGGCGTGACGATGCTGTTCGGTCGCTTCGCGCTCATCGTGCCGCTGCTTGCGCTGGCTGGCTTCATGTCGGAGAAGAAAGTCGCGCCGGAGACGGCCGGCACCTTTCCGGTCACGGGCCCGCTCTTCGTGCTGCTCCTCGTCGGTGTGATCCTCATCGTCACCGCGCTCACCTTCTTCCCGGCGCTCGCCCTTGGGCCGATCGTCGAACACCTCCTCATGGGTGCTGGGAGGCTCTTCTAACATGGCTACGCAGAAACGACCCCTGTTCGACCCGCCGATTGTGCGGCGGGCCATTGGCGACTCATTCGTGAAGCTGGCGCCGCGCCACATGGTGCGGAATCCGGTGATGTTCGTCGTGCTCATCGGCAGCGTGCTCACGACACTCGTGCTGTTCCGTGACATCGCGGAGGGGCGAGGCGACATCGTGTTCACGCTCCAGATCGCGATATGGCTGTGGTTTACCGTCGTCTTCGCCAACTTCGCGGAAGCGATGGCAGAAGGGCGCGGGAAGGCGCAGGCGGATACCCTGCGGAAGTCTCGTACGGAGACGACCGCCAAGCGTCTCGCCAGCGCGAACGATCATACGAAGCGCGAGATCGTCGCCGCGCCCGATCTTCGTCGCGGTGACCTCGTGCTCTGTCTCCCGGGTGACGTGATCCCGAGCGATGGCGAAGTGGTCGATGGCGTCGCGTCGGTGGACGAGTCGGCGATCACCGGTGAGTCCGCTCCCGTCGTACGCGAGAGCGGCGGCGACCGGTCGGCGGTCACCGGCGGCACGAAGGTGCTCTCCGACTACCTCGTCATTCGCATCAGCGCCAATCCTGGCGAAACATTCCTCGACCGCATGATTGCGCTCGTGGAAGGCGCGTCACGCCAGAAAACACCAAACGAGATCGCGCTCACGATCCTGCTGTCGGGATTGACGATCATCTTCCTGCTGGCCGTCGTCACGCTCCAGCCATTCGCCATCTATTCTGGCGCCGCGATCGCGATTCCGGTGCTGGTCGCGCTGCTCGTCTGTCTCATCCCCACCACCATCGGCGGGCTGCTGTCCGCCATTGGCATTGCCGGCATGGATCGCATGATCCAGCAGAACGTCATTGCCATGAGCGGCCGCGCCGTGGAAGCGGCCGGCGACGTGAACACGCTGCTGCTCGACAAGACGGGCACCATCACATTGGGCAATCGCCAGGCGTCGGAGTTCATTCCGGTTTCGGGAGTCGAGGTGCACGAGCTGGCCGATCTCGCGCAGCTCTCGTCGCTTCCGGACGAGACCCCCGAGGGACGAAGCATCGTCGTGTTGGCAAAAGAGAAATTCGGCATTCGCGGCCGAGAAGTCGGCGCACATGATGCCGGCTCAGTGGCCATGGAGTTTGTTCCGTTCAGCGCGATGACGCGCATGAGCGGGGTGAACGCTGGTGCGCACCAGGTACGGAAGGGCGCGAGCGACATGGTGGTGAAATGGGTGCGTGAGAACGGCGGCACGGTGCCTGCCGATCTGGACGTGGCTGTGTCGCGCATCGCTCGCGAGGGCGGCACTCCGCTCGTCGTCGCCGAGAAGAACGGCGGAGCGGCGCGCGTCCTCGGCGTCATCTATCTGAAGGATATCGTAAAGGGCGGCATGCGCGAGCGGTTCGACCGTCTCCGCGCGATGGGCATTCGCACGGTGATGATCACCGGTGACAATCCGCTGACGGCGGCGGCGATCGCATTGGAAGCGGGTGTCGACGACTTCCTCGCGGAAGCGACACCGGAAGACAAGATGGCGCTCATCAAGCGCGAACAGAGCGGTGGCAAGCTCGTCGCGATGACCGGCGATGGCACCAACGACGCACCGGCGCTCGCACAGGCCGATGTTGGCGTGGCGATGAACACCGGCACGCAGGCGGCGAAAGAGGCCGGCAACATGATCGACCTCGACTCGAATCCCACAAAGCTCATCGAGGTCGTGGAGATCGGGAAGCAGCTACTCATGACGCGTGGCTCGCTGACGACGTTCTCCATCGCCAACGACGTCGCGAAGTACTTCGCGATCATTCCGGCGATGTTCGTGGCCACGTATCCGCCGCT
>Ga0209014_10001351_pt1 | contig 14468 bp, 13 predicted proteins | sample BarGraNGADG00212_FD_184491 | JGI IMG/M metagenome (GOLD analysis project Ga0209014, IMG submission 184491) | Arctic peat soil microbial communities from Barrow, Alaska - Barrow Graham LP Ref core NGADG0002-212 (SPAdes) (version 2) | ecosystem: Environmental > Terrestrial > Soil > Wetlands >...
TTGGTTGCTGCCTTGGCCGCGACTTTCCTGGCCGGTGCCTTTTTGGCGGTCGCGCCAGTGGTCACGGCGCGCGCAGGCGCAGCTTTTACCGTGCCGGCCGCCTTGGTCGTTGTGGCTGCGGTCTTGCGCGGCGGGAATTTGCTCGGCGCAAACTCGAAATTGACCTTGCCCGCTGCGGCGTCCCAGGCCAGCATGGCCTTGAAGCCGCGCCGGGTGCGCATCGAGACAAACTTGTCGAGCAGGTCGGTCTTGCCGGTGGCGAGCAGCTTGCTCATCTGCGCGCGCTCAATCGGCTGTTGCAGGATGATCTGGCCGCTCTTGAAGTCGCAGCTCGGCGTTGCTTGCGCGTGTGTTGGCACTGACTTTTCGCAGACGTAGCTTTTGCCAAGCTCAAATACGGCGCTGCCGCATTTGGGGCAGGCGCCCAGTGATTCCTGAGCCGAAAAGTCGATCAACTCACCGGTCTCAGAACCCTTCTTGTCGTCGCCAAAGTCAAATTCGAGTTTGTAGTTTTTGGTTTCTTCGTCAAACTTGATGACCATCTCGGCCGTGAAGGGCCAGCCTGCCTTGGAGCGAAAACCCTCCAGCGGTCCGATTTTTTTGTCGCGCAGAAATTGCTCCACTTCGGCCACTTCAAAGGTGCGGCCAGCCGGTGTTTTGCCGAAGGAAAAACCGCAGCCCTGGTCCTCGGCATCGCCGGCCGGACCGGTGCAGGTGTAGCGACGGTAATTTTCTTTCATCACGCCGCCGCAGTTGGGGCAGGGAGCGGCAAGCGTCGCGTAGTCGCCCGGCACGGTGTCGTGGTCGTATTCCTTGGCTTTTTTCACCATGCGTTCGGTCATGGCGGCAATCTCGGCCATAAAGGTTTCGCGTTTGAGCTTGCCGTGCTCCATCTGGTTGAGCTTGTATTCCCACTCGCCAGTCAGCTCGGCCTTGGAGAGCTCCTCCACACCCAGGCCGCGCAACAGGGTCATCAACTGGAACGCCTTGGCGGTGGGAATCAGTTCGCGGCCTTCGCGCAGCATGTATTTCTCGGCAATCAAGCCTTCAATGATGCTGGCGCGGGTGGCGGGCGTGCCCAGGCCTTTTTCCTGCATGGCTTCGCGCAGTTCATCGTCTTCAACGGTTTTGCCAGCGCCTTCCATGGCGCCCAGGAGCGTCGCTTCGGTGTAGCGCGCCGGCGGGCGGGTCTTCAGCGCCCTGGGATCCACCGCCTGGGCATTGACCAACTCGCCCGGTTTGACCGGCACCAGGTTGGTCGGGTTGCGTTCGTCGCCGTCCTTGACTTCCAGGGCGGCCTCTTTTCCATAGATCGCCAACCAGCCCGGCTTGACCAGCACTTTTCCTTCCGTTTTGAAACTATGGTCCGCGGCCACGGAAATGCGGGTGGTGATCTGGTACTCGGCGTTGGGGAAAAACACCGCCATGAAGCGGCGTACCACCAGGTCGTAAATCTTTTGCTCGGCCTCACTCAAGCCGCTGGGTGCTTGCAGCGTCGGGATGATGGCAAAGTGATCGCTCACCTTGGCGTTGTCAAAAATGCGCTTGGAGGGGCGAATGTAGTTGCCTTTGAGCGCGGTGGCGGCGTGGGGTGCCAGGTGCCGCATGGGGCTGCCAGCGAGCATCTCAAAGGTTTGCCTGACGACCGGCACATAGTCTTCGGGCAGGGCGCGCGAGTCGGTGCGCGGGTAGGTCAAAGCCTTGTGGCGCTCGTACAGGCTTTGCGCGATGGAGAGCGTGGTTTTGGCCGAGAAACCGAATTTGCCATTGGCTTCGCGCTGCAAACTGGTCAAGTCAAACAGCAGCGGCGAAGCCTGCGTGGTGGGCTTGCTTTCTTCGGTGACGCTGGCTTTTTGACCGCGGACCGCTTCCGCTATCGCCTGCGCCTCGCGCCGGCTCCAGAGGCGGTCGGCTTTGAGTTCGGCGTCAAACTCTTCGTTACCCGCAGCGGCATTGGCAGCCGCTTTTTTCCACTCGGGGTCAAACCATTTGGCGTTGTAGTCCCCGGCTTGCGCGGCAAAAGTGGCGTGCACCTCCCAATAATCACGGCTGATGAATTTGCGGATTTTCTCCTCGCGCTCCACCACCACCGACAGCGTGGGCGTTTGCACCCGGCCCACAGTCGTTAAAAAGAAGCCGCCGTCACGCGAGTTGAACGCCGTCATGGCGCGGGTGCCGTTGATGCCCACCAGCCAGTCGGCCTCGCTGCGGCAGCGCGCCGCGTCGGCCAGCGGCAGCATTTGTTCATTGCTGCGCAGTGCCTCAAAACCATCACGGATAGCTTGCGGCGTCATCGATTGCAACCACAGGCGGCGCACCGGTTTGGCCAGGGGTTTGGCGCCGCCCGCGTACTGCTCGATCAGGCGAAAGATCAGCTCGCCTTCGCGCCCGGCGTCGCAGGCGTTGATGAGTTGGCTCACGTCCTTGCGCTTGGCCAGGCGCACCACGGCGGCGAGCCGGGTCTTGGTCTTGTCCACCGGCTTCAGGTCAAAGTAGGGCGGGATGACGGGCAGGTGGGCAAAGCTCCACTTGCCGCGCTTGACGTCAAACTCTTCGGGCGCCTGGATTTCAAGCAGATGGCCGACGGCACTGGTGACAACGTACTGTTCGTTCTCGAAATGTTCGTCGTGTTTCTCAAACTTGCCCGCCAGCGGCGTGAGGGCGCGCACGATGTCCTGCGCCACCGAAGGCTTTTCAGCAATGATTAATGTTTTATTGAAAGCTACGTTTTTCATCTGACTACAATCCTGTTTCTCGCGCTCGCACGGGCGCACGCATATGCACGTGGGCGCGCACCCACGCGCCCATACGAGTTCACCATACCAAATTTTTCAGCCCGGTTCAAAAGTGTCCAAAAATACCACCCCAAACAACAGTCGTCGCATCCAGACCCGGCGCTCCGGCGTGCATGGCAAAGGGGTGTTTGCCGTGCAGGCGATTGCCGAGGGCGAGATCATCCTTGAATACGTCGGCGAAATCATCACCTGGGTCCAAGCGCAAAAGCGCCATCCACATGATCCGGCCGACCCGAACCACACCTTCTATTTTCACATTGATGAGCAGCATGTGATCGACGCGCTTTATGGCGGCAACTCGTCGCGCTGGATCAACCACGCATGCAACCCCAACTGTGAAGCTGATGCGCAAGGCAGGCGCATCTTCATCAAGGCCTTGCGCAATATCGAGGTCGGCGAAGAGCTCAACTACGACTACGGTCTGGTCATCGACACGCGCTACACGCCCAAGCTCAAGGCCGAATACCCGTGCTGGTGCGGTGCCAAAAATTGCCGCGGCACGCTGTTGGCACCCAAACGTGGCCAGCGCTGAATGAGCAGCGATTCATTTGCATTTGATCTGCCCGGCTTCGCGGTTGAAGTGCTGGCGCAAATTGACTCGACCAATAGCGAGTTGATGCGGCGCGCCCGCGCCGGCCGATTGGAGCCGGTGCTGTTGGTGGCTGAGCAGCAGACCGCCGGACGCGGCCGCCTGGGGCGCCAGTGGTTTAGCGAACAGGCGTTGACCTTTTCGATCGGCATGCCCTTGTCGCCGCAGGACTGGTCGGGTTTGTCGCTGGCGGTGGGGCTCTGCGTAGCGCAGAGCCTGCACCCTGAGCTGCAATTGAAATGGCCTAACGATGTCTGGTGGCAGGGTCGCAAGCTGGCGGGCATTTTGATCGAGACCGCCACTTGGGGTGTCAGCCGGACCACACGTTATGTGGTGGTCGGGGTTGGAATCAATATCCAACAGCCTGTCGCCACGGGTCTGGCCACACCTGCTGCCTGGCTTGGTGAGCTGCTGGCGGGCGTTGTGCCAGCCCAGGCGCTACAGCGCATCGCCGCGCCGCTGGTGCAAGCCATGAAAGCGTTTGAGGCGCATGGGTTTTCACCCCTACAGCAACGCTTCAACCAGCGCGATGCGCTCGCGGGCGTGGCGGTGACCCTCAGCGACGGCACCGTGGGCACCGCGCTCGGCGTGGACAGTGTCGGTGCCTTGCAGGTAGAAACCACGCAAGGGCTGAAAAAAATCAGCAGCGCCGAGGTCAGTGTGCGCACCCTGCCCGCGCCACCTTACGAGCTTCTTTGAACCACCTTGCTCATGCCACGACTTTTGATCTTGCTTATGCTGTTGTTCAACGGCATTTACTTTGTCTGGTCACAAGGCCTGTTGGCGGGACTGGGCTGGGCACCGGCACAACAGACCGAGCCGCAACACCTGAGCCAGCAGATCAGGCCGCAGGCAGTGCGTCTGCTCAGCACACAGGAATTGGCGCTGATTGAGCTGGCCGCGCAACCCGCGCCAAAACCAAATGAGTAGGTTTGTCAGGCGGTGCGGACGCGCAACGGTTCGGCAAAAAAGCGCACGCTAAAGCGCGCACCGGGTGGCAATTGTCCCGGCTGGGTTTCTTCCAGACTGACGCTGGCACGGTGCTGTTGGGCGATTTCCATCACGATGGGCAAGCCCAGGCCAGTGCCGTCGGCCTCGGTCCCAAGGGAGCGGTAAAAAGGCTGGAAAATCAGCTCTCGCTCAGCCTCTGGCACGCCCGGGCCGGAGTCTTCCACCTGCAACACCAAGGTCTTGCCAAACAGGTCGGCCAGGACACGCACCGTGATCACGCCGGGTTGCCCAGCGTTTGAGGGCGTGTAATTGATGGCGTTGTCCAGCAGATTGCGGATCAATTCCTTGATGAGAGTCGGGTTGCCCGACAACTGACCGCCCGGCGCGCCCGGTTGCGTGCCCTCAAAGCCCAGGTCGATGTGTCTTTCCAGGGCGCGTGGCACACAGTCGCGCACCACCGACATCGTCAGCTCTGCCAAATCGCAGGGACGGTGATTGAGCGCAGCGCCACTGCTTTCAGCATGGGCCAGCGCCAGCAACTGGTTGACGCTGTGGGTGGCTCGAATGCTGGCGCGGCCGATTTGACGCAATGATTGTTTGAGCTCCTCGGCGCTGGCGCCTTCGCGCAGTGCCAGGTCCGCCTGCATGCGCAAGCCCGCCAGCGGCGTCTTGAGCTGGTGCGCCGCGTCGGCCAGGAAGCGTTTTTGAGTGGCCAGGGAGTCCTGTAGCCGCAACAAAAGATCATTGACAGAATACACCAGCGGGGCCACTTCCAGCGGCACCGTCTGGGCATCAATCGGGCTCAAATCATCGGGCTTGCGCGCACGGATGCGTTCTTCGAGCTGATGCAAGGGCTTGGTGGCTTGCACCAGCGCCAGCCACACCAGCAGCACTGCCACCGGCAGGATGACAAACTGAGGCAGCATGACACCTTTGACAATTTCAGTCGCCAGCACGGATCGTTTCTCGAGCGTTTCTGCCACTTGCACCAAGGCCGGACGCGCGCCCGGCAGATCCAGCTTGACCCAGGTGTAGGCAATCTTGACGTCAACATCGTTGACAACATCGTCGCGGATTCGAACCTCGCCGAAAACGATCTCTTCATTTTTCGGTGGCAGCGGCAGCGAACGTTCGCCACTGAGGTACTCGCCGCGCGCACCCAGAACCTGGTAATAGACCGTGTCGGCGTCATCGGCGCGCAGTAATTCGCGGGCCGACAGTGGCAGGTTGAATTGAGCCTGGTTATGGCTGGTAGTGATTAACTGCGCCAGCGCCCCAACGTTGTACTCCAGCGCCCGATCGTAGGGCTTGGCGGCAATGCCCTGGGCAATGACCCAGGTGAAAACCAGACTGACCGGCCACAGCAGCAGCAGCGGCGTGAGCATCCAGTCCAGGATTTCGCCGAACAGGGAGCGTTGCTCACGGTGGAAGATGTTCACGGCGCTTCAGGCGTGGTGGCCATAACCTGCCTATTCGGTTACCCTGGAATCTTCTCGAGGCAGTAGCCCAGACCCCGCACCGTAGCGATGCGGATCGGCCCTTTTTCAATTTTTTTGCGCAAGCGGTGGATATAGACCTCAATCGCATTGTTGCTCACTTCTTCGCCCCACTCGCAGAGCCGCTCGACCAGCTGGTCTTTGCTGACCAGGCGACCGGTGCGCTGCAACAACACTTCAAGCAAACCGAGTTCGCGTGCGGAGAGCTCTACCATCACGCCGTCGATCGTGGCAACTCTTCCCGACTGGTCGTATATCAGCGGCCCGTGCTTGATCGTGCTGCTGGCCGCACCCATGCCGCGTCGGCTCAACGCACGCACGCGCGCTTCCAGCTCTTGCAGGCTGAAAGGTTTGGCCATGTAATCATCGGCACCATAGTCCAGCCCTTTGACGCGTTCTTCGACGCTGTCGGCGGCGGTCAAAATCAGTACCGGCAGCGTGGAGCCGCGCGCACGGAGTTTTTTCAGCACTTCGAGCCCGTGCATTTTGGGCAAGCCCAAGTCCAGAATCAGCAAATCGAACTCGGTATTGGTCATCAGTGCGGCATCGGCCTCAGTGCCACTGGCAACGTGATCCACCGCAGCACCTGAATTACGCAGGGTGCGCAGCAGTCCGTCGGCCAGTACCTGGTCGTCTTCCGCAATCAAAATTCGCATGTCCGTCTCCTTCTTGGGCTGATCGTCAGCTTGTCAGGTAATTGTCAGGTGATTCTAGGCGACATAAGCTTCCAGCCCAATCGCAATCACGGTGGCAACTTCGGCGCCCACCGCCGCCGCGAGCTCGGCCTGCGCCTGCGCCACCGCCTGTTCGAACGCCTCCAGCCAGCCCCGCCCTGCCGGCGTAAACACAATGCGCCGGGCACGGGCATCATGCGGGTCGTCCAGCCGGGTGACCAGCCCCCAGGCTTCGCACTCCCCGACCAGCTTGCCCATGGCCTGCTTGGTCATGTTGGCGCGCTGCGCCAAGTCGGTCAGGCGTGAGCCCTCAATTGCCAGATGGCGCGTGATATGGATGTGCGAGGCGCTCAAATGCCCGCGCGCCGCCAGATTGGACAACCCCAGTGGCACATTCTCATTGCGCGCCATCAGGGACAACACCCGGGCGTCGAATTTTTGCAACGCCAGATTCATCCAGCGCCCCACATGCGTAGCCCGGAAATCGGGGATGCCGACCACCTTTGCGCCCTGCGTCAATGAATGGAACGGCACCCGGGAGGCATTGGAAATTTCAGGGATTTTCACCATGTCGTAAATAGTAAGCTAAATTGACTAACAAATTTGTTTACAGAGTTCAATCCGGCAAGATAAACTACTGTTCAAGCATCCAGCCTGTCATTAAAACCAGAGGATGCCGGATTTAACCCATTGCCACTTAAGGAGATTTTCATGGACGCCGTCGTACCTCTTAAAGCCGTCAACCCCAGCCCCGTTAACAGCGAGAAAGCCAAAGCCCTGCAAGTGGCATTGGCCCAGATCGAAAAACAATTTGGCAAGGGCACCATCATGCGCCTGGGCGAGGGTGAGGTGATTGAAGATATTCAGGTAGTTTCCACCGGCTCGCTCGGGCTCGACATCGCCCTGGGCGTGGGCGGTCTGCCGCGCGGTCGGGTGATTGAGATTTACGGGCCGGAATCTTCCGGCAAGACCACGCTCACCTTGCAGGCCATTGCCGAAATGCAAAAAGAAGGCGGGCAATGCGCGTTTGTCGATGCCGAGCACGCGCTCGATATTCAGTACGCGCAAAACCTCGGCGTCAACCTGCAAGAGCTGCTGATCAGCCAGCCCGACACCGGCGAGCAGGCGCTTGAAATCGTCGATAGCCTGGTGCGCTCCGGCGCGGTCGATCTGATCGTCATCGACTCGGTCGCGGCGCTCACGCCCAAGGCCGAGCTGGAGGGCGAAATGGGCGACTCGCTGCCCGGTTTGCAGGCGCGCCTGATGAGTCAGGCGCTGCGCAAACTCACCGCCCACATCAAGAAAACCAATTGCATGGTGATCTTCATCAACCAGATCCGCATGAAGATCGGCGTCATGTTTGGCTCGCCCGAGACCACCACCGGCGGCAATGCGCTGAAGTTTTACGCTTCGGTGCGGCTCGATATCCGGCGCATCGGCACCATCAAGAAAGGCGACGAAGCGATCGGCAACGAAACCCGCGTCAAGGTGGTCAAAAACAAAGTGGCGCCACCGTTCAAAACTGCCGAGTTTGATATTTTGTTCGGTGAAGGCATCAGCCGTCACGGTGAGATTATCGACATGGGTGTCACGGCCAACATCATCGACAAATCGGGTGCCTGGTACGCCTACAACGGCGAGAAAATCGGCCAGGGCCGGGATAACGCGCGCGATTTCTTGCGCGAAAACCCGGAGCTGTCCAAAGAGATCGAGAACAAGGTGCGCGCATCTTTGGGCATTCGTTTGCTCCCGGGTGCGACCGAGCCCGCACTCAAAACCAAAATCCCGGGTAAAAAAGCGGCTTAGCCCATGTCGTTCGCGCAAATTTCCCTGAAAGGCCGGGCCTTGCGCCTGCTCAGTGGGCGCGAACATTCGCGCTTCGAGCTGGAGCAAAAGCTTAAACGCTTTGAGCAGGCGCCGGGCACGCTGGAGCGGGCGCTCGATGAGCTGCAAGCCAAAGGCTTCATCAACGAGCAACGGGTGATCGAATCGGTGCTTCATGGCCGCGCCGCCAAATTGGGCAGCGCCCGCATCAAGCAGGAGTTGCAAGGCAAAGGGCTGGACCGGCAAGCCGTCAGCGCGGCGCTGGCGGACTTGCAGGCCAGCGAGCACGAGCGGGCGCAAGAAATTTGGCGCAAGAAATTTGGCGCGCTGCCCACGGATGCCCAGGCAGCGGCCAAACAAATGCGCTTTCTTATGTCGCGCGGGTTTAGTTCCGAAGTGATCCGGCGCGTGGTGACGGACGCGTAACGCCGTCTTCAACATTTATAAAAAATCAACGCCGACCAAAAGACAGCACGCTCAGCAACGAGGCCAACAAAATCAAGCTGCCCCCAAGCAGGGTGCGAAGCGACAGGACACCCGTTCCCAGCAACACCGAGGAGACGCTGGCAAACACCACTTCCGAGAGCATGATGAGCGAGGTCGCGCTGGCGCTCAAATGCGCCGCGCCATATTGCAGCGCCAGGTTGCCTGCCAGGAACGCCAGACTGACGAGCAGCACCAGGCCGACCCGCGTCATGTCAGGCAGGGGTGGTGGTGTGACCAGGCCCAGCTCCAGCCCCAACGCGGCAGCGCCGAGCGCCAGCACGGCACCGCCGCCGAACATGGCCAGCATACGCGACTCGCCCGGCGTCTGATTGAGTTTGCGCAGCAGGATGTTGGTCAGCGCAAAACTAAAACCGCCCATCAGGGCCAGGTAGTCAGCCAGACTCTCGGGCACCGGCCAGGGCGAGGCCGGGGTTTTGAGCACGATCACCAGGCCGCTGAGCGCCAGTGCCAGCCGCAGGAGCGAGCCGGCGCTGGGCTTTTCACCCAACAGCGGCCAGGCCAGCAGCACGACCCAGGCCGGCATCAGGTAAAACAGCAAGACCACCCGCACCACGTCGCCCACCGTCACCGCCCAGTTGAAGCCAACATTGGTCAGGCCGGCCGCCAACAGCAACCACCACAGCGCCGGTTGCTGCGTGAAGCCGCGCCACGCACGTGGGCGCACCAGACCGAGCCCCAGCAGGGCAAACAGATAAATGAAAGCTGTCGCCCACAGGGGATGCAGACCGTGGCTTTGCAGGGCACGAAAAGGCCACCAGGAGACACCCCAGACCACGGCATTGAGGAGCAACGCTGTGGCTGCCAGCGTTTTAGTCGCCTTACCCATCCAATTTATCGTTGCGGGCGATCCACAGCAGGTGTTCCACCTCGGAGCGATGCTGCACACAATTGCGCGCGTGCCAGCGCCGGATCAGCCACATGTTGACGGCCACCAGCAAACCAAACGCAGTGATGGCGGTGAAGGTCGGTAGCCCCAGCCCGGTGGTCAGGCTGTAGCCTGCGCCCAGCGCCAGAATGCAGGCCTGCTCGTTGAAGTTCTGCACCGCAATCGAGCGCCCCGCGCCCATCAGGTTGTGCCCGCGGTGCTGCAGCAGCGCGTTCATCGGCACCACCAGAAAGCCGCCCAGCGCGCCCAATAGAATCAAAAATGGCGCTGCCACCCAGACGTTGTTAATGAAAATCAAACCGATGATCAACAATCCCATGCCAATGCCCAGCGTCACCACCCGCGGGCCGTCTTCAAGCTTCATGCGCATCGAGGCCAGCATGGCCCCTGCGGCCATGCCGATCGCCACCACCCCCTGCAGGGCCGAGGCCTGCGTCACCGAGTAGCCCAGCGCGGCGGCCGCCCAGGCCAGCACGATGAAGCGCAGGTTGCCCGCCACGCCCCAGGTCAGGGTGGTCGCCGCCAGCGAGATCTGGCCCAGCTTGTCGCGCCACAGGCGGGTGTTGCAGACCCAGAAATCAGGCAACAAGGAGATGACGTGCCGGGGCAGGGGTCGCAGCTCGACCCCGGTCAGGGGAATGTGGGTGTTAAACCAGGCGGCCAGCAAATAAACAAAGATCAGCACACCGATGGCGGCCTCGGGGGCGGTGTCGATGCTGGTGTCTATGAGTGGGAAGTCACACGCCAGCAGCCAGGGCGAGAGCACCGGCCCGACCAGTTGGCCGCCCAGCAGAACGCCCAAAATGATGGAGGCAATCGTCAGGCCTTCGATCCAGCCATTGGCTTTGACCAGTTGCGAGGCCGGCAGCAGCTCGGTCAGGATGCCGTACTTGGCGGGCGAGTAGGCGGCCGCGCCCAGGCCGACGATGGCGTAGGAGAGCAAGGGGTGCGAGCCAAACAGCATGAAGACGCAGCCCAGCACCTTGATGAAGTTGCTGGCCAGCATCACTTTGCCCTTGGGCAGGGAGTCGGCAAAGGCGCCCACAAAGGGGGCCAGCAGCACATAGAACAGGGCAAACAGGGGCACCAGGGCGGCTTGTTGCCATTCGGGCGAATGGCCACTTCGGAGCAAGGCCACCGCTGCGACAAACAGTGCGTTATCGGCCAGCGAGCTGAAGAACTGCGCCGCCATGATGATAAAAAAGCCGCGTTTCATGGGCCGTCGGTATGCGGTTGCGGCATTGAGGCGATGGGTTCTATGAGGTGTCTCCAAAGGGTACCGGGTTATAGCACGGCACCGAGGTGTCAAAATCAGCACCTTCATCCTTCACAACACCCGTATGCCGCGCCCGATCCAAGCCACCATCCATACCGAAGCCCTGCGCCACAACCTGGCGCGTGCCCGTCTGGCCGCGCCCGATGCCAAAGTCTGGGCGATTGTCAAGGCCAATGCCTATGGTCATGGCATTGAGCGCGTGTTTGAAGGTCTGCGCGGTGCCGACGGCTTTGCCCTGCTTGACCTCGAAGAGGCCCAGCGCGTGCGGGCCTTGGGCTGGCGCGGCGCTATCCTTTTGCTCGAAGGCGTGTTCGAGCCGCGCGACCTCGAACTGTGCTCGCGCCTGGAGTTGTGGCACACGGTGCATTGCAACGAGCAGATTGACATGCTGGCCAGCCACAAAACCAAGGTGGCGCAGCGGGTCTTCCTTAAAATGAACTCGGGCATGAACCGGCTGGGCTTCACGCCGCAGTGCTATCGCGCTGCCTGGACCCGCCTGAACGCCCTGCCCCAGGTGGATGAGATTTCCCTGATGACGCATTTCAGCGACGCCGATGGTGCGCGCGGCGTGGCTGAGCAAATGGCAGTTTTTGCTGCAACCACGCGCGACCTGCCGGGCGAGCGCACGCTCTCCAACAGCGCCGCCACCTTGCGCCACAACCTGACAGCGGCCGCCGCCAGCAATGCACCTGAGCTTCAAGTCGCCTGCGACTGGGTGCGCCCGGGCATTGCCATTTACGGCAGCGCGCCTGACTTTCCCGAGCATCGCGCCAGCGACTGGGGCTTGCAGCCGAGCATGACACTGGCCGCCAAGATTATTGCGACGCAAGACCTGGTGGCGGGCGCGACGGTCGGCTACGGTTCAACTTTCAAAGCAGAAAAACCGATGCGCATTGGCGTCGTGGCCTGCGGTTACGCCGACGGCTACCCGCGCCTGTGCCTGACCGGCACACCGGTCTTGGTGAACGGCGTGCGCACGCGCACTTTGGGGCGCGTCAGCATGGACCTGCTGGCAGTCGATCTGACAGCGGTTGCCGACGCTGGCTTTGGCAGTGAAGTGACGCTGTGGGGCCGCGCTGCCAACGGTGCCACGCTCGACATTGACGCGGTGGCGCAAGCGGCCGGCACGGTCGGCTACGATTTGATGTGCGCTTTGGCAGCCCGTGTGCCGGTCGTCGTTCAGGATTAAACCGGCGCATTGGAGTACATTCTTTTCTTTGCGGGGGGTTCAGGTGGAATTCAAAGACTATTACAAAATCATGGGCCTGCAGCGCAGCGCCACGCAGGACGAAATCAAGCGTGCGCACCGCCAGTTGGCGCGCAAGTTCCACCCTGACGTGAGCAAGGTGGCCAACGCCGAAGCACGCTTCAAGGAAGTCGGCGAGGCTTATGAAGTGCTCAAAGACCCGGAGAAACGCGCCGCCTACGATCAGCTCGGTGCCAACTGGAAGGGCGGCCAGGAGTTTCGGCCGCCGCCCGACTGGGATGCTGGTTTTGAGACCCGCGGTCGGGGCTCTGCCAAGGGCGATGCAAGCGACCACAGCGACTTTTTTGAGTCGCTGTTTCGCCGTGGCTTTGACGAAAGCCGAAGTGCTCATCCAGGCGAGCGCACTTTTCACGCCCACGGTCAGGATCATCACGCCAAAATCCAGATCGATCTGGAAGACGCTTACCACGGCGCCCAACGCACGCTCAACCTGCGCCTGCCCGAAGTCGATGCCCAGGGGCACGTGCTATTGCGCGAGCACACCATCGAGTTCACCATTCCCAAAGGCGTGCGCGCCGGCCAGCACATCCGCTTGGCGGGCCAGGGCGGCGCCGGCACCGGGCAGGGCCAGCCGGGTGACCTCTACCTTGAAGTCGAGTTCCGGCCGCACGCCCACTACCGCGTTGACAAGCACGACGTCTATCTTGATCTGCCGGTGGCGCCCTGGGAGGCGGCACTGGGCACGCAAATCGAAGTGCCAACACCGAGCGGCCGGGTCGAGCTCAAAATTCCGGCGGGCTCCGTCTCCGGCGGCAAACTGCGGCTCAAGGGTCGTGGCATTCCGGCCAAAACGCCAGGTGACTTTTATTTTGTGCTGCAAATTGCCGTGCCGCCAGCACCCACCGAAACCGAGCAAGCCGCCTATCAGGCGCTAGCGGAAAAATTCAAATCCTTCAACCCACGCACCAAACTGGGAGCATTGGCATGAGTACCACGACCCGTTTCCTGGATGGCTCCATGCCGCAATCACAAGCCGAGCTGAGCCTGATCGAAGTTTGCCGTTGTTGCGCGGTGCAAACCGACTTCATTGTGGCGTTGGTCGAAGAAGGCATCATCGCGCCGGTCGTTGGCAGCGAGGCTGCAAGCTGGCGTTTTGCCGACGCCCAGGTGCACCACGTCACGCTGGCCTGGCGCCTGCAACGCGACCTTGGCATCAATCTGGCGGGGGCTGCGCTGGCGCTGCAACTGCTCGACGAAATCGAAACACTGCGCGCGCAAATTACCGCCAGCGCCTAAGGCAGCATTAGCCGCTTGAATGACGCACGGATAAGTTTGATGAATCTGTCAAAACCAGGTCTTTTGCAACACACTCGGGTCTTCTGCAATAGCCTGCAATAGAGGGTTTCATGTCACATCAAGCCGACTTTCTCATCATTGGCGCTGGCATCGCTGCGGCCTCGGTCGCTTACTGGCTCGCTCCGCACGGCCGCGTCATCGTGCTTGAGCGCGAGTCGCAGCCGGGCTACCACTCGACCGGCCGTTCCGCTGCGCTCTTCATGGAAAGTTATGGCACGCCGCAGGTGCGCGCGCTGACCATGGCCAGTCGCACGTTCATGCAGACACCACCGGCTGGGTTCAGCGAGCCTCCTTTGTTGCACCGGCGCGGCGCCCTGATCGTGGCCGAGCCGGGGCAAGAGGTGCTGCTGGCCCAAAAATGGGCCAGCATGCGCGCCCTGATTCCCAACAGCGAGTTGCTCGACAGCGCCGCCACCTGCGCCCTGATTCCGGCGCTGCGCCCGGAGAAAGTGCTGGGTTCGGTGTTTGAGCCCGATGCCGCCGACATCGATGTCGATGCGCTGCACCAGGGTTATCTGCGTGGCTTGCGCCGTGCCGACGGCTTGCTGGTCTGTAACGCCGAGGTTAGCGCCCTGGCCTATGCCAACGGCCGTTGGCAGGCGCAAACGGCGCTCGGCACTTACGAAGCGCCCGTGGTTTTGAACGCGGCAGGCGCCTGGGCCGACGTGGTGGCCAAGCTGGCTGGTGTGCAGCCGATTGGTTTGCAGCCAAAGCGTCGCTCGGCATTTCTGTTCAAGCCGCCAGAGGGACTGGCAACGGCGCACTGGCCGATGGCTATCGGCATGAGCGAGGACTGGTATTTCAAGCCCGATGCCGGCTTGCTGCTGGGCTCGCCGGCCAATGCCGACCCGGTCGAGCCTCAAGACGTGCAGCCCGAGGAAATGGATGTGGCGCTGGGCATCTACCG